>OGUM01002254.1_pt1 | contig 11608 bp, 10 predicted proteins | sample 1553631 | NCBI WGS metagenome assembly OGUM01 (sample SAMEA2580228, study PRJEB22360) | human gut metagenome | biome: human gut; feature: human-associated habitat; material: faeces | place: Denmark | collected 2008/2010 | reverse complement strand
TGGCCACCGGTATTGGAGTACACCTCGGTATCCACCAGCAGGACGTTGACATCCTCGCCCATGGCAAAGACGTGATCCAGACCGCCGTAGCCGATGTCGTAGGCCCAGCCGTCGCCGCCGTACATCCACATGGTCTTCTTGGACATGTCGTGCTTCCGCTTGAGGATCTCGTCCACGACCTTCTGCTCCTCGGCGGAGAACGTACCGCTCTCCAGCAGCCTCACCAGCTCCGCCGTGGCGGGGGGGGAGGCATCCAGATCATCATATGTCTCCTGCCACTTGGCGATAGCGGCCTTCACGGCCTTCTTGATGCGGGGCTTGCCCTCCTTCTTAACGGTTGCACCCTCGGCGTCAGCCTCCTGTGCCTCCTTCTCCTTTTCGAGCTTGCGCTCCTCGGTGCCCTCGGCGATAGCGGCGCACATGGCTTCGAGAACCACGGCGATCGACTTGGTGGCATCGTCATTTGCAGGGATAACGTAATCAATGTCGGTCGGATCACAACAAGTGTCTACCATTGCAAATACGGGGATGCTGAGGCGTTTGGCCTCCTTCACGGCGTTGGCCTCCTTCTGTACGTCGACGACGAACAGAGCCGCCGGAAGACGCGTCAGGTCGGCGATCGAGCCGAGGTTCTTCTCCAGTTTCGCACGCTGGCGGGAGATCTGGAGTTTTTCGCGCTTGGAGAAATTATCGAACGTGCCGTCGGTCGCCATCTTGTCGATGGTGGACATTTTCTTGACGGCTTTACGTATGGTGGGGAAGTTTGTCAGCATACCGCCGGCCCAACGCTCGGTGACGTAAGGCATACCGACGGCTGCCACCTTTTCGGCAACAATGTCCTTGGCCTGTTTCTTGGTCGCTACGAACAGCACGCGGCGACCGCTCTTGGCGATCTGCTTGATGGCCGCAGCAGCCTCATCGATCTTCAGGACGGTTTTGTGCAGGTCGATGATGTGGATGCCGTTCTTCTCCATGAAGATGTAAGGAGCCATTTTGGGGTTCCATTTGCGCTTCAGGTGACCGAAGTGCGCACCGGCTTCCAATAATGTATTAAAATCTGTACGTGACATTTTAATTCAATTCGTTGATTAATTTTAATTCTCTTTTCTTCAACCCTCCGGGTAGCGGCCTGGCCGGTCCCGGGGAGTTTTCCGCGGCGCGGCAACCAGATAGTAGACTAATTAAAAATTAAGAATTAAAAATGAAAAATTCCCAATATATAAATAAGTATCCATGTGGTTTGAGAACCGTCGCCGTGCGTTGCCGAAATTCCGGTCGTGCGTATTAACGCTTGCTGAACTGGAACTTGCGGCGTGCACCGGGCTGACCGGGCTTCTTACGCTCAACCTCGCGGGAATCGCGCGTGAGGAATCCGGCCTTCTTCAGCACCGGACGCATCTCCGCGTCGATTTCGCACAGTGCGCGTGCGATGCCCAGACGAGCGGCCGAAGCCTGTCCCGTGATACCACCGCCATCGAGGTTGATGACGATGTCGTAATTCTCCGCCGTGTTGGTGGCCAGCAGGGGCTGCTTCACCTGGTATTGGAGAATTTCGAGCGGGAAGTAAACTTCAAGCGCTTTGCGGTTGATTGTAATCTGACCCTTGCCCGGCTTCACGTATACGCGAGCCACAGCGGCCTTACGACGACCTACGGTGTTTACAACTTCCATAACTCTTACTTAATCTCGTTTAATTTAATAGTCTTCGGGTTCTGTGCGGCGTGGGGATGCTCTGCGCCGGCATAGACCTTCAGGTTCGACAGCAGCTTGTCGCCCAGACGGGTCTTGGGCAGCATGCCTTTGACGGCCTTCTCGATGAGGAAGGTCGGTTTCTTTGCCAGATAGTCGGCAGGCGTAGCGAAACGCTGGCCGCCGGGGTATCCGGTGTGACGCGTGTAGACCTTGTCGGTCATTTTGTTGCCCGTGAGCTTCACCTTCTCCGCGTTGATGACGATGACGTAGTCACCACAGTCGACGTGGGGTGTGTAGCTGGGCTTGTTCTTGCCTCGGAGGATCTTCGCGACCTGCGATGCAAGACGTCCCAATACCTCGTTCGTAGCGTCGATCACCACCCATTCCTTGGTGACGGTCGCAGCGTTCGCCGAGATAGTCTTGTAGCTTAATGAATCCACTGTTTTTACGTTTAATTTAACTTATTGTAATCCGTTCCCCGCACATTGCGGGTGCGCAAAGGTACGAAAAAGTTTCTGATCTGCAAAAACAAATGAAAATCAAAATCGAAAACCGCGCAAAAAAACCGCAACGGCCCCGTATTCAGGAGAGTTGCGGCATTCCGAAGCAGGAGCGCGGCGTTAGCGGGCGCCCTTGGCAGGCAGGCGGCAGGCGGGCGGCTGTGTCAATACGAACGGGATGAACCCCGGTTCCGGCCGGCGGCGCCGCTCGGGAACCGCAGTTCCGAGCGAATTTTGAAATCGACCGGCAGCGTGTATTCCACCCGGACGAGCGCACCGTCCTGCCTGCCCGGCGTCCACCGCGGCGCACGTCCAAGCACACGAGCGACCGCTTCCGAAAATTGCGGATGCGGCGACTCGAGAATCTCCACCATCGTAATCCGCCCCTCCTTGTCGACGACGAATGCCGCGACCACACGCCCCTGCACACCCCGTTTCAGCATGTCCGACGGGTACCTCACTTCAGCCATCACCCAACTCCGGAATTTATCCAGCCCGCCTCCGAAGAACTTCGGCATGACCTCGACCACCCGGTAAGCGTCTTTATCGCTGTATTCCGCTCCGGCGGCCCCGGGACCGAAGGCTACCGGCATCGAGACCCCGAAACGAACCCGCTCTCCGTCAATCGTCGCCGGAGTCCACGCAGGAGCCGCGGCAATGGCCTGACGCACCGTCTGTTCCAAAGCATCCTCGTCCCGATATTTCGGTTTGGGGGCAGGAGTCACCCGCCCGTCCTTTCCGACGACAAACCGCAGGATCAGTTTCCGCGGCTCCGTGAGCGCACCCGGACCCATCAGGCTGTCGACCTGCCGCTGCACCCACGCACGAAACCCGTCCGGACCGCCGCCGCAGAACAGGGGCATCCTATCGGCCGTCGTATGGATGTCGCACTCCTCGGCGCAAAGCCCCAGCTCCTCCTGTCCCGCAGGAGGGGCGACCAACCGGAAGACGAATCGCATCTCCAGCTCCGTTTTTACGGGTTTCCCCTTCGTCCGTCCGGGCGACCATTTCGGCGACAGGGCGATCGTCTTGCAGAGCCGGTCGGCAAAATGCCGCTCCTCGCAATGCGTGACCTTCAGATCGGTCAGCGTCCCTTTTTTGTCGATGGCGAACACAACTTCGACCTTCGCCTCATCCCCGACATCGTAGCGATCGGCCGGAAACCGCAGGTTGCGGATCACCCAGATTTTGAAGCATTCCGGACGGCTTCCCTGAAAAGAGGGGTCCATCTTTTCGGGCCAAAGGCTGGCCGCCGCACCGGCGTTTTTTCCGGGGATCTTTTCCTCTCCGGCGGTTTTCGCGGCGGTCGCAGCCGCATGCAGCGACGCAAGGCCGAAAAGCACCATAAACAAGCGTTTCATAATAAGGCAGGAGTTTTAGGTTTCATAAATATAGCGAAAAATGCGAGACTTGCAACGGCACGGGCGCAAAAAAGAGGGTCCGGCGAACCGAAACCCTCTTGCAACCGTATCGGGCCGTGCGGCCCGGAACGCGATTCCCTATCCGAGGAACGAAAGCAGAATGCCCGCGGCGACCGCCGAACCGACCACGCCGGCCACGTTGGGACCCATGGCGTGCATCAGCAGGAAGTTCGAGGGATCGGCCTTCTGGCCCTCGGTCTGCGACACGCGGGCGGCCATCGGGACGGCCGAAACGCCGGCCGAACCGATCAGCGGATTGATCTTGTTGTCGCCCTTCGAGAAGAAGTTCATCACCTTGGCGAGCAGCACGCCGCCGGCGGTTCCCATCGCGAAGGCGATCACGCCCAGCACGAGGATGAACAGCGTCCGCGGATTGAGGAACGCCTCGGCCGTAGCCGTAGCTCCCACCGTGAGACCCAGGAAGATGACGACAATGTTCATCAGTTCGTTCTGCACCGTCTTCGACAGACGGTCCACCACGCCGCACTCCTTCATCAGGTTGCCCAGCATCAGCATACCGACCAGAACGGCTGCATCGGGAACGATCAGAGAAACAATGATGGTGACCATGATGGGGAAGATGATCCTCTCGGTCTTGGACACGGTGCGCAGCTGCTTCATTACGACCGTACGCTCTTTCTTGGTGGTAAGCGCCTTCATAATGGGCGGCTGGATCACGGGCACCAGAGCCATGTAGCTGTACGCCGCAACGGCAATGCTGCCCAGCAGCTCAGGTGCCAGACGGGAGGTAACGAAGATGGCGGTGGGGCCGTCTGCACCGCCGATGATGGCGATTGCAGCGGACTGCTTCTGGGTGAAGTCCACAATGCCGGTAGCAGCCAGCAGACGAGCGCCCATGTAAGTACCAAAGATACCGAACTGAGCGGCAGCGCCCAGCAGCAGGCTCTTGGGGTTGGAGATCAGGGGGGCGAAGTCGGTCATGGTGCCGATGCCCAGGAAGATCAGCGGAGGGTAAATGCCCAGCTTGACACCCATATAAAGCATATCGGCCAGACCGCCGTTGTTCAGGATCTCGACCCACATCGGGTGCTCGAGACCATCACCAACGAAGTACTGCATGTGGATGATGCCGCTGCCGGGCAGGTTGGCAAGGATCATGCCGAATGCCATGGGCAGCAGGATCAGAGGCTCAAATTCCTTCACGATGGCCAGGTACAGCAGGAAGCAGCCCACGCAGATCATAATCGCGTAGAGGTAGCCGCCCGGCTCACCGAACCGTGCGAAGCCGGAACTCTGGAAAATACCGACCAGAGTATCGATAAACTGTGTCATGTTTTTCCTCCTGTGTTAAAAAGGTGCGGTGGTGTCGTTGACACCAGCCTTGCTCCAGCCATTTGCAGCACGGCGCACGGCCTTCAGGGTGTACTTGCCATTGCCCATGGCGTGGATGGCAGCCATAATTGCGGCAACCACATCGCCGGGAATGCCTTCCTCCACCACAGGGGCGGGAGCAGCCTGCTGTACGGGGGCAGCGGGCTTTGCGGCAGCCTTGGGAGCAGCAGGCTCCTTGGCTGCCTTCTTCTTGGCGGCCATACCGTCAAAGATCTTGCCTTCCAGCGTGATGATGAACATCAGCAGGACGAGGATGGCAAACACCAGCACGATACCGGTAATGGTGATAACCACATCAGAACCCAGATTCATGGTCTTCCTCCTAATAATAATTTACTCCGCACTCCGGAGCAGGCCCCGGCGCGCAAAAAGCGATTTGACAATATTATACAATATTTCCCGACCCGATTCAACAAGTATGAACAAAATTTTGTTGCAACTTTTCCAATTTCTTAACGAGCCGGGTCAGGGCCCCGGTTAACGGCGGCCCATGCGGGGGGTCGCATCCAGGAAGCCGGTCTCCAGCTTATCGTTCAGACCCAGGCTCATGGCAGTGCCCAATGCCACGCAGTTCACGGGATCGGGCGAGACGGTCACATCCACCTTGAGCTCCTGGCTCAGGTATTCGGGCAGGCCGTGCAGCTGTGCGCCGCCGCCGGTCAGCACCACACCATTGCGGAAGATATCGCCTGCCAGCTCGGGCGGGGTCTTTTCCAGCACCTGATGGGCGGCAGTGCCGATCTGCTCACTCAGCATCATCACAGGCTCGTAGAGGTCGCTGGTGGAAACATTCACCTTGATTGGCAGGCCGGTCAGCAGGCTGCGGCCCTTGACCTCCATCGTCTCGTCAAAATCAGCCTTCTGGGGGCAGCAGGCGACATTCTTTTTCAGCTGCTCTGCGGTACGCTGACCGATGGCAATGCTGAACTTGTTGCGGACATGCTTCAGGATCTCGTCATCATAGTGGTTGCCCGCCACACGGACACTGGTGGCCTTGACCTTACCGCCCAGAGACAGGACAGCGATATCGGTGGTGCCGCCGCCGATATCAATGATCATCCGGCCATCGGGCTGGGTGATGTCGATGCCGGAACCCAGTGCAGCGGCAATGGGCTCATCGATCAGGTAGACCTGACGGGCACCGGCGGCCATCACGGCCTCCACCACGGCATCACTCTCAATGCCGGTGATGGCAGCGGGCACGCAGACAGCCACCCGGGGCTTGACCATGTGGGAGCTGTACACCTGATTCACAAACCGGCAGATCAGCTCCCGGGTCATGGTGTGGTCGCTGATGACACCGTCCTTCAGCGGGAAAATGGCGGAAATATAGTTGGGGGTGCGGCCTACCATGGCCAGGGCCTTGTCGCCCACCTCCAGCACGGAGTTCTTGCGGGTATCCATTGCCACCACGCTGGGCTGGTTGAGCACGACCCCCTGCCCTGCCTGTGCAATGATAATGGTCGTTGTGCCCAGATCGATGCCGATGTCATTCTGTGCCATAATGAAACGTTCCTTTCTCTGCTCCCCTGTTTTCTATCGTAAATGCCCGTTCGGGCGGGAAATCAAATCAATTTATATTGTAGCATAAGCCAGTAAAAAAGTATAGACCAAACCTCTCCTAGTAGGAGAGCTGGCGCAAGGCGCCTGAGAGGTTATTCCGCCGCCATCTGTTCCGGCGGCAGATTCTCTTTCAGCAATTCGCACAGGCCGCTGTACCGCAGGTTCTGCCGGACATTGGACATCATCCGGTTCACCACATCCCGCCGCCCGGCCACGATGCACAATTTGCGGGCGCGGGTCACGCCGGTGTAGAAGAGGTTGCGGTAGCAGAGCCTTGGCGGCACCTGCGCCACCGGCAGGATCACCGCCGGGAACTCGCTGCCCTGACTTTTGTGCACCGTGATGGCGTAGGCGATCTCCAGCTCGTTCAGGTTTTCCGCCGGGTAGAGCAGGCGGCGGTCATCCATCCGCACCACCATGGAGCGGTCGCGCATGTTGATGGATTCCACAATGCCGATATCACCGTTATAGGCTCCCACGCCCTGCTCCCCGCCAATGCGGTTCCAGACGATCTCGTAGTTGTTCCGCACCTGCATCACCTTATCGCCCACCCGGAACACCCGTGAGGCGCTTTGGAGCTGGGGTTTGCCCTTCTGCTCCGGGTTGAGCAGGTTCTGCAGCTCCACATTCAGCGCCTGGGTACCGGTGGGTCCCAGCTTGGTGGGGCAGAGCACCTGGATATCCCGGACAGGGTCAAACCCATAGCTCCGGGGCAGACGGGTGGTGACAAGATCGCACACCAGTTTCTGTGCCGCATCGCCGTCCGATTCCAGAAAGAAGAAATCGTCTGCCTTACCGCCCTTCTGCAGCGGCTCACTGCTGATGATGTGGTGGGCGTTCTCCACAATAAGGCTGCGTTTAGCCTGCCGGAAGATCTCGTTCAGGCAGACGGTGGGCACCAGCCCGGAGCGGATGACCTCGCCCAGAATGTTGCCGGGCCCCACGCTGGGCAGCTGGTCGGCATCGCCCACCATAATAATGCGGCAGCTGTACCGCAGGGCTGCAATGAGCGCCTGAAACAGCTTCACATCCACCATACTCATCTCATCCAGAATGACCACATCGCATTTGAGCAGGTTCTTGTCATTGTGGATGAAGCTGACCACGCCGCCGGAGTAGTCCACCTCCAGCAGGCGGTGGATGGTAGAGGCCTTGCGGCCGGTCAGTTCACTCAGCCGTTTGGCCGCACGGCCCGTGGGGGCACAAAGCGCCACCCGGTCTGCCTGATGCTCCAGCAGCTGCAGGATGGCGTTGACCGTAGTGGTCTTACCGGTGCCGGGGCCGCCGGTCAGCACAAGGCAGTTTTCGGTCATGGCCTTGCGGATGGCTTCCCGCTGCAGGGGCGCATAGGCAAACCCCTGGGTCAGCTCCAGCACCTGGATGTTTTTATCAAGGTCCCGCACCGTCTGCTTTTCCCGCTTCGCCAGCAGGGCCAGCCGGTCGGCAATGGCCTGTTCTGCTTCCAGCAGGTCAGGCAGATAGATATACGGCACCGCCTCCAGCATCTTTACGCCAAGCTGCCCGGTCTCAATGCAGTGGTCCAGCGCACGGGCCAGCTTTTCGGGCGGCTGCTGGATGAAGTGGGATGCCGTGTCCAGCAGCTGCGTACGGGGCAGGCAGGTGTGACCGTTGCCCGCGTTATGGCGCAGGGTGCGGAGAAGCGCTGCTTCCAGCCGCTGGGTGCAGTCCCCTTCCATGTGGTAATACTGTGCAATGCTGTCGGCATGGCGGAAATCCAGCTGCAGGGGTTCCCCACAGAGCAGATAAGGGTTCTGGGAGATGGCCTGCATGGCACTGGGGCCAAAGACGCGGAACACCTCCATGGCGCGGCGGGGGCTGATCTCGAACTGCGCCAGATAGGCGATCAGTTCCCGCATTCCGAACATCCGCTTGAACTCCTGCTGGATGCGGTCGGCCTTGTCCGCCGAGATGCCGGGGATCAGGGTGAGCTGGGCGGGGTCGTTGGCGATCACCTCCAGCGCCGCCGCGCCGAATTTGTCGATGATCTTATTGGCCGTGCGCGCCCCGATATAAGGCAGGGAGCCGCTGGCAAGGAAGGCGTACACCGCTTCCAGATCCTTCGGCATATCGGTCTCGCACTCCTGGGCGTGGAACTGGCGGCCATAGGTGGCGTGGTTCTCATATTTACCGCGGCAGACCACGCTCTCGCCCGCATGGAGCTCGCCCACGATCCCGCACACCACGGTGACCGTGCCGCCGCCGGAAATTTCAAACACCGTGTAGCCGTTGTCCGGGTTCTCGTAGATAATGTCCTCCACCGTTCCCTCGATCTGTTCCAGCTCCATGCTCCTCACCCCCTTGTGACATAATTATTTATAGTATAATCGTTTTGGTGTTATTTGTAAAGGAATTGGGCAGGCCCTGCTCTATACAGCCTCTCAGCTTTGGCGTTGCATGAGGCTTTCCCTCTTCGCCAAGGCCTCCCCTACTAGGCAGCAAAAGAGCCGCCCTTCTGCGGTTTTGCAAAAGAGCGGCTCAATTTTTACAGGTTTGCGTGCGGTCTTGCTTTTTCCTGTTTCAGCTTCCGGAACACAACGATATATGCAGGGATCAGGAAGAAGCAGGCAAAGAACCAGGCCACCGGGTTTGCAATGCAGGCGGCAAAATAGCCCCACAGCGGCACGAACAGAAAACCCACCATAGCACGGGCGATCATCTCTGCCACACCGGCAAACATGGCCAGGCTGGAATAACCCAGACCCTGAATGGTGTAGCGGTAAATGATAAGGACCGCCAGCGGGATATAGAACACGCTGTTCCAGAAGATGAAGCTCTGGGCGTTGGCCATGATCTCGGTCTGGCTGCTCTCAAGGAACAGGCCGATCAACGCCTTATCCAGCACGCGCAGGATCAGGAAGGATGCCACACTGTACACACAGCCGATGCCCAGGGCAGTGTTCACGCCCTTGTTCACACGGTTCAGGTCGTGGGCACCCATGTTCTGGCTGGCGTAGGTGGTCATGGCCGTGCCAATACTCTCCAGCGGGACGGACAGGAACTGTGCCGCCTTGCCACCTGCAGTCTGTGCTGCCACGATGTCACTGCCCAGACCATTGACTGCACCCTGCAGCACAACGGAACCGATGGCCGTGATGCTGCACTGCAGACCCATGGGGATGCCCATGCCGCACAGCTTGACACAGTGCTGTCTGCTCAGGCGGCTTTCTTCTTTGTTCCAGCGTAGCTCATTATAATGCTTGAGGATGTACCACAGGCTGCCCAGACCGGCCACTGCCTGGCTGAACACGGTGGCGAACGCCGCACCGAACACACCCATCTTAAAGGTGATGATACAGAGCAGATCCAGCCCGATGTTCAGAAAGCTTGCCACCAGCAGGAAGTACAGGGGCCGCTTGCTGTCGCCCAGAGCGCGCATCAGGGCGCTGGTCATGTTGTACAGCAGCGTAAACGGGATGCCGATAAAGATGGTGCGGATGTAGATGTCCGCCAGATCAATGATGTTGTCCGGGGTATTGGTCCAGACCAGAATGGAACGGGTCATGGCCACTGTGACCACGGTAAGCACTGCGGCAAAAAAGACACTCAGCCAGACGGCATTGGCGGTGTAGCGGCGCATCTCCACATAGTCTTTTGCCCCGAATGTCCACGAGATGGGGATGGAGAAGCCGCAGGCAATGCCATTGACAAAGCCCAGCACCAGATAGTTCAGACCGCCCACACTGCCGACTGCCGCCAGGGCTTCCACGCCCACAAAGCGGCCCACGATGATGGTATCTGCCAGATTATAGAACTGCTGGAACAGGCTGCCCAGCATCAGCGGCACCGCAAAGGCAAGAATCAGCTTGAGCGGGCTGCCCTGCGTCATATCTTTCGTCATACGCACGTTCCTCCTTGGAAAAGCATCACAGACCTTATCACACGAATTTTTTCCGACAAAAACGCCCTGCCGCGCAATGGGCAGGACGTTTTTGTTCATGTGGGTATTATATCAGGTTGTGATGAATTTTCAAGAGGTTTTTTCAAATTTCTCAGTGCTTCCCGGCCAGATGCTTCAGCAGCTGGAACAGAATGCTCCAGAAACCTGTTCCGGCATTGCCCGAAGGCGGGGTCTCCTCATCCGGAATGCTCAACGGCGTATCATCCTCCGTGATGCACATAGCGACCGACACACCAGATTCGTCCTGAGCAGCCCAAACCTACTCTGTACAGCAAAACCGCCCCGGCGTACGTTTCTGCACGCCGGAGCGGTTCGGGTCATTCTTCATTTTGGACGATTTTCTCAAATGCCTGTTGCAGCGGCGCTTCGATTCCCTGCGCCGCATAAATCGTTGCGATCATCAACTCGTCCGGATCTACCGCAGTGAAATCCAAATCATACCCCGCATTTTCTGCCAACTGTGACAAAAAGACGCGCTGTGTTCGCCCATTGCCCTCCCGAAACGGGTGTAGCTCGTTGGTTCGTTGATAAAGATCCACTAATGCAGCGATAAAATCATTCCTTGCAAGCCCACAAAGAAGATTATTCTGCGCAAGACGCTTAAAAATCGCCGCACTCACCCGTGGGATTTCCTCCACCGGGCAGAACTGCGTTCCTTTTTTGGACAGGTTGACCATCCGTACCTGTCCCGCCCAATCATACAACTCACCGAATAAATGTCGATGGATTGCTTTATAGTGCTCAAAATCAAATGCTGCACATCGGGGGTTCTCTGACCATTGTATCGTTTTGGCCGTAACCAGAACCGATTCTACTGCATTCAGCTCTTTTTGCGTATGCAGATCAAATTTATTGACCAGGACTGTCGTTCCCGGATAGCAGCCGTCCTGAGCCGCTTCGATGGTATAAGGCATTCGTCACCTCCGGGACAGCTCCTGCTTTTTCTGACGTTTCAATGCTTCTCTTACAAGGGTTGCAGTATCGATTTTTCCATCCAGATAGCGCAGGCAGTCTCTCTTTTCCTGCTCTGAGATCTCCAGCCCCTCCATCCGGGCCGATGCCACTGCGTTTGCAAGTGCTCGTTTCCGTGCTACTGTCATTTTTCCGCCCCCCTGTTTTTATCAGTATACCAAAAGACACCCACAGAGTGCAAGAGATAA
>OGUM01002248.1_pt1 | contig 11633 bp, 8 predicted proteins | sample 1553631 | NCBI WGS metagenome assembly OGUM01 (sample SAMEA2580228, study PRJEB22360) | human gut metagenome | biome: human gut; feature: human-associated habitat; material: faeces | place: Denmark | collected 2008/2010 | reverse complement strand
GCGTTCGGCCGCCGCAAGCAGTTGCGCAAGCGGTTCCGGCACCGCAAGGGCTGATTTTTTCGCAAAAAAAATACGGCGGACGTTTGGTTTTACGGATTATTTCGCTACATTTGCCAACGATAAAAGCCATCGAATGATGAGAGCATACGGTTTTGCATACTATTTTTATTACTTTTTCTTTTATAGCAAGGGAAAAAGCGGGATCGCATGCAATTAACTGTATACAGATAGTATAGATTAATATGACACGAAAATCCCGCTCGGTTGAGCGGGATTTTCTTTTTCAAACCATTATGGAACAAATCGCAATACAGGGCATCGCAGGATGCTATCACGAAACGGCGGCGCGCGGCTATTTCGCAGACCGGGAAATAGAGGTGCTGCCCTGCTTGAGTTTCGACGAGTTGTTCGCCCGGATGGCCGCCGATCCGGCGCTGCTGGGCATCGCGGCCATCGAAAACACCATCGCCGGCAGCCTGCTGCCCAACCACGAGCTCCTGCAACAGAGCCGCGCCCGGATCATCGGCGAACAGAAACTCCGCATCTCGCACGTCTTGGCGGCCCTCCCCGGGCAGACGCCCGACGACATCGCCGAAGTCCGCTCGCACCCGATCGCCCTGATGCAGTGCGGCGATTTCCTGAAAACCCTCCCCGGCATGAAGATCGTCGAAAGGGACGACACCGCAGGCAGCGCGCGCGAAATCGCCGAGGGACGCCTCGCAGGCACGGCGGCCATCTGCGGCGCCGACGCAGCCCGTCTCTACGGACTCGAAATCCTCCGGCGGGGCATCGAGACCAACAAACACAACTTCACACGCTTCCTCCTGCTCGCCGACGAGCGCCGCGCCGCGGAATTCGCCGATCCCGCCCACACCGACAAAGCCTCTCTGCTCTTCACCCTTCCGCACACCCGGGGGAGCCTCTCCAAGGTGCTCACCGTCCTCTCGTTCTACGACATCAACCTCACCAAAATACAGTCGCTGCCCATCATCGGGCGCGAGTGGGAATACCGCTTCTACGTCGACGTGACGTTCGACGACCCGATGCGTTACCGGCAGGCCATCGACGCCGCACGGCCTCTCACCAGCGACTTCCGCATTCTCGGCGAATACGCCGAATGCCCCAACCCCGCGATCTGACGCCCCGGAACGCCGCGCACCGCAAGCAGCCGGAAAAAGGAAAGACACTAAAAAAACAAACAAAAATAACGCAACCATGAACGACATTCAACCCATCACACTCCCGGGAATCGACCCCCGGCGCCCCCTGGTAATCGCAGGCCCGTGCAGCGCCGAAACCGAAGAGCAGGTCCTCGGCACGGCCCGCTCGCTGGCAGCCGCAGGCATCCGCATCTGCCGCGCCGGACTCTGGAAGCCCCGCACCAAACCCGGCGGCTTCGAAGGCGTCGGAGAGGCGGGCATCGCCTGGCTCCAGCGCGTGAAACGCGAAACGGGCATGTACACCTCGACCGAAGTGGCCACCCGCGAGCACGTCGCCACGGCGCTGAAAGGCGGCGTCGACCTGCTGTGGATCGGCGCACGCACGGCGGCCAACCCCTTCGCCATGCAGGAGATCGCCGACGCCCTGCGCGGAACGGACGTCCCGGTGCTGGTGAAAAACCCCGTCAGCCCCGACCTCGAGCTGTGGATCGGCGCCATCGAGCGCATCTACAACGCCGGCATCCGCCGCATCGGAGCCATCCACCGCGGGTTCACGTCGATCGACAAGAGCCTCTACCGCAACCACCCGATGTGGGCCATTCCCATCGAGCTGCACCGCCGTCTTCCCCGCCTGCCGATCTTCTGCGACCCGAGCCACATCGGAGGCAAGCGCGAGCTGATCGCCCCGCTGTCGCAGCAGGCCATGGACCTCGGGTTCGACGGACTGATCATCGAAGCCCACTGCTCGCCCGACTGCGCCTGGAGCGACAAGGCCCAGCAGGTGACCCCCGAGGCGCTGGCCTACATCATCCGCAACCTGGTGATCCGCGACGAGTCGATCACCACCGAGAGCCTCACCGAACTGCGTTCGCAGATCGACAAGCTCGACGACCAGCTGCTGGAGCTGCTCTCGCGCCGCATGCGCGTCTCGCGCGACATCGGACAGTACAAAAAGGAGCACAACATGCCCGTCCTGCAAACGCAGCGTTACGAGGAGCTGCTGGCCCGCCGCGCCGGGCAGGCCGGGCAGATGGGCATGGACCGCGAGTTCATGCGCACCGTCCTGCAGGCCATCCACGAGGAGTCGATCCGCCAGCAGATGGAGGTGCTGGGGAAATAGGCTCTCCCGCGTCGCCCGACACGAAAGGCTCCCGGCCTCCGGGGGCCTTTTCGGGTTTTTGCAGGCATCCGGCAAAGGCCCCCTGCGCTTCTTGACCGCAAAAGCGCATGAGACAACATTACATTTCGGTTAAATGTCATGCCGGGGGCATGCAACATCGGTGAATGATGCGTAAATTTGCTGCGGACTCAAACCCGCATTTATGGCAAAACACAAAATCCTGGTGGTCGACGATGAAGAGTCGCTGTGCGAAATCCTGCAATTCAACCTCGAAGTCGAAGGCTACGAAGCCGACGTGGCATACAGCGCCGAGCAGGCCCTCCGGATGCATCCCGAACGCTATTCGCTGATCCTGCTGGACGTTATGATGGGCGAGATGAGCGGCTTTCGGATGGCGCAGCTCCTGAAAGCCGATCCCGAAACGGCCCGGGTCCCCGTGATCTTCTGCACCGCGAAGGACTCCGAGGACGACACGGTGGCCGGGCTGAACATCGGAGCCGACGACTACATCACCAAACCCTTTTCGGTCCGCGAAGTGCTGGCCCGCGTGCGCAGCGTACTGCGCCGCACGTCCGCCGCACGCGCCGAATCCGAAAGCATCCGCTTCGAAGGTCTGGAGATCGACCTCCGGCGCAAAGTCTGCACGCTCGACGGCAAGGAGCTGCAACTCACCAAGAAAGAGTTCGAAATCCTGGCTCTGCTGCTCTCGAACCGGGGCGTGATCTTTTCACGCGAGGAGATCCTGCGCCGCATCTGGAGCGACGAGGTGATCGTCCTCGACCGCACGGTCGACGTGAACATCACACGCCTGCGCCGTAAAGTCGGACCTTACGGGGAACACATCGTAACGCGCCTGGGCTATGGCTACGGCTTTGAAGCATAAACTTTCCTACCACCGGCGGCTGTTCCTGCTGCTGCTCGTCTTTTCGTGGACGCTGGTGGGGTGTTTTATCCTCTTCCAGTACGGGCGCGAAAAGCACTTCAAGGCCGAGCGGCTCGACGCGCAGTTGCAGCTTTTCAACCTGCGGATGCTCGACGCCGTGAATGCGGGCGCGCCCCCCGACGCCTTCATCGCCCGCTCCGGCGCACCCTGCGAAGGAGTGCGCGTGACGCTGATCGACCCGGCGGGACACGTCGTTTTCGACAATTCGCTCGACACGCTGCCCGGCGCGAACCACCTTGACCGCCCCGAGGTCGCCGAGGCGCTGGCCCGCGGGACGGGGTACACCATCCGCCGCCCCTCCGAAAGCACCGACCGCAACTATTTCTACTCGGCCATGCGGGGCGACCGCTACATCGTCCGCTCGGCCGTACCCTACTCCGTGCCGCTGGGTGAAATCCTGGCCGCCGACCGCGAATTCCTCTGGTTCATGCTGGGCGTGACGCTGCTGATGAGCGTGGCGGGCTATTTCGCCACGCACCGCCTGGGCCAGAACATCACCCGGCTGAACGAATTCGCCGAACGGGCCGAGCGGAGCGAGCGGATCGACGACCTCCCGGCATTTCCTCACGACGAACTGGGCGAAATATCGAGCCACATCATCCGCCTCTACGCCCGTCTGCAAAAAACCACTGCCGACCGCGACCGCGAGCACGCCCTCGCGCTGCACGAGGAACAGGAGAAAATACGCATCAAGAAACAGCTCACCAACAACATCAACCACGAGCTGAAGACCCCCGTGGCGGCGATTCAGGGCTATCTGGAAACACTGCTGGCCAACCCGTCGCTCGACGCGCAAAGACGCACGGACTTCCTGGAAAAAAGCGCCGCACAGACCGAGCGTCTGCGGCGTCTGCTGGCCGACATCTCGACCATCACGCGCATGGACGAGGCGAGCCAGCTGATCCAGAAGGAGCGCGTCGTGCTGAACGACCTGATCGCCGAGGTCACGGCCGACATGGAACTGAAACCCGCCGACCAGCGGCTGCGGGTAAACATCGACTTCCCGCAGCAGGTCGAGATCGTCGGCAGCCCGTCGCTGCTGGCATCAATATTCCGCAACCTCGCGGACAACGCCGCGGCCTATTCCGGCGGACGCGACATCTTCATCCGGCTGCTTTCCGACACCCCCGAAGAGTGCACGGTCTCGTTCGCCGACAACGGCATCGGCATCGGCGAGGAGCACCTGCCGCACATCTTCGAACGCTTCTACCGCATCGACAAGGGCCGATCGCGCAAACAGGGCGGCACGGGACTGGGGCTGGCGATCGTCAAAAACGCCGTTGCGATCCACGGCGGCACGATCACGGCCCGCGAACGCGAACGCGGCGGGCTGGAGTTCGTCTTCACATTGAAGAAACACAGTTAACAAATTCCAGCTACACGACAACCCGCCCGGCCGCATTCGCAGCCTTTGGCTGCGATTACGAATCGGAGCCACCCCTGACTCCCCGCCTCGGCGGGGAGTTAAGGCGCAAAAACACACGCCTTGACTGCTGTGGCGGCCCGGCAATTCGCAAGCGATTGCGCTCGCCTGTCGCCTGCAGTTGTCGCACGCGGCCGGACAGGCGGCCGGATCGGTTTTTTACCGCTCCCCGATATTTTTTCACTCCCCCGCAACGCCCCTGTAACGCCTTTGTAACATCGGTTTCGGACCTTTGCAACGGTAAAGAACCATAACAATTACGAAAACGGATAATCCATGTCCCCGCTATTCACCGCAATCGTCGTCATCCTGGCCCTGCTGGCCGTGATGGGCATCGTCGTGGGCGTCGCCAACGACGCCGTCAACTTCCTCAACTCGGCCCTCGGCTCGCAAGTCGCACCGCGCCGCGTGATCCTCTGGGTCGCAGCCGCCGGCATTCTGGTCGGCACGCTCACCTCGAGCGGCATGATGGAGGTCGCCCGCAGCGGCGTCTTCTACCCCGGACAGTTCTCCTTTCAGGAGATTATGATGCTGTTTCTGGGCATGATGCTGGGCAACGTGCTGCTACTGGACCTCTACAACACGCTGGGACTGCCCACCTCGACCACCGTGTCGATGGTCTTCGGTCTGCTGGGCGCCGCCGTCGCCGCCGCCCTGTTCCGCATCGCCGGCGACCCGGGGACCTCCTTGCAGGACCTCTCGCAGTTCATCAACACGGGCAAAGCCATGGTCATCATCGCGGCGATCCTGTTGTCGGTGGCGCTGGCCTTCGTGGCCGGAACGCTTTTCATGTACATTTCGCGCCTCATCTTCTCGTTCCGCTACGCCGCCGTCTTCCGCCGCTGGGGAGCCGTCTGGTGCGGCATCTCGCTGGCCGGAATCCTCTATTTCGCGCTGTTCAAGGGGTTGAAAAGCTCGGGACTGATCCCGACCTCCGTTTCGGCCTACGTCGGCGACCACGTCCTCGTGACGCTCCTCGCCTTCTGGGCCGCGGCGTCGCTCCTCCTCTACATTTTCCAGCGCATGCGGCTCAACATCATGCGCATCACGATCCTGTCGGGAACCTTCTCGCTGGCCCTTGCCTTCGCAGGCAACGACCTGGTGAACTTCATCGGCGTGCCGCTGGCCGGCTACGACGCCTGGCGCATCGCCGGCGAGGCGGGCAGCGAAACGATGATGATGGGGGCGCTCGAAGCTCCCGCCCGGGCCAACTTCCTGCTGCTGGGCGTCTCGGGACTGATCATGGTGCTGACGTTGTTCTTCTCGAAAAAGTCGCAGCACGTCACCGAGACCGAACTGTCGCTCGCCTCGCAGCACGAGGGCGACGAACGCTTCGGTTCGACCCTCATTTCGCGCAGTCTGGTGCGCGCGACGCTGGTGATGAACACGATGTGGACCGGGCTGATTCCGGCGCGGGTTCAGAAGGCCATCGACCGGCGTTTCGAGCCGCTCCCTGCCGAAGAGCGTTCGTCGGCCCCCTACGACATGGTCCGCGCCGTGGTCAACCTCACCGCCGCATCGATCCTGATCGCCATCGCCACCTCCTACAAACTGCCGCTGTCGACGACCTACGTGGTCTTCATGGTGGCCATGGGATCGTCGCTCGCCGACCGCTCGTGGGGCCGCGAAAGCGCCGTCTACCGCATCACGGGCGTGATGGCCGTCATCTCGGGGTGGTTCATCACGGCGCTCGGAGGATTCCTCATCGCGCTGGCCGTGACGGCCCTGCTGCTGTGGGGCGGCTGGATCGCCGTGGCAGCCCTCACGGCGCTCTGCGCCTGGCTGCTCGTCCGTAGCCACCTCAAGACGCCCGGACTGAAAGAGGAGGCCGAAAAGGCCCTGCTGCCGCTCGAAACGGCCGAGACCCCCGACGAGGTGCTGTGCGCCTGCATCGGCGAGGTCTGCACAACGATGCAGGAGGTCACGCGCATCTACAACCGCACGCTGGTAGCCGTCTTCAAGGAGAACCGCAAGGTGCTCAAGGAGATGGTGCGCGACTCGAACCGCCTTTTCGAGGAGGCCCGCATCCGCAAATACAACGTCATGCCGACGCTGCGCCGCCTGCAACGGTGCGACATCGACACGGGGCACTTCTACGTGCAGGTCACGGACTACCTTTCGGAGGTGACCAAGGCCCTGATCCACATCACGCGCCCGGCATTCGAACACATCGACAACAACCACGAGGGCATGTCGAAGGAGCAGATCGTCGACCTGATGCGCGTGAACGACCAGGTGGAGGCGATTTTCGACAAGATCAACGACATGCTGGCGACGAAGGATTTCTCGGACCTCGATCTGGTGCTCGAAATGCGCGACAAGCTCTTCGACACGATCGTCGAGGCGATCAAGAGCCAGCTGCGGCGCATCAACGACGTCCCGTCGGGCAGCACCCGCGCCGGGGTGCTCTACCTCACGATCCTCAACGAGACGAAGACGATGATGCTCCAGTCGCGCAACCTGCTCAAATCGCAGCAATATTTTCTGGAGGCCAAAAAATAATGCCGATACGCCATCGTGCAGACAATCCACCCAAACCCTCCTTTGAAAAGGAGAGCTTCAAAAAGCGCCGTGTAACGAAAATGCAACGGGTCCGTCATTTCAGCGAAACGACGGACCCGTATCTTTGCACTGTGAAAACCGGAGAACCGGATTCACAAGTTGGTTTTAGGTTACATAAGTAGGTTAGTGGGAGATGCAGTGACGCGACGTCGCGGCATCTTCGTTTTTGTCAAAAGATGCCGCTTCGCTAAATCACCCTTAAAAAAGGGCGGCTTGAACACGACCGGACAATTATTCCGAATCCCGCTTGTCAAGCGGGTTCTCCATATCCTTGAGGTGAATCTCCAGCGCCCGGACCGAGATCTGAATCTCCCAGATCGAAACGCCCAGCGAACCGACCAGCAGCAGCAACGCCGCACCGAAGACATAAGCCGAAAGCAGCATCAGCCCCACGTAGATCAGAAACATCGTCACCACGCACAGGAACAGGCTCGTGACGCCCAGCAACTGCATCGTGCGCGTGAGGTGGAGCCGCCGGCGGAGGTTGTCGATCTGCGCGCGCGTCACCTTCGAAGGGTGCTGCAAATGCTGCTCCTTGAGCGTGCGCACCAATTGCGCATAGGACAGAAACCGGTTGGTGTAGGCCAGCAGAATCAGCGACACGGCCGAAAACAGCAGGGCGGGGGTCGTAAGCGAGAGTTCTTCCATCGTTATCGGGATTTACGCTGCAAAGATACGCTTTTTATCAAAGCCAAAGGTGAAAGGTTGTAAATGAAAAATTCACCTTACACCTTTCACATTTCACCTTACACCTTTCACATTACAAAGCGGCGGGACCCGGGGGCCGGATGCGCAACTCAAACCCCCGGGCCGTAATCCGCCGCACCAGTCGTCGGCCGTCAGTGATCGGTCTCCACCAGCCGGAAACGGCGGTTGAATTTCAGTTCCAGTCCGTTGTCGAGGGAGACCTCATGGTTGCGGCCGTCGCGTTCGACACCCCGGACGTGCCGCCCCGGATAGTTCGCGGCCACGAATTTCAGAATCGGCTGCGGAATCAGCCCGTCGGGCACGACACCGCCCGGCCGCTCGACATCGGTCCACTCGCCGCGGGCGTCGAAGTCGATCTTCGTGCCGTCGGCCAGCTTCACCTCATAGCTCGGGGCCACGCCCCTCTCCATCGTGGCGGAAACCACCTCGATGTCGTGAAAATACTTTTTCACCAACGTCTTCGCCGCATCGGGCAGTTCGTGCATCCTGACCGGAACTTCGTCACCGCCGGCGAACGCCGCCGTCGCAAAAAGCCCCGCACCCAGCAGGGCAATCCAGAATCTTTTCATCGTTTTTCGTATTTATACACTCCCGCTCCTGCAAAAGCAGGGCCACAAACGCCGCAACGCCTTCCTGTAACTATTGCATGTCCCGGAAGGCGCCGTCAATACCTGATCGTAGGTATTTTTTAAATTTTTATAAAAAATTGTAACCGCTCTTTGGCCGGTGTGAAAAAAATAACGTATCTTTGCCGACCGAAATAGGACAATTATCATCTCAAAACGAACAATATCATCTATGGAACTGAACAAAACCTTTATCGACGGGCTTTGGAGCAAAGAGATCAACGTGACGAGCTTCGTACAGACAAACATCACCCCCTACCTGGGCGACGCCTCGTTCCTCGCAGGACCGACCGAGCGAACGAAGCACATCTGGAACCTCTGCCTCAAGGCCCTCGAAGAGGAGCGTCAGCATAACGGCGTCCGCGCGCTGGACAACAAGACCGTTTCGACCGTCACCTCGCACAAGGCCGGCTACATCGACCGCGAAAACGAGCTGATCGTGGGCCTGCAAACCGACGAACTGCTCAAGCGCGCCATCAAACCCTTCGGCGGCATCAACGTCGTATCGCGCGCCTGCAAGGAGAACGGCGTGGAGGTCGACGAGAAGGTGAAGGACATCTTCACCCACTACCGCAAGACGCACAACGACGGCGTGTTCGACGTCTACACCGAGGAGATCCGCTCGTTCCGCTCGCTGGGCTTCCTGACGGGTCTTCCCGACAACTACGCCCGCGGCCGCATCATCGGCGACTACCGCCGTCTGGCCCTCTACGGAACCGACCGCCTGATCGAGGCCAAGCAGGAGGACCTCCGCAACCTCACCGGCCCGATGACCGACGCCCGCATCCGCCTGCGCGAAGAGGTCGCCGAGCAGATCAAGGCCCTGAAGGACATCCGCACGATGGGCGAATACTACGGACTGGACCTCAGCCGCCCGGCGCATTCGGCGCAGGAGGCCGTGCAGTGGGTCTACATGGCCTATCTGGCCGCCGTCAAGGAGCAGGACGGAGCCGCCATGTCGCTGGGCAACGTATCGTCGTTCCTCGACATCTTCATCGAATACGACCTCGCGCACGGGACGATCGACGAGTCGTTCGCCCAGGAGCTGATCGACCAGTTCGTCATCAAGCTGCGCATGGTGCGCCACCTGCGCATGCAGTCCTACAACGACATCTTCGCCGGCGACCCGACGTGGGTGACCGAGGCCATCGGCGGACGCTTCAACGACGGTCGCACGAAGGTGACGAAGACCTCGTTCCGCTTCCTGCAAACGCTCTACAACCTCGGTCCTTCGCCCGAACCGAACCTCACGATTCTCTGGAGCCCCGAGCTGCCGCAGGGATTCAAGGACTTCTGCGCCAAGGTTTCGGCCGACACCAGCTCGATCCAGTACGAGAACGACGACCTGATGCGCGAAGTGCGCCACTCGGACGACTACGGCATCGCCTGCTGCGTCTCGTTCCAGGACATCGGCCGCCAGATCCAGTTCTTCGGCGCCCGCACCAACCTGGCCAAGGCCCTGCTGCTGGCCATTAACGAAGGTCGCTGCGAGAACACCGGCACGCTGATGGTCAAGGGCATTCCGGCGCTGTCGGAGGGTCCGCTGCGCTTCGAGGAGGTGATGCGCAACTACAAGATGGTGCTCAAGGAGATCGCCCGCGTCTACAACGAGGCCATGAACATCATCCACTACATGCACGACAAGTACTACTACGAGAAGGCCCAGATGGCATTCGTCGACACCGATCCCCGCATCAATCTCGCCTACGGCGTGGCCGGTCTCTCGATCGCCCTCGACTCGCTCTCGGCCATCAAATACGCCCGCGTGACGCCCCGCCGCAACGCCGAGGGGCTCACCGAAGCCTTCGACATCGAGGGTGAATTCCCCTGCTACGGCAACAACGACGACCGTGTCGACCACCTGGGCGTGGACCTCGTCTACTACTTCAGCGAGGAGCTGAAGAAGCTGCCCGTCTACAAGAACGCCCGCCCGACGCTGTCGCTGCTGACGATCACCTCGAACGTGATGTACGGCAAGAAGACCGGCGCAACGCCCGACGGACGCCTCAAGGGCGTGGCCTTCGCCCCGGGAGCCAACCCGATGCACGGCCGCGACAAGAGCGGCGCCATCGCTTCGCTCGCCTCGGTGGCCAAGATGCGTTACCGCGACTCGCAGGACGGTATTTCGAACACCTTCTCGATCGTGCCCAAATCGCTCGGCCCGACGGCCGGAGAGCGTATCGAGAACCTCGTGACGATGCTCGACGGCTATTTCACCAAGGGCGCACACCACCTGAACGTCAACGTACTGAACCGCGAGATGCTCGAAGACGCCATGGAGCACCCCGAGAAATATCCGCAGCTGACGATCCGCGTCTCGGGCTACGCCGTGAACTTCACCAAGTTGAGCCGCGAACACCAGCTCGAAGTCATCAGCCGCAGCTTCCACGAAAGGATGTAACGGCTTGAAAAGCCGCTTTTAGGGGCGGGCGCAGGATTTGCATACCGGAACCCGGTTTGCGCCCGAACCCCCTTATTCAAAAACAAGGAACAATCATGCTTCGTGTACATTCTTACGAATCCATGGGAACATTCGACGGGCCGGGACTCCGGCTCGTCGTTTTCCTCCAAGGCTGCAATTTCCGCTGTCTCTACTGCGCCAACCCCGACACGATCGAGGCCGGAGCGGGCACATTGACCGACCCTGCGGAGATCCTGCGCATGGCCGTCGACCAGAAGCCCTTCTTCGGGCGGCGCGGCGGCGTGACCTTCTCGGGCGGGGAACCCACCTTCCAGGCCGCGGAACTCGTTCCGCTCGTAAAGTCGTTGAAGGAGGCCGGCATCCACGTCTGCATCGACTCGAACGGCGGGGTGTGGAACCCGGCCGTCGAGGAGCTGCTGGGGCTGGTCGACCTGGTGCTGCTGGACGTGAAGCAGGCCGATTCCGAACGCCACCGCGCCCTCACCGGACGCGAAAACGCGCAGACGCTCCGCACGGCCGCCTGGCTCGAAGCCCACGGAAAACCCTTCTGGCTACGCTACGTGCTGGTTCCGGGCATCAGCGACGCCGAAGCCGACATCCGTGCGCTGGGCGAACGCCTCGGCGGCTACAAGTCGGGCGAGCGGGTCGAACTGGTCCCCTACCACACCC
>OGUM01002247.1_pt1 | contig 11636 bp, 9 predicted proteins | sample 1553631 | NCBI WGS metagenome assembly OGUM01 (sample SAMEA2580228, study PRJEB22360) | human gut metagenome | biome: human gut; feature: human-associated habitat; material: faeces | place: Denmark | collected 2008/2010 | reverse complement strand
GTTCCTCACCCCGGAGCTGTTCCGCGCCGTGGCCGTGCTGGTCGAGAAGGGCATCAGCATCCCCGAGATACACAACAACGTCTATAACGCCTATACCGAAGGCCGCGCACGATTGTTCGGCTATGTCATCAACCGCAAGATGGAGATCATCCAGGACGGGACGGTGGCCTATATGTCGCTGATGGAGAACGAAATGCGCCGTTTCCAGTTCCAGCAGGGCGACAGCGAGGGTTTCGTGAACTACGCGCTGACGATCAAGAAGATGAAGATGTCGGCCATGTTCCTGGCCCACCGCAAGTTCATCCGCGTGAGTTTACGTTCGCGCGGAGATGTCGACGTCAACCTCTTCGCCCGCAAGTACTTCAACGGCGGTGGCCACAAGAATGCCGCGGGAGGGAAATCGTTCGTTTCGATGCAGGAGACTATCGACCACTATATCAAGTCGGTAAAGGAGTTCGCCCAAGACGGGCATCTGGGTTGAGGACGCTATGGCTGGTGGCCTTGCGCCGATAACCTACGAAAGTTATGGACGATTTCCGACTTAAAGTTTTTATCACCGCAGCCCGGACGCTCAGTTTCACCCGGACTGCCGAGCAGCTGTTCATTTCCCAGCCCGCCGTCAGCAAGCATGTCGGCGAGCTGGAATCCCGTTATAAGGTGCAGCTTTTCACCCGCCGCGGCAGCCGTCTGGAGCTGACCGATGCGGGGCGTACGATGCTGGAGGCGGCCGGGCGGCTTCTCGACGACTACCGCCGCCTCGAATACGAGATGAGCCTCTGCGCCGACCAGACCGGGGGCGAACTCCGCCTCGGGGCCAGCACGACCATCGCGCAGTACCTCCTTCCGCCGATTCTGGCGCACTTCACGGCGCGCTTTCCCGGGGTGCGGGTCTCGATGTCGTCGGGCAACAGCGCCGAGGTTGAGCAGGCGTTGGGCGAACATGCCGTGGATCTGGGGCTGGTCGAGAGCCTCAGCCGCCGGCAGGGGCTGCACTACACGCTTTTCAGGCCCGACGAACTGGTGCTGGTGGCCCGTCCGGGCGGGAAATACGCCCGCCGGGAGACGGTGACGCCCGAGGAGCTGCCGCGCATCCCGCTGGTGTTGCGCGAAAGCGGCTCGGGGACGCTCGAAGTGATCGCCGCGGCCCTTGCGGCCAGAGGCATCCGTCTCTCGCAGTTCGATGTGACGATGCGCCTCGGGTCGACCGAGGGGATCAAGGCCTTCGTCCGCAACAGCGACGCCATGGCCATCGTATCGGTGATTTCGGTGGTGGATGAACTGCGCAGCGGCGCGCTGCGGATCGTCGACATCGAGGGGCTGACGCTCTCCCGCGATTTCGTTTTCGTGCATGCCGAAGCCGAACCTGCGCGTCTGGCGCGGCGGTTCATCGACTTCGCCCGGGCGGATTTCTGATTGCCGGCCCCCGGTTTCCTTATCCCTGCGTCATAACTTCAGGTTATCCCGGATAACCAAATCTTGTTTCGTATCCCGATAAAAGATGCGACCTTTGCCGTCGCAATGAAGCAAAAGTTATCGGTCGTCATTAAAATTGCAAGGATATGTTGAAAAAAGGTAACAGGGCGAACACCCTGCACGGAATTCTCCTGATCGCGCTGTTTTCGTTCGCGGCATTTTACATCGCCGAAATCCCCGTTGTCAGACGGCTCTCGTTCAGCCCCTTGATCGTCGGCATCGTGCTGGGCATGCTCTACGCCAACAGCCTGCGCAACCGGCTGCCCGAAACCTGGGTCCCGGGCATCCGGTTCTGCACGAAGCAGGTGCTGCGCTGGGGCATCGTCCTCTACGGGTTCCGCCTGACGCTGGCCCAGGTGGCGGCCGTGGGCGTGCCGGCCGTCGTCGTGGACCTGATCGTCGTGACGGTCACCATTCTGGGGGGCGTTCTGCTGGGCCGCCTGCTGAAGATCGATCGCGACACGGCGCTGATGACTTCGACGGGCAGCGCCATCTGCGGCGCGGCGGCTGTGCTGGGGGCCGAGCCGGTGGTGAAGTGCGAGGGGTACAAAACCGCCATCGCCGTCTCCACGGTCGTCATTTTCGGAACCCTCTCGATGTTTCTCTATCCGGTCATGTACCGCACGGGCATGCTCAACGGGATGACCGACACGGAAGTGGCCGTCTACACGGGCAGCACGCTGCACGAGGTGGCCCACGTGGCCGGGGCGGGCAACGCGATGGACCCCACCGATGCGCTGGGGATCGCCGGAACGGCCACCATCACCAAGATGATCCGCGTCATGCTGCTCGCGCCCGTGCTCGTGATCATGGGCTTCGTGCTGGCGGGCCGCCGGAAGGAATCCGGGGGCGAAACGGGAAAACGCAGGATCGCCGTGCCGTGGTTCGCCTTCGGGTTCATCGGGATCATCGGTCTCAATTCGCTGCTGCAAAGCCTTTGCGGGGTGGAGACGGTCCGGGAAATTCCGCTCAACGGGACCATCGAGTACGTCGATACCTTCATGCTGACGATGGCCATGACGGCGCTGGGGACCGAAACGAGCCTCGACAAATTCAGGCAGGCGGGGGCCAGGCCTTTCGTGCTGGCCGGCCTGCTCTACGTCTGGCTGGTGGCGGGCGGTTACTTCGTCACGAAATACGTGGTCGGCATGTTGTAGCGGCCGCTTTACAGTCTCGGCAGCTCCGGATTCTCGTGCTCGGAGTAGCGGAGCACCCGTTCCCGAATGAAGTCCGCGAAACCGCGGGCCTCTTCGTATGTAAGGGCCTCGGGATAGCTCATCAGCACCAGCCGGTGGGGATGGAACGGCCGCCGGAACGAGGGGTGGATATACGCGTAGGGATTGGCGACGAAACCCAGCCGCTGGTAGAAATGCTGGCGGCGGACCGAGATTTCATCCTCCGGCGGGTCGATCTCCAGAATGACGCGCCGCCCTTGGCAAAAGGCCGCGAGGGCTTTTGAACCCATGTTCTGTCCCCGCAGGCGGGGCGAGACGGCTAGATGCTCGACGTAGCGGTAATCCCCGGCGTTCCAGTGGAAGAGGATGCCGATGAACTCGTCGCCGCGCCAGATGCCGTCGGCCTCGAAATGCGGGTCGCCGAAAGCGCGGTCGTAACCCGTGCCGTCCCAACGTTCGCAGTCGGGGAAGGAGGCTTCGTAAAGCGCCCATGCTTCGGCCCAGCCCTTGTCCGAGCGTGATTTGAACGGTATGAATCGCAGTTGCTGTGTCATGGTTTCCAATTTTCGGCAAGATACGGCAAATTTCGCATAAAACCCAATTTTCACGACTGCCCGAACGAGCCGCAGCCGCTTCTGCGGCGCCCTGCCCGTTTGCCGGGAGCGGAAAAATCCCCGGAGCTTCGGCCCGGGGATTTCCGGTTTCCGGGGGGCGGAAAGGGACGCTCCGAAAAAAAATCGCACGGCGGGGGTCGGTATCCGGAAAAGGCGTGTCTACCGGGTGAAGACAAAGAGAAAAAATCTGTTTTGTGTAAATGATATGCAGAAAGAGATAGACAGACTGATCAATTCGTACCGGAGCAACGCTTTGAGTAAGGAGGAGGCCGGTATGCTGGCGGGATGGCTGGAGGAGTCGGATGAAAACCGGGCTTATTTCAGGGAGTGTCTCGCCAGACGGGAGCTGCCCGCGTCGGCCAAGGCGGAGCGGGAATGGGCGCGTTTCGCAGCCCGCAACAAGATCCTGTTCGCTGTCCCCGAGGTCGCCGGACGGCGCCGGAGTCGGTTCCTGCGCTATGTGGCGGCGGCCGCCGTGGTTGCGGCGGGCGTTTGCGCCGTGTGGTTCTGGCAGCGCACCCCCGATGTCGCGTCCGAAGCCGGGGCCGGGGCGGAGATCAGCGCCGCACAGCCCTTGGAATACCGCACGGCGTGCGGCGAGAGGCTCGACATCGTGCTGCCCGACGGGTCGAAGGTCTGCATGAATTCCGAGGCGACGCTCACCGTGGACCCGGGATTCGGGAAGGCGACGCGCGAGATCGAGTTCGACGGCGAGGCGTTTTTCACCATTTCGCCCGACAAAAACTGTCCGTTCATCATCCACAGCGCCAACAACAACTATACGGTGCTGGGAACGTCGTTCAACCTGCAATCCTACGCCCGGGAGAATTTCGCCGTGGTGACGCTCCATACGGGGTGTTTGCAGGCGCAGGCCCGGAAGGACGTCATCATCCTCGACCCCCTCGACACGGCGATCGTCTTCTGGATCGCAGCCTCGGCCCTGTCGTTCATCCTCGCGCTGTTCGTCTCGAAGAAGTCGCACGCGTAAGAACCTTCAGACTGAAACGATGTGCGTGCGATTCGATCTCATGCGCCCTTGCGGCGTGAATCGCTATGCGCTGGCCCTTGTTGCCCGGGCGCCGGCCGGGGGAATGTGACGAGCGGTGCAAGTGGGGGTGGCAAAACGAAAATGAAAAACCGCAACCGATTGACAATCAGCTGCGGTTTTGTTTTCGTGTGCCCAGGACAATATTTGAAAGTTGCACTTTTGAGCCTTTTGTAAATACGTTGATATTTAACTATTTGTAGGCATATTGCAAAGATAATCAATATATTGTATTTGTCGATAAAATTGCGTATTATTGCAAAAGATTTTATTGTGTGGTGCAAATGTGGTGCAAATTTTCTAACTTGCACCACGGATTAACAGATTTTGTAATATGGCATCGGTTACGGCTTTTATACGGGTATCAAGAAAACGGATAGATCGGGCAAATGTCCGCTTTCGGTTACGGGACGGTCGGGGCGTTCAGCTGTTCCACGCTTCCGAGTTGGAGATCGACCCGACAAATTGGGATGCAACCCGGCAGGAGATCAAGGCAAAGGTTCTCTACGATGCGGAGAAACGGGCGGCATTCAACAAAGCTGTGGCCGACCGCAAGAATATGATGTTGGAGATATATAATGCCGCACCCAGTACGGAGACTTTGACATCTGATTGGCTGGATCAGGAGATTGATAAACGTCTGCATCCTGATAGATATGCCGTTAAGGAGCACCGGCAAACCTTTTTCGAGGCTTACGAAGAGTTTATCAAGAAGCGTAAGTTGTCCGATTGGCGGGTGCGGGCTATTCAGGTCGTAATCCGAGCGTTGAGGCGGTATGAATTGTATGCCTGCCGGGTGATGGATAGCCGGTTTACGCTCGATTTTGATACCGTGACGCCGTTGGTGTTACGGGACATCGAGGAGTTCCTTCGCAATGAATACACCTTCTGCGACCAATACCCCGAAATCTACGAGGCCGTTCCCGAAAGCCGGAAACCTCAACCAAGAGGGCAGAATACGATCAATGGAATACTGACTAAACTGCGTACTTTCTTCATTTGGGCGAATGACGTAGGCAAAACGACTAATAACCCTTTTCGGAATTATCCCGTGGAGGAGTGTATATACGGGACGCCATACTACATTACGATTGACGAGCGTAACAAGATTTATCATACCAATCTTACCAGGCATCCGCAACTTGCCATTCAGCGGGATGTATTCGTTTTTCAATGTCTGATAGGTTGCCGTGTGGGCGATCTCTATAAGTTGACCCGAGATAATTTGATTAATGGAGCGGTTGAGTATATTCCCCGCAAAACAAAGGACGGCCACCCGGTGACGGTCCGTGTACCCCTTAACTCGATAGCACATGAAATATTGAACCGTTATGCAGATTATGCCGGCTCGTCGCTTTTTCCACTTATGGCCGAACAGCAATATAACAAAGCGATTAAACGGATTTTTCTCGCTGCGGGGTTGAAACGTAAAGTAACGATCCTGAATCCTCTGACCCGGGAGGCGGAGCAACGTCCTATTTGGGAGGTGGCCTCGTCGCACCTCGCTCGTCGGGCGTTCGTTGGAAACCTCTACAAGCAGGTGAAAGACCCGAACTTGGTGGGGGCGTTGTCTGGCCACAAGGAAGGAAGCCGGGCATTTGCCCGTTATCGGGACATCGACGATGAGATGAAAAACGAACTGGTTAAAATGTTGGAGTAGCTATGACGCAGATAGAACAAGTGGCCGACAGACTGGCCGCATATGTAAATGGATTAGTCAAGAACCCGGAAAGCCTTATTGTTGATTTATCCGATTTATGGGCGTGGACTACAAATAATAGCTCGTATTCCTGGTATTCATTACCTGACGATGTTGCCTATAAATCATTACCTGCGTGGCGAGGTAAGTTCGGAAAAGATACGGTTTGTTTTGCATGTCCTGGGATGGCTCTATTTATTGAATGGATATACCCGAAAATAAATAATGCAGAGCAACGAGATTATTATAAAGGCTTGTTTTACAAAGGATATATTGAGGGACTAAATGACTTTGAACATCAGTATAATATGCGTTGTGGCGATGATTTGGCTCCAATATTAGAGAATAAAAGATGCATATTGTTTGGTTACTATTCGGAAATTAGAGCCAAATATAAAAACTGCAAGGGCTTTTCTGTGGATGTAATAGAGAAAATGGGATATAATTCTGCCTTGATGTTGTCGGCAGCTTATAAATTGAGATTAATGGATAAGGCATTGACAGCTATTGGGGCTTCGCAGACTATAGTGATAGCACCTACGGGAGTTCAAAAACCTGCGCATTTCTCCGTTAATAAGTCCTATGGAGAAATACAGCATGTATTGACAGCCTTGCAAGAGCGGGGGTTTGTTTCTTATGGCACGACTATTGAAACGTTCTATTATCGAATGACCGGTGACGGTATGCCGATGAGCAATAAAATAGAATGGGTAAAGAAGGGAAAGAAACGGAAAAAAGATATAAGTAAAAGCAGCCTTGTTTATTTTCTTAAAACATTTGCAAATTATAATGTAGACCAAACTTTGGATTGCAGAAATAGGATTGATGAAATATTTGGCATTTCATTACCTACTTCAACAATCACTCGAATTTCGAATTGTGAGTATAAAACGGAAATAGACGATATAGTCTCCATTCGCAGGGAGATCGTCGAAATTTAGGCATTCCAGAACGCAAATACGCTCGATAAAAGACAAAGAGAGCCGGAATAATTCCCGGCTCTCGTCATTTCGTCGTTATTCGGTGGCGTGCCCCGTCATTCCTTTACTGCTACTGTCATTTTGCCGATGGACTGAATGATCGATGCGGCGGCTTCGTCTACGGTGAAAGAGATCGCCGGCGCTTGCTGGATGTCTTTGCCGTTGGTTGTCACATCCTGGCGGTCGGCAAGATGAAGGACACGGGCAACGATTCCCGAATCGTACTGTCCACATAATGCGCCCTCCAACTGGTCTGCCTCGATAGCCACTCGCACGTGCGTAAGGAGGTCGCAAAACTCATCTTCGTATCGGTGGAATGTGTCTTTGCTGATCTTTGCAAATTGGCAGAATCCCACTAATGTCAGGGGACGCTGTGTTGGAACCGCAATTATTTCCCCTGCTGAAGCCTTGTTGCTGTATCTTGGATTCGCTTTCACCCATTCGACATACTCTTCGAACTTGGCTTCAAGAGCTTCGGGGGTATATGCACGAGGGCGGCCCACTTTCTTATTAGGGGTATTCATGTTATTATTCGTATTTTTTTCGACCTAATTTTCCGAGGCTGTTTTGAACCTTGACCCGCTTCTGCCCTTTGTTGATGTCAACCACCGAAACAATGGGCGCCGGCATATTCATCAGGGCCCGTTCCATCATGCGCTCCATCCCCTTCATTCCGTCGTTGCGCTGGGGAAGATTCGATACTTGGATGGCGTTTCCGCCGCTTGCCACGTTCATGGCCGAGAGCATTGCGCCCCAGTCGTTGACAGCCTGGGCGGTCATCACAGCTTCGCCGTTGGATAACATTGCGGGGATGCTGTCCGAAGTTCCGGTGCCCGGGCCCGTGACAAGGCCGCCTTCCGAGAAGAACGAAGGGATGGCTTGTGCAAGCGTTGTCGCCGATGCGATTGCCGCCTGCGCTGTTATAATTCCTTTCTGTGTTGCAAACCATATAGGTCCCGCAATAGGTCCGAGTTGGAATGATGCAACCATCGCTTCCATTGTTGCTTTTTGAGCGTCGATGATGATTTGCGCCACGGCCAATGCCTGCTCTGCAATGGCGAATGCCTCAAGATCATCGCCCAACGCCCCGAATAAACCTCTTAGACTCCCAACTAACGAGGAGGCGGCCGCCAGTTCGTCCAGTTGCACTTTTATTGCCTGATTTTGCGAGGCGATAGACAGGTCGGTCGTTTTCTTAATTGCATCTTGCACATTGTTTTCTGCATCCAGTCGGGCCATCTCATAGGCTTGAATAGAACCGTATTGCGCACTCCATTGCTCCTCATCCATTTGTGAAATAGCGTCATATTTACTTTGAGCAATACGCAATTCTTCATTTGCAACGGCCTGCTGCGCTTTAATCCGTGCATCCTTGTCGTCCCCGATCAATCCTGCATAGTTCCTGTTTTTTACTTGCGCAAGAGATAGTTTGTCCATCTCTTCCTGGACTTTGATCCGCATCTTGATCCTGTTCTCCGCATTGCGGGCTTCTTCCTCGAACTCCTTATCGCTCCAACGCTGGCGGATTTCGGATTCCTCCTTATACCTGCGTTCCTCCATATTCAGGATCAGCTGGTTTATAGCCTCCCGGGATTCCGCAGTCAGCGTTTTGTCGTATTTGAGTTTGTTTTCCAGCTCTTGGCGTTCCCACGAAAAGCGAAGCCGGGAAAGTTCCAGGTCTTTTTCAAGGCTCGCTTGTCTAAGTTCAAGAATGGATTTTGATAATTGCTTCTCTAAATCGAGCTGTGTCCTGGCGGCTTGTCGTGCTATTTTATTAGCAGCCTCTTGCGCCTTCTCATTCGTTCGTCCAAGTTCTTTTAAGCGTTTGATCTCATTCTCAACAGCCTCGGCCCTTTTATTCCGTGAAATGATTTCGTCCTCCGTGGTTGCGATTTCCTTGTTTATATCGGCAAGTTCCTGCTCTTTTTGTTTGATTAAATCCTTGATGGCCTCCCCTTGCCCATTGATGTCATCTGCACTGATCTTGTACATATCCATTAATGTTTTCATCGCTATTTTGTTTGCAGAAAGGGTTTCGTTATACTGATCCGTAGCATCTCGCACTTTATTCAGAGTGCTTTCCAGTTCATTGGAAACCTCTACATATTCACTCACGACCGGACGGTTCCCGGCCATAGTCGTCCGAGTTTTTGTGGTGTTCTCATTGAACATCCGGTATATTTCCTCCGCACGCTCTTTCAATTCCGGAATTTCACTATTTAACCCGGCACGAAACTCGGTAAAATAAGCGATCCCGGCCTCCCGGCCGAATTTTTTAATAAACTTATTCTGCACGCCTTCGAAGGCTTTATCCATTGCCTCGCCGTATTCTTCGGAGGCATTGGCATTGGATTCTTCCAATCCTTTAGCAATAGCTGCCGCCGTAATACTACTTGCAAGGGCATCATAAGCCGCCTTTTGGTCCTCCAAATTCCGTATCTCCTCCTTTTGGTTGGAAAGATAATCCTCGTATTTATCCTCTATGACTTTGCGGGCGGCGGCATATTCGGCTGTACCCTTTTTTGCCTCACGGAGGGCGTCAAACTCCCGCTTCAACTCTGATCGGCTGTTTTCAATGGCCCGGTTGAGGTCTTGCGTATATTGAGCAACATCCGACAACGCATCACCTGCGCTAAACAATCCCTTTACCCACGTTCCGATCTCCTTGCCGAAAGCTGTCAACAGGGTAATGCCCACAACCAAAGCCGTCTGCCAGGAAAAGATGGACGAAATAACCTGCCGGAACACCGGGATAGTCATTTTCCCTTCGGCTCGCAACGCTTTATTATTGGCCGAAGCTCGCTTCAGTTCATCGGCAAGCATCGGCAGGTTGTTGGAAATCGCCAGAAAAAATTGCTGGGCGGACATCGTGAGCGACGGGAGTTCCCGGGCTACTTGTTGCACCTGGAAAGAAAGCGGACTAAGCGCACTTGCATAATTGCCGACATTGGACCGGAAATTCAGCAAATCCTGCTCGGCCTTGTTCACCTCCGTTTGCATATTGCGGACCTGTTCGGCCATCTTCATTCCTTTTGCCGATTTGCGATCAGCTTCGGAGAGCGCATAATACTCTTTTGCCAACTTCGAAATATCGCTCCGGAGTTTATTAACGGAGCCATCGAGTTGCGCTTCCTTCTTGACCTGCTCGTTAATCTGCTTCATGTATTGACGCTGCGCATCGGTATTATCCCGAATTACGGCTTTATACTGGGCCATCTTCTCGTAATAGTCTGCATCCTCTTTCTTGAGGTTCTTAATAGACTGCCGGGTCTCATCTATCACCTTTTGCGCTTCAGCCCAACTTTTGATAAGTTTCGAGTATTCGATCTCGATTGTGATGATCTTGTGAATGGAATCCTGTGCCATACTTCTCTATATGGATTAAATAGTCAATAATTATTTCATGCTGATCCAGCGCTCCGTGTCATAGGTTATTCCCCGCCTATGCTCGTCCGGTAGGATCGGCTGGGTGGCAGATATGCGCCCCCATTTACCACCAAGAAAATAGGGACCTTTCGATTTGGAGACCTCAACGCCGCATAAACGTCCGTCATGTCCGAACAGTTTCAAAACCGTCGCATTGTCGGTCGTAATGCTGGCGCCCTTTGCTGGAACCGATATTTGCCGGATGGCATTGATCTGGCCGTCTCGATTTCTCTGATATACAACGGCGACTAAACGCTGCGGGACACGCCCCGCCAAAGGCGCAAGACGGCCCAAGAAGCCATCGCCAGGGCAATCCACGTATTGCAATGATATGACGTATTTCCCTAAACGAATTTGCCAATCGTCAGATCCTCCGGCGGCGATTTGATTCCGGATGCAATACTCCGTGTAGATTTTGGTTTCTTTTTTCATAACATTTTAATATTTAATAGTTTATCTTTTATTGCGAACCTCTGTCTGCGTTCGTACTCCTCGCACTTACGGCGGGTACGCTCCAGCAACTCTACAAGTTCTTTCTTATTCAATCCTATTGTCAGCGTGCTGTCGTCCCGCTGGCCACCCCTTCGTTTTTCTTTCGGTATTTTCATGCGTCCAAATCGCAAAGGGTTTAGAATGGCCCCGCCTCCCCGATTACATCCGTCGCGGGACTGTCGTAGTCGGTTATTCGGGTCAGACTTTTGTTGTGGCGAAAGTATATCCGCCCCGTTGCCCCCTCGCGGTTCTTGGCGACGTGCATGATCCCCACCCCGTCGGATGAAATTAATCCGTAGCGATTCGAGTTTATCGTTTGCGCGCCATACATCGCCGGACGATCGAGAAACAGCACCATATCGGCGTCCTGCTCGATGGCGCCAGATTCGCGCAAGTCTGACAGTAACGGCGTCTTATCGGCCCTATCCTCAACTTTGCGCGACAACTGCGACAACAGGATGACGGGCGCGCCGAGTTCCTTTGCGAGCAGTTTGGCCGAACGGCTGGCGGCGGCGATCTCACGCTCGCGGGTGCTTTGAACGTTACGGGACGTCGTGTCGAGCAGTTGCAGATAGTCGATAATGACCATCCCGCACCGCCCCCGGCGGGCCATAGCCTTACATTGCGAGCGTATAGTCCCCATCGTAATATTAGCACAATCACTGAAGTAGACAGGCAGCGCGGAAAGTTCCGCGGCGGCTTGTTCGAGCCTGCGCCAGCTGTCGGCGTCTA
>OGUM01002243.1_pt1 | contig 11655 bp, 10 predicted proteins | sample 1553631 | NCBI WGS metagenome assembly OGUM01 (sample SAMEA2580228, study PRJEB22360) | human gut metagenome | biome: human gut; feature: human-associated habitat; material: faeces | place: Denmark | collected 2008/2010 | reverse complement strand
TGGCCGGTGCAGATCAAGCTGGTGCAGGAGCGGGCTTCGATGTTTGCAGGAGCAGACCTTCTCGTTGCGGCGGATTGTACAGCGTATGCGTATGGAAACTTCCACCAGGATTTTATTCGGGATCATGTCGTTCTCGTAGGCTGTACAAAACTTGACGATATCGATTATTCCGAGAAACTTGCGCGGATTTTCATGCGGAATGATATTAAGAGTATCACGGTTGCACGCATGGAGGTTCCGTGCTGCGCAGGAATGGAGCGTGCCGTGAAGATGGCGCTGAAAGAGAGTGGAAAGAAGATTCCGGTGAAAACCGTGGTGATTTCTACGGAGGGGGAAATTTTGTAGAAAATCAGATATAGTAATTAGCGTGTGCCCTTAAAAGTATTTTTACAATTGGTACATTCTGCTTTGTGGAATATGTAAGACGAAAAAAATGAAAAGCTCGGTAAGAGGTATTAGAAAAATGAGTATGACGAAGATACAAAAGGAGCTTCTTGGTGCGCTGATCGGTCTGGCCCGGTCGGTAGATGGAAGAGGAGAAGCAGCAAAAGGTGAATCGCAGGAGTTTTCCAGCGGTGACAGCAATGGTCACCGCCCGGACAAAGCCACGCATGAGATTCTGCTTGGCGGAATTTGTGCGGCAAATCCGGAAAAAGAGCTGAGGGAAGAAGAGGGGAAATCCTGGATTGTACGCGTGGAGGCAGAAAAGAACCGTCTGAATCCGGATTGCGCAGTGTGCAAGGGAAAATGCGGCAGAACAGATAACTATGATCTCGAAGAAATGGAGACAGATGAACCGTCGGACCGGGCACGAAAAGAGCAGATTCTTGCGGAATTGTTTCCGATGGCAGAAAAACTGCAGCAGCTTCGGAAAGAAACAAAAGAGCAAAACGAAGAATTGCAGGGGGCGGTTAATTTTTTGTATAAGGCATTGTTTGCGATTGGAAACTATGTCGGGGAAAAGAGTCTGCAGAGTGTGGTGCAGGAGATGAATACCCTTTTTGTTAAATTGGAAAATGTATTGAAATAAGTAGAAAATAAGAAAAATCCTCTGTCCGGAGTGTATAAAAAACCCCGGAAACAGGGGATTTTTTGCGTTCTGCGCCAAGTGCATAAAACGTATTATCGCGTTTTCACAAAGTTTTGCAAAACAGGACCCTGTTCACCAGAACTGCCTGGGTAGGCGCAGAGCGGTACGTGATATTGTGAACACGTACGATCCGAAAAGGCGTTTATGAGGAGCGCCGTCTGATCAGAAGAAATATCCGCGGACTTCACGCAGAGCAGTATCAGGGTGACCTTACGAATGTGAAAATTCTGGATCACGGACCGGTGTTTATCAAAGTAGAACTGATCTTTACACTGGAGGGAACGTATCACAGCAGTGTTGTGATGAAAATGTACCGGCACCTTCCGAAAATTGAGTTTTCTTACCGCGTTACCGGACAAAAGATCAGACGATTCTGGTTAATACTTTTGACACACCGTTACTTTACATGGGGGAGATGGAATCCCACCCAATCCTTCTGTGCGATAACAAAGAGGAGAATAATAAACGGCCGGTTTACAGCTGGATTATGAATAACACATGGGAAACAAACTTCAAGATGGACCTGTCCGGATTCAGTGAGTTCCGTTATGGAGTGGAGATTGTGGAGCAGGGAACCGCAGAGAAAGATATGGAAAGCCTGTCAGATAATGACAAGGGTGTGGTTACCTTTATTTGCGGGTAATCATTGTTCCGCGGTTTTACGGCGGTGTCAGGCAATGAGGCCATGGCTGTCTGGCGGTAGTATGAAAAACAGCAGAAGATGAAAAAAGACAGCGGGGAGTATGACAATTAGACGAAAAAGTCAGACTTTCCGCTGCTTTTTCGTTAAAAATGAAAACAGGCGAAAAAGTACTGCGTTAATATTAAGATATTATGTGACTTAACACAAGAACACAGATTTTCTGTCTAAAAAATCAAAAGAAACAGAAGAATACTCCTCGATCTATACAAATTAGGACTGGAAAATAAGAATTTTAATATACAAAATAACGAAAAGGCTATTGACAATCTTTCTAAAAGATGTTAACATCTAAACACAAGTTAAGAAACAAATAGAGGGGCTGTTGGTAACATGGCAGAGAGAAAATCAGTATCCATGCAGGACCTGGCAGATAAGCTGGGCATCAGTAAAGTAACAGTTTCCAAGGCGCTGAACGGAAAAGACGGCGTGGGAGAAGAACTGAAAGAAAAGATTTTTGCGCTTGCGAGAGAATCCGGTTATGTCCTTCCGGACTACGGAAAACGGAAGAGCAAAAAAGTCGGTATCATCATGAGTCCGCGGTTCAGCTCCGGAGACGAAGGAAAATTTTATATGGCAATGTACGAGCGGATCATCTACGAGCTGCAGAGAGCATCCTGTTCGAGTATCATGATTTCTCCGACAACAGCAACACTCCCGTCGGACATGAACACGATACAGACCAGAGGGCTGTTCGACGGCCTGATCTTTCTTGGTATTCTCGATAAGGGTGTCCGGGAGCAGATTGCACAGATTGATCTCCCGAAGGTGTATGTGGACATCTACGATCGAACCCACAAATCCGATTCCGTCATCACCGAGAATATTTACAGCTCCTATGAGCTGACCAATTACCTGATCCAGCAGGGCCACACAGACATCGGATTTGTCGGAACCGTAGGAAGTACAACCAGTATTTCCGACCGATATCTCGGATATCTGCGGAGAATGCTGGAGGAGGGAATTTCCCCGAAAAATGAGTGGAGAATCCCGGACCGGAGCGAGGAAGGCATTGCCATTCCGCTTTTGCTGCCGGAGAAGCTGCCCACCGCATTCGTCTGTAACTGCGATGCCACCGCATTCAAATTAGTGCAGACATTAAAAGAGCGTGGAATCTGCGTACCGGAGGATGTTTCCGTGACCGGTTTTGATGATTCCATTTATGCACAACTGTGCAGTCCGTCGCTCACCACGGTTGCGGTTGACACCGACGCGATTGCACGTCTTGCGGCAAAGCGTATGATCAAACATATGAATGAACCGCAGAAAAAGGGCGGCGAGGTATACCGCATTCCCGGAAAGATTATTTACCGGGATTCCGTTTGTAAGATAAACGGATCAAGTGATAAGCCCGAGCAATCGGGAGAAGGAGGAAAAAATCTTGAGTAAACCAAGCAAAAAGAAAAAAGGACGCTGGACCAAGAATGACACGGAGCTGACCGTCATGGCGCTGCCGACCACCATCTGGTATATTCTGTTCTGCTTCCTGCCTATGTTCGGTCTGATCATTGCGTTCAAGAATTACAAAATCACCGGCGGAAAGAGTTTCATTTATAACCTGCTCCACAGTGACTGGGCCGGCTTCAAAAACTTTTCGTTCCTGATCAGATCCAACGACCTGTTCGTCATCCTGAGAAACACAATCCTGTATAACCTTGCATTTATCGTTCTTGGTATGGTATTTTCCGTAGGACTGGCTATCATGATCAGCCTGCTGCACAACAAAAGAGCGTCGAAGGTATATCAGACGATGATGTTCTTCCCATATTTCATGTCATGGGTTGTAGCTTCCTACTTCCTGGATGCATTCCTGAACCAGGACAACGGTCTGATCAACAGTATAATGAGAAATGCAGGCAAGGAACCGATTCAGTGGTACATGAGTGCCGGTGTATGGCCATTTATCCTGATCTTCATGTATCTGTGGAAATCTACCGGATACAACATGGTTATCTACCTGTCCAGCATTTCCGGTATTGATACCACACTGTACGAGGCAGCCGTTATGGACGGCGCCAATAAGAGACAGCAGGTATGGCACATTACCCTGCCTTGCTTAAAGAGTGTCATCATCATGATGTTCATCCTGAATGTCGGAAAGGTCTTCTACTCCGACTTCGGACTGTTCTTCCAGCTTTCTCAGGGAGCAAGCGGTTCGATCTTCAAAACGACAGCAACTATCGACACATATGTATACAACGCACTGCAGTCTTCCACTCCGATCGGAATGACTTCTGCGGCAACATTCTTCCAGTCTGTTGCATGCTGCATCACCATCCTTCTTGCCAATGCCATTGTGAAGAAGATTGATGAAGACAGCGCGATTATTTAAGGAGGTACAAAAATGGCAAAAAAGAAAAAAGATCTTGATCTGGCTTCCTCTTCACATTTAAATCAGATCCAGGGATCTACAAATGCAATTTTCAATGTTATTTTTGTGATCCTTGCCCTGGCCTGCATTATCCCGGTGGTATTCATCTTCATGATCTCGATTTCTTCCGAGCATTCGATCAAGATGAATGGCTACCAGTTTATCCCGAGTGCATACTCGCTGGATTCCTACAAATTCCTTCTTCGGGAAGGACAGATGATTGTGACTGCACTTGGCGTTTCCGTTGCGGTAACGGTTATCGGTACGGTAATCGGAGTTGCCCTTACGATGCTGATGGGTTACGTTCTTTCCAGAAGCACCTACAAACTGAACGGATTCTTCACCATGGTCGTTTTTATTCCAATGATCTTCAATGGTGGTATGATTTCTTCTTATGTAGTTAACACACAGTTCCTCAACCTGAAAAACAGTATCTGGGCGCTGATCCTTCCGCTTTGTGTTTCTTCGTTCAACGTTGTTATCTGTAAAACGTTCTTCAAGACCAACATTCCGGAATCCATCATTGAGTCGGCACAGATCGACGGAGCAACCCAGTTCCAGATTTTCGGAAAGATCGCCCTGCCGCTGTCGAAACCGCTGATGGCAACGATCGCCCTGTTCCTCACCTTCGGTTACTGGAACGACTGGTTCCAGTCTTCCCTGTACATCAGCGATACCAAGCTGTATTCCCTGCAGGCTCTGCTGGATCACGTACAGAGAAATATTGAGATGATGGCAAACAACCCGTCTCTTGGCGTTACCACGGCACAGTACATGAACTCGATGCCAAAAGAGGGCGCCCGTATGGCGATGGCAATCATCATCATCATCCCGATCGCATGCTGCTATCCGTTCTTCCAGAAATACTTTATTTCCGGTCTGACGGTTGGTGCGGTAAAAGGCTGATCGACCATTTACCTTTATGGATCTCATACTGAAGCAAAAGGCTTCGGTTAAGGATAATTTCAACATTCTATATTTTATATCAGGAGGATGCTACAATGAAAAAGAAACAGTTTTTAGCTCTTGCACTTTCTGCTGTTATGGCCGGTGGCATGCTGGCAGGCTGCGGAAGCAGCAACGGAAGCAGCAGCTCTTCAAAGAGTGATGCAAAAGATGAAGTTGTTACACTGAAATGGATTCAGGTTGGTAACGGAATGCCGAAGGATTATGATGAGTGGCTTGCACAGATCAACCCATATCTGGAGGAGAAAATCGGCGTTAATGTAGACATGGAAATCGTTCCGTGGGGTGACTGGGATAACAGAAGAAGCGTTATCACAAACTCCGGCGAGTATTTCGATATCCTGTTCACCGACCAGAACCGTTACTCTTCTGAGGTGAACACCGGCGCACTGATGGACATTACAGATCTGCTCAAAGACAACGCTTCCGAGCTGTATGACATGATTCCGGAAGATTACTGGAAAGCAGTAGAAGTAAATGGAAAAATCTACGGCGTACCGACCTACAAAGACAGCTCCCTTTCCGAGTACTTTGTATGGGATCAGGATATTGCAGACAAATATAACATTGATGTAAATTCTGTAACAGATTTCAATACTCTGTACGATGCTCTGAAGACAGTAAAAGAGGGCGAAGGCGGATCTCCGTACTTCATGTCCAAAAATGGTGCAAACTTCCTGCTGAACCTGAACTACGATGATTTAAGCTCCGGACTTCCGGCAATCGGCGTTAAATACGGCGATGACAGCAAGACCGTTGTCAATCCGCTGGATGACGAAGAAATCCTTTCCAACCTGGATATCGTTCGTAAAATGTATCAGGAGGGCATCATCAACGGAGACGCTCCGACAGCAGATGATTCCAGCAAATACGCAATGTTCTTTGTTGCACAGGGATGGAGCGGCGCTGCAAAAACAACATGGGGTCCGAACAATGGTATCGCCAATTGTTCAGCAGTACAGTATGGCAACACAGTCGTTTCCAACACAACTGTACGTGGTTCCATCAATGGTATTTACTCCGGATGCAAGCACCCGGACAAAGCACTTCAGCTTCTGAACCTGGTAAATACGGATTCCAAAGTACGTGACTGGTTCTACTATGGAGCAGAAGGAAAAGACTTCGAGTACACCGATGACAATAAGGTACACCGCCTGACCACTGACTGGGGTATGGCCGGATATACCCAGGGTACTTTCTTCAACGTAACTCAGACAGACGATGTTGACTTCAACCAGTGGGATGAAGTAGAAGAGCTGAACGAGAAAGCAACTCCGTCTGAGATGCTTGGATTCAACCTGGATACCTCCAACATCGAAACAGAGCTTGCAAACTGCCGTGCCGTATATGAAAAATACTATTCTGAGTTATTCACCGGCGCACAGGATCCAAGAGAGCTTGTAAAAACCATCGATGCTGAGCTTGAGACAGCAGGCTGGGAGACCATCCGCGAGGAAGCTCAGAAACAGATTGACGCACAGAAATAAGTTTGATACATTAACTTTATAAGAACTACAACAGGGCATTTTCGATTACGGAGATGCCCTGTTGCAGGATATACCGTACTTGATCAAAGAAAGGATGTAAAACGAATGAAAGAGACCTTACCAAAGTCCGTTCAGGAGCTGATTTTAAGCCTGAGAGAAAAACTGAAAGACGAGCCGGAAATCGTTGATATGTTTGAGCGATGCTACTCCAACACCCTCGATACGACCGTGAAGAAAATGGAGGACGGCAGCACCTACGTCATCACCGGAGATATCCCGGCCATGTGGCTGCGTGACTCGGTAGCACAGCTGCGCCCTTACCTGGTGCCGGCACAGAATGACCCGGAGCTGGCTGACCTGATCGCAGGCCTCATCCGCCGCCAGTTTATGTGCATCAACATCGATCCATACGCAAACGCATTCAACGAAGGACCGAACGGCAACTGCTGGGAGAAGGACGAGACCGATATGGGACCGTGGATCTGGGAGAGAAAGTATGAGATCGATTCTCTCTGCTATCCGCTGCAGTTCTCCTATCTGTTCTGGAAGAACACCGGAAGAACGGATCAGTTTGACGAGGTTTTCTGGGAAGGTGTTGACAAAATCCTGACTGTATTTGAGACTGAAATGAACCACGAGGAGAAATCCCCGTACAGCTTCATCCGTAAAAACTGCTCCTACACCGATACGCTTTCCCGCGATGGAAAAGGTGCGCAGGTAAAATCCGGCATCGGCCTGATCTGGTCCGCCTTCCGTCCAAGCGATGCCCCCTGCCGTTACGGTTACCTGATCCCGTCCAACATGTTTGCGGTTGTTGTTCTGAATTATCTGAAAGAGATCGCGGATTTCGTCGGCGGGAAAGAGGAAATTGCAAAGAAAGCAGAAGAGATGGCAAAGACCGTAAAACAGGCCATCGAGACTTACGGTACCACCCATATCTGGGGACTTGGCGATGTTTATGCTTACGAGGTAGACGGCTTTGGACAGTATAATCTGATGGATGATGCCAATGTACCGAGTCTTCTGGCTATGAGCTATCTCGGCTACGAGCCGGAAAGCCAGGAAGTGGCTGACAACACAAGAAAGCTGATCTTAAGCGAGGCAAACCCGTTCTACTATTCCGGAACAAAGCTTTCCGGAATCGGAAGTCCGCACACACCGGTCCGCTACGTATGGCACATCTCCAAAGCCATCGAGGGACTGACCGCACCGACAAAAGAGGAGAAACATCAGATGATCCACGAACTGATGGAAACCGACGGCGGTACAGGACTGATGCACGAGGGTGTTTTCGTAGATGATCCGACCGTTTACACCAGAGAGTGGTTCTCCTGGGCAAACGCAATGTTCTGTGAGCTGGTCATGCAGTATTGCGGATATGAGATTAAGAAATAAACAAAAAGAAAAACGAAAAAGATAGAAAAGAGGAGGCTGTGTTCGCTGCACAGCCTCCTCTTTTCGTCTACACCAAAGAAAACTGTCAGTAACAGTTTCCCTGAAAGGAGGGACAGCAGTGGGGAGAATACTGCTGTCCCGGGGGAACATGGGATTTTCATTTTGATTCATTTCTCTACACACGGTGTATTATACACAGTTTTTTGCGATATGTAAAAGATATAATTGATATGAAAGATATAATAAATTGGCATGACGAAGAAATGTAAAAGAATCTGAGCATCAGAAAATCTTAGGAAATTTATTGGGATTTCTTTGGAAAAGAAGAAGCGGAATCCTAAGAATGTTTTGGTAGAATCCTCTTATCAAGTGAAGATGAGAGAGGAAAGAACATGACCTGGAAAAACGAGAAAAAATCAAAAACATTACTTGTGGTATTCGGCATTTACCTGGCGCTGCTTGTCTGGTGCATTTTATTCAAATTCGCTCTGCGCCCGGAAGAAATTCCGCACCTGCGGGGGATTAATCTGATTCCGTATGCGGCGTCGGTTGTGGTGAACGGGAAAGTGCAGATTAGTGAAATTATCGAAAATATGCTGGTCTTTCTGCCGTTCGGCCTCTGCATCTCAGCCTTCTATCCGGACAGCGAAATCCAGAACCGCATTCTCCTTGCATCGGGACTGAGCCTGTTTTTTGAGGTGACGCAGTATATTTTTGCGATCGGCGCGAGTGATATTACGGATGTGATCGATAATACGCTTGGCGCGGTGATCGGAATTCTATTGTATCTGGGGATGAAAAAAATCTGGAAAGAGAAGACGGGAAAGATCATTACCATTCTGGGAGCGGTGCTGGAAGTGCTGTTTCTGGCGTTGTTGTTTTTTACGTTTGCGGCGAATGGGATGTTTTAAGATTGGAATTCAGGAAAGGATAGTGTATAATCGAGAAAAGGACAAATTCCGAAAGCAGGTGTGATGGATGGAAAAAGTAATCAGTATAGGAAAACAGAATTTTGCATCCTTAAGGGAAAACCATTATTTCTTTGTGGATAAATCTCACTTCATCAAGGACTGGTGGGAAAACGGGGATGAAATCACCTTGATCACCCGCCCCCGCCGCTTTGGCAAGACACTGAATATGAGCATGCTGGACTGCTTTTTCTCTAATAAATATGCCGCCCGGGGCGATCTGTTTGAAGGACTTGGCGTTTGGAAAGAAGAAAAATATCGGGAACTGCAGGGAAAGTATCCGGTGATCTTTTTGAGTTTTGCAGCCGTGAAAGCAGATCAGCTTTCGGAAGCAAAAATTCAGATCAAACAGCAGATTGCGAGAGTGTATGAAGAAAACCGGTATCTTCTGGACGGGGATCTGCTGAGCGGAAATGAGAAGAAAGCATACAATGAGGTCAATCTGCATATGGGTGATGCGGAGGCCGCAGCGGCACTCAATAATATGAGTATGTATCTGGCGCGGTATTACGGCAGAAGAGTGATTATTCTGCTGGATGAGTACGACACGCCGATGCAGGAAGCGTATGTCCATGGCTACTGGGCGGAATTTACAACGTTTGTGCGGAGTCTGTTTAATGCGACGTTTAAAACGAATCCTTATCTGGAACGTGCGATGATGACCGGAATCACGAGGGTTTCGAAAGAAAGTATTTTTTCTGACTTAAATAATCTGCGTGTGGTGACGACGACATCGGATCTGTATGCGGACTGTTTTGGATTTACCGAAAAGGAAGTTTTTGCATCTCTGGACGAGTTCGGAATGGGAGACAAAAAGGACGTTGTGAAGCAGTGGTATGATGGATTTATCTTTGGCGGACACCGCGATATCTACAATCCATGGTCGATTACCAATTATTTAAAAGAAAAGAAATTGCGCCCGTACTGGGCAGATACGAGTTCAAACGGTCTGGTGGGAAAGCTGATCCGCACCGCCTCGCCGGAAATCAAAGAGTATATGGAAGATCTACTGAACGGACAGGCAGTCACGGTGAACTTTGATGAGCAGATGGTGTTTGAACAACTGGATTACAATGAAAATGCAATCTGGAGTCTGCTGCTCGCGAGCGGTTATCTGAAAGCGGAAGAGGTGGAGTATCGCGGAATTACTTTGAAGCCGTGGTATCAGCTCCGTATCACCAATCTGGAAACGGTGAGCATGTTTGATGATATGTTCCGCGGATGGTTTGAAGCATCGGAAGCTGGGTACAGCAGCTTTGTGAAAGCACTGATGCAGGGCGATCTGGAAGCGATGAATTATTATATGAATAAAGTGTCCCTTGCGACCTTCAGCCATTTTGATGTCGGCGGGGAAACAAATGAAAGCCTGGAGCCGGAACGATTCTATCATGGCTTCGTCCTGGGACTGATGGCAGAACGCGCAGAGTGTTATCAGATCCGGTCGAATCGGGAAAGTGGATTTGGACGGTATGATGTGATGATGATTCCGAAGAATAGAGAAAAAGATCCGGCGATTATTATTGAATTTAAAGTCTGCAGCCGGGTAAAAAAGGAGACACTGGAAGATGCGGTGCAGGAGGCTTTAAAACAGATCGTGGATAAAAAATACGACGCAGAACTGGTGGCCCTTGGCGTGCCGCAGGAAAGGATCCGGCATTATGGGTTTGCATTTGCGGGGAAGAATGTGTTGATTGGAGCATAGCAGGAAAAGAAAAACGCAGTCACGAATTTTGATAGGAGTTTGTGACTGCGTTCCTTTTTGGCGAACAGAAGTATGGTTAAAAGAGATGCAGAAGCATCATATAAGAAATCGTTCCGAGCAGGATGAAGATCAGTGTCTGGTGTTTCCATTTGTAGGTGATGAAGACGACTGTTGCGGCGAGTAATTTTGGTACTACGGCAGAGATACCGCCGGATGGGATATCTTTCATACAGTAGACAATCAGAACTGCCATGATGGCTGACGGCGGTCAGGAAATAGGAAGTTGTCATGCGAGGTTCTCCTTTCGCTGGAACAGAAGTAAAATGGCGGATACGATCAGCAGTGCCGGAAGCATGAAGTGGTTTTCGCCGAAGATCAGCAGGCAGATGACGCCGATGCCAAGACCGGTGAGTGCTGGTGTGTGCTTCTTTGCTTTTTCCCACTGGGCAATGAAGATGATGAGAAAAAGTGCTGTCATACAGAAATCAATGCCCGTCAGGTCGAACGGAATGATCTGACCGAGGATGCCGCCAAGAATCGAACCAACCATCCAATAACAGCGGCTGAACAGTGCAACGAGGAACATGGTGTCCTCCTTTTCTTTTTGGGGGAGATCTAAGGTACAGTTTACGGCGTATGTTTCGTCGGTCATGGTGTGAATCATGTACAGTTTCCGCCGTCCCATCTGTTTAAATTCTTTCAGGAAGGTAAGGCTGTAAAAGCTCTGGCGGCTGTTCATCAGAAGTGCGGTGAGGGCAATCGTGATGAGAGATGCGCCGCTGGAAAGAAATGTAATCAGGACGAACTGGAATGCACCCGTGTAGACTGTCAGACTCACCAGCAGCGAATTATACTATTCAAAACATAGTGAGTCAATAGGAATATAGAAAAATAAAATCTAAACTTCCGAAGAAAAATCGTTTTCCAGCGTGGCGAAGCAGCAGATGTTTTCTTGAGGGGTGAAGGGTAAACAATA
>OGUM01002242.1_pt1 | contig 11658 bp, 8 predicted proteins | sample 1553631 | NCBI WGS metagenome assembly OGUM01 (sample SAMEA2580228, study PRJEB22360) | human gut metagenome | biome: human gut; feature: human-associated habitat; material: faeces | place: Denmark | collected 2008/2010 | reverse complement strand
ATTGGCAGAAAGTTGTTTCTTTACTAAACGACTATTAACAGTTTCTTTAAACATAGGATAAATAACTGCAAAGCATGGAACAGCTAAAATCATTCCGACAAATCCAAAAAGTCCGCCGCCAATGACAATAGAGAATAAAATCCAAAATGCATTCATGCCCAATTGATTTCCCAATATTTTGGGTCCGATTACATTACCGTCGAGCTGCTGCAATATAATTATCATTATTATAAACGCAACTGTTTTGCTTGGATTTGAAAGAAGAATTAAAAGTGCTGAAGGAACTGCACCTATAATTGGCCCAAAGAATGGAATCATATTCGTTACACCAACTATTACACTTATAAGTACAATATATGGTAAATCCAAAACATTCATAGCAACGAAACATATCATTCCTATTATAAAAGAGTCCAGAGCCTTGATCCGCAGTTTAAAGCCTGAGCTTTCACCTTATGGTAAAAAGAACGGGAACATTTTGTTTATGGGAGAAGATTTGTGCAATATATCCGCTGAACGTTCCGCATCAGAAATAGGATATGTTATGCAACGTCCTGAAAATCAGCTTGTTGCTCATAATGTATGGCATGAACTTGCATTCGGCTGTGAAAACCTTGGTATGAAGAAAGAACAAATACTGCGTAATATTGCAGAAATATCAGGCTTTTTCGGACTTGATTCATTGCTTGACTGTGAATGTGCAACGCTTTCAGGAGGACAAAAGCAAATAGTAAACCTTGCGGCTGTAATGGCAGTAAAGCCGAAACTGCTTTTACTTGATGAACCCACATCTCAGCTTGACCCTGTAACAGCAAATGATTTCATTCGTACTCTGCACAGAATAACAAGAGAACTTTCAATAACGGTTATTGTGTCTGAACATAGATTTGAGCAGCTGTTCCCATTGACAGATAAAATTCTTTTTATTGAAAACGGCAGACAAATATCATTTGATACTCCGCAAAATTCAATTGAATATATTTCAAATTCCAAGTCACTTTGCAGTTCAATGCCGTCATACGTTACATTATACAATTCACTTATGAAGGATACAGACATTTCAGCTCCTGTAAGTCTTAGTGACGGCAGAAATCTTATTGAAAAAAATATAAATAAGGACATAAAATGCCTTAAAAAAGCAAAGCAGTCTGTATCATCAGATTATGCTGTTGAATTTAAGGACGTTTTTTTCACTTATGAAAGCTTGAAATCTGATATACTAAAAGGTATTGACTTGAATGTGAAAAAGGGAGAGATTTTATCTGTTTTGGGAAGCAACGGCAGCGGAAAAAGTACACTTCTTTCGATTGCCGCAGGTCTTAATAAAGCGTACTCAGGTAAAATTGAAATAGATGGTCAGAATATAAAGAAACTGTTAAGAAATAAGAGGCTATATAAGAAAACAGCCATGTTGACACAGGATATTCAAACGTCCTTTTTGACTGATGTTGTATGTGAGGAGCTTGACGGAGAATTACTTACTCCTGTATATGATTTTACACCATTTAAAAATATGCATCCTTATGACCTCAGCGGAGGTCAGCAGCAGCTTTTGGGACTTGCCAAACTGTTGAAAAAAAATCCTGAAATTCTTTTGCTTGATGAACCGACAAAAGGACTTGATGGACATTGGAAAATGATTATTTCCGAAACATTATTAAAGCTTAAAGAAAGTGGAATAACCATTTTAATGGTAACTCACGATACAGAATTAGCTGCTGTTTGCAGTGACAGATGTGTGCTTTTGTTTAATGGCAGAACACTAGAGCCACAGTCACCCAGCGATTTTTTCTGCGGCGGCCTTTATTATACTACATCTGCTGCAAAGGTATCTGACGGATTTTTTGATAAAATCTGCACAACCAAACAGCTTATTGAAATATGCAGACTGAACGGATTATGCATGGAAGGTGAAAAATGAAAAAGATAATTTCATATTCTACAATACTTTTGTTTTTGATAATTTTGACATTGTTAAGTGCTGTTTTGTTTAAAGGGCATTACTATACACTTATTTCTGTTGTTTTTGCAGCTGCGTCATTTGTGTTCTTTTTTCACTCGTTTGAACGTAAAGACCTGAATACACGCTACACAGCGGTACTTGCTGTAATGACTGCACTTTCGGTTGTGGGACGTTTTATTTTTGCACCTATTCCTGCATTTAAACCTGTAACTGCAATTGTAATATTAACAGGAATTTATCTTTCGGCAGAGGGCGGATTTCTTACAGGAGCATTGACTGCCTTAATTTCAAATATGTATTTCGGACATGGTGCATGGACGCCGTTTCAAATGCTTGCGTGGGGATCAATCGGTTTATTTGCAGGACTTTTTTCAAAGCAAATGCGTAAATATCCTGTTTTAATTTTAATTTACGGCGGACTTTCAGGGGTTTTTTATTCTCTTATTATGGACGTTTGGACTGTTTTGTGGTATGACAGTTCATTTAATATTTCAATGTATAAAGCAGCTATAATTTCAGCAGTTCCGTATACATTGATATATTCAGTTTCAAACATAATTTTTCTGCTTATTATCGGCAAAGGCTTTGGACGAAAGCTTGATCGTGCTGTGATTTTAATAGAGAGATGATGTTTTTTATGTCAAATACTGTTTTTCTATTGAAAAATGTAAGAAAAAATGATATAATTAAGGAAACACTGTACTAAGAACGTCAAAAAAGAACGTCAAAAAACTTTGTACGGTGCTGCCTTAATAAAAGATATTTTCTGAAAAGAACGGAGATTTTTTATGAAAAAATGGTCAGTAAAAAATCCTGACTCTGAAATTATTAATGAGCTGATAAAAAACAGTGATTTATCTGTTCTTGCGGCATCTGTACTTGCGTCAAAAGGCTTTACATCAGCAGAACAGGTCATTAAACAGCTTGGTACAAATGAACTTTCTGACCCTTTTTTGATAAAGGATATGGAAAAAGCTGCTGAGGTCATAAATGAAGCTATTGATAATGGCAGTAAGATCTGCATTTACGGTGACTATGACTGCGATGGAATTATGGCAACCGTTATTCTTTATACATTTTTATCAGAAGCAGGAGCAGATGTTTTCTACTATATTCCTGAACGCAGTGAGGGCTATGGACTTAATGAAAATGCTGTAAGACAGATTGCACAAAGCGGAGCAGAACTTATAGTAACAGTTGATAACGGAATTTCAGCCATTGAAGAAGCAAAATTAATATATGAACTGAATATGAAACTGGTTGTTACTGACCATCATCAACCGGGAGATGTGATTCCAAAAGCTGAAGCAGTTGTTGATACACATCAGGCAGACTGCTTTTCACCTTTTAAAAAACTCTGTGGTGCAGGTATTGCACTTAAACTTGCTGCAGCACTTGACGGTGGAGATTTTACCATGGCTCTTGAACAATTCGGAGATTTGGCAGCTATTGCGACTATTGCTGATATAGTTGAGCTTATCGGAGAAAATCGTTTTATTGCAAGTTATGGAATGAAGCTTATTGAAAATACAGACCGCATTGGTCTTATGGCATTGAATGAAGTAAGCGGTATATCTGGAAAACCTGTTACGTCTTCAACAGTAGGATTTATGCTTGCTCCGAGAATAAATTCAGCAGGACGTTTCGGTTCACCAAAAACAGCAGTTGAACTTCTTTTATGTGAGGATATGGAAAGAGCAAAACAGCTTGCTCATGAATTAGATACACTTAACAAACAGCGTAAGGACGCTGAAAGCGAAATACTCTCGGAAATATACAGCAGAATAAATGAGAATCCGATGATTATAAGGGAAAGAGTTTTATTTTTCTGCGGCAAAAACTGGCATCATGGAGTTATAGGAATTGTTGCCTCACGTCTTATGGAAACATTCGGAAAACCATGCTTTATTATGTCTGACTCTAATGGAGAAGTAAGAGGCTCGGCACGTTCATTTGATGAATTTTCAGTTTTTAAAGCATTGCAGTATTCGTCTGAATGCCTTGTAAAATTTGGAGGTCATAAAGGTGCAGGCGGATTTACCGTAAAAGAAAATATGACTGATGAATTTAAACACAAGCTCTTGGAATATGCCTTGGAAAATCATTTTGTCATGCCTACGGCGGAGTATAATGCTGATTATTCACTTACACCAAGGGATATTACGATTGAAAATATAAAAGGACTAAAACTGCTTGAACCATTTGGTGCAGGCAATGAAGCTCCTCTTTTTTACATACATGAAGCAGTTATAAAAAAAATTGTTCCGCTTTCCAAAGGTGTTCATACAAAGCTTAATCTTGATTTTAAGGGCAATAATATTGATGTGCTTATTTTTCGTACTTCACCTCAGGAGTTGAAAGTAAATATAAATGACATTTGTGATTTTATAGTTTCACTTGATATTAATGTCTTTAACGGACGTGAAAGTGCAAGTATAATTGTCAGAGATTACAGACCCAGCAATATTGAACAAAGCAAAGCTATAGCAGCTTTTAATGCTTTTGAAAGCTTTTGCAGGAATGAAGAGCTTCCTCCGAATTACTATGTGCGAATGATGCCGAAGTATGATGAGGTTAAGGAGATATATTTAAGAATTAAAGAATGCGGAACGTCTGTTGATTCGATTTACTTTTCTATGAAACCAAAAGGATTAAATTATTGCAGATTATTGTCTGCAATTGAAGCTTTGGCTCAGCTGAAGCTTATTTCAGTAGATTATTCATGCGGAAAAGCCGTAAGGCTTAAAGTAACTCATAAAACAAGTCTTGATAAAGCACCGATATTAATTGCTTTGAAAGATAAATGCAGCAAGGCTTTAAAGCCTGCCTTATAGGGAAGCGTTTGGATTTTCTTACCGTTAAAGCGGTGGATATACACTGAAAAAGCCTGCTTTTTAGCAGCGGATTGGAGATTTTATTTATGCCTGATGATAATTTTACCATTGATATGCTTATTCAAAAAATTCTTACTACAGATAAGCAATATGACCTAAGTAAAATAATTACTGCATATGAATTTGCAGCAAAGGCTCATGAGGGGCAGACACGTTCGTCCGGACAGCCATATATTATTCATCCATTAGCAGTTGCTTTTATTCTTCTTGATCTGGGTATGGATACAGATACGATTTGTGCAGCTATTCTGCATGACGTTGTTGAGGATACTCCATGCACTCTTGACGACTTGAAAAAGCGTTTTGGACAGGACGTTGCAATGCTTGTTGACGGGGTAACAAAACTGAATAAAATTCCTGCTTTTAACCGTGAGGAACAGCAGGCTGAAAATGTAAGAAAAATTCTGCTTGCAATGTCACAGGATATTCGTGTTATGATTATAAAATTATGTGACAGACTGCATAATATGCGTACATTGAAATATCGTCCTTTGCATAAGCAAAGACGTACTGCGTTGGAAACCATGAACATTTATGCTCCGATTGCACACAGACTTGGTATAAGTGCCGTAAAGGACGAGCTTGAGGATCTGGCGTTTCATTACTTAGACCCATATGCTTATTCCGAAATTGAACATATACTTGAAATAAACAAGGAGGAACGTGAAGCATTTATTGAAACAATAAAGTCAAGAATTGCTCAGCGTTTCAAGTCAGAAGAGTTTATTGAACCTCCTCAGATTGAGGGACGTGTCAAGAGTATTTACGGAATATATAAAAAGGTCTTTGTTAATCATAAAAGCATTGACGAGATATATGATAAATATGCTGTAAGAATTATTGTGACTACTGTTGCAGAATGTTACAATGTACTCGGACTTATTCATGATATGTTCCGTCCGCTCCCAAACAGGTTCAAGGACTATATTTCAACTCCAAAGGCTAATATGTATCAGTCGCTTCATACAACGGTTCTTGGCAGGGAGGGTATTCCGTTTGAGGTTCAGATAAGAACGTGGGATATGCATGAAACAGCAGAATATGGTATTGCTGCACACTGGAAATACAAAGAGGGGATACAGGGCAAGGACAAAATGGAACAGCGTCTTGCTTGGGTACGTCAGGTAATTGAAGCTCAGCAGACATCTGATGATGTCGAAGAAATCGTCCGCATTATAAAAACTGACCTTGCTCCTGAGGACATAGTTGTTATGACTCCGAAAGGCGACTCAATTTCACTCCCCATTAATTCAACTGTCATTGACTATGCTTATCGAATCCATACGGAAATAGGTCATAAAACAGTCGGAGCCAAGGTTGACGGTAAAATCGTTCCGCTTGATTATAAGCTGCAGACCGGTGAAATATGTGAAATAATTACAAGCAAAGACCCTGAAAAAGGTCCTAACCGAGCATGGCTTGACATTGTAAAAACAAACGAAGCAAAAGCAAAAATACGTTCATGGTTTAAGAAGGAATGCCGAGAAGAAAACATTGTTCAGGGAAAGGCAGAGCTTGAACGTGAATTTAAGCGTCACAAAATGAAAGTTCCCGAAGAAAAAATGGAGGAATTTCTTGCTGATGACCTTAAGCGTCACAATTGCAGCAGTGTTGAGGACTTTTATGCTTCAATTGGTTACGGTGGTATTTTGCTTTCAAAGATAATATCACATCTAAAGGATAAGTATCAGAAACTTTATGCATCATCGGCTGCTGATGAAAATGAAAAGCCTGTTTCACTTATAAAGCCTACATCATCTAAGAATACAATTATTCTTGATAAAATTGATGATTGTGTTGTAAAGTTTGCTCAATGCTGCAATCCTCTTCCAGGAGATGAAATTGTTGGATTTATCACAAGAGGTCATGGCATTTCAGTGCATACAACAAGCTGTACAAATTATAAAGCAGTTCTTGGAAGAAATAATCCCGAAGAGCTTGAACGCTGGTGTGATATTCAGTGGTCTGAGGAAAGCAATGGGGCATTGCAGACAAGCATTGAAGTTATTGCTACTGACCGTGTAGGACTTGTTTATGACATAAGCTCAGTTCTTATGGAGTCAAGAATTCCTATTATTCATTCGTCATCAAGAAACCTTAAAAACGGAAATGCTCTTTTTGAGGCTACCATTACTATTGCAAGTACAGAACAGCTTAAAAATTTATTTGATAAAATAAGAAGAATCAAAGACGTTATTTCTGTTGAAAGAGCAAAAATATAAGGAGATAATTTATGAGAATATATACATTGCAGCTTGGAGTTTTCGGAGCAAATTGTTATGTTGTTGAAACTGCACCAACTCAATGCATTGCAATTGATATAGGTGGTGACAGTCAAAGGCTGCTCAGCTTTTTGAATGAAAAAAAGCTCAAGCTTTCAAAAATATTACTGACTCATGGTCACTATGACCATATAGGCGGAGTTGCAGATGTTCAGCAGGCTACAGGAGCAGAGGTTTATATTCATGCAGATGACGCTAATATGCTGGAAAGTGAAACAGCATCGCTTGCAGTGCAGATTGCAATAGAACCATTTAAAAAGGTTTCAAATTATATTTCCGTATTTGACGATTGCTTTATTAATGACGGTGAAGTTCAGTTTAAGGTTATGCATACTCCGGGACATACCTTGGGAAGTGTATGCTACATTTGCAATGACGCTGTTTTTTCCGGTGATACTCTTTTCAGACTTTCAATCGGACGAACAGATTTTCCAAATGGAAGTATGGGTGCTATGAAAATTTCACTTGCTAAGCTTTCAAGGCTGGAGAAAAATTATATGGTTTACCCGGGACATGGACCTGAAACTGAACTGGATTTTGAAAAAAGAAATAATCCTTATATGGCTTAGAGTATGACTGTATAAAAATACAAAAAACATACCCTGTTTATAGGAGATAAAATGAATAATAATGATTTGAAAATGCCGATTATTTTAATCGGCAACTCTTTTAAATATGAGATTGAGGCAACGGTAAAGCTGTTTATTCATGCTTCACGCTTCAATTTTTTCTACGAAATAACTGATGTTTCAGATTATGATGAATATATTATTGCTGAAACGGCAGGCAATAAGATTAAAGCTGAAATCAAGCTGAAAAATAAAGATAAGATTTGTCTTGAAAAAGATTTAGGCATATCAAATCAAGCTGAACTTCAGGAACATGAACTTTGCAGACTTATATTTAACGGCTTGAAACAGCTTACGGGAATTAGTCCGTCATGGGGACTTCTTACGGGAATACGACCTGTAAAAAAGGTTACTGCTTTAATTCAGCAGGGAATGAGCAAGCCGCAAATAACTGACATTCTTACAAAAAAATATGAGATTTCTCCATTAAAGCTGGAGCTTGCATTTCAAACTGCATATAATCAGCTGCCTATTTTAAACAAAATTGATAGGAGTGCAGTAAGTCTTTACATTTCAATTCCGTTTTGTCCGACAAGGTGCAGTTATTGTTCATTTGTTTCACATTCTATGGACTCGGCAATTAAACTTATTCCTGATTATATAAAAATGCTTTGCAGGGAGCTTGAAATTATCAGCAGAATTGTAAAGGATACAAATACCAGAATTGATACAATTTACTTTGGAGGAGGAACTCCAACTTCAATTTCTGCTGAGCATATTGAAACCCTGATGAAAAAGGTTCAGATGTGCTTTAATCTTGATGATGTGCGTGAATATAATTTTGAGGCTGGACGAGCTGATACAATAACCCGTGAAAAACTTGAAATTATTAAAAAATATGGAGCAACAAGAATTTCTGTCAATCCGCAAACCTTAAACAATGATGTGCTTAAAGCAATCGGCAGAAATCATACAGGGGAAGATACTGTTAATGCATATAAAACTGCACGGGAAGTTGGATTTGATAACATTAACATGGACTTGATTGCAGGACTTCCGACTGAATCTGCTGAAAGTTTCAAAAATACTCTTGACCGTATAATCAGTCTTGACCCTGAAAGCATAACCGTACATACTCTTACGATAAAACGTTCTGCAAGTTTATACAGTGATGGCGAAAGATATATAGAAAATCCTGCTGCAGAAATGGTTGATTACAGTGTAAATCAGCTTTTAAAGCATGGGTATAATCCGTATTATCTTTACCGTCAAAAAAATACAGTTGAAAATCTTGAAAATGTCGGTTACGCAAAAAAAGGCAGGGAAAGTTACTATAATATTTATATTATGGACGAAACACAGACTATTCTTGGTGCAGGCTGTGCGGCATCTACAAAGCTTGTATATCCGAATGGCAAAATAGTTCGTATTCATAATTATAAGTTTCCTTATGAATATATAAATCGGTTTGAGCAGCTTATGGAAAAGAAAAAGGAGATTACAGAATGCTTGAAAAAAATCAAAGATATACCGCAGTTATAACTGATCTAACATTTGAGGGGAATGGTGTATGCAAAATTGATGGTATGACTGTTTTTGTTCCGAATACAGCTGTTGGTGATAAAATAAATCTGAAAATTGTAAAGGTAATGAAAAGTTATGCTTTTGGTATTGCTGAAGAAATTGTTTCTGTTTCAAAGGATAGAATATCACCTGACTGTGAATGCTTTTCAAAATGCGGCGGATGCATTTTTCGTCATATTAATTACGAATCAGAATGTAAAATAAAGTCTGATATTGTTAAAAATGCTTTTGAAAGAATTGGTGGATTAACTCCTGAATTTGATAAATTCAGAGGCAGCGTCAATATTTCAAGATATAGAAATAAGGCACAGTATCCGCTTGCAGAAGTTAATGGGAGAGCAGTGTATGGATTTTATGCTCCAAGAAGTCACAGAGTAATTCCGATAAGTGACTGCAGGCTTCAGCTGGAGATTTTTGCAGAAATCAGCAATGATATTCTTGATTACATAAACCAGAAGAAGATTTCAATTTATAATGAGCAAAGTCATACAGGAATTATGCGGCATATTTATATAAGGCAAGGATTTCATTCAAAAGAAATTATGGTATGTATCGTTGTGCGAAAGGATATTTCCAGAGAATTAAAGGCTCTTATAAAGATACTTATTAACAAGTATAATGATATTAAAAGTATTGTTATGAATGTAAATCCCGCTAAAACAAATGTAATTCTTGGTACAAAGTGCATAACACTTTGGGGCAATGATTCCATTTATGATGTTATGTGCGGAAATAAAATTGAAATATCTCCGCTTTCATTTTATCAGGTAAATACAGAACAAGCTGAATTACTGTATTCTGTTGCTGAAAAATACGCTCAATTGAACGAGGATATGTATATCTGCGACCTTTATTGCGGTGCAGGTACAATAGGCCTTTCTATGGCAAATAAGGTCAGAAAGCTGACAGGTATTGAAATAGTGCCTCAGGCTATTGAGAATGCTAAGAAAAATGCTCTGCAAAATAATATTAATAATGCAGACTTTTTTTGCGGTGACGCTGAAGTTATTTCCGATATACTTAATAAGAACAATGATAGTCCTGATGTCATTATTCTTGATCCTCCAAGAAGAGGCTGTGATATTAATACAATATCTGCTGCTGTTAAAGCTGCTCCGGAACGTATTGTTATGATCTCATGCAATCCTGCTACTGCTGCAAGAGATTGCAAATTATTTGATGGTCTTGGTTATAGTGCAGTTAAAGTTTGTGGTGTTGACTTGTTTCCGAGAACCGGACACGTTGAGTGCGTAGTATTGATGTCAAGGAAAAATAGATAGGCAATGAAAAAAGGCTTGAAATCAAGGCTTTTTCGAGAATTTCAGAAAATTATATCAATTCTAAAATCCTCACTCCTTACACTATGTGCAAACATATCCACGGCTTGTGTATCTGAAGTTGAGTTGACAGGATTAAAAATGTGTAGGTTGTGGAGATAGGATTGTTTATAAAAAAACAATAGAAATAGGAGTTGAATCCATGATTATATATGCGACAAAACAAACCATAGATAGATATGGAATAAAACTGCCAGAAAACTTTCAAGATCCGATTATGCGTCAAATTGCTTTAGATGTGTATAATGGTGAAAAGGATAATTGCTTGCTTGAATGGGGAGCAAAGTTATTTTATTTTGATCGTCATAAGTGTATTCAAATTTGTAATTTTGCGAGTAAATTAACGATTGTTCTTGTAGATATAAAAAAGTCGGATTTAAAAGATGTGGGAGATTTAGTTGCAAGGTATCTGATGGACATATATTCAGATAATAAAAAGATGATAGCCTTGTTAGAACGTTTTTTCAAGGAGCACCCATTAATGTGTTTTGCTAAACTTACAGACCGCAGAATAATTTCTACAATGAATCGTTTTCAAAATATATATCTTGAAGATGGATATCGCCTATATGATTTTATTGAGAATGGTATTATAAAGACAATAAAATTAAACAGAAAAATCAATTGTGGGTACATGGTAACAGATAAAATTGATGGTAAAACAGAGTATTATTATCCGGTTGAGAGATTTGAAGAATTGCTTGTTAAATATTATAAATAGTGCGATGTTTACTTATTAAAATCTTAAATATGTATTGGCATGATGGAAATATAAAAGCAGTTAAATATATGATAATTACATAAGCATTGATAGCGTTGCGACGTATGACATATTTAGAAATAAAGATAGCCACTTTGTACAACTGAATTAAGGAAAAACAGACATTCTGGCATATCGTGTAGTGAAACTATAGAAACTTAAGTGTTCTGAATTTGATAGATGGATTGCCAGTGGAAAAATCACAGAGTAATTATCAATATGTTAGGAAGGAAGAATTACGATGCCTGAAATTAGATTATATAATGAGG
>OGUM01002238.1_pt1 | contig 11670 bp, 7 predicted proteins | sample 1553631 | NCBI WGS metagenome assembly OGUM01 (sample SAMEA2580228, study PRJEB22360) | human gut metagenome | biome: human gut; feature: human-associated habitat; material: faeces | place: Denmark | collected 2008/2010 | reverse complement strand
CGTCCCCTTTGATTATTATTTTTACGTCGAGCTGGTGGGAGACCCCGCCGCCGAAAAGACCGCCGCGCTGCTGCGCGAGCTGAATCATGTCTGCCGCACGGTACGGCTGTTAGGAGTGTATACGAAATGAGCGATTTCATCGGGACAAAGCTCACCATGAATCTGGGCGAGCGCAGTTATGATATCATCCTGAAAAACGGTGCACTGGAAAACCTGTACCAGTTTGCCCGGCTGGACCGCAAGGTGGCCGTTGTCACCGACAGCGGTGTGCCTGCCGAATATGCCCAGCGCGTGGCCGACCAGTGCCGGGAATCCACCATCATCACGGTGCCGCAGGGCGAGGCCAGCAAGAGCTTCAAGATCCTGGAAACGGTGCTCCGGCAGATGCTGGAGTTCAACATGGGCCGCGGCGACCTGGTGGTGGCTGTGGGCGGCGGTGTGGTCGGGGATCTGGCCGGATTTGCCGCTGCCATCTACATGCGGGGCATCGATTTTATCAACTGCCCCACCACCACCCTTTCCATGATCGATTCCTCCATCGGCGGCAAGACCGCTGTGGATCTGGGCGATACCAAAAATATCGTGGGCGCGTTCTGGCAGCCAAAGCTGGTCATCGTGGATCCGGCCACCCTTTCCACCCTGCCCCGCCGCCACTACATCAACGGTCTGGCGGAGGCGGTCAAGGCGGGTCTGCTGGCGGACCCCGAGCTGTTTGCCATCTTTGAAAAGGGCGATATCGACACCCAGATCAGCGAGATCATCTACCGCAGCCTGCGGTTCAAGAAGAACGTTGTGGAGCAGGATGAGACCGAGCGCGGGATGCGCAAGGCCCTGAACTTCGGCCACACCATCGGCCACGGCATCGAGGCCGTCAAGGGCATCAAGGGCCGCCGCACCGTGGGCCTGTTCCACGGCGAGTGCGTGGCGCTGGGGATGCTGCCCATGATCGAATCCAAGGCGCTGCAAAAGCGGGTGCGCGGCGTGTACCGCCGCTTAGGCCTGCCCACCCGCACCGCCTACGATAAGGAAAAGGTGCTGGCCGAGATGCTGCACGATAAAAAGGCCCAGGGCGGCCAGATCACGGTCATCAAGGTGCCGGGTCTGGGCTGCTGGCGGGCCGAGACCATCCCCGTGGAGGGCCTGCGCCCCCTGCTGGGTGTGGAGGAGTAAGCCATGAAAAACACCTTTGGCAGCGACCTTTCGCTGACCATTTTTGGCGAGAGCCACGGCAGGGCTGTCGGCGCGGTGCTGGACGGCATGGCGGCGGGCGTGCCCGTGGAGGAAGCCTTTCTTGCTGCCTGCATGGACAAGCGCCGTGCCCGGGGCGACGGCCTTTCCACCCCCCGTGTGGAGGGGGATGCGGTGCAGTTTTTATCCGGCGTGGTCAACGGACGCACCACCGGCACTGCCATTGCCCTGATGATCGAAAACCAGAACACCCGCAGCGGCGACTATGCCAGAACAGCTGACCTGCTGCGGCCCGGCCACGCGGATTACACTGCCTACGCCAAGTACCACGGCTATCAGGATGCCCGGGGCGGCGGCCACTTTTCGGGCCGCGTCACCGCCGCGCTGGTGGCGGGCGGCGCTCTGGTGCTGGGAGCCCTGAACCGGGCCGGGATCGAGATCGTGACGCACATCGGGCGGTGTGCCGGGATCAGCGATGCCCCCTTTGCGCTGGATGATCCCGCCGCGCTGGCGGCGCAGGCCGAGGCACTGCTGAACAAGTCCGAGGGCTTTGCCCTGCTGGACGGCAGTGTGGAGGAACCCATGAAAGTTGCCATCCGTGCCGCCGGTGCCGAGGGCGACAGTGTAGGCGGCGTGCTGGAGACCGCCATTCTGGGCCTGCCCGCAGGCGTGGGTGAACCCTATTTCGACAGCGTGGAGAGCAAGCTCGCTCACCTGGCCTTCTCCATCCCGGCGGTCAAGGGCATCGAGTTCGGTTCCGGCTTCGGCTTTGCGGACCAGAAGGGCTCGGAGGCCAACGATGCCTTCCGGATGCAGGGGGAGCGCATCGTCACCGCCACCAACCACAATGCGGGCCTGAACGGCGGCATCTCCAACGGGATGCCCGTGGTGTTCCGCACGGCGGTCAAGCCTACCCCCAGCATCTACAAAACGCAGGACACGGTGGACTATATCGCAAAGAAGGACGCGGAGCTGTCCATTCAGGGCCGCCACGACCCCTGCATCGTGCCCCGGGCCGCCATTGTGCAGACCTGCGCCGCCGCGCTGGCCGTGGGCGACCTGCTCACCGCAAAATACGGCATGGCCTGGATGGAGGACCCCACCGGCTACCGCAAGGAGGTGCTGTAAATGGAATACGGACTCATCGGCGGGCGGCTGGGCCACTCCTACTCCAAGGTCATCCACGAGATGCTCTGCGGCTACCGGTACGACCTGTGCCCCCTGCCCACGGAAGAGGAAGTCCGGGCCTTTATGACCCGGCGGCAGTTCAGGGCCATCAATGTCACCATCCCCTATAAGCTGGTGGTCATGGAGTACTGCTCCTACATCGACCCCCACGCCAAGGCCATCAACGCCGTGAACACCATCGTCAACAGGAACGGCCTGCTCTACGGCTACAACACCGATTATCCCGGCTTCTCCTACCTGTGCGATGCACACGGGGTGGAGTTCAAGGACAGGACCGTGCTCATTCTGGGCACCGGCGGCACCCACAACACCACCTGGGCCGTGGCCCATGACCGGGGCGCGAAACAGATCTATACCGTCAGCCGCCATCCCGACCCCGAAAAGGGAGAGCTGACTTATGCTCAGGCCCTGACCACCGGGGCGCAGATCATCATCAACACCACGCCGGTGGGCATGTACCCCAATGTGGGCGTGAGCGCCCTGGATATCACCTCCATGCCCGGGCTGGAAGCCGTGATCGATGTCATCTATAATCCCGATAAGACCGAGCTCATCCTCCGGGCCGAGGAGCTGGAGGTGCCCGTTGCCGTCGGCGGCCTGGAAATGCTGGTGGCGCAGGCAGTGTACGCGGCAGAATTTTTCCTCGACCGCAAGTTTGAGGATGCCGGTGCCGAGATCGCCCGTGTGACCAGCGAACTGCGGCGGGAACAGCTGAACATTGCCCTCATCGGGATGCCCTCCTCGGGCAAATCCACCCTGGGCCGCGCTCTGGCGGAACGGCTGGGCAAGCGGTTCGTGGATCTGGACGAGGAGATCGTCAAGGCCGACGGCCGGAGCATCCCGGACATCTTTGCCGCTGAGGGGGAGGCAGGCTTCCGGAAGCTGGAGGCCGCGCAGACCACCCGCTTTGCCAGGGAGAACCGGCAGGTCATCTCCTGCGGCGGCGGCGTAGTCAAAGACCCGGCAAACCTCCGGGCGCTCCACGCCAACGGCATCGTGCTCTTTATCGACCGGCCGCTGGAAGATCTGCTGGTGGGCGGCGGAAGGCCCCTTTCCACCAGCCCTGAAGCCCTGAAAACCATGGAAGCCCAGCGCCGCCCGCTCTATCTGGCGGCAGCGGATGCTGTGATCCCCAACAAGACCACCCCTGCGGATGCCGTGACGGCGGCAATGGAGGCGCTGGATGAAATTTTTAGTCATTAACGGTCCCAACCTCAACCTGACCCAGTTCACGGAGCCGGGCATGGAGGGGCAGATCGATTTCAATACACTGCTGGATTATATCGAGGCGGGCTGTGCCCAGATGGATGTTCAGGTGGACTTTTTCCAGTCCAACCACGAGGGTGACCTCATCGATGAGATCCAGTCGGCGGCAGGCCGGGCCGATGGCATCATCCTCAACCCGGGCGGCTACGCCTATTACAGCGTGGCCATTCTGGAGGCGCTGCAGGTGTGCGGCGTGCCCGCCGTGGAAGTGATGCTGGCCGACCCCAGCGGCAAGGAGCCCTTCCGCAGCGTGGATGTGGTCTCCTTTGGCTGTCAGGGCCGCTTTGCAGGCGAGGGGATCAGCGGATATCTCCATGCCTGCGCCTACCTTGTGCAGCTGCTCCGGCTGGATGGCGGCGCGCAGACGCACCTGGTGCAGTAACAACCCTCTCAGTCTCGCATTCGCTCGCCAGCTCCCCCGAAGGGGGAGCCCTTGGCAAGTAGGGCAGGCTGTGCAGCAAAACTGAAAGCATAGAGACAAAACAGAAGGGAAAAGAAACAAGATGATCATTTCGACCAAAAAAGGCACCCCCAAGGATGAGCTGGAAAAGATCGTAGACAAATTCGAGAAGCAGGGCCTGGATGTGACCCTGATCACCGGCAAGGATTATAATGTGTTCGGTCTGGTGGGCGATACCACCAAGATCGATGAGCGCGACGTGCTGGCCAACCCCTGGATCGACAACGTCACCCGCGTGTCCGCTCCCTATAAGCGGGCCAACCGCCTGTTCCACCCCGCCGATTCCATCATCGACTGCGGCGGCGTGAAGATCGGCAGGGGCGAGAAGATCGCCGTGATGGCAGGCCCCTGCAGCATCGAGGGCGAGGAGCAGGCACTGCGCATTGCCAACGGCGTAAAGGCGGGCGGTGCAAGCCTGTTCCGCGGCGGCGCTTATAAGCCCCGCACCTCTCCCTACTCCTTCCAGGGTCTGGAGACCGAGGGCATCCTCGATATGGTCAAGGCACGGGAGGCCACCGGAATGCCCATCGTGTCCGAGCTGATGAGCGAGGACCGGATCCCGGAGTTTGAGGAATATGTGGACGTGGTGCAGATCGGTGCCCGCAACATGCAGAATTTCCAGCTGCTCAAGGCCGTGGGTAAGATGCACAAGCCTGTTCTGCTCAAGCGCGGCCTGTGCAACACCATCGAGGAGTGGATCATGTCCGCAGAGTATATCATGGCCGGCGGCAACGAGCAGGTCATTCTCTGCGAGCGGGGCATCCGCACCTTTGAGAAGTACACCCGCAACACCCTCGACCTCTCCGCTGTGCCTATCATCCACGAAAAGACCCATCTGCCCATCATCGTGGACCCCAGCCACGCCACCGGCAAGGCCAATCTGGTTGAGCCGATGATGATCGCCGCTGTGGCCGCCGGTGCCGACGGTCTGGAGGTGGAAGTCCACTATGATCCCCGCCACGCATGGAGCGACGGCGCACAGTGCCTGACCCCGGATGCCTTTGCACAGGCCATGGCAAAGTGCCGTCAGGTCGCATGGGCCATTGGCCGGGATATGTAACACGATGAACGGCCTCACCCTCTCAGTCAAAGCCTGACGGCTTTGCCAGCTCTCCCAAAGGGAGAGCCTCTGGCGAAACCACAGACCTTGCGGTGGACTGCCAAGGCCTCGCCCTTTGGGAGAGGTGGCAGCGCAAAGCGCTGACGGAGAGGGTGAGCCAGGTAAAGTAACACGATGAACATTACGATAAAATCAAGCCGGACGGTGGGCGGCAGGATCGCCGCGCCGCCCAGCAAAAGCATGGCTCACCGGGCGGTGCTCTGCGCGGCGCTGGCAAAGGGAACCTCCCATCTCCATCATCTTGCTTTCAGCAAGGATATCTCCGCCACGCTGGGCGCGGCGGGCCGACTGTGCGCCCGTGTCACCACCGGTGAAAACGACGCGGTGGTGGAGGGGCTTGGCCGCTTTCTGCCGGTTGATGCCCCTGTGGACTGCTGTGAGAGCGGCAGCACCCTGCGCTTCCTCATCCCACTGGCCAGCCTGACCGGGCAGAAAGTGACTTTTACAGGCCGTGGGCGGCTGATGGAGCGGCCCCAGTCGGTCTACAAAACGCTGTATCAGCAGCAGGGCCTGCGTTTTGAGCAGGGCGCGGACCGCCTGACTGTGGAAGGTGCCCTGACCCCGGGCGAATACGAGCTGGCGGGCAACGTGTCCAGCCAGTTCATCAGCGGGCTGCTGTTTGCCCTGCCCCTGCTGGGCGGCACCAGCACCCTGCACCTCATCCCGCCTGTGGAGAGCCGGAGCTACATCGATATGACCCGCGCGGTGCAGCACGCCTTTGGCGTGGAGAGCCGCTGGCTGGATGAAAACACGCTGGAAATTCCCGGCGGGCAGCACTATCTTCCCGGTGATTACACCGTGGAGGGCGATTACAGCCAGGCGGCTTTTCCTGCCGTGCTGGGCGCTGTGACCGGCGGTGTGGCCATCACCGGCCTGTCTGAGGAGACCTTGCAGGGCGATGCGGCCATTCTGGAGATCCTCCGGCGGTGCGGTGCAAGATTCACCCGCACCGGGCAGGGCGTGGTGTTTGAAAAGGCCCCGCTCCACGGAACGGACATCGACCTTGCCGACTGCCCCGACCTGGGCCCCGTGCTGATGGTGTTGGGCCTGCTGTGTGAGGGCACCACGGTCATCCGCAACGCCGAGCGTCTCCGCATCAAGGAGAGTGACCGCATCGAGGCCATGGAGACCGAGCTGCGGGCCTGCGGCGGGCAGCTGGAGAGCGAGGGCGGCACCATTCCCATCCATGGCTGTGCCGGCGCGCTCCATGCCCCGGAGCAGCCGCTTTCCGGCCACAACGACCACCGCGTGGTGATGAGCCTTGCGGTGCTGGCGCTGGCCGCCGGGCTGACCCTGCCCATCAGCGGGGCCGAGGCCGTTGCCAAGAGCTGGCCGGATTTTCTGGAAGCCATCAGGCCTTTGGGCGCGGAGGTGGAACATGTTGGATAAATCAAAGCGTTATCTCATTGTGGGCCTGGGCCTGCTGGGCGGCAAGTACGCCTTGGAGCTGAGCAGGGCCGGGTTCCATGTGGACGGCATCAACCGCAGCGAGGGCCATCTGCAGTATGCCCTCGACCACGGCTATATCGCCAGCGGCAAGACCCACGATTTTGAGGATCTGGTGCGTCAGGCCGATCATATCATCTTTGGTTTGTACCCCACGGCCCTGATCGAGTGGTTCCGGACCTACGGCCACCTGCTGAAGGAGGGCTGCATCTTTACCGATGTGTCGGGCGTAAAGACCGGTCTGGTGGAGCCCATTCAGGCCATGTGCAGGCCGGGTGTGGAGTTCATTGCCAGCCACCCCATGGCGGGCCGTGAGACCTCCAGCGTGGAGCACGCCGCCGAGGTGAATTTTACCCCGGCCAACTTCATTGTGACCCCCACGGAAAAGAACACCCCGGAGGCCATTCAGTGGGCCAGGGAGCTGGCCGAGGTGCTGGGCTTCAAGCATATCTGCACCCTGACCGTGCAGGAGCATGACAGGATGATCGGCTATGTCAGCCAGCTCTGCCATGCCATCGCCGTCAGCCTGATGTGCGCCAACGACAATACCTCGCTGTGCGAGTACACCGGAGATTCCTTCCGGGACCTGACCCGCATTGCACGCATCAACGATAAGATGTGGGCGGAGCTGTTCCTCTGGAACAAGGAAAACCTCATCTCCGAGATCGACCAGTTCAGCGGGGCGCTGAACGAGATGCGCAACGCCCTTGTGGCCGATGACCGGGAAAAGATGGAGGAGATGTTCCGCCTGTCCACCCAGCGCCGCGCGGCGTTTGATAAGAAAGCGCCGTAACCTTTTCAGTACACAGCACTGCTGTTTTTTCTGACTCCTCTGCTGGGGAGCTGGAAGTGAGACTGAGAGGTTTGGCACAACACGAAAAAATGAGGTGTACCGAATGCCCAAACAGGAAGGCCAGAAATCCAAGCTGCTGGCGCTATTGCGCATTTTTGAGCAGCAGACCGATGAAAACCACCTGCTGAACGTGCCGCAGCTGGTGGAGCTGCTGGAGACGCAGGGCATCCGCTGTGAGCGCAAGAGCGTGTACAGCGATATTGAGGCACTGGGTGCGCTGGGCTATGACATCAAGCTGCGCCGGGGCCGGGGCGGCGGGTATTTCCTTGCCAGCCGCACCTTTGATCTGGCGGAGCTCAAGCTGCTGGTGGATGCCGTGCAGGCAAGCCGGGTGGTATCCGGCACCACGAGCAGGCGGCTGATCCACAAACTGGAAAAGCTCTGCTCCAACTACGAGGGCAGCCAGCTGCAGCGTCAGGTCTATGTGGAGGGCCGCCCCAAGACCGACAGCAAGAGCCTGCTGTACAGCATCGATGCCCTGCACGAGGCCATCAACAACGGTAAAATGGTGGAGTTCCTTTACAGAAAAGCCGACAGCCGCGAGAAAGAGAAAAGGATCGTCAGCCCGTGGCAGCTGGCCTGGGAGAACGGGTGCTACTACCTCATTGCCTTTGCCGATGAAAAGGGCATCCGCCATTACCGGGTGGACAAGATGAGCGGGGTCCGGGTGCTGGATGCGCCCCGGCGGGGTCAGGAGCAGTTTGCGGATCTTGACCTGCCTGCCTATCTGCGCAAGCACTTTGGAATGTACGGCGGGCCGGAGCATCGCGTTACCCTGCGGTGCACCGCGGATCTGGAAGGCGCCATGCGGGAGCGCTTTGGCGCAACGCCCATGTTCCTGCCCGAGGAGAATGGCTGCTTCCATTTTGATGTCCCCATCTGCGTCAGTGACCAGTTCTATGGCTGGGTCTGCGGCTTTGGCGGCAAGATAGAAGTGGTCGCCCCGCCCGAAGTGCGGCAGGGAATGCGGGAAATGACCACCCGGCTGGCAGAACAGCATCAATAACAAGAAAAAGGACTGCGAAAGCAGTCCTTTTTTGCGTGTTTACGGTTCCTTCAATTCCAGATCACTGGGCAGGATCAGATCCAGCGCGGCGGCGGGCTCGGCGACAAGGCGGCGGCTCTGGTGGAAGATGGCCTTTTCCAGTGTGTTGCGGGCAAGGCGGCCATTGCCGGCGGTGCGGGCATCGGATTCCTGCCAGTGGGCATAATAGCCCAGCAGGGGTTCGGTGCAGGCTTCGGCCAGGGTGTAGCCCTTGTTTTTGGCAAGGACCTGGGTGATCTGCAGCAGCTCCACGGCGGTGTAGTCCGGGAACTCGATCCGGTTGGGAAAACGGCTGGCAAGGCCGCTGTTGGCGGTGAGAAAGGTCTCCATCTCCCTGGTGTAACCTGCCAGAATGACCACCAGCTCATCCCGGTGATCCTCCATCCCCTTCACCAGCGTGTCGATGGCTTCCAGCCCGAAGCTGTCCTGCTCGCCGCGGTAAAGGCTGTATGCCTCGTCAATGAAGAGCACACCACCCAGGGCGCTCTCGATGACGCTGTTGGTCAGGGGGGCGGTGTGGCCGGTGTAGCGGCCCACCAGATCGGCACGGGTCACCTCCACCAGCTGGCCGCCCTTGAGGGCACCGATGGCTTTCAGGTATTTCGCCACCAGCCGGGCAATGGTGGTCTTGCCGGTGCCGGGGTTGCCCGTGAAGATCATGTGCATCGAAAGGCTGGCAGTCTTGAGCCCGGCGGCGGCCCGGCGCTGCTGCACCTGCAGGTTGTCGGCCAGACCGAACACATATTCCTTGACCGGGGCAAGGCCCACCAGCTCGTTGATCTCGGCGCGGATGGCATCCAGCGCGCCGGTGTAGGCGGCAGGCAGCAGGTCGAACAGGGGCTGGTCTGCGCCGTCGTTCAGGCGGAACAGCACCCCTTCCGGCCCGGCGGTCAGGGTCACGGTGCCGGTAAGGGTTTCATCGGTCCGCAGACAGTATTCACTCAGGGCGCGGAAGATGCGGTCGGTGCACGCGGAAAGGCCTGCCGCACCCTTCTGTGCGGTGCACTGGGCCGCGACATAGTCCCGCACGTCGGCCCCGGCGGAAAGGGTCAGCCCCAGCCGGGTGCGGATCTTCTGGGCCAGCGCGTTGAGCTGCTGTGCGGCAAGGGCGGCCAGATCCTCCCGGGTGTAGGAGGCCGTTTCGCAGACATCCCCCAGTGCCGACACCAGCGCCGCGCCGAATTTGTCAGCCAGTGCCTCCCGGCCCTTGTGGGAGTAGAAGATGAGGTATTTGCCGCAGGGGTCGATGCGGCTGACGGCTCCCGGGGCCAGCGCCGTGCCTGCATCCACAAGGATACCCTCTTTGTTCACGAGATACCGGCTGGACAGGGGGGCGCTGCCCTTGACGGCCAGATCAGACAGGGTCTTCAGAAAGCCGGGATAACAGCTCTCGTAGTGCTCAAAGGCAAGGATCTCCCCGGGCGCGTGCAGGGCGGCGTAGAGGTCCTGCAGGAAGAGCTTCTCGGCTCCGGAATTGGGGTAAAGGGCCAGATCCAGCGTGGCGATCCTGTCGCTCTGCAAAAGGCCCCGGGCCGCCATGCAGCGGGCAGTTTCTTCCAGTGCAAAATGCCTGCCTGTGCCTGCCCCGCCTGTGAGCAGGATGACGTTGCGGGCGGCGGGGGCTTCGGTGCCCAGCACAAAGGGGCGGCGCATGGCCCGCACCACGCTGTCTACAAAAGCATCCTGCCCCAGCACCGTCTGCTTGACCTCGGCGACAAGGCCTTCAAAGCTGCCCAGATGTTCCGGCTTCACGTCGGTGGTGCCCCTGGCCAGCAGGCCTTCGTCCTCCATGTCCCGCAGCATCTGGCGGCTGCTTTCCAGCGCGGCGGCGGTGGCATCGCTCTGGGTCCTGAGCTGGGCGTTCTGCTGCTTCAACAGCTCGTCCAGCCGTTTCTGTTGTTCCAGAAGCGCCGCGTTCAGGTCAGGCAGGGCGGCGCTGCCGCCTGCTTTGGGTGCAGAAGTGCCGGGGGCGGCCTTGAATCTGCCCCCCGGGCCGAACACGCCGTTCATCAGACTTTCCCAATCATCGGTGTATGCCATAAAACGTCCCTCCGTGCAGTGTTTTTTCTTTCAGTATAGTGGAGTCTGGTACGTTTTGCAAGGAAAGGGTTGAAATAAAGGACAAAGTTCGTTACACTATTGTCAAACGAAAGGATGAATTGCTATGGAGCCAAGAACACCTGCTGAATGGAAGACGTTGTTTGAGAGCGAAGCCTTTGCCCGCCAGACGGAATACTATGGCCCGCTGGGGGTGGAGTATACCCCCGCCGGGACACACCTGCGCCTGTGGGCTCCCACGGCAAAACAGGCAGCAGTGAACTTGTACCGCCGGGGCACCGGCGGGGCCTGTGTGGGCACCCTGCCCCTGCAGCAGCAGGACAAGGGTGTGTGGAGCATCTATCTGCCCGGCGACCAGCACGGAAAATACTACGATTTCACCCTTGCCACCCCGTTTGGCACCTGCAATGCAGCGGACCCCTACGCCCGCGCGGCAGGGGTGAACGGGGTGCGCAGCATGATCTTTGACCCGGCTCGGGTAGACCCGCAGGGCTGGGAGCGGGATGTGCGGCCAGTGATCCCACCGGCCCGCCGCAGTGTGTGGGAGGTCAGCGTCCGGGATTTCTCGCAGGACCCGGCCAGCGGTGTGCACACGGCCTGGCGGGGCAAATTTCTGGCCTTTACCCAGCAGGGCACGACCCTGAGCAGCGACGGCATCCACCCTACCTGCCTGAATTACCTCAAGCGGCTGGGGGTGAGCTATGTCCAGCTCATGCCAATCTTCGATTTTGGCAGCGTGGATGAGAGCCGCCCCCTGACCCGGCAGTATAACTGGGGCTACGACCCCACCAACTTCAATGTGCCCGATGGCAGCTACTCCACCGACCCCACCCGGGGTGAGGTGCGGGTGCGGGAGTGCAAGCAGATGATCGCGGCCCTCCATGCGGCGGGCATCGGCGTTGTAATGGACGTGGTGTATAACCACATGTACCGCTCCGATAATGTGCTGAACCGGGTGGTGCCCCTCTACTACTTCCGCCAGAACGACGACGGTTCCCTCTCCAACGGCAGCGGCAGGGGGGACGGGGTTGACGCCATATTCAGGT
>OGUM01002219.1_pt1 | contig 11758 bp, 6 predicted proteins | sample 1553631 | NCBI WGS metagenome assembly OGUM01 (sample SAMEA2580228, study PRJEB22360) | human gut metagenome | biome: human gut; feature: human-associated habitat; material: faeces | place: Denmark | collected 2008/2010 | reverse complement strand
CAGCAGCCGGTGGCTTCGGATCTGCGCAAGGTCAGTACAGCCCTGAAAATGGTAACGGATGTGGAGCGCATCGGCGACCAGGCCAGCGATATTGCGGAGCTGGTACTGCACCTGCACGCCAAATCCACCGATGCTGTGGGCGTGCTGGAAGATATCCTGAAAATGGGCGATGATGTGTTGAAGATGGTCAAGCGCTCCATTGCTGCCTATGTGCAGGTGGACCTTGCCGTTGCCGCGGAAGTGATCGCCCATGATGATGTCATCGACGCCGCGTTCGCGCGCATCAGCAGCGAAATTGCCCAGTACATTGCCGCCCGCCCCACCGAAGCAGAGACCGCGCTGGATCTGTTTATGGTGACCAAATATCTGGAACGCCTTGGTGACCACGCCGTGAACGTGGCCGAATGGGTCGAATTCTTAAAGACCGGCATTCACAAATCCCGCAAGATCGTGTGATCTTGCCCGGCGGCGTGTGAGGCCGCTCCAAGGTGAACCTGAAGCCAACTGCTTGGATTTTGAATTTTCAGGTACACCCAATAACATTGCCATTCTCTTTTTTATGTTTTCCTATACCGCACCAAAGGGCCAGCACTGCACGCTGGCCCTTTGGTGTTTTTATGTGTAGACTGCTGGGAATGAAACCTGGCAGAAAAGTGGAAGAAGCAATGCAGAGTGTGTTATACTGGAAAGGACAAATCGAAAACGGCTGCACAAGATCAAAAGTGAGGAACATCTCTATGGACGAATTTTCACATCTGAAAAGTAAGCTGTTAGCTGAACAGGTAGAAGAACAAATCTATCATTATATTCTGGACACTCCGCTGGACCCTGGCAGCAAGCTGCCCAATGAGTTTGAACTGGGGGAAAAGTTCGGCGTGGGACGCAGTACCATCCGCGAAGCGGTCAAGCTGTTGTCCAGCAAAGGCATTGTGGAAGTGCGCCGCGGCTCCGGCACCTATGTGCTGGCCACGGCGCTGGGTGTCGGCGACCCGCTGGGGCTGAGCTCCGTGCAGGATAAAACCGCATTGGCATTAGACCTTGTGAATGTGCGCCTGCTGCTGGAGCCCGGTATCGCCGAGATGGCTGCTAACAACGCAACGGATGAGGATATTGCCCGGCTGCGCCGCCTTTGCGAACGTGTAGAAACCAAAATTCATGATGGAGAGCGATACATTGAGGATGATATTGCGTTTCATACCTGTGTGGCTGAAAGCAGCAAAAATATGGTTGTGGAACAGCTGATCCCCATTATTGATACAGCCGTTATGATGTTTGTGAACGTAACCCACAAAAAGCTGATCGATGAAACGATTATGACCCACCGTATGATCGTGGAAGCGATTGAGGCCCATGATCCCATCGGCGCACGGAACGCGATGACAATGCATTTAGCATTTAACCGCCGTATGATCAAAGAATTGTACGATAAAGACCGACAAAAGACGGAATAAGCTGCCGGTAAAACGCCCGCACTGGTTGTCAGACCAATGCGGGCACTGCTTTTTTTGAAGTCATCAGATGTATTTTTTGGCGTTTGACAATGTCAATCCCAAAAAAATGAGTCAAAAGAAGCTCAGATGTATAAAAAAAGACTTTTAATTGTACAAAATGTGCAAATGCTAAGTGGCGTTTTTGGCATAAAGTAGGAATGCACCCGCACAACTTGCAAGCATTGAGCAGATGAATTACAATAGAACCATCAGATAAGCAGCACACCCGCACAAAAAATGGAGGTAATTTTATGAAACTTCATTCTCAGGAAGTCCGTACACTGGCGCCCGAAAACGATCCGTTGAAAATTGGTATGGGGTGGTCGGTTTCCGACCTGAGCAAGCCCCAGATTTTCGTGGAAAGCACCTTTGGCGACAGCCACCCCGGCAGCGCCCATCTGGATCAGTTCGTCCAGCAGGCTGTACAGGCCGTTAATGAACACGGCGGCAAAGCAGCCCGTTACTTTGCCACCGATATGTGTGATGGTATTGCACAGGGGCATGACGGCATCAACTACTCGCTACCCCACCGCGATGCTATCGTCAATCTGGTCGAGGCACAGGCGAACGCCAGCGTTTATGACGGCGGTGTTTTTATCGCCAGCTGTGACAAGTCTGTTCCCGCCATGCTGATGAGCATTGGCCGCTTGAAAGAGATGAGCGCCATTATGGTGACGGGCGGCGTTATGGAAGCCCACACTCTGCCGAAAAAGTACGTTGTCAACGACCCCGCCTGCGCCATCAATGACCTGCTGACGCTGGAGCAGATCGGCAAGTTTGATGCGTGGGAAAAAACCGGTGTTATTCCCAATGAACAGCTGGACTATTACAAGCACAATGCCTGCCCGTCCTGCGGTGCCTGTTCCTTTATGGGAACGGCCTCTACCATGCAGGTTATGGCAGAAGCTCTCGGCCTGATGCTGCCCGGCACAGCGCTGATGCCTGCCACTGCCCCGGAACTGAAACAGGCCGCTTACGATGCAGGTGTTCAGATGATGAAGCTGGTTGAACAGGGCATCACTGCCAAGGACATCGTTACCAAAAAGAGCTTTGAAAACGCTATTATGGTTCACGCTGCCATTTCCGGCTCCACCAACGCCACCATGCACCTGCCCGCCATCGCCCACGAGTTTGGCATTGAAATTGATGCCGATACCTTTGACCGCATGCACCGGGGTGCGCATTATCTGCTGAACATCCGGCCTTCCGGCGATTGGCCTGCGCAGTATTTCTACTATGCGGGTGGTGTGCCGCGCGTCATGGAAGAAATTAAGTCCATGCTCCACCTGGATGTGCTAACCGTCACGGGCAAGACGCTGGGTGAAAATCTGGAAGAGCTGAAACACAACGGGTTCTATGAGCACTGCGATGAGATTTTGAAAGAAAAGACCGCACACCTCGGCATCCATGTTACCCGCGAAGACATCATCCACAGCTTTGACAATGCTAAGGGCACGAATGGCAGCATTGCCATCCTGAAAGGCAACCTTGCCCCCGAAGGCAGCGTGATCAAACATACTGCCTGCCCGAAGAATATGTTCACCGCTACCCTGCACGCCAAGCCTTATGACAGTGAGGAAGCCTGCATTGCCGCCGTTCTGCACGGTGAGGTAAAACCCGGCGATGCGATCTTTATCCGTTACGAAGGCCCGCGCGGCAGCGGTATGCCGGAGATGTTCTACACCGGCGAGGCCATCTGCGCCGACCCGAAGCTGGCCTCCAGTGTAGCACTGATCACGGACGGCCGTTTCTCCGGCGCGAGCCGCGGCCCGGTCATTGGTCACGTCAGCCCCGAAGCTGCCGTGGGTGGTCCGATTGCACTGGTGGAGAAAGACGACCTGATTCAGATCGATGTGCCCAACCGTCTGCTGGCCATCGTTGGTGTTAAGGGCGAGCCCAAAACACCTGCCGAAATGGATGCCATTCTGGCCGAACGCCGCGCCAAGTGGCAGCCGAGGGAGCCCAAGTATAAATCCGGTTTGCTGAAACTCTACTCTCAGCACGCCGTCAGCCCGATGAAGGGCGCTTATATGGAGTAATACAGTTCTCCCCTACACTGTATTAACTGCATACAAACAAAAAAAGGAGAAATAGAAATGGAAGCTGTCGCCACTCTTGACCCCACACGGCTTGTATTAGCCGCAATAATTGGTCTTGTTATCCTTCTTGTTCTTATTATCAAATGCAAGGTTCAGGCCATGATTTCCATTCTGGTCGGTGCCATTTCCATTGGTTTGATCGCCGGCATGCCGTTGACAGAAATTGTCAGCTCTGTCAACGAGGGCATCGGCAATACCCTGAAAGGCATTGCGCTGCTGGTCGGTTTAGGCTCTATGTTCGGTGCAATCCTTGAAGTTTCTGGTGGTGCACAGACACTGGCGGTCACGATGGTGCGCAAATTCGGCGATGAAAAAGCCGCATGGGCGCTGGGCATCACCGGCCTTGTCATTGCCATGCCGGTGTTCTTCGATGCAGGTCTTATCATTTTGATCCCTCTGGCCTTCTCGCTGGCAAAGCGCACAAAGCGTTCCGCTCTGTTCTACACCATCCCGCTCCTGGCTGGTCTGGCCGTCGGCCATGCGTTCATTCCGCCGACACCCGGCCCCGTGCTGGTAGCTACTATGCTGGGCGTTGACCTTGGCTGGGTCATCCTCATCGGTATCTTCTGCGGTATTTTTGCCATGATCGTGGCCGGCCCTATCTGGGGTAAGATCTGCGGCAACAAATATTTTATCCCTGTTCCGGAATCCGTTGCCAATCAGGAAGATATTGATGAAAGCAAGCTGCCCAAGTTCTGGACGATCGTTGGCATTATCCTGATTCCGCTGGTTCTCATCATTGCCAATTCCGTGGCAAAGGTTGTTCCCGCACTGTCCGGTATTCAGCCGGTTCTGGCTTTCCTTGGCGAACCCTTTATAGCACTGACGATCGCTGTCATTTCCGCCATGTTCCTGCTGGGCTACAAACACGGCTATTCCAACGAAGAGTTGGAAAAGATCATGACAAAGTCCCTGGAACCCACCGGCATGATCCTGCTGGTCACTGCTTGCGGCGGTGTGCTGCGTTACATGCTGCAAAACTCCGGCTTGGGTGATGTCATCGGCAATGCAGTTTCTTCCGCCAGCCTGCCGCTGGTCGTGGTTGCGTTCATTGTGGCGGCACTGGTTCGCATCTCGGTTGGTTCTTCTACCGTGGCCATGACGATGGCCGCTGGCATTATTGCCGCCATGCCCGGCATCAGCGAGTTGTCTCCTCTGTATCTTGCCTGCGTTACCGCTGCCATCGCAGGTGGTTCCACGGTCTGCTCTCACTTTAACGATTCCGGCTTCTGGCTTGTTAAGAGCCTTGTCGGCATGGATGAAAAAACCACCCTCAAGACCTGGACCATTATGGAAACCTTGGTTGGCGGCGTTGGATTCCTGGTTGCGCTCGTCATTTCGTTCTTTGCCTGATTGGTACATGTATTGAAAAATTCTATTTTATAACCCAAAAGCCCAAAGCGGCACGGTTCACTTAACCGGCAGCTTTGGGCTTTTGCTGTTTTATCAGAGAAAAAATTACGCGCTTACATCTTCAAACTGGCTGTTGTACAAATCGGCGTAGAACCCGCCAGCGGCCAACAGGTCGTCGTGGGTGCCCTGCTCCACAATGTCACCATCCCGCATGACTAAAATCAGGTCGGCGTCCTTGATGGTGGAAAGCCGGTGGGCAATCACAAAGCTGGTGCGGCCGCGCATCAGGTTGTCCATGGCGGTCTGGATGCGCTGTTCGGTGCGGGTGTCCACACTGCTGGTGGCTTCGTCCAAAATCAAAATTTTGTTGTCCGCCAGAATGGCGCGGGCAATCGTCAGCAGCTGTTTCTGGCCCTGGCTCACGTTGGAAGCATCCTCGTTCAACTCCATCTGGTAGCCGCCGGGCAGCGTGCGGATAAAGTGGTCGGCACAGGCGGCCTTGGCGGCGGCGATGACTTCCTCATCGGTGGCATCCAGGCGGCCATAGCGGATGTTTTCCATAATGGTGCCCTGGAACAGCCAGGTATCCTGCAATACCATGCCAAAGCCTTCGCGCAGGGCGCTGCGGTCAAAGTCCTTTACGTTGTGGCCGTCCAGCGTAATGGCGCCGGAGTTGACATCGTAAAAGCGCATCAGCAGCTTGACCATGGTGGTTTTGCCTGCGCCGGTGGGGCCGACAATGGCAACTTTCTGGCCGGGTTTTACATCGCAGCTGAAATCCCGGATAACAGTCTTTTCCGGCGTGTAGCCAAACTTGACATGGTCAAAGGTGACCTGGCCGTCAATGCAGGCGGGGTCTGCCCGGCGGGCGGGGTCAGCGTTCTGTTCTTCTTCCGGCTCACCCAAAAATTCAAACACGCGCTCCGAAGCCGCCGCCATACTTTGCAGCATGTTGCTGACCTGGGCCAGCTGCTGGATGGGCTGGGTGAAGTTGCGCACATACTGGATGAACGCCTGGATGTCACCAATGGTGATGATGCCGCGCGCGGCAAAAATGCTGCCGGAAACGGCCACTGCTACATAGCCCAGGTTGCCCACAAAGGTCATGATGGGCTGCATCAGGCCGGAAAGGAACTGGCTTTTCCAGGCGGATTCAAACAGGCGGTTGTTGGCTTCGTCAAAATCATTCAGAACGGCATCTTCGCGGTTGAACGCTTTGACCACATTGTGGCCGGAATATATTTCCTCCACCTGGCCGTTCACGGAGCCCAGAACTTTTTGCTGGGCGCGGAAATATTTCTGGCTGAACCTGACCACCAACAGCACCAGCGCCATCGAGACTGGCAGGATCAAAATGGCAATCAGCGTCATCGTGGGGCTGATGGTCAGCATCATGATGAGCACGCCGATCATGGTGGTAATGCTGGTGATCAGCTGGGTAATGCTCTGGTTCAGGCTCTGGCCCAGGGTGTCCACATCGTTGGTAATGCGGGAAAGTACCTCGCCCACGGTGCGCTTTTCAAAATAGGCAAGGGGCAGGCGGTTGATCTTTTCGCTGATCTGGCGGCGGAAGTCATAACACATCTTCTGCGAAAGCCCGCTCATGATCCAGCTCTGGCAGAAACTGAACGCAGCGGAAACCAGATACATGACCAGCAGGATCAGCAGGATTTTGCCGATATAGCCAAAGTCAATGCTGCCGGTGCCCCGCAGCTTGGCCACCCAGCCGGTGGCCAGGGCAGTGGTGGCTTTGGCCAGCACCTTGGGGCCTGCAATATTAAAAATTGTGGAAAGAACGGCAAAAACAATCACGGCAATCAGGCGGAACTTGTAGTGCCCCAGCTCTGCCAGCAGGCTGTGCATGGTGCCCTTAAAGTCTTTTGCCTTTTGGGTCGTCATTCGTCCGGGATGCGGCATCAGGCTTCCCCTCCTTTCAGGTCCAGCTCTTTGTTGCTCAGCTGGCTGCGGGCAATTTCCTGGTAAGCCGGGCAGCTTTCCATCAGCTGGGCGTGGGTGCCCTTGCCCACAATGCGGCCATCTTCCAGAACCAAAATCTGGTTGGCGTGCAGCACAGTGGAAATGCGCTGTGCCACAATAATCACGGTGGCGTCGCCGGTTTCGGCTTTCAGCGCGCGGCGCAGGGCAACATCAGTCTTGTAGTCCAGCGCGGAGAAGCTGTCATCAAACAGGTAGATCTTCGGGTGTTTGGCAATGGCGCGGGCGATGGAAAGCCGCTGCTTCTGCCCGCCGGAAACGTTGGTGCCGCCCTGGGCAATGGGGCTTTCGTACCCCTCCGGCTTGGCGGAGATGAACTCTTCCGCCTGGGCAATGCGGGCGGCGGTGCGCACATCGGCATCGGTGATATTCTCGCCGCCGAATTTCAGGTTGGAATCAATCGTGCCGCTGAACAGTACGCCCTTTTGCGGCACATACCCCAAAAGGCCACGCAGAGTGCTCTGTGGCATCTGGCGCACATCCACGCCGTCTACCGTCACGCTGCCGCCGGTCACATCATAAAAACGGGTGATCAAATGCAGCAAACTGGTTTTGCCGCAGCCGGTGGAGCCGATAATGGCCGTGGTCTGGCCGGGTTTGGCGACAAAATCAATATCGTGCAGGGCGTCCTCGCTGGAGCCGGGGTAGGTAAAGTTGACATGATGGAATGCGACTTCGCCATTCCAGTGGTGCTGATTGAGGTCAGCGGGGATGGCTTCCGGCACCGGGTCATGGATGGCCGGCTCGGTGGTCAGCACTTCGTCAATGCGGTCCGCGGCAACGCCGGCACGGGGCAGCATCACGGCAACCATCGTCAGCATCAGGAAGGACATCACGATCTGCATCGTGTAGGTGATAAAGGCGATCATGCTGCCCACCTGCATGGTGCCGGCATCAATCTGTTTGCCGCCGAACCAGACGATCAGCAGGGAAGTGCCGTTCATAATCAGGGTCATAAAGGGCATCATGGCGGCCATTACCCGGTTGGTGAACAGCTGGGTGCGCATCAGGTCGGTGTTGGCGGCGTCAAAGCGTGCTTCCTCGTGCTGTTCGCGGCTGAATGCGCGGATGGGCATAATGCCGGTCAAAATCTCGCGGGATACCAGGTTCAGCCGGTCCACCAGCTTTTGCATGATCCTGAACTTGGGCATGGCAAACTGCATCAATACCGTAATCAGCGCCAGCAGCAAAGCGACGGCCAGCACAATGATCCAGGTCAGGCTGGAACCCGCCTGCGCCACATGGATGATGCCGCCAATGCCAAGGATGGGGGCATACGCCACCATGCGCAGCAAAATTACGCAGGTCATCTGGATCTGCTGTACATCGTTGGTGGTGCGGGTGATGAGGGATGCGGTGGAAAACTTGTCCATTTCAGAGGCAGAAAAGCTGACCACCCGGCGGAATACACCGCGGCGCAGATCCCGCGCAATGGCAGCCGCCACGCGGGAAGCAAGCAGCCCCACCAGAACCGCGGCGGCGCAGGCATTGGCATGCACGTGATGTGGCGCAACCATCAACGGGGTCAGCCCCAGCATCTGGCCGCCGGTCTGCATCAGGTAGTTCATCTGTACCGTATCGCTGATGCCAAGGGCCTGATATTCCAGCCCCACCAGCAGCACTGCCTGGGCCGAAAGCCCGCTCAGCTCACTTTCGCCGGCCTGACCCATGGCTGCGGCCAGCTGGGCCTGTACGGCATCCCGGCTGAAACCGGGCATCTGGGTCATGGCCGCAAACTGGGCGGTAACGGTATCCAGCGCGGCGGCATCCGGGGCGTTGCCCTCCCCGGCTGCCTGAGCGGAAGCCAGATAGAGCACAATATCCGGGGTGGAAAATACCTCCGCCAGCGTATCCCGGTCCGCATCGGCCCGCAGCAGGCGGACCGTATAGGGGGATGCGAGCTTTTTCTGTAAGCTGGTAGCGGAGGAGAGTGCGTTGTCGGTGCCGCCCGGCTGGGTGTAAGCGGCTTCCACCGCGGCGGCGTCCGCGTCCGTCATCAGCAGCTCCAGCACCTGCAGGGTGGAATCCCGCACTACTTCTGGCACAGCGTCCGCAATGCCGGACTGTTGGATGCCGGTATCCACAATTTTGCTGGTGTAGTCCGGCAGGGTCAAATCGCCGTATGCCTGCACCAACAGCAGGGCAATAATAACAAGGCAGGCCGCCCAGTGTTTGGCCAGATGTTTGAAAATTTTTGTCATGGCATCTTCTCCTTTTCGGCCAGCAGCTTTTCGTTCTGGCGCTCAATGGCCTGCAGCAGGGTTTCGGCATCCTTTGCAAACTGCTGGCAAAATTCTTCGCCCAGGTCATCCATAATGCCGGTGATGTAATCATTCAGACGGCTTTCGCAGATCAGGCGGGATTCCTCCCCTTTTGGGGTGATGCGCACCAGAGTGCGGCGGCGGTCATTGGGATCGGTCTGGCGCTGGGCCAGGCCATCCTGCTCCAGTGTGCGCAGTCCGCGGGAAATCGCCGGCAGCGGCTGCTTGAAAATCTCCGCCAGGTCCGAAACATACACGGCACCATTCTGGCCGCGCACCTCAATGGCGTGGTTCAGCCCTTCCAGAATGCCAAGATGCAGCTTGGGGGCGTTGGCAAGGCTTAAAGACGTCCCGCGGCGCACAGACTTTTTCAGCCGGTCAAGATAGCGCATCACGGCTTTGCTGCGCTGGGCACCAATATGTCCCTCCATAAAGGTTCTCCTTTCTGTTGCTATGTGTAAATAGTTGGCATATGTTAAGCGTGTGGAAACAGTATAGCCCCGCAGCCGAAAAAATGCAACGGCTGCGGGGCTGTGTTTTAAATTTGTTTACAAACTACTTATAAATCAAAGTCACCGGTAAACAGCTGCACCCAGTAGGGGTGGCCGTCCACCATGGTGTAGCCAACGCCGATGCAGTCAAAGTTTTCGCTCAGGATGTTGGCGCGGTGGCCGGAGCTGTTCATCCAGTCATTCATCACGATCTCCGGGGTTCTCTGGCCCATGGCAATGTTTTCGCCGGCATAGCCATAGTCAATGCCCAGGTGCCACAAAATGGTAAAGCATTCAGAACCGTTGGGGCGGGTGTGGCTGTATCGCTGGGAAAGCTCCTTGGCGCGGGCTGCTGCGGCAACCATCAGGCCATCGTGCTTGAGCAGGGGCTGCAGCCCGCGGGAGGTGCGCTCCTGGTTGACCAGCTCGATCACGCGGTCTGCCATGGCTTCCTCACTGGTCGTAATGCTGGCCTGCATCACGCCGGTATCAACATCAAAAAGGTACAGATTGCCGTCGATCGTCACAATGCCTTTGGCCATGGTGCCGTACACCTGGTCAAAGTAATAGGTGCCGTCATTGTTGGTATCCCAGCCTTTTACCATGTGGCCGTTGGCGTCATACCGCACCCACTTGCCGGTGCCGTCTGCGTTTTCGGCCCAGTCGCCGGCTTCGGATTCCTGGTATACATCCTTGCTGACGGCTTTTGCACCCTGCTGCACGTTATCCAGCCAGTACCAGGCATCGGAGGCCGGATCATAGATTTCTTTGCCGCGGTAGGCTGCATTATTGGGATCATAACCCTGGCGCTTGCCAGCCTCGTACCAGTAATCTTTGCCGTCCATGCTGTGCCACATCAGATTGCAGCCAATGCCGGTGGTGGTATCAAAGCTGCAGGGCAGGTTGTCCACCACAATATCGCCCTTGGCCATGGCGCCGGTGATCAGGTCAAAGTAATAGGTGCCGCCAGAAGTGAGGGCAAACTGCTCGGTGGCTGCCTCCTCTACCGTCAACGCTACCGTCTGAAATCTGCTGGCATAGTCAGTCTGGTAATCACCGTTATACTGCTCGGAGAACACATGGAGTTTATAATTTCCACTGGCAAGATCATGCGGCAGTGTAAAGCTGAGCTGTCTGTCTGCAGCAGTGGGCTTCATGATTCTTCCATAGTGGGTCGCACCGTTTTTTCCCTCGATAATCGCAGAAATATATTCATTCTGCCCCGTTCTCGGCCCGGAAAAGTTCAGCGTAACCGTGCCGCCGGGTTTTCCTGCTGCGGTAGTTTCCGTTACCCTAAAAGTACGGGTATCGTCCAAAAGTGTCAATTTCCATTCGTCTCCGCTGTATTCCGGAATTTTGAAAATTCCGTCAGCAGCACCTTTGCCGCCAACGGCGGCAGAAACAAGGAGGACAGAGTCCGGCTTCAAGTTGAACGCAGGACGAGCTGCGTTGGTATCGTTCACCCATTCAGCACGCACACCACCGGAAGCGTTGACCACGCCTGCAGAGTTATAGTCTTGGTGAGGAGAACGAAGCCACCAACCGCCCGCACTATCACCATAATTGGCGATACGCGCATTGTCATCGGTAAATCCGTAGGCTGCATTTTCCGCTTCCTCTGCCGAGAGGAAAAACACCTTGTCCCCATCCAGGATGTTGTCAGAAGCGGCATAGTACATACCGTATAGAGCATCACTTTTGCTGGTTGCCAAAACAGCTTTTTGCTCCGTAGTGCTGAGGTTCCTGGTGTAAAAGCCATTGCACCAGTCCTGCCCACGGCTGCCCTTCCAGTCGTTGGTATATGGAGTCGTATAATCAAATTCTACGCCACCAAACTCCCCTGTCCCAAGCAGCGCCTCGGAGAGGAGGAAAAATCCGTCCCCCTGTTGGGCATTGGCCATATTGGTTTTTGTATCCAGCACACGCCATTTAACGGTGCTGTTATTCCATGTGCCAAAATGAATATAGTCATAGCTGCTGTTTGTGCTGTCATAACTGCTGATCCCACTTGTACCGAGCTGTATGGCCTTTGCGCCGCCATTGTTGGCAAAGGCGGTCGTCGGCAAAAG
>OGUM01002206.1_pt1 | contig 11849 bp, 8 predicted proteins | sample 1553631 | NCBI WGS metagenome assembly OGUM01 (sample SAMEA2580228, study PRJEB22360) | human gut metagenome | biome: human gut; feature: human-associated habitat; material: faeces | place: Denmark | collected 2008/2010 | reverse complement strand
TTGCAAGAGCACTGGTGAATCGTCCGGAAATTATATTTGCAGATGAGCCGACAGGAAATCTTGATTCTAAGACCAGTGATGAGGTAATCGCTCTGCTTAAGATGACAGCAAAAAAATATGGACAGACAATTGTAATGATTACCCATGATGACGAAATTGCACAGGTCGCTGACCGTATTCTGGTGATTGAGGACGGACAGGTGGTGGATTTCAGATGAAGACAATAAGCAGGATTGCATATAGCAATGACAAAAAGAACAAGACAAGAAGTATACTGATTATGATGTCCATATGTCTGACTACGATGCTGCTTGTGATTATCAGTACTGTGGGAAATGGAATGATCCGTTTGCAGAAAAGTCAGGCGGCAGGCTCATATGGAAGCAATTATGGTCTGTTTGTCGCAGCAGATGCCTCGCAGTTAAAGGAAGTAAGCCGCCGTGCAGAAATAGATGCAATGGGAATTCTGTGTACAGAAGGTATCATAAAAGGCAATGAAAAAGGCGGGTTTGTCTGCATGGATGAGACTGCAAGAAAAATGCTTCCTTATAATAAAGAATATGAGTTGAAGGAAGGAAAGTATCCGGAAAAAATGCAGGAAATTGCCGCAGGAAGAGCATTTTTTCGTGCAATGGGGTATGGTGATGTAAAGATCGGAGATACGGTTACACTGGATTACCGCGCAGGGATGCAGTCAGAATATAAGCCGGAAGAATTTGTTGTCAGCGGAATCCTATATGATCGGGATGAGTATACCATCGAGGCATCTTATGTTGCTTTCGGGTCACAGGAGTTTTATGATGAGCACGTCGCAGAGAATGACAGACAGTATAATATTTATTTTACTTTAAATGATTCTGCAAATGTATCTATGAATAATATTGAACCGGTTATAAAGCAGATTGCAGCAGCTTGTGGGATCGAAGAAAAAAACGTTATAGTCAATGATCTCTATTTGCAATGGGTCTTGCAGCCGAGTTATGAAATGATTGCGGTATGTGGAATTCTGATTCTTGCAATTGTACTTTTCTCTGTTGTGGTCATTTATAATATTTTTCAGGTCGGTATTGCCAACAAGATACAGGAGTATGGAAAAATCAAGGCTCTGGGAGCGACAAAAAAGCAGATGAAACAACTGATCTTCAGAGAGGGCATTTTTTTGACATTTTTTTCAATACCAGTTGGATTGCTTTTTGGCTTTCTGATTGCAAAATGCGGTTTTAACTGGCTGGTAGAACAGGGAAACCTTGTATCAACCGGAACTGGCTCTATGGGAGTCCAAAATCAGCAGGTGCCACTGTTTTCCCTGCCTGTTATGCTTCTATGTATTTTCGTATCATTTCTTACCGTTGCTTTGGCACTGCGTAAACCAATGAAAATTGTTTCACGGATTTCACCTATCGAAGCAACACGGTATTTAGAAAATGCAGAAACACAAAAAAAAGGAAAACGAAATGGCAGAAAAAATGTCACCGTGTTTTCTATGGCAATGGCAAATGTAACGGGTAATCCCAAAAGAACTATTGGTACCATCCTCACAATGGGGCTTTCCTGCACATTGTTTGTGATTATCTCTAATTATGTGGGAAATATTGACACGGAGCATGAAGCACGTCTTTCCGTTAATCATGGACAATTTGAACTGCAGCTTGACTATTCTGCTGAGTATGATGAAAGATATCCGGAGAATAATCTGGATACGATTCTGACGGATGATCCATTGAATGATTCGCTGATTGAAGAAATCAAAAGCATTCCGGGAGTGACAGATGTCATGACGAGAGAGATTGTCTCTGTAAATCTGAACGGAACAAGATTTCCGGCTGCTGTTGTGAGTAAAAAGGATTTTGATTTTATGCGCCAAGACGGGGATATTGGCTCTATGGACTATGATCAGGCGGTAAAGAATGGTGATATTTTCTTTGGTTGGTCGACGTGGATGGAACAAGATGGATATGCTCCGGGAGAATCCATTGCATTTGACTTTGAGAATGGAAGTGGAACCTATACATATCAGGGAAAGATTGCAGGATCCTTTGTAAGTGCGGACACTTATCTTGTCATTCCGGAAGGTGTATACCGTTCCATGAATCTGAGAGGAACAGCCTATGGCTATCTGTGGGTGGACTGTGATAAAAAAGATGTTGCATCTGTGGAACAGAGTCTGAATACTTTGATTTCTAATGCTTCGCATATAAAAATGGATACCTATCATGCACAGTTACAATCTGCAGAATTAGCAGCCCGCATGATGAAGCTTGGCTGTTATCTGTTTATGGCGGTTGTAGGACTCATCGGTTTTATGAATATGGCAAACACCATGATCATGAATATTACGACAAAAAAGCAGGAATATGGTGTATTACAGGCTGTGGGTATGACAAATAAACAATTAAATTTATGTCTGCAGTTACAGGGACTGATTTTTACGGTTGGCACCATATGCGTAGCTTTGATCATTGGTCTGCCGCTCGGCTATGCACTTTTTTCCTATGCAAAACATAATGGAATATTTGGAATGAATATCTATCATGTTCCAATCGTACCAATTTTTATTATGATTTTTTTGGTCGGTCTGTTGCAGATTGTACTTTCCTGCGTTTTAAGCAGTAATCTGAAAAAGGAAACGCTGGTAGAAAGAATAAGGTATCAGGGATAGCAAGTAATATGTAATGAACTTAAACACTGTTCAATTGAGCAATCATAGAAGTTAAAATAGAAGATGATACAGTATGGCTGACACAACAGCAGATGTCAGAGTTATTCCAAACTTCTCGAACAAATGTAGTAGAACATATTAAGCATATTTATGAGGAGGGTGAATTAGACGAAATTTCAACCTGTCGGAATTTCCGACAGGTTCGAAAAGAAGGAAATCGTGAGGTGACAAGGCAGATTCCTCATTATAATCTTGATATGATAATATCTCTTGGATACCGTATTAAATCAGTGATTGCAACAAGATTCAGGCAGTGGGCAACAAAGCGGTTAAAAGAATATATGATTAAGGGATTTACGATAGATGACGAGCGTTTGAAAGGAAATGGTGGAGGAAATTACTGGAAAGAGTTACTTGACAGAATCAGGGATATAAGATCTTCAGAAAAGGTCTTGTATCGTCAGGTTCTTGATTTGTATGCTACGAGTGTAGATTACAATCCTCATAGCGAAGAGTCTGTTAGATTCTTTAAAATTGTTCAGAATAAACTTCACTATGCAGCACATGGTCATACTGCGGCAGAGGTTATATATCAGCGGGCAGATGCAGAAAAGCCATTTATGGGGCTTACCGCATTTTCCGGGGATTTTCCCACGGCGAAGGATATTGCTGTTGCAAAGAACTATCTCTCTGCGGACGAACTGAAGATACTGAACAATCTCGTTTCCGGATATTTTGACTTTGCGGAAATTCAGGCGATGCGCCGCCGGCCCATGTGCATGAGCGATTATGTAGAGAACCTGGACCGCATCCTTGCCTCCACCGGAGAAGCCCTGCTTACCGACGGGGGAACCGTAAGCCACACGCAGGCGATGGAGCAGGCAAAGGCGGAATACAGGAAATATCAGGTGCAGAATCTTTCTCCCGTGGAGGAGGAATATTTGCAGACCATTCGCAGCATCGAGAAGGCGGCAAAAGAGGGCGAAAAACGCTGACTCTGAAATGCCTTCACAGGGAAGTGATCCTCTTTGGGCCGGTATACTGCGGGTATGGATAGGGGCTGTCGTAAATATTCACAGGAGATTGTATATGGGTAACGAACAAGCGGAGATCGATGGCCTCCGCTTGCTTTATATGTTGGCTTCTGTAATTAGTCTGGAATCGATTCCTTGATTAAAGTCGACAATGCGCTTCCTTTTTGATGGTTTATGGGTCTTCTCATATAATGGACGCACATACTCGTCTAATCCAAGAATATCTTCTTTGGATGCAGTATAGTAATAAAGGCAATGCGCGGTTTCCAAGGCAAGATAGAGCTCTGTTTTTTCTGCGCTATCTTTTAGTTTTGCCATTATCTCTCTGTATATGGAGATGGCCTTACGGATATATGCACGGTCATTGTACGAATCCTTAAGATTATTGATCATAATTTCATATTCATTTGGCGGAGTATAAGTTGCACCAACCCCAAAACCACAATCTCGGATTTCGTCAATAATCTGGTTATAGCATTTTGAAGCTAAAACATTGTTATCAAGGAGAAGAAGATCTTTTCTTGCACCAAAGCGTTCATCGGTATGTTGAATGCGTTGCCGCAGATTTATGTAATCGCAATACTGCGGCTCAAGCTTAGGAACAGCGCAGAATTTACATTTATTGACGCATCCTCTTGTCATATAGGCAAAATAGGCATTGTTTGCGGGATAAACATAATCTATTTCTTCGAGAATAGAATAATCAAGCGGAAGCTCGTCGATAATCAGATTGTTGCCCTCATCAATATCTCCGGGGTGGTTAAGTAATCCAACAAACGGTTCAATGCCGGTAGCTTCATATCCCTCGGTAGGAAGTAACGAAGACATAATGCCGCCAATCATTACATCCTCCGGTTTTTTGCAAAGGTGCTTTGCAAAATTGATTGTGTCAATGGTTATATCCCAATAAAATGTAAATAGTGTAGTAATGCCGACTTTGTCAAACCTTGGATTTGTAAAATATTCTTTATCCTTATATTTCTTTCGATATGCTTTGATTGCGTCCAACACGGCTTCATCTTGAAATATGGGGTCTTCAATTTCTTCGAGTATTGCATATTTGCCAATCTTAATAAAATTAAAGAGTGTCAGGTAATAATCCTTCCAAAATACTTCCGGAAAGATAATTGATAGGTGGTTAATAAGGTCATCACAAATCAATTCCACAGCGAAAGAACGCATATCACCTTTATAAAATCGCACATCATCACCAACTGTACGATAATAGGTCGCTAATTTCATCAGTCCCATTGGAGGGTATTTGTTTTTGTAGTTAGGCTCAATGAGCAAGACTTTTCTGTTCATAGGGGAATTATCTCATCTCTTCCTTAATTTTGGTAATAATCTGCTCGGCAATGTCCTTAGGAGCAATATCGGTAATAATGGATAAAATCTTACCAACTAGTTTTCGCTCGCTTCTTGAAAGCTTGGACATACCAGTTGTAACAAATGGTTTCTTCTTGTCGTCATCGTTGGTCGCAACAGTTGTTGTCTCGGCCTTTTTCTTCAAGGCATCTGCTGCGTATTTTTTTCCAATGCTTTTTCTGACTTCGGACAAAGGAGAAGCACTATCACTGCTATCAAGTTTGTCCAAGCGCTTGCGCGCTTCTTCGGCACTTTTCTTTGCCCTGTCAATATCAAATTGCAGTTTTTGACGCTCTTCTTCATTAACAAAGCCTTTTTCCTGCTCTTTCTTTTGGTATTCGGCAACTTTGCTAAGATATTCTTCTTGACGCTTATAATCATTCTTAACACGGTTTGCTTCGTAATAGAGCTTGTGCAGGACATCAAAAAAGTACTCTCTTAAAAGGTCCTCAAACAAAACCCGAGTCTCATTTTCGTTGAAATAGTTACGTTGGGAGTTGGGTATTAGATTTCGACTTGCCGCAAAGACTTCGCCAACAAAATAGTAATTGCCACGGTTTTCTTTGAAAAGAGGCTGCAGGGCATCGCCATTTCCTAATTGAATATTTGCACTTCTTACACGCAAACCACGCATATGATTTATACTCGGAATCTGTTTTTCAAATCTTGACAGTCCTATCCACATCCAAGCAATCAAATTGCCTGAATCATCTCGGAAATCCTTGAATTCTAGCCGAGAAATTTCATCATATTTCTTCAAAGCGGCCCCGCTTTGTTCTTTCAACTTAGTTGTGTATTCCTTGAAAATTTGCGAACCATTTACTCTTACGCAATATTCATCGATATGATATCCAATGGAATTTGCATAATCGTAGATTTGATTGCGCAAAATAAAAGTATTTTTGTATGGAACAGGGGCAACAAAACTAAGATATTCGCGAACTTTTGCATCATCAAGCAAGTCTGTATTTTCTTTATTGATGTCGAACATTTCAACTTCAAAATAATGTTCGTCTTCATTTTCAACATCAGTAGTGTACGCTACAATTGCATCCCAGATTTCGTCCAAGGTATATTTCTTGTTCTCTACAAGCATCGCTCTCATTTTCTGCGCATCACAGGTCATAATTGACTTAATACTTTCTCCAAGATAACTTGTAGTGAACTTTAGTGTTTTACAGTAGGCCAAGCCGCAAAGACGTCCTATACCACGAAAACCCTTATTTTTTCCAATTTCCTTGTTGCTGTTAGCAATGTCACCAACATCTTCAATAAAGTTGGCTGCTCTTACACCAGTGGCATTATCTTTAATGCTTATATATCGTTTTTTGCTATCGATATAAATATCGACATTTCCTTCATCCGGCGAGAGAATACCTAATTTAATTGCAAGATCAATTTGGTCACAAGCGTTCTGAATATATTCTCTATATATAACCTTTGAATCAGCGTACATACCTGTTGTAAGGTTATCAAGTATGTTCTTTCCTACTGTAGCCATAATATTCTCCTTACTTAAACTGCTTGTAAATCGGCTTCGGGAATTTTATATTAAGCAATGAACGGAAAACAGGGTTCTGAATAATATATTCGCCCTGTTTCAGGCGGGTCATCATTGTCTTGTATACAGACGGGATACTCTTATAATCACCTTTGGCGACCTCAATGGAGTTTGTGCGACCGTAAGCGTGTGTCGAGCAGTTTCCGGTGACTCTGTCGTGAATGGCACTTCTAAACTGTTCTGCGGCAAAGAGTATAACGCCAAGAGATCGTCCTCTCTCTGCTACATCAAGCACCTGACGGAGGATGGGGGAGTTCTTAGGCGTCTCTTTAGACGCATACTTGTTCAATTCATCGATAAAGATTACAACTCTTGAGGGCGGATTTACCCCTTCCTCACCAGCATACTGACCCAACTGCAAGTCGTAAATAGTACGAACCGCATCACCAAAAACATATGCTTGCTTATCTTCGGAAAGTTTTGCAATATCAATGACGTGCACCTCGTTTTTCTTTATGTATTTGAGTGCATCGCCAATGCGTGTTTCGCCATCATCCTCACGAATATCTCTTGCAAATATCTTATTGTCGGTGATGCTTTTGTTAATGATACGGTAGAACTTTCTCCAGCTTGCGACAGGTATCTCTTTGTCTTTTCCAGAGGTTTCAGCAGAACACTTTTCTTTTACAGCTTCAAGAAATTCCTGCCAGTCACTAATTTGATTGAACTTCCCTTGGCCAGACATTATGTAACTGATGATAGACTCCATTGTCTGCGTGGAATCATCAATATTAGCAAACATAAGATCAAGATTATCTTTGTCATACTTATAGATGTACTTGTACTTCTTTGCTTTCTTCTTTTTGATATTATCCGCAACTTCTTCCGGTGTTATATAGGTGTTCCAGTGGCGAGTCTTGGGAAGGGAATACGGGTAATAATAGTGAACATTTTTAAAAGGTTCAGCAGATAGACCTAATTGTTTATACTTGGCAAAAGTTTCGCTGCGGGCTTGTTCAGGATTGCGTTCATCAGAAAAGTCATTTACCTGATCAATGGCAAGTAAGTCCTTGCCTTTAACATTAAACAGCACAAACGCAACGCTATCCTCGCTGTCATCGTTTTGAGGGCCTTTCTTCATATAACTATCCTGAATGGCCTTTAAAAGAAACATCGCATACGATGTTTTGGACGCAAGACCGGAGATGCCAGAAATATTCAAGTGGGCACCTTCTGGGCCGATAATGAATTTTGAATTTAGATTTACAGGGAGGGTGACTTTTTCACAACCCTTAGTGCCATCATACATTTCAAGATACCCACATACAAGGGGGTTGCGAATATCGTTAAGTCCAAGGGCATAGTTAATTTCTTCGGCTGTTGCTAACATTACTTTTGCATTGCTATGAAGCGGAATATAGATGTTCTCTGTATTGCATACAACCTTAGCTGAAACATAGTTCATTCCCACACGCAAAGTGTTTTCTTCCGCATTGACATCGCCGAAATCACTTGAAATAAAGTTCGTTAAAAAACTTGCTGCATCAGTAATGTGTGCAATATCTTCGATAACGCCATAGGAAAAAGAGTTGTTGACGTGTTGAACTTTGACAATGTCAAAAGGGTTTAAAATGAGTTCGGGATCAGTCCAAAAAGTAAAATTATCAATAGTCGTTGGATTCTTCTCTGTCGCTACCACACGACCAATAACTGTATTAGCCATTCTCTATTCCTCCTCAAAACAGGTGCAAGAACATTTCTGTACTTATATATTTGCTTTTTACATAAGACTCGGTCAAGAAAACCGGGTACAAATGATTTGCCCACCGGCGGTCGGTACCATAGCAAGTAGGATTGCGTTCGTTGATAATATTAGCCGATATCAAGTCAATGACATCACTATTAATTCCAGCCTCTATTTCTTCATCCATCATAATCTTTTCGACTTTCACTACTCCGTCAAATGGAGTCTGCGTTCTGCGTTTGTCACGTAAGCGAATATACCAAACGCCAAATTGAACATCGCCTAAAAACTCTCGGTTTTCGTATCTTGCTACTGGGGTCCTATGGAATACTGGCAGATTTGCGATGTAATTGGAATTCGGTTTACCCGTGTGGTCAAGACAGCTTTCTGGATTAAAAGACTTAGAAACACCGATTACCCAACTGTAATTGTGCTTGATTTTTTGAAGTGTTCTCAAATCTTCTCGCCCAGATTTCATAATCTTATATTCAAGGGAACCATCCTTAAGCAAGTAGGCATCTTGCCCCAAACGCTTGTCTCTGACCAGTTCAGCAACCATCCGTTTTTCCGCTTCAACCATATAGTCTTGTATAACGCCGACGGCCAAGTTCTCAAGTTTGGTACCGGGAGATCCTGCCTTTGATGTTGCATATGGGAGAATGGCAGAAAAGTGCAATCCCAAGCGCATTAGTTCTTCGCTTTCATTTAACTTCTTCACTTTGGCTGCAAAATAAGCTGCATCATCCCAACCATCGGCGTTTGCTTTATCTGGCAGTGCCAAAACCAATTCACGATAGAAACGCTCTTTTTGCATGCGCTTATTTTCACGTCTACAGCAACCCACACCTATCTGGCCAGCAACAACAGGGAAAACTTGTTTGTTATAGGCAATATCATCCACCTTGAATACGTGACGGGAACCGTCAAGGAAGTATTTAAGAAGAGGTGTTTCTCCTAACTGTTGGAGTTGATCCGCTAAATGTTTCAGGTCAACTGCCCCTTTGGGAGAATCGGTTTCACCTGAATCCTTCCACTTCATTACCTTATTAGGATCATCATCGTAGTCAATGGATGGTAAACCAATCGAATCATAACTATACTTATATGTGTGGTAGCTTTTCCCCTTGGTTTCCTTTTCGATGATCTCCATTACTTTGGGCATTATCCTTGCCTCCTCAACTATCCATTATTGATAACACTTGCTTAGTAGCTGTGGATAATAGCTATATGCTATGGCTTAAATTATAAGCGAGTTTTTTTGTTTTTTTAATTCTATACCCACCAGGACAACAGATAGCACAAACGCTGAAAAATCAGCAACAGGCCCCGCTAGCAATACTCCCATAATTCCGAAACGAAGCGGGAGCAGCAGGGTAAGCGGAATCAAGAAAAAGGTCTGCCTTGTTAATGCCAACAGAGCACCTCTTAACGATTTTCCTATTGCGGTAAAAAAGCTGGAAGAAAGCAACTGCACACCATTTACCAACACCATGAAAAGATAGGTACGCATGAACAAAACAGCAAATTCAAAATACAGCTCGTCCCCGTCTCCGAATAGTGAAATGATAGATTGCGGGAAAAATTGAAATGCGATAAAAGCAATAGTGGAAACAACAAAATTCCACTTTATTGCAAGCATGTAAGCCTCCCGTACCCGATGATATTGCCTTGCTCCATAGTTGAAACCGATAATCGGCTGTGTCCCTTGCGAGATTCCTACAACAATCGCAAGGATTATGGCATTTGTTTTCATAACAATTCCGCAAGCTGCCAAGGGAATATCCGTTCCATATTTTGTTAATGCGCCGTAATAAGTCAACGAATTGTACTGAATGATTTGAATCACGGTAACTGCAATCTGGTTTGAGCTGCTGCTGATTCCCATGCTGCAAATTTTCATGCTTTCTTTGATGTCCAATAAAAACGACTCTTTTTCAAAATGGATTGTTTGGAAACGCCATAGATAACGGAGTGCGAGTATGAAGGAAAAAATTTGCCCAATAACTGTTGCCCAAGCTGCGCCGGCAATTCCCCAATCGCAAACAAAAATAAAAATGGGGTCAAGAATGGTATTGATAATAGCTCCCACAACCATGCAGACCATTGAATACTTTGGTTTTCCATCTGCTCGAATCAAATTGCTCATACCATTCGTTACAATGAGAAACGGCATTCCAATCAATGTTATGCTGGCATACTGCTTTGCATATGGAAATACATCTGTCGTTGCCCCAAATGCCTTTAGGAGCAAAGACAGAAAAGTTTCTCCAACCAGCAAATAAATAATTCCGAAAATTCCCATCAGAACAATACCATTTCCCGCTGCTTTGGCGGCAGCTTTCGGCTCTTTGCATCCAAGACAGAGGGAAACACGGGAAGCACTGCCAATTCCGACCAGTAGTGCAATGGCAAGGCAGATGGTAGAAAACGGGTAGGCAACATTGGTTGCTGCATTTCCCAAATAACCGACCCCTTGACCAATAAAAATCTGATCCACAATATTGTAGATTGAGCCGACAAGAGACGCCACAATACTGGGAACAGCAAAATTTTTCAACAGCTTTGAAATTTTTTCATAGCCCAGAGGATTTTCAGTCATTGAACTCCTCCCCCTTTTTCTCTATATGGAGTTCCGATGTGATATTTCTGCCCGCCTGTATTAAGAAATCCATAAAAAGGTTCTGCTCGGATTCGCTCATACCTTGCAATAAAAGAGCTTCTGTCTTTTCGCATATCATCTGTATCTCGTCAATAATAGACAATGCTCTTTCTGTAGGATACAATTTACATGTCCGCTTATCCTTATCATTGGGAGAACGTGTAATCATTCCCTGCTTTTCCAATGTCGCAACCGTCCGTACAATATTGCTTGGATGAACATAGAACATATCCATTAAAGAATCCTGTAAAATGCCAGGCGAACGACAGATTTTAATCAAAAACATATATTGGCTGTTGTTGATTCCAAAGGGGGCAAGCTGTTTATCCAAATAGATTTTGTAAAATCGGTCTGTTACGGAAAGCCATTTTAATAGTTGCATAGATATATACCTCCAATCAGAACGTATTATGCATCAATATGCGTGCGCACGCAAGTATTTTTTCTGCCAACAAATATTTCCAAATTAAGGTATTGAATCCTTATCGTGTTTTTGTAGATAGGTATGAGAGGGATTCCGTAGTAGTTGGCATTGTGGGAATGTGTATAACTGGCTATCTCGTTGAATTGTGGGTAATTCTGTTTGCAGGACGTGGGAAAGCTGCACTTTAGCTTTTCCATGTGCTGTGAATAGAGTTATCCATGATTCCATAGCCTGTTACTGTCGTAATTGCGGATTTTACCGTGTCGCCGTACACAAAGGCGGAGCCCAAAAACTGCGTGGCAAAGGTCATCGGCAAACCTGCAACCGCTACTATTGTCTGGATAGCAGTGAGTGGAAACCACCGATAGAGAAGTGGCCGATGCGCAGAAAATCATGCTCACCACATAATCAATAGTGTGCTTACTGGATCACGCAGCCCAGCGGGGCCGCGACGCCTCGGAAC
>OGUM01002203.1_pt1 | contig 11892 bp, 10 predicted proteins | sample 1553631 | NCBI WGS metagenome assembly OGUM01 (sample SAMEA2580228, study PRJEB22360) | human gut metagenome | biome: human gut; feature: human-associated habitat; material: faeces | place: Denmark | collected 2008/2010 | reverse complement strand
GAAAATAGGTTCCGTTACAAGTTTTTCGATATTGTTCAATTTTCAAGGTCCTGTGTGCCTCAGCCTTAACGGCTGATAGCCTATACATTTTAGCACGTTTGTGTTAGAATGTCAAGCACTTTTTTGAAGATTTTTTGAAGTTCTTGGAAGAACCAATCGACCTTCGTCACTTTTCATCCGTTTTTTCTGAGGCGTTAGTGTCAGACATCCGCCTGACAGTAATGTATTTTAGCACAGACTCAGACAAAAAGCAAGCCCTTTTTTTACATTTTTCAAGAAAAGCCCTTTTTTCTTTTGCACGGCTCATTCCAATAGCCGCTCCCGCATTTTGCGCAGGATCTTGCGCTCCCGCCGGGAGATCTGTACCTGCGTGGTATGCAGCACTTTTGCCGTCTCACTCTGGGTGCGGTTGGCATAGAACCGCAGACGGATCAGGAGCCGGTCCTCTTCCGGCAGACTTTCCAGCACCTCGGCCAGGCCGATCTTATCCGCAAGTTCTTCCTCCGGGGATTCCACCGGGATATCTATCTGCCGGTCATTGTTCTCCCCTTCCGGGGTCAGGCTCAGGGCGGGCTGTGCAGCCTGGATCGCAAGCGTGATGTTCTCCACGCTCTCCCCCAGCTCTTCTGCCAGTTGAGAAAGGGTCGGCTCGGTGCCGCAGAGCTTCCTGTGATGTTCCCGCGCCGCATTGACCCGCAACCCCAGTTCTTTTAAGGAGCGGCTGACCTTGACTGTGCCACCCTCCCGGAAGAGCTTTTTGATCTCGCCCAGGATCACTGGCACTGCATAGGTAGAAAAGCAAACACCACGCCCCTCATCAAAGCCGTCGGTCGCCTTGACCAGCCCCATGCAGCCAGCGCTGTAGAGATCATCATATTCAATGCCCCTGCCCCGAAAGCGGCCAGCACAGGCGTGTACCAACCCGAGGTTCTGTTCAATGAATGCACTGCGCCGGGTCTTGTCCGTTACCATGATATTCCCTCATTTCCTTTTATGTAGAGGGCTTTTCCTCCAGATGCTTTGTCAGGGTGACCCGAGTGCCCCGGCCGGGAGCGGAGCGTACACTGACTTTATCCATAAAGCTCTGCATGACCGCAAAACCGAGACCGGAGCGCTCCTCCGGGTTACCGGTGGTGAAGAGCGGCTCCATCGCCCTGGGGATATCCGGGATGCCAACCCCTTTGTCTGCGATCACGATCCTGACCACCCGCCCCGGATAAACGGAGACTGTCATGGTGATGGGCCCCACCCGGTCGGGGTAGGCGTGGACGATGCAGTTGGTGACGGCTTCGGATACCGCCGTTTTCAGGTCAGCCAGCTGGGGCACAGTGGGGTCATACCGGGCCAGAAAAGCCGCTGCCGCACCGCGGGCATACGCTTCGTTGACGCTGAGGGAATCAAATTGGATCCTGGTCGTGTTTTCCGCTTTCATCTTCATTCCTCCTGTCCTGCATCCGTGCAGGGGATATTGGCCAGCCGCAGAACGCGGCGCAGCTGCTCCGGGGCGTGCTGGATGCGCAGGGTTCCGCCCAGACTGCGGGCGCAGCGCTGGCGGCCCAGAATCAGCCCCACTCCGGACGAATCCATAAACCCAACCCCGCCCAGATCGAGCACCAGCGTTTTGGGGGTGCGGGCCAAAAGGGCATCGTCCAGCTGGATGCGCAGGTTCTGTGCGGCATCGTGGTCGATCTCACCTGCCAGATAGGCATAGAGCAGATCGTCCGCCGCACTGAATGTAACTGTTGCCATTTTCTGTCCTTTCCTTGCGTGAATCGCTCAGGCTTGTCCGGTCTGCCGGAGGCTTCCCCTTTCCGGGAGGTCGGCAGAGCGAAGCATAGCCCGAGCGGTTTCCTCTAAACCAAAATAAAAGAGCCTGTACACGTTTTCATCAGTGTACAGGCTCTTTCGGGCATATTTTAGAAAAGGGTGTCGCTTACTTTTCAGCCAGCAGCTCGGCAGCCTCCAGTGCGATGGCTTCGCCGCCGCAGATCAGCAGGCCGCGGCGGCTGTTGGCCCGGGCAAGCTCCATGGCTTCGGCCAGACTCCCGCAGAGCTCGGCATCAAAGTGGTAGCGTGCCTTTTCCAGCAGGCGCTCGGTCATGGCGGCATCCGTACCCGCCGGGGGAACGAGGAACACCTTATCAAAGGGATTCTCGCTCATGCCGGGCATGGTGGTACGGTCTTTTTTCTGGGTCTCAGCCGTCAGGCCGCTTTCCAGCGCGGAGAAGAAGGCCTCGGCTCCTTCTTCCTCTGCCAGACCGATGACAGCGCTCAGGTGGCGCACCTTGGCCATGTTCAGGACACGCAGCAGGGCAATGGCCTGCTGCGGGGTGCGGCAGGCATCCAGCACCACCAGCGGGCGCTGGGAAAGGACCCGGATGCTGCTGCGGTTTTCCACAGCGGCCAGACCTTCCAGAATAGCTTCATCGGGGATGTCATAGCCCTTTTTGCAGAGAGCCAGGGCCAGCTCCACCGCAATGGCGGCACTGCCCGCCGCGTGACGGCCCAGGAAGGCCAGCGGCACGGTATAGCCGCCGTAGTCCACACGGCTGGCAAACTTTTCGGCTTCGAGGAAGGTGATGTCATCGGGGTCCGGCACGACCAGCTCACAGTCTGCCTTACCGGCGGCCACGATGAGCTCACTGACCACAGCCTTGGGCTGCTCAGGCGCGGTGACGCAGATGCTGCCCTTGCGCATGACACCGGCCGCCAGCGCGGCGGAGCGCTCCAGTGAGGCACTGATGCCGTCCGGGCCGATGGAGGTGACCGCACAGACCGGCATCTTGGGCAGGGCCTCGGCAAGCCCCGCATCGGGCAGCTCCACCACGGCCAGCGCACAGCCTGCCTCGCCAAAGCAGCGGGCAGCGGCAGCCAGCTCGGCGGCCGCACGGGGCAGGGTCTCCCGGGCGCTCAGGGTCTCGGCGGCCTGTGCAAGCAGCTCCGGTGCCACAGGCTCTCCATTCACCCGGATGCGGGCAGAGAGCGGCTCACAGCCTGCGTGGTAGCTGCCGGTAACGAGACCGGCAGCTCTGAGCACCGCCGCCGTGAGGGCGGCGGCAGTCGTTTTGCCAGCCGTACCGGCTACGCCCAGATAATCCACCCGGCCTGCCTTGGCAGAGAGGGCTTCCTGCAGCTGCCGGGCCGGGGCAAAGCCCTCGGGCAGAGATGCAAAATAGGCATTTGCCTGTTCAATGGTCATTGCGTCAAACCTCGTTTCGATGTTGATAGAGAATGATGCACATCCGGACAAGCCCCAGCAGAATGAGCCCCACCAGCAGGCCGGTCATCACACCGGAAAAATCGATCCAGATATCGGTGACCTGGCCGCTGCGACCCGGCACAAAGAGCTGGATGGTCTCATCGGTCAGGGCTGTGAGCAGGCCGCCCAGCATGGGCCAGGACACATGCTTGAAGAAGTGCCGGGTGTACACCCGCAGGCAGAGCATGAGTAGGAAGCCTTCCAGCAGATACTCACAGAAATGCGCCAGCTTGCGCACGATGTGCATGGTGAGCCGGTCGGCGGCACCGGGAAGGCCCAGATGCCGCAGGATGCCCTGCAGTATCCCCAGTACCCGGCCGCTGGCCCCCTCGGACACATCCGCGATCTGCAGAGAGTTGGAGAAGATGAACACGATGCAGCCGATGAGGGCAAAAGTAAAGATCACCCGCCACGCGATGAGCCACGGGGAGGTGCGTTGATTCTGTTCCTGCATCCGCTTAGCCCAGAGCCTTGATGCTCTGCTCGATGTTGGCCAGCTTGCTCTGGCTGTTGGTGCGCTTTGCGCGGATCTCTTCCACCAGAGCGGCGGGGGCACGCTCCACGAACTTGGGGTTGGCCAGCTGGTTCTCGAACATGGCCAGTTCCTTCTCGGCCTTGGCCTTTTCCTTGTTCAGGCGGGCCAGCTCCTTCTCGCGGTCGATCAGCTCCATCATGGGGATAAAGCCGCGGGCGGTGTGGGTGGACACCTGCACCATGCCATCGGTGCTGCCCTCGTATTTTTCCGTAAAGGTCACATCGGTGGCAAAGGCAAACTTTGCCAGATAGACCTCTGCATTCCGGAAGGGAGCGGGATCAGCCGTCTCGATGATCATACTGGTCTTTTTGGCAGGATGGACATTCATCTCAGTGCGCATGGTGCGGACTGCCTTGATGTAGTCCATGACCTTTTCAAAGGCTTCCTCTTCCTCGGCCCAGTTGTGTGCCTCGTCAAAGGTGGGCCAGCTCTGGGTCATAATGGTCTCGGCGGAGCCGGGCAGGGCCTGATACAGCTCCTCCGTGATGAAGGGCATGAAGGGATGCAGCAGCTTGAGGGCCTTGTCCAGCACATACACCAGCACACGGCGGGCGGTATCTGCCTGCTCTGCATCGCCGGAGTTCAGGCGGGGCTTTGCGATCTCGATGAACCAGTCGCAGTAGACATCCCAGATGAAGCTGTTGATCTTGGCAGCGGCCAGACCCATCTCGAAGTGGTCGAGGTTGTCGGTCATGGCACCGGCCACCTGATTCAGCTTGGTCAGCACCCACTTGTCGCTCATGTCCAGCTTGCTCTCCTCGGGCAGGCCGGGCTGGAAGTCCTCGGGCAGGTTCATCAGGACAAAACGGGTGGCGTTCCACAGCTTATTGGCAAAGTTGCGGGCAGCCTCCACCTTCTTCTCGCTGTAACGCATATCGTTGCCGGGGGTGGAGCCGTCCAGCAGCATGAAGCGCAGTGCATCCGCGCCGTACTGGGCAATGACCTCCAGCGGGTCGATGCCGTTGCCCAGGCTCTTGGACATCTTGCGGCCCTGGCTGTCGCGGACGATGCCGTGGATGCAGACAGTGTCGAAAGGAGCCTTGCCGGTGTAGGCCAGGCCGGAGAAGATCATGCGGCTGACCCAGAAGCCGATGATATCATAGCCGGTGACCAGCGTATTGGTGGGGTAGAAGTACTTCAGGTCCGCGCTGTCCTCGTTGGGCCAGCCCAGAGTGCTGAAAGGCCACAGAGCGGAGGAGAACCAGGTATCCAGCGTATCTGGGTCCTGGGTGAAGTGACTGCCGCCGCACTTGGGGCAGGTGCAGGGCATCTCTTTGGCGACCACGGTCTCGCCGCAGTCATTGCAGTAGAAGGCCGGGATCTGGTGGCCCCACCACAGCTGACGGCTGATGCACCAGTCGCGGGTGCCCTTCATCCAGTTGAGGTAGTTCTTGGTAAAGCGCTCGGGCACGAACTTGATCTCGCCCTTCTCCACGCTCTCGATGGCGGGCTTTGCCAGAGGCTCCATCTTGACGAACCACTGCTTGGAGACCATGGGCTCGATGGTGGAGTGGCAGCGGTAGCAGGTGCCGACCTCGTGCTTCAGGGGCTCGATCTCCTTCAGGAAGCCACCCTCCTTCAGGTCTGCCAGAATGGCCTTGCGGGCCTCGAGGGTGGTCATGCCGGCGTACTTGCCGCAGTCCAGCACCTCGGGCTCGTTCACGGTGTTCTTGCCTGCGGCAAACAGTGCATCGGCAGCGGCCTTATCGGCAGCACCGGTCATGTGGCCGTCATAGGTGAACACCCGGACGATGGGCAGATCATGGCGCAGACCCACTTCAAAGTCGTTGGGGTCGTGGGCGGGGGTGATCTTGACGACACCGGTACCCTTGGTCATATCAGCATGCTCGTCGCAGACGATGGGAATTTCCTTGTTCAGCAGGGGTAGGACAACATGGCAGCCGTGGAGGTGGGCATAGCGGGGGTCCTCGCCGTTGATGGCAACAGCGGTATCACCCAGCATGGTCTCGGGGCGGGTGGTTGCCAGCTCCAGCATCTCACCGGTCTCCTTGACCGGGTAGAGCAGGTGCCAGAAATTGCCGTCCTTTTCCTCGTACTCCACCTCGGCATCCGAGATGGAGGTGTTGCAGTGGGGGCACCAGTTGACCATCCGGTTGCCGCGGTAGATCAGGCCCTTGTCGTACAGGCGCACGAACACTTCCTTGACGGCATCCGAGCAGCCCTCGTCCATGGTAAAGCGCTCCCGCTGCCAGTCACAGCTGGTGCCCAGCTTTTTCAGCTGGCTGACGATGCGGTTGCCGTACTTGGTCTTCCAGTCCCAGGCGCGCTCCAGGAAACCGTCGCGGCCCACCATCTCCTTGGTCAGGCCCTCGGCACGCATGGCCTCCACGACCTTGGCCTCGGTGGCGATGGATGCGTGGTCGGTGCCGGGCACCCACAGGGCGGCATAGCCCTGCATCCGCTTGGTGCGGATGAGCACATCCTGCATGGTGTTATCCAGCGCATGGCCCATGTGGAGCTGACCGGTCACGTTCGGAGGGGGCATGACGATGGTGTAAGGCTTCTTGTCGGGGTCCGCTTCCGTGTGGAAGTAGCCGCCGTCCTGCCAGAACTGGTAGATACGGTCTTCCACCTGGCTGGGATCGTACTGTTTTGCGAGTTCTTTCATTGTATCCTCCCAAAAATGTGATGCGTGGGACGAAAAAAGCCGCCCCACGGAACGTTCCATGGGACGGCTGTAAACTACATACCGCGGTACCACCCAAATTGCACCGGCTGCAAACACAGCCCGTGCCCCTTGATGCCCCGGTAACGTGGGGCAGCTCCGAGGGCGGCTACTGGCTTCACCGCCCCTGCTCAAAAGCGACAGTGCGCAGCGCTTACCTGCCGGGCTCTCACCTGCCCCCGGCTCTCTGCAAGGCGGTTTGCCGCGCACACTCTTTCTCGTTGCATTTATACAAAGAATATAACGTTTTTTTGGCGTTTTGTCAATATGCTCCGAGAACTTCCTGCTTCAATCTGCCGATCAGCCGCTCCATCAGGGCCACCCGGTTGAAGGGGGTCATCAGGTAAAGGCCGTCCGCATACGGCAGGGCGGCCTTTGCCATTTCCAGCGAGATGGCAAGACCCAGCTCCTCGCCCTGGGCACGGTCGAGCCCGGCAAATTTTTCAATGATCCAGTCCTCCACATGGATGCCGTTGATCTCGTTCTCCATAAAGATGGCGTTGCGCTGGCTGACCACCGGCATGATACCGGCCAGGATCTTTGCATCGGCCCCCAGCGTCTCCCGGGACTTTTTCAGGTTTTCCACCGCCTGTGCCGAGAGCACCGGCTGGGTCAGAAAGCCGCTCATGCCGTTTTCCAGCTTCTCCTTTGCCCGGCGCAGCTCCACATCAAAGTTGCGGGCGTTCAGATTCAGGGCACCGAACACGGTCATGGGGCCGGGCATCTCCCGGCCTTCCCCTGCCAGCGAGACGATGTACTGGGCCAGCTTGCGGGAGTTGAACTGGTAAACGTTCTTCACCTCGTCCCGCTCTGCCGTGGGGATGGGATCACCGGTGATGGCCAGCACCTCCCGCACGCCCTCGGCGTACAGACCCAGCAGCAGGGCCTTGGTGGCGTTCAGGTTGCGGTCGCGGCAGGTCATGTGGGGCAGGGTGCACAGCCCCAGCTCCCGGTGGACCCGGCAGGCCACCAGAGAGGAATCCATCCGGGCCTGTGCAATGGGGCAGTCGGCAATGGTCAGCAGGTCAGCGCCCGCCGCCTGCAGCTTTTTCGCCCCTTCCAGATAGCCAGTCAGGTCCGCATTGCGGGGAGAATCCAGCTCAATGGCAATGACCTTTTCCCCTGCGTTCAGCTTACGCAGGAAAGCGTCCTCGTTTTCCACCGTCTGTTCCTTCACAGTGGAAAACTCTTCTGCCGGAGCCGTTTTTTCCACCACAGGCAGGCTGTCCAGCTCCGCCCGCAGGGCGGCAATGTGGGCGGGGGTAGTGCCGCAGCAGCCGCCCAGGATCTGAACCGTGCCCTCGGCGGCCAGACGGCCCAGCTCCCTTGCAAAGTACTCCGGCCTGCCCTGATACTTCACCTGCGTCCGGGTGACAACGGGATAACCCGCGTTGGGCATGACCGACAGGGGCAGCGTGCCCCCCAGCTGCTTTGCCAGTGTGCGCATGGCACCGGGTGCCGACACGCAGTTCAGGCCCACGGCATCCACGATGCCACTTTCCTGCATCCGCCGGGCAAGGTCTTTGCAGTACATGCCCTCCCGGGTGTAGCCGTCAGGCAGGACCGCAAAGGACACCAGCACAAAGGCATCCGGCACTTCCGCCTTGATGGCCCCCACGGCATCCAGAAGGCCCGCATCGGAGCTCAGGGTCTCGAACAGAAAATTCCTGGCTCCCAGCGCCGTGAACTGCTTTGCCACAGCCGTATATACCTGCCCCGCCGGAACCGCCTCGGTATCCGGAGCCGGGCCAAGGTCGGCAAAAACGGCGGCACCGGTCTCCCCTGCGGCCTGCACAGCCAGCTGCCAGCCTGCCTGCGCCAGCTGTTCCCAGCCGGGCGTGTGTGCCGCCGCCAGCCGGGGCAGGCTGAAGGTATTCGTCTTGACGGCATCAGCCCCTGCCGCCAGATACTCCCGGTGGACAGCCAGCACCCCCGCCGGGTCGGTCAGGTTGGCCTGCTCGCACTCCACCCCGGGAGCCGCCTTATAATAAGTACCCATGGCACCATCAAAAAGCAGGGGGCGGGTCTGTAACAGTTCGCGGATGTCTTTCATAAAATGTCTCCTTTTCCCTCAGTTCCCTCTTGCGAATATAAAAAAATTCAGGTATAATTTTGTTATGAAAGCGAGGTGTATTTTCATGCCGAAGATTCGTTCCAGCGCAGACCTGCGCAACAACTACAATGATATCTCTACCTTCTGCCACACCTACGCAGAGCCGGTGTTCATCACCAAAAACGGCAAGGGCGATCTGGCCGTGATGAGCATTGAGACCTACGAAGAGCTGGCAGGCCGCTTTGAGCTGTATTCCAAGCTCCAGGAAGGTCTGGACGATGTTGCCGCCGGACGTACCATCCCTCTGGATGAGGCAATGGCTGAGCTGAAAAATCGCAGGAGTCGTCGATGAATTATTCTATTGATATCACCGTTGCAACCAAACGTGATCTTGCCGATGCCTTTGACTACATCGACGGGATGCTTATGAACCCTTCTGCGGCGGATCGTCTGATCGACAATGCGTGGAAGCAGTTTCGTTCGCTCGATATCTTTCCACAGCGCTTTCCCATTGTTACCGACCCCATGCTGGCAGGTTGGAAAATTCGCTTCTTTCCTGTTCAGAATTATCTAGTGTTTTACCAGATCGAGGAACCTGCTCAGGTCGTCCACATTCTCCGGTTCCTCTATGGTAAAAGCAACTGGGTCTCCATCCTCAAAACCGACTTCAGCGCAGAATAACCTTCCACTCCCCGGGCTCCGGGGAGTTTTTTGTTGCTCTCTTCCTTCAGTTTAATAAAGTTTCGCCTCTTGTCAAGCGTTTTTTCGTGCCACAGCTTGCAGGCAGGGCAGTTTTGTGCTATCCTATGCGTAACTTTTACATGTGAGGAGAGATGTATCATGCGCCATGCAGGCACACAAACGATCGAAACGGAGCGGCTGCTTCTGCGCCCGCTGACCCCGGAGGATGCCCCCATGATGTACGCCAACTGGGCCAACGACCCGGACGTGACCCGCTGGCTGCGGTGGGAGCCCCACAAAAACGTGGACGAGACCCGGGAACTGCTGGCCGCATGGGCGCTTCTCTACCCCAATGGAGATTACTACGAGTGGGGCATTGTGGAAAAGGCCACCGGACAGTTGTTTGGCACTATCGGCGTGTTCACATCCAGTTCCGCCGAGCCGGAGCGTGACCCCTGGCCCGGCTTCGACCACACGAACGGCGTGTGGGAGGTTGGCTACTGCATCGGCAAGGCCTGGTGGAACAAAGGCTTTACCACCGAAGCGCTAAAAGCAGTTGTAGAATACTGGTTCAAAAATACAGATAGCAGCTGGCTGGCCTGCTGCCATGCGTTTGAAAATCCTGCCAGCGGCCGGGTCCAGCAAAAAGCCGGCTTTGTCTACGACCACGATTCTGTCTACCACAAATTTGACGGCACACCGGTTGCCTGCAGGTGCTACGCATTGACAAGAGAACATTACGAAGAACTGAGAGGTTTATTTTGAGCGAACTTTATGACATTTTAGTAGAAACGCCCCCCACAAAGGTCATCTTACTGGCCCTGGATCAGGGGCTATGGGACTGTGAGCGCAGCCTGAACGAGCTGGCTGCACTCTGCGAGGCCAACCACATGGAGGCTGTGGCATCCGTGACCCAGAAGCGGCAGACCCCCGAGACCGGCATCGTGCTGGGCAGCGGCAAACTGGAGGAGGCCGCCGCTGCCGCCGGGGAGCTGGGTGCCGAGTGTGCCGTGTTTGACGGCGAGCTGACCGGCAGCCAGATCCGCAACCTGAGCGCGGCTTTGCAGGTGGAAGTGCTGGACCGCACGATGCTGATTTTGGAAATCTTCCGTGCGCGCGCCACCACCAACGAGGGCAAGCTGCAAACTGAGCTGGCCACCCTGAAATACCGCATGCCGCGCCTGCAGGGCCTTGGCGAGGCGCTGAGCCGCCAGGGCGGCGGTGGCGGCGGCGGTGGCGGTGCCCGCCGCGGTGCCGGTGAGACCAAGCTGGAGCTGGACCGCCGCCATGTCCACGCCCGCATCGACGCACTGGCCGAAAAGCTGGCCGAGATGGAAAAGCGCCGGGGCGAGAGCCGCAAGGCCCGGGCCAAGACCGGGATGCCGGTGGTCAGCCTTGTGGGTTACACCAACGTGGGCAAATCCAGCCTGATGAATGCCCTGTGCGGCCCCAGCGTGGCCGAGGCCGACATGCTGTTTGCCACCCTGGACCCCACCAGCCGGAAGCTGGTTCTGCCCAGCGGCATGGCCGTTCTGCTGGTGGACACGGTCGGCTTTGTCTCCCGTCTGCCCCACAATCTGGTGGAGGCCTTCAAATCCACGCTGGAGGAAGCCGCATGGTCTGATGTCATCGTGCGGGTGGCGGACGCGGGCGACGACCAGCGGGAAGAGCAGCTGGCCGTTACCGATGAGGTCCTGGACGGGCTGGACTGTGCCGACATCCCCCGCCTGACCGTTTACAACAAGTGTGACAAGCCCAATGCCCTGAACTTTGACCCGGACATCCTGTTGACCAGTGCCAAGACCGGCTACGGTCTGGATGCCCTGCTGAAAAAACTGGACGAGCTGCTCAGTGACCGGGTGCACACCATCCGGGTGCTGCTGCCCTACGACAAGCTGGGACTTGCCGCCCCCATGCGGGAGCGCGGCAGCGTACAGGTGGAGGAATACCGGGAGGACGGGCTGTATCTGGAGGGCATCGTCAAGACCGAGGACCTGCACTGCTTTGAGGGCTATCTGGTCTGATAGGTGCATACGATTTAAATAGCCTCCGCTGCGCTCTGGCTATCATCAGCGGAATAATATTTTGATATAGAGCAAACCCGGAAAGTCTGCGGACTTTCCGGGCTTGTATTTTTACGGGCGGAATTGTAACGGGTATCAGCCCCGCACAAGGAGCAGCAGCAGAGCCGAAGCCACACACTGCAGAATAAGCCAGCGGGCTACCACCTGCTCATCGCTCCAGCCCTTGCGCTTGCGCACATGGTCGTGGAGGGGGGTCAGGGTGTTTTTCAAGATCCAGATGTGCAGAAAACGCTTCAGGCTGATCTTCAGAATGCCCAAGCTGCCGTCTGCGATGAACACGATAGCCGCCAGCAAAAAGGCAAACGGATGACCGCACTTCAGCGACAGCATGGCGATGAAAAAGCCCATGGCGCGGCTGCCGGCATCGCCCATCAGCAGGCTGGAGGGCTTGGCGTTGAGCCACAGGTAGGCCAGCAGCGCACCGATGAACACCACACCGGCGGTGGCGTAGGTGCCCAGTTCGGTCTTATAGGCCAGCAGGTAGGTGCCGATGGTCACCACTGCAACACTTGCCGAAAGGCCGTCCACGCCGTCGGTGCAGTTGACCACATTGATGCTGGTCCAGATCAGAATAACGATCAGCAGCAGGTACAC
>OGUM01002201.1_pt1 | contig 11896 bp, 19 predicted proteins | sample 1553631 | NCBI WGS metagenome assembly OGUM01 (sample SAMEA2580228, study PRJEB22360) | human gut metagenome | biome: human gut; feature: human-associated habitat; material: faeces | place: Denmark | collected 2008/2010 | reverse complement strand
TGTAAACTTTTACATTTGATCGGAAGATACCCCTTGCTTGAAAGGTGTTTTTCTTGTTTGGAGGTGTTTTTTCTTGTTTGGAGGTGTTTTTTTCTTGTTTGGAGGTGTTTTTTTTCTTGTTTGGAGGTGTTTTTTCTTGTTTGGAGGTGTTTTTTTTTCTTGTTTGGAGGTGTCCCATCACGCAAACCCCACCCCTCCCTCGAAATCCCCACGAAATCCTAAGACCTTCCGCTACTTTGTTCCACGTGGAACGCTGATTCAGTCTAGGATATCGAGATCCTTGTTCTTGATTGCCTTATATACTTGCATAATGCAATGTATTGATAATAAAGCCAATAAAACAACTATGATTATAGGCAGAGCGTCGCCCGTAGTTATAACATACCGCACCAACTCAAACGACATGTACCCACAAAACAAGGTGAGTACGAAATATATAAATATACCCATAAAAATATACAATAAGTAAACACGATTTTAAAACAATGCTCAAATAATACAATAAATTGAGTATCAACAATATAATATATATCAATCCCTAGAGCTACCTCTAAGGAAAGATAAGCCCATACATAGATAAAAAATATACAATAAGTACCGCCTATTATATACCTTTTAGGATCGATTCACGCACAAAACCATACATAAGGACACAATATACCTATATGTATGGATATAGATATATACAAAATGGCATATAATAAATAGTTTTGCTTACATATTTTCGATCAAGGCTTAAAATTTGCCGCCTAAACACTTTTATGAGTAAGCAAAATATATACATATGCTATCATTTTGTAAAATATAGGCACAAAAAAGCCCTTCCGTCCTATATCACTACAGTACGAAAGGGCACAAACTTTAAAATCAAATAAAAACAAACGACTACTGTCGTAATTTGTTTGCCATGTAATTAACACGTTTCCGCCTGCACTTATCCGACTCCCTACTACAATCTAATTTATTAGATTTGTATAGCTCTTTAGTTAGCTCTATGTAAAATTCCATTTGAGCTATTTTAACCGCCTCTAAAGCCTTTTTTTTTCTAAACGCTAGCTTCCTGTTTAGATTGTCAAACTTTCTCCTATACATAATTTATTCGTTTTAAATTGCACCAATAAGAAACGGTAAGCCGGGGACAATACGGCCGGCGTTATCGATATAACCAGACGAACGCCCGCACGCCCCCCTATTCCCTTTGGATTAGTCCCTTTGCCCCGAACGAACGAGACCAAATACGCACATACGTTACCCGTGATACGTACCGACAAGGCGCACTTTGTCCGTCAATTTAACCGCACAAAATACCCTTGTAAGGGTTGTTATTTTACTACTACATATAACGCATAAGTATTTAAGCGACCCTAAACGTTATTGCTTTGATACATTGGCACGGCTATAACCCCGTAATACACTCCATGCGTGCTACTCTCGCAACGCATAGACATACACCCTATACATGCGTATATACACCAACGTACCCCGTGATTTTACACGGCCTACTAGGTTAACCTAGTGTATTTTACCGAATTGATATAGACCTAAAGATAATAGCACTATCCTGGACTAGGATAGTACCTAAACCACATTGTTAAGCGGCGGCCTATCTATCGCAAGCTCTCGATACTCTAACGACCAGCAATATGTCTATACCAAAATGTTAAATATCCTTACCTATTTAGTCTAAATCAGTAGCGCGACGGGAACGCATAGGTGTGCTACCATAACGCCCCTATATACAAATGATATAGGGGCTAATTACTTGCTATCTATCATTTTTAGGGTGCGTCAAATAGTAAGTGACACACTTTGCAATGAGATTAAATGTATACCGTTTGATAGGTACTGCACACTTTATAATACGTTTATCAGTGCCGTTAAACACATCATAGTATACACCACCATCGTATTCTACTGGCTCGTTATATCCAAATCGTTTATGCGCTTTGCCTGTTATCGATATTTCCGCTACCTTATCCTCTGATAACTTTGTGTTTTTATCCTGATCCTGTTTATCGAGATATACTCTTTCGATCTCCTTGTAGGCGCAAAAGGTTTCATCCACACGTGGCAATATCTCTTTACAAAGCTGTATTATAACTTCCTTGTCTTTAGCCAAAGCTACCAAAGCGGGAACTATAGCCTTATCTACCTTGATATCATTATCCTTGAGTATTTCGTTAACCTCTTTGCTAGATTTAAACAGGTGGCACCATGCTTTGATGGCACCTGTTAATGTCTTTTCGCTTGATTTTTTAACCTCATTTTGTACTTTGTTAATTTCTTTACTTATCATATACATTGCCTATACCCTTAGGACTTATATTGGCACCTGGTACGCCTTGTTTGTTAATGCTGTTATCTTACAGGAGCAAATATACTACATGTTTTATTGTCCAACAAATATTTTGCAATAAAAATTTGACGATTATATGTAATAAATCTAATCAAATGTAAATATATATTAAAATATTGGTTTATATGATTGATAATCAGTAAGTTAAATGCAAAATAAACATTCTTTTTTTTTCGGTTTGCTGGTCGTTTGCCGTTCTCATTTCCAGACCTTCGTAGGTCGGGGGGGCGGGACCAAAAACGGCAGCCCGGCCGGGCCGATTTCGGGGAGGTGGTCCGTCCCGCATATCCCACATATCTCCGCATATCCCACATATCTCCGCATATCCCACATATCTCCGCATATCCCCCATCCTCACCACCTATCCCGCATATCCCAATATATCCGGCGTCCCAACATATTCCTATGTCCACATCCCTCATCCCCTCACAACTTAATAATCTCATTAATTTTATTATATTTGCGATATAATTAAAACATAACATATTATGAATAAAGAAGTTAAATACATGTGGGGGGGGGGTATTTTAACCCTCAGATAAGGAGGGGATATGTTTAGGCGCAGGACTTCTTCTTCCGGTAAGATCCACTACCGTATTAATATAGACAAGAGCATGTGTCCTAATCCTGTAGATATATATATTGATGGAGATACATATCAATCTGATTTTAACGGATCTTATCTTGATATATATCGCAATAAGAAGATAGAAGTTATAAGAATAGGTGGACAGATAGTTTCAAAGGATCAAAAATATGAGTACAACGCTTTATTAGGCACATCTGGAGGTGTTTCAAAAGGGACTCTTACGTATCTATATGATTCTGGTGTGCATTGTGATTTAGCTGATACGGAGTTATACGGGCATAGGATAACTAAATTTACTCCTATAACGGAGATAACTGATCCTGAGGAGATCATCAATTTCACTTACATGCCTAAATTTTATGATCAGATTACAAGTTACAATCGTATAACTTGGCAAGGTGGTCTTATAACAAATGGTTATTGTATAGTAGCCAATACCTGCCAGGGATGCCAATCTGTTGCCGTTGGAACTGGCTTTTACAATAACACCTATAACGTAAATATAATAATTGTAGCACCATCATGATATCTTGTTAGGAGGATGTAGTACCAAAAGGAGGGAGGCCTCCCTTCATCCCTCCGAGCCTACCCATCGGGTCTTCCGCCGGCTACCTCCCTTGGTATATATCTTTATTATGGAATAATAGATAGGTAGTGGCACGACCACCACCTTAATATCGTATGATCAAGTATCCGGCACGAATTTATCCAAGTCAAAGTTCTTAGCATAATTCCAGATCCTTACATACCTAAACATTCCCTGGAGTCCCATGTCGTAGGCTGATGGATATCCTCCTATATTAAAATAATATGTTTGATAGTTTCTGGTATTGGTCACATTATACTCATCCTCATAATTCAGCACTCCTCCAACATATTCTCTCAAATGCCCTTTTCTCCACGATGCCATTACATGTACCCATTGATATGCTGGTATATCTATAGATCGTCCTTGGGTATAAAAAAGTTTAGTCCCAAATGATGAGACATTAACACCGACACATAAATAGTTTTGTGTAGTAGATTGGGTTCCATATGGAGCGAAGAGATAATATCTTCCTTCTTGTTGTGTATTTAAATAGAGCAACGCTTCTATTGATATTTCATTATCTGGTTGAGGGCATGGTAATATATTCGAGTCATTATCAAATTTGATATAGGAATCGTAGGCTCCTACTCTTCCCATGGAAAATACATATTTACCATTATATTTATCAATATCCATATACATAAATCCATCCACATTCATATTATATTTTGATAGATCTTTTATCCATGGAGCTTCCACGTAAAAATAAGCGTCATTCACGCTGCTGGATGGCGGGAATGGCATTTGACTTAACATTCTTCTTCTTAACATAATCTATTGTTTTTATGGAGGACGGAAAATACCCCCCCCCCATTGAGTTAATTTTATTTAATATCATATTATTATGCATTTTGTACATACAAATATATGATTTATTCTCAGATCATGTCGCTGAATCCAAGGGAACGGTCTGGCTTCCATCCTTCCGGGCATCCCCCGCCCTCCCACCGCCTCCCCGTTCTTTTTGGCTTCCTTCTGGTTTTATCCTCAAAATTTCATATCTTTGGGACAAAACTATAATCATGTTAGACATACTTCATAAGCTTAAGATCTTCTTCTGCGACGATGATGTTGAGAAGATATATGTAAGGGACAGTACGGTCATCCGCAACAACGAGATCCATAGGATGTATAATGAGATACTGGACGAGTTAGGTGATTTGGCCACTGTCGTATCAAGGAACTACGTATATGGTAAGATAAAGGACAGGACGGGATTAAGCATCCGTCATATCAGTAGGATAATAAACCATACTAAAGTTGAGGAGATATGATTAAGGATACGATGGAGCGGGATATGATAAATGAGATATCCACGTTGTTCGTAATGATATTCACGGCCGGGTTGATGTTTATCATGCCGATGTTAGATATGGAGTGTAATGATATTATCATCATAATAGGATTCGGGATAATACTATCTTTTATGTTAACCATAATCCCGATCTTGCTTTCTTACGATATAAGAGATGAGATCATTGAGTTGATTGAGGATATGGATAGCCAGATCGTGGTAGATACTTCGGTATACAAAACGAACCTACCCTAGGTAATTACTAGGGTAGGTGATGTGCTATTTTCTTTTAACATACTTATCAATCAGATCTATTGATAGTTTAGCCCCTAGCTCCTCCTCCAACAGGTTAAGGTAGTTCTGGTGCAGGCATCCGCCCCGTTCCACCTCCATGAAGCCGGCCCCTTCCCGGATCCTGACCAGTCCTTTCCTTGGATCCATGTCGATCAGGTCTCGAAGCTCGTTCATATTCTTAAACCTGTCTTCTATCACCTTAAATACATCGATCTTAGGTTTCTTATCCTTATTTTTAGGCTTTATCTTAATTCTCCCGCTCATGTCAATTTACATGTAATATGATTAAAGTTATTATTGTTTCCGCAATAAGCGCACATAGATGTAAAAGGTGAATATACCCTTCCGCATACAGGGCATCTCCATCCATACATAACATGATTTAATTGTTTATCGATTTCTTTCAACCCCTCATTGGTGGTGGTAGACGTATTATTGTTCTCCATATTGCTGATCATTTACCGGTGCTACCAAATCCTCCATTTCCTCTCTCTGATTCTCCAAGATCCTCTAACGACTCTACTTGATCCCATACGATACGTTCCCGTCTACGAATAAGTAGCTGAGCCACTTTATCTCCTTTAGAATAAGAAGGGTCACCATAACGATCTATACGTCTAGTCACTACCATAATCTCCCCTCTGTATCCCTCATCTACGGTACCCGGAGCATTTTGGATAATTGACTTAGTTTTTGTAATGCTACTACGAGGGCGTATTTCCATCTCATAATCCTCTGGCAATGCTACATGTACACCGGTATGATATATGGTCCTGCCTCCGTCAAGTTCTACATCCTTGACGAACAGATCCATGCAAGCATCCTGTTTATGAGCGTATTCAGGTAGCTTAGCACCCTCTTCTAGCCATATCTTGACCTTACACGTATCTATACCATCAAGTAACTCAATTGCCTCTTTATAGCTCATAGGTTGCTCTGAGGCTAATGAAATGGCTCTTGCCAATACATCCTTAATCTTACTCATTTTATCTTGTTTTTAAATTCTTTCCCTTTCGGACATTGTAATTTACATTCCTCGCCACAAGCGGAACAGTTGGGTCTCATTCCGGGCACCCCTCTTCCCCCGTACGGCCAGTAGGCGTAATCGCAGACGCTCCAGAACGCCTCCATCGCCTTGATCTTGGCATCGACTGTTATCTTCTCCTTAACCTTTTTCATGCTTTTCCTGAACTCGTCTTTCATATCCTTCCCTTCTATCTGTCTGGCCTTACGTCTCTCATTCCACCAATTATAGTAGAATTTATCTGCCATCTTATAAGCTTCGGGGTCAAATTTATCACGATGCAGGATAGGGGCGTCTTTGACCTTTCTCAAATTCCTGCCACAAACATAAGCAAGCCCGGCGTACGGAGGTATGTCCTTAGGATCAACCAACCCATCTGGCACGCAGTAGTAGAAGTAATTTGGGCGACCGTACCTGACCCAGTCCCCGGTCTCGTATAGGGCTTGCTTCCGGGCCTCGAACCAGCCTTGCATTACTTGGTGCTTGCCTTCCTTCTCGAAATCCTTGTTATAGTCAGCTAATGAGATCTTAACCTCAACCTCATAGGCGTACATAGATCTAGTTATAGCCAAATAATCAGACTCCCAGTTATAGACATATAAGTTGTTTATAATCCATCTGGGAGACACCAAGAACTGTCTGTTAAGGATATCCAATATCCCTCTCTCAGTATATTCAGCACCTTTATTTGATCGCCGTGTTCCCATCTCCAGTAAGAGGATTATTCCTATATCCTACCGCCATTATAGCATTACCTATCAACATCCTCAACTTATCCATATCTTTATCATGGAACGAGAAAGTGGTTAAGATATGACCATTGGTCTTATCATAAGATTTTATCATCAACACAGCCACATACTCACCCATCATCTTTCCGTTCATAATATCAAGATCGATTATGCCATGATCTATTAGATCAACCACATCCCATCCTGATGGTAGATACGTTTTTATCTGATTAATGTCCATAGCAAATAGTATTTATAAAAAGGAGGGTCGTGCTACCCTCCTATAGATTACACACGAAAAATAGAACTGAAAGCGATCTTAAGCACGTAAGATTTTGTTGATTCCCGTAGGCTGTCTACCGGTTATTACCGACCTACGGGAATATGTTTAATAAAACACCATGTGGGGAGTGGGGGAATCGAACCCTTATCCACACTACGATTAGGAATCGTAAATTCTATCCGTTAAATTAACTCCCCTTTATTCAAAGATCTATAAATTGTATATAATTACCAAACAATATTTTAGCGAATCCGGCTGGAATCGAACCAGCATCTCCAATATTATGGTAATCATCCAATGATCCTCGGATCCATATGTCCCGATCCTCCCGGACAAGGACATCAAACAAAATCTAAACTCTAAATCTAATGACAAAACTCTATGCTAGTTTTTCCCCAAAAAAACAACGTAGTCCTGGCGGAGGGGCTTGAACCCACGTGCGACCAACTACCCTTTCTACAAGATATAAGCTTGAGGGGATACGCCAGGATGGTTTTATGTATATATTCTATTTTGCATATATTTATTATAGTTGCTTTTGATACATCAAACATTTTAGCGATCTTATCATAAGATAACTTTTCATTACTTCTTATACTTCTTATCATATTTGATATATCAATATTTAATTTCCCACTATATAAATTAGATTCAGCTCCTCTTTTTATTTTAAGAAGCCCCATTCTTGACGCTTCTTTCATATTATGAACCTGATCACACCATTCAAGATTATCATATCTATTATTTAACTTATTGCCATCTATATGATTTAACACATTAAATCCATTATTGTTTTCAACAAAGTAAATTCCAACTAGCCTATGAATACATATGGATTTGTATTTACCATTTTTGCACAAATTTACATAATAATATCCACGGCTATTAACTCGTTTCTTTAATAATATTTTCTTACCTCTTTTGACAGATATCACATCTCCATCTTCAGTAATAAAATAATCATTGTTATAACCTTCAATTTCTTTAAATCTACTCATTGTATTTAGTTATTTTATAATATAAGTTAATTAAAATATACCACATCGGCTTTCACAAGAGGATGTGGGACGTAATTTCTCGAAGTTTATATAGTAAAGTTATGAAACTATTGTCCAACATTCTAGCATATAGCACCAATCATCTAACGGGAACGTCTCTATACCAGACCTCCCCCATCCCGTCCCCCAACTGTTCTGTAGGACGAAGCCGGCCTTGTCCCAGCCGGTGAGGATAACGGCATGACCTCCCAAGTTCTGTCCTTGGCCTTGCCAGAATCGATTACCATAATTATAGCAATACAGACCTATAACCAGAGGCCCATTCAGCATCAACGCTACCTTAGCCGATACCGGATCTATGATCCTAGCGTAACTGTTTATTTTCTCCCCATCTACGCCTACGTTCTTGATAGACTTGATAGCGTCACGAAGAACCATCCCGTCCTGATCCTTATCCTCTCTCAGATCATATATATCATAAGGAGAGATCTTAGCCGGTCTTTTAATAGCCCTTATACTCTTTCTCCAGTTAAGTATCTCAGCTAAGCTTACCGCAGCGCAAATAGGAGAAGATCCTTGATCCACTACGCTATCAACGTTATTGACCTTATACTCATCAGGGACAGCCTCATGCTGCATGTTCATAATAGCGTCCCTATCATCTGCTGGCGATGGTATGTAACCTAGTCCGTATTCCATTACTTATCTTTTTTATGGTAATCAATTATCTTGATATTAAACGTATCGGATCTTTGCCTTACCTGTATAGACCCCCTAGCCTTCCCCTTGGCGTCGTACAGGGCGGTAAAGCCAAAGTTATCGACCCGGCCGTCGTCCAGCGTAAACCGCCACTCCTTCCATTGGCCCATCACGGTCCCGGAAGACACTATGGAATCCACCACATAAGATATATCAGTAGTATCATATTCCGTATAGTAGGTTCTTGACGTACTGCATCCGACAACCGCTAAGGTAAATAACGTTAACAAGAAAAACAAGATCTTATTCACTTTTCTTAGATTTTTTACGTTTCTTAGATTTCTTCTTATCCTCCGCCTTATTCTCGACATTTACGTCAATACCGGCATCAGCGACCTCAGGGGCGTTATTTTCAGGTATATCAATATGACCTGAGTTAGGATCCATCTTATCCTCATCAACAACAACCTCATCAGGTACATCGCTATCTAAAAGCTCTGCCTCAAGATATTTGATACGATCGGACATAGCCTTATTCTGATCCTCAAGTTCCTTATATCTTCTTCTAGCCTCATCGAGTAATTTAGATGATAACTTATGTTTTTTCTCGATATCCATATAAGCCCGTTTAAGAGTTTCTTTCTCTTTTACCGACTCATTATATAGCTCTCTTGATTTACTAAGCTCATTCCCCATCTTAACTATATGAGAATCCTTGGAATCTATATCCATATCAAGAGAATCGACAAGCGTATCAAGATACTTTATTTTCTCTTCCAATTTCGTTATATTCTTACGGGCATCCTCATAATCCCTTTTTAATCTGCTTGAATAGCTAATAGCTTCATCAAGATCCTGTTTTATAGTATCTATATAACTACTTTTTACTATCTTCAATCCGAACATATTCATATCTTCATTTAAATTAATCAATTCATTTCTTTTTGTATCATAAAACGTTTACCTATTGATAATTTCAACTTTTTGTACGTAACATTCCGCTGATTACCGCCGTTGATATCACGAATATTGAAACTACCCGATTTACGTCTTCCAAATATGAAGTAATAATTGCCTTCAAACATAACCCTGTCAAACAAACGAAAACCAAAAACTTCAAAAGGAGATTGATTCGGCTTTTTAGCCCCTCCTTTTAAAACCTTTTGTTTATGGACTTGACGGTTATGCCTTCTAACCAACCTTACTTTGTAATGATATTCCAACCTTAAAGCGTTGAAATTCTTAGAAATGACAAAGGCGTCAGAAATATGATATTTTTCAATTCCATATTTAATCCGATTGTATTTCGTGATGTAACCGAAAGTCATTGAAACGTTTGGATATCTCGATTTCAACTCCTCGTACAACTTCCATTTCATGATTCCCATTACGGCTGCGTCGCGAAGCGACTTGCCTCGTTTCACCTTCAAATCAATATTCCCTTTGTGATATTCCTTATGACAAGTTTCACACAAGGTAATGAGATTGGATGGTGAATCACCTCCTGTTTTTCGAGATTCGATGTGATGAACATTCAGGATCGGGTCTTTCGACTTTCCTTTACAATGTTGACATTTATGCCCATCCCTTGCCAAGACATATTCCCTGACATTCCAAAAACCAAGTTGATCTCCTTCCTGATATTCGTTACCGGAGATGTCAGGATTCTTGATCTTTTGTGTATCAAATTGGGCAATCTCGACGATGATACGGGATATCGGCAGGGTAGAACAGATGTTGTCGATAACACGGATATGAGCATCAATTTTGTGTCTCACCGAAGGTGCTACCCATCCATGATGTTTGCTTTTTACCCTGTTGCCAAAACGAGGCTTCCTGTATCTCAACCTATTTCGTCTCGTTCTTCTTAACTCTCTTCTTGTAGACAAAAGTTCTACAATATCACTTCTAAGAATAACTTCACTGCTGTAAAGCTCCTTGCTTTTCGTCGTTGCTGATAGACCAACATGTTTTGTACCTGCGTCAACGCCTAACACAATTTCTTGTTTGTAACCTGAAGTAGCGTACGTAAGACGAATAGTAAACGGACAAAGATTCACTACGGTTGCTTTATTTGCTTTAAGCAACCTTCTTACCTTCCCATGCCTTGTAGTAGGCATCATCGGTTTACCATCTATGTCTTGTACATACACCATTTTACAAACTAATTCAATGTTTATTCAACATAAGTCAGGGCAAAACCCTGTTAGTACCCATCGCCAATGTTATTGAAGGTTTTATATAGGCAACACTGGAACCCAAATACAATCCCTGTTTAATCACCTACCTTAGAGCTACGGACTTGGATAAACATCCGTAGGTAACTATATATTCTTCAATAACGTAGCCTTTATTTCAAGACTTAGGCTAATAATCGGAATAGCTTTTAGCTATTATACATAATGCGATGCAAATGTTTTATGGTTTGCATGAATTATGTATTATTCGCGAGAATGTTCATTACTGTTATAAGTTTCACGAATATCGGCTTTTATCTTGCCGACTATAATTAACTCAGCTATATGTTTGTCTTTCTCGACTATAGCCATATCCTTACGGACATTAGTGACCCTGATAATAATATTCCCGTTATTAGACGATACGAACGGTGATCCTACCAAAGTAAGTCCCGTATCTCCGGTAAACGACGGCAGCATCATCAACACCCCTATGGTATTGTCCGGGAACGATGCCCATACCCCTGTGTCTATATCAAGGACATCACCCTGTCCTAATGGGAAGGCATTACCCTGTTTAATAGGAATATCCTTACCCAACGAGTTCCATGCTTTCGAGAATCTTACGGAGTTAAGGAAGATCTTTCCCTCTTTCTCCACCATCCCTACCATAGGTTCGCAATTCAGTCTAACCTCGTTTTGTTTATCATCCTGCTTCTCCTCAAACTCGTCAAGGTCTCTAGCTGATGTAAACGACTTACTCTCCAGAAGTTTTTTAATATCCTCAATACTGGTCATTATAATTTGATTATTAAATAAACGATCTTCAATCCTAACTTCAAATCAGATGTCTTTTCGAACA
>OGUM01002193.1_pt1 | contig 11937 bp, 9 predicted proteins | sample 1553631 | NCBI WGS metagenome assembly OGUM01 (sample SAMEA2580228, study PRJEB22360) | human gut metagenome | biome: human gut; feature: human-associated habitat; material: faeces | place: Denmark | collected 2008/2010 | reverse complement strand
CTCCCGCCGAAGAGGAAAATCCCCCTCGGGGGGGAGCCCCCCGCCGTATCCGGTGTCTTTGTATGGCAAACGGTGACGGTGGCGTTCTCCCGCAGGAGCAGCATGGAGACCGGTCGTCCCACCACTGGGGAACGGCCGATGACCACAGCGTGCCTGCCGCAGGGGGCAATGCCGTAGTGGCGCAGCAGCGCCATACAGGCCTCGGCGGTGCAGGGGGCGAAACCTCTCCCCTGTCCGGTGAACACGGCGGCAGCGCTCTCGGGCGTCATACCGTCCACGTCCTTGTCCGTCGCCAGGCGGGCGCAGAGATCGCTCTCCTCCCCTCGCAGATGGGGCGGCAGAGGCCGCAGCAGCAGGCAGCCGTGAACGGCAGGGTCACGGTTGACGGCGTCGATAGCTGCCGCCACCACATCGGCGGAGGCATCCGCGGGCAGGGTGCGTAGCTCCGCGGCCACACCGCAAAGCGCAGCGCGCTTCACGGCGCCGCGTATGTACGCACCGTCGGCCTCGTTATCGCCGCAGCGCAGGAGGACCAAACGGGGCTGGACACCCTTTGACAGCAGCGCCTCGGCACGGGTGCGGGTGTCGGCGGACAGCGCATCCGCCACAGGCTTTCCGGTCAGCAGAACGGCCATGCACGTCCCTCCTTATCAGACAAGTTGATCGCGCACCGCGCAGAAAATACGTTCGCCGTCGGTCCTGCCCTGATCCAGCAGAGCGAAGCACCGGGCGTTCAGATGATCGGCCGCCGACCGATCAGTCATAGTCTTTGTATTGACCAGCACGTTCAGGGCCGCAGCCTCCAGCGCACCGCGCAGTATGGCGGCGGCCCCGCCGGCATCGGACACCGCCAGCCGGGATCCGATCTCCGCCAGACGTCCGGCGGCGGACAGGGCCGCGGCACACAGAGCCATGATCTCCAGCGGCGCGGTGCAGGCCGTCTCAGCAGCGCTTTGCAGCACCGCCGCACGGGTGGGATCCTCCCTGGGAATGGCGTAGGCGCGGCTGAGAGGCTGAAAGCCCTCCGCGTCCGCGCGGACCTGATCCAGCAGTTTGTCATATAAAGTGTTTGTGCTTTTCAGCAATTGCTGTATCTCGCTTTCCACGTCGACGTACTTCTTTTTTCCGGTGGTCAGGCTGGCTACCATGCCGCACAGGGCCGCGCCGACAGCGCCGCACAGTGCGGCGGCACCGCCGCCGCCGGGCGTCGGTGCTGACGAGGCAAGCGCGGCCACAAATTCGCGGCAGGTCTTGTTGGTGTCGTCCATAGTGCCCTCCTTAAAACAGGCCGCGGACCGCGCCGGTGGCGGTGTCCACGTCGATGCGGCGGTAGGCCGGGTCGGAGCCGGTACCGGGCATCATAGAGATGCTGCCGGCCACGGGGCACAAAAACCGTGCGCCGCTGTACTCCAGCACATCCCGCACCGGCAGACGCCATCCGGTAGGCACGCCCTTTCGGGCCGGGTCGTGGGACAGGGACAGGTGCGTCTTGACCATCATGGTGCAGTAGTCGGCGTACCTGGGGTCGGACTCGAACCGCTGCGCCTTCTCCAGCGCCAGCGGCGACCAGTCCACCCCGTCGGCGCCGTAGACCTCCCGGGCGATGCGCTCCACCCTCTCACGCAGAGGCATATCGTCCGGGTAGAGGAATTTCAGTGTTGAAGGCTCGTCGCAGGCTTCCATGACCGCGCGGGCCAGCTCTTCGGCGCCAGCACCGCCATAGCGCCAGTGATCGGACACGGCGCAGCGCAGGCCGTTCTCCGCGCAGATACGGCGCACCAGCTCCAGCTCCGCGTCGGTATCGGTATAGAACTTGTTGATGCACACCACAGGGGTGACGCCGGATTTGCGGATGGTGGCCGCGTGGTGCAGCAGATTGGCGCAGCCTGCCTCCAGCAGGGCGAGATCCTCCCGGGTATACGCCTCCGGCAGGGGGCGGCCGGGCACTACCTCCGGGCCGCCGCCGTGCATCTTCAGGGCGCGGACGGTGGCCACCAGCACCGACACGTCCGGCTTCAGCCCGGACAGGCGGCACTTGACATTCCAGAACTTTTCGAAGCCGATGTCGGCGGCGAAGCCGGACTCGGTGACATGGTAATCAAACAGCTTCAGCCCCAGGCGGTCGCCGATGACCGAGGACTGGCCGATGGCGATGTTGGCAAAAGGCCCCGCGTGTACCAGCACCGGCTGGTGCTCCACCGTGTAGCACAGCGTGGGGTTGATGGTGTTCCGCATCCAGGCGGTCATGGCCCCGGCTACCTCCAGGTCCTCGGTGGTAACGGGTCTTCCCTGCTTGTCATAGGCCAGCACGATGCTGCCGATGCGCCGACGCAGGTCCTCCAGCTCCCGGGCCACGGAGAGGATAGCCATCAGCTCAGAGCTGACCGCGATGTTGGCGCAGGTGTCCATGGGATAGCCGTCCATCTTCCCCTCGCCAAGGCCGATACGCATCTTTCGCAGGGCCTGGCAGCAGAAATCCAGCACAAAGCTCCACTGCACGCGCTCCGGATCGATATCCAGCCGCCGCAGGCCGCGTTTGGCCAACGTCTCGTCGTCGTAATTGCGCTCATGCTGCATACGGGCATTCAGGGCGGTCATAGCCAGATTGTGGGCGTTCATGATGTCGTTGATATCGCCGGTCAGGCCCAGGGAGAACTCCGTCATGGGAATGAGCAGGGCGTTGCCGCCGCCGGCGGCGGTGCCCTTGACGTTCATGGTGGGGCCGCCGGAAGGCTGGCGCAGACAGCCGCCCACGTTGGCGCCCAGACGTCCCAGTCCCTCGATCAGGCCCAAAGACGTAGTAGACTTCCCCTCGCCCAGGGGCGTTGGGGTAATGGCCGTTACCTCAATATACTTGCCGTCCGGCCGGTCCTTCAGGCGCTCCATGATCCGCAGAAAGTCCAGCTTGGGGGTCTTGCCATAGGGCAGCAGCTCCTCTGGCAGCAGCCCCAGCTTCTGGCGGAACCAGTCCACCGGGGGCAGGGCCTGCTCCGCCGCCGCACCGATCTGCCAGTCCTTGTAAACAGCAGGATCAAGGACCGTGCGCCCGGCAGCGTCGGTGTAGGAACCGTTTTCAAAGTCAAAAGCCATGCTGTGTCCTCCTTGCCGCATCTCGGTATGTATTCACAACCATTATACATCATCCTGTGGAATGTAGTCAACCGTCGCTCCCATATCTTGTGGAATTATTTTTCTTGCATTTCCGCGGGAATGCGTATATACTGTGAGCAGTTCCGTGTAGGGATGGTGCGTTAAGTGCCGGACGGATGGGAGGCTGCCGCCGGACGAAGGTGCATCTGCGCCGCGATACCATTCCAGCTTCCACGGGCAGTTTGTGTCGTTATCTATATGGTGATACCTCCCATCCCAATGATAAGGAGGTATTTTTTTATGCAGAAAAAAGAACTATGCGTCGTCCCCGCACCGGTCCTCGACACCTATGCCCTGACGGTCTGCGCCCTGCTGACCGCGCTGAGCGTGGTGCTGGCCCGATTGCTGACCATCATTCCCAGCGAAGTAAGCCGATTTTCTCTGGAGGCAGTGCCCATTCTCCTGGCCGGACTGCTGTTCGGGCCGCTGCCCGGCGCCGCGGTGGGCTTTGCCGCCGACTTTATTGGCTGCCTGTTTTCCCCCTTTGGCTACAACCCGATCTTTTGCCTGCCGCCCATTCTGTACGGCCTGTGGGCGGGGCTGGTGCGCCGGTATGTCTGGCGCAGGCCTACCCTCTGGCGGGCGGCGCTGGCGGTATTTCCTGCGGCGGTATGCGGCTCCGTGCTCTGGCAGAGCATGGCTCTGGCGCTGGTGTACGGTGGTGCAGCCAAATGGCCCTATTTCCTCACCCGGCTGGCGGCCCGCAGCGTGCAGTTCGCCATCACCGGCTGTATCGACGCGCTGCTGGTGTGGCTGCTGATGCGGCGGAACGCACTCTCCCCGGTGCTGCGGCGGATAAAGACGAAGGGCGGTGACAGCCATGACGCTGGATGAGGTGCTGGCGTACATCCACAAGGTGGACTGGCGGGGCAGTGTGCCCGGGCTCAGCCGTATCGATACGCTGCTGGGCCTGCTTGGCCATCCGGAGCGGCACGTAAAGTATGTCCACGTCACCGGCACCAACGGCAAGGGCAGCACCTGCGCCATGCTGGCCTCCGTGCTGCGCGCCGCCGGGTATAAAACGGGGCTGTACACTTCGCCGTACATCTTCCGCTTCAATGAGCGTATGCAGATCAACGGCGCACCTATCCCGGACGATACCCTGTGCGCCTTGGTGGAGGAGCTGCGCCCGCTGGCCGACCGCATGGCGGATCCCCCCACGGAGTTTGAGCTGGTAACGGCCATCGGCCTGACCTGGTTTGCCCGGGAGATGTGCGATATTGTGGTATGCGAGGTGGGCATGGGCGGTGAATTCGATGCCACCAATGTGATCCCCGCGCCGGAGGCCGCCGTGCTCACCAACATCGGTCTGGACCACACCAGCGTGCTGGGGAATACGGTGGAGGCCATCGCCGCCACCAAGGCGGGCATCATCAAGCCCGGCTGTCATGCCGTCCTGTACCCCTGTGCCCCCTCCGTACAGGAGGTGGTGGCCGTGCGCTGCCGCGCGGCAGGCGCACCGCTGACTGTGGCGGACTTCGATGCCCTCTCCTCAGTCTGCGACACGCTGGAGGGGCAGATATTCAACTACGGCCCATATAAGGACCTGCGGCTGCCCCTGCTGGGCGGCCACCAGCTGCGAAATGCCGCCGTGGCGCTGACGACCATTGATGTTCTGCGGCAGCGTGGCTGGCACATTGATGAAAGTGCCGTCCGTCAGGGCTTGGCCCAGACCGCGTGGCCGGGACGGTTTCAGGTGGTGCGGCGGCAGCCCACGATCATTCTGGACGGAGGGCACAACCCCCAGTGCATGGTCTCGCTGGCGGCGGCCATCCGGGAGTATCTGCCGGGCCAGCCGGTAACGGTGCTGACCGGTGTGCTGACGGACAAGGACTATGGAAAAATGTACGACCAGCTGGCTCCGCTGGCCGCGCGGTTTATCACTGTAACCCCCCACAATCCCCGTGCGCTGGACGCCGGAGAGCTGGCGGCCTTCCTGCGGCGATATGGCAAGCCGGTAACGGCCTGCGACACCATCCGGGAGGGTGTGTCCCGAATGCTGGCGGAGACAGCGGCGGACGGCGCGGCGGTGTGCTGCGGGTCGCTGTATCTGCTGGGCGATGTGGTGCAGTCACTGGAAAAGGTATAAAAAAGAGACGGCTGCGCCGTCTCTTTTTTTCGTTATTTTTCCTCCCGCGGCAGCACCAGATTGAGCAGTACGGCCATCAGTGTGGCCACCACCACCGGGGACTTTCCGAAGATGGTCGTCACCGCCTCCGGGAACTGTGCCAGGGCCTCTGCTGCCTGGGAAATGCCTACACCCAGTGCGGCGGAAAGCCCGACGATCGTGGTGTTTCGGGCGGTCAGCCCCTCGGCGGCGATGAGCTTCATGCCGGTCATGGCGATGGTGGAAAATACCGCCGCCGTGGCCCCGCCCAGCACGCATTGCGGGATGGTGGTGAGTACGGCGGAAAATTTCGGAATGATACCGGCAAGCAGTAAAAACGCGCCGGTCAGCGCAAAAACGTTGCGATTTACAACTTTATTTGTGGCTACAATTCCCACATTCTGGGAGTATGTCGCCGTGGGAAGACCGCCCAGCAGCGCTGTCAGAATGTTGCTGACGCCATAGGCTGCGATGCCGCCCCGCAGCTCCTGCGTGGTGGGCTCCCGATCCATGCCGCCCACGGTGGTGGCCGTCAGGTCGCCAATAGCCTGAATGGCGTTGATGGCGAACAACAGCCCCAGTGCGACGCACGCCGAGGGTTCAAATGTCACGCCAAAGGGCAGAAATTCCGGCAGAGAGAACCACCCGGCCCCCGCGATGCCGGACAGATCCACCATCCCGGCCCCAAAAGCGACAGCGTAGCCCGCCAGAATACCCAGTAAAATGGACGCCAGCTTAAAAATGCCCCTGCCGCGATTGGTCAGCACCAGCACCACCGCCAGTGTAAATGCCGCAATAGCCCAGTTCTGCCAGGATCCGTACACCAGCGCTTCCGGCAGGCCCCGCTGCACCACAACGCTTTCATATGTGTTGCCGGTGCCGCCGGCCATATAGTTGATGGCCGTGGGGTACAGAGACAGACCGATGGTGAACACTACCGTACCGGTAATGACCGGCGGGAACAGCCTGCGGATAGGCTTGATGAAGATGCCCACCAGCGCTGCCACCGCGCCGCCCACGATCATAGCGCCCGACACAGCGGCCAACCCGCCGCTGCCGGAGACGATGGCCTGCATACTGGGCAGATAAGCGAAGCTGACACCGAAGATCACCGGCAGCCCCGCGCCGAAGCGCCCACCGATGGGGAACAGCTGCAGCAGCGTGGTAACGGCGGACATGACCAGCGATGCCTGTATCAGCAGGACCCGCTGGTCATGCGCCAGTCCGGCCACGTTGGCAATGATGATGGCTGGGGTCACGCAGCCCACGATCATAGCCACCAGGTGCTGCAGCGCCATGGATACGGCCATGCCAACAGGTGGCAGGCCCCGGTATTGAAACAGCGCCTCCCGGCGGCATTCAAGCTTTCGCATGGTGTGGTCTCCTTTGTGCGTAGTGTGCTCAGTATAGCACGTTTTTAACGGGAAACTCAACCGTTTTCTCACAAATAGCTGTACAGCCCAAGCGGCGTAAAACCGCCCTCCGGTATCGTCGGAGGGCGGTCAGATCATGCGTGTTTATGCCTGCGGACACTGGCGAAAAACGGGCACTTCAGCGTGTCTGTACTGCTGAACAAACCGGATTAGAAGGATGACAGCGCCTCGCCCGTGTGTGCGGGGTGCTGTTTTTTTGCGCTTGACGAAGGCCGCACAGTGGCATATAATAACGCATTGTTATTGATAACATATAGTGATTATTGAGGTGAGCACAATGCCGGCAGCGAAACGAATATCCAAAGAGGCCATCATCGACGCCGCAGCGGCGGTGCTCCGCATCGGCGGGTTTGAGGCGATCAACGCCCGCAGTGTGGCGGAGGCGCTGGGGTGCTCCACCCAGCCCATCTATCTGTCCTTCCGCAATATGGAGGAGTTGAAGTCCGCGCTGACCCAGCGGGCCATCGAGCAGCATACCCAGCGGGTACGGGAATCTCTGCGGGCGCATGAGGGGTGCGATAGTCGGTACAGCAGCTACGGCATGGGCTTTGTGCAGTTCGCGGCCCAGGAAAAGCAGCTGTTCCGCTGGCTGTACCTGGAGGACAACCAGCCGGGCCGCCATCAGGAGGACGTGCTGGAGCCGGAGATCATCCGGACCGTTATGGACGAATTCGGCTATGACGAGGTCACGGCCCGGGCCTTTCACCGGGATATGACGTATTATTCCTACGGACTGGCCATCCTCGCCAACACCGGGCATCTGGCGCTGACAGAGACGGAGCTTCGGGAAGCCTTTCGACGGGAGTTCCGTGCACTGGCGGCGTATTACGGTCCGCCGAAGAAGCTGCCGGAATTTGCAGAGAGGGAGAATGCAGTGCATCAATTATTCCACTAAGAGGCCGTCTTGCAAAATTGTAAGAAAATCGCAGGAAATGTAAGGAAAAGCAATGGCTGCCATGGGATAATGGCGGTATACTCCTCCGGTGGGAAGAAGGTGTTGAAGTGAAAACAAATGAGACATTGGCACAGAAGCTGTGTCTGCTGGACCTGGTGAGTCTGCTGTCGTATACGGCGGCTCTGCTGGCAGCGCTGTGTTTTTTGGTGCTGCTGCCCGGGTGCAGCCTGGGGGAGAAGGTGGATCGCGAGCCGGTGCAGACACTGGAATGTACCCGCCCGGCATCCCTGTCCGGGCTGTATCCGGCGGGCGGCATGAGCCTGCTGGCCTTTGACAACGATAAAATGGGATATTCCGCCCTGTGCGGCAGCGGCGATACGTTCTGGTTCGCCGATGCTTCGCTGTTTCTGGACGCGGGAGGTGCGCTGTACGCCGTCGGCGATGCGGAGGAGCTGATCGGTGTGGGAACGGGCCGCACGACGCTGTATAACGTGGGGGAGAGCATCACGGCCTGCGACCTGACGGCTAACGGTATTGCCGGAGAGATGTACGACTGCTGCGTTCTGCCGGAGGCAGGCCTGCTGGTGGGCGGCATATATGAAAACGGCGCCTTCCGGCTGTACGTTATAGACCCGGCGCAGCTGACCTTCGAGCCGGTAGCGGCAGCGGGGGCCGTCCCGCCGCCGCTGACGGTGGATGAGACACTGCTGCAGGCCTATTGGGGTGCCCTGAACGGCCTGCCGGTGGCAGAGAGCTTACAGGAGGCGCGGCAGCAGGCGGATGTGTTGGAGCAGCGATACGGCGTGCGGATACTGCTGTCCTCCCAGTGCCGGGAGGCAGCGGCGCTGAGCAGCTATCCCATCACTCTGTCGGACACCATGGACACGGAAGCAGAGCTGAACGGCGTCCGCGCCGTGCTGGCGGCGATGGACCGCAGCTTTGCCCTGTATCCGGAGGGCTTTCTGGCGCAGTTCCGCAACCGCGCCGGTGAGGGCGGGCTGTGCTTCCTGTTGGTGGCTCACATCGACAGCGACTATGGCGTGGTAGGCTGCACCTATGACACGGCGGACTGGCAGTATATCGCGCTGGATGTGCAGGCGGATTATATGCGGGAGGGCACTGTCTGCCACGAGATCTGGCACGCTACGGAGAACGAGATACTCTCACGCGATTACACCGCCTTTAACTGGGATGACTGGAATGCGCTGAACCCGGCGGGCTTTGCCTATTGGAACGACAGCGGTGACTATGACCGGGACGACGCCCGCTGGACCATGTTCGACAACGGCGAGGGCGTGTACTTTGTGGACAGCTACGCCAAGCTGGCGGCACAGGAGGACCGGGCGCGAATCATGGAGTATTTCATGGTACATGAGGACGAGGCGGGGCTGCTGATCCAGTCGGACGCCATACGGCAGAAGCTGACGTGGATGTGCCGCGCTGTGCGGGAGTGCTTCGATACCGCCGGATGGGGAACGCCCCGCTGGGAGAAGCTTTTGTAAAATAAAGGAGAGTCTATGATACCCGAATGGAAAATATATCCCCGTTCTCAGGGACACAGCACCGTGTACCTGCAGAACGTGGTCACAGATCCTGCCATACAGGTGGGGGCGTACACCATCTATGACGATTTTGTCAATGACCCCCGGGACTTCCAGCGGAACAACGTGCTGTACCACTATCCCGAGTGCAACCATGACCGGCTGATCATCGGAAAGTACAGCTCCATCGCCTGCGGGGCGAAGTTTATCTTCAATGCGGCCAACCATACGCTGAACAGCCTGTCTACTTACCCGTTCCCCATCATGTTCGAGGAATGGGGGCTGGGGACGGCGTGCGAGGACATTGCCGCCGCCTGGGATAACCACGGGGATATCGTGGTGGGCAATGACGTATGGATCGGCTATGAGGCTGTGATCCTGGCGGGCGTTACCATCGGCGACGGCGCCATCATCGGCAGCCGCGCCGTGGTGACAAAGGATGTGCCGCCCTACACCATCGTGGGCGGCCTGCCGGCCAAGCCCATCCGCAGGCGGTATGACGAGGAGACCGCCGCGCGGCTGGAGAAGCTGCGGTGGTGGGACTGGCCGGAGGCGCAGGTGCGGCGGGCTATCCCGCTGCTGCAGGCCGGCGATCTGGACGCCCTGGAAAAGTTGGTATAAGGCCGGCGGCCGTGGACCAGGCGTACACGCCGGGCACTTTCTGACCCTGCTGTAAAAGAGTATCTGAGGGATACGTGTATACGGACAACGAAATGAGCCCTCCGGCAGCTGCCGGAGGGCTTTCAACTGCCTGTTGCGAAACGGGCCGGGGAAAGGTATAATCTAAGGAGAACATACTGCGGAACGGCGAGAAAGGAGAAACCTATGGGTAATGTGACAGCGGACCGCGCATGGGATGTCCATCCGGTGACGGAGGCGGACATAGAGGCGTATCTGGACATCTATCTCAATTCCTATCCGGCGTACAAGACGCTGGACGAGGAATGCCGGGCACACTACCGGAGCAAGCATCTTACAGAGCTGCGGGAGGACACCCAGACTCGGACGATGGGCCTGTTTGAGGGCGGCACACTGATCGCCACCATGAAGCTGATCCTGTTCTCCATGAACTTCTTTGGGGTCATGCAGCCTGCCTGCGGTGTGATGGCGCTGGAGGTACACCCCCTGCACAAGAAGAAGGGCGCGGCGCTGTATATGATACGGTATGCCGAGCGCTATGCACGGGAAAACGGCGCGCTGCTGACCATGCTGCTGCCGTTCAACATCGGCTTTTACCGTCGGATGGGCTACGGCTTTGGCGGGAAGTTATATGAATACCACCTGCCAACCGGGGCACTGCCGCGGTTGGACGGAGAGGTGCGGGCGCACCTGCGCCTGCTGCAGCCGGAGGAGTTTGACCAGGCGATGGACTGCCAGCGGCGCTTTGCCGCCCGAAACCATGGCATGGTGGAGAAGTTCGACGAGGAGCTGCGCGGAGCCCGGGGGGATATTCAGGTGCGCCGTATGGGTTATTACGACGGCGGACGCCTGTTAGGCTACGCGGCCTATCGGTTTGAAAGCGCCAGTGCGTGCAACTATACCCAAAACCGGCTCAGCGTGGAGGAACTGGTGTATGAGAACGGCACAGTGCTGCGGGCGCTGCTGGGCGGCCTGCGGATGCAGGAGGATCTGGCCCAGACAGTGATACTGCGGACAGGGGAGGAGGATTTCCACCATCTGCTGGACGATCCGCAGGACGTGTCCGGAAACTACATCGACTACGGCTTTTTGCAGACCAATGTTTCCGCCGTGGGGACCATGTTCAAGCTGACGGACGGGGCGGACTTCGTGCGGCGGACCGGCTATCGGGATTTCCCGGCGGGGACGCTGACGGCGGCCTTCCGCTATCGGGATGAGATGGCGGACCGGGAGGAGGAGCTGCGTATCGGCTTTGCCGATGGCCGCTGGGCCGTGGCAGAGGGGACCGCGGACGTGACGGTGATCTGCCGGCAGGGGGATCTGGCGGCGCTGTTGATGGGGTCCTGCGGTCTGACGGCGCTGCTGCGGCTGGGTGCGGCGTCCGCAGATGACGCCGAAAAGGCGCGGCAGTTGGCGCAGCTGCTGTACTGTGTCCAGAAGCCCTGGCTGAACGCGGATTATTGAGCTGCCGCAATTGACAAATAGAAAACAACGCAGGAGAACAAGAGATGCGGAACATATTGAAGGAAAAGCTGGCCCGGGGCGAGAAGCCGCTGGGCACATTCGTGGGTACCGGCAGTGCCGCCGTGGTGGAATGTCTGGGCTGTGCGGGGCTGGATTTTGTCATTCTGGACAATGAGCACAGCCCCATTGAGGCGGAGACCACCGCCCGGCTGGTGTGCGCCGCGGAAAGGCGGAACATCACGCCCCTGGCCCGGGTGCGGGAGATCAGCCGCCCGGCGATCTTGAAGCTGCTGGACGTTGGCGTGCAGGGGATCATTGTTCCGGATGTGCGCAGCGCGGCGGAGGTGAAGCGCGTGGTGGATTACGCCAAGTACGCCCCGGTGGGGGAGAGGGGGTTCTGCCCGTCCCGGAAGGATGGTTGGGGCACCGATACGCCGGCCGGCGTACTGGAGACAATGGCGCACTTCAACGGCGAGACGCTGGTGATCCCCCAGTGTGAGACGACAGAGGCGCTGGCGGATATTGAGAATATCGCAGCGATGGAGGGTGTGGACGGCATCTTTATCGGCCCCTTCGATCTGTCTATCTCTATGGGGCTGCCTGGGGCCTTTGAGGAGCAGCGCTTCAAGGCGGCCCTGACGCGGATACAGCAGGCCTGCCGCCAGGCGGGCATGCGCGTGTGGGGAGGGGAAAACGCCCCGTATGTCT
>OGUM01002191.1_pt1 | contig 11946 bp, 7 predicted proteins | sample 1553631 | NCBI WGS metagenome assembly OGUM01 (sample SAMEA2580228, study PRJEB22360) | human gut metagenome | biome: human gut; feature: human-associated habitat; material: faeces | place: Denmark | collected 2008/2010 | reverse complement strand
CCGGGATTTAAGAAACGGGAGGCGGGGGCTGCCGCCATTGAAGAGGCCGTGGAAAAAGTGTATGCCGCAGGCTATCGCACGCCGGATCTGTCCGGCGCCGGCTTACACAAGGTCAGTACCCGGGCAATGGGGAATCTGATAGCAGAGACGTTGTTGCAGAGGCATTCTTGACAATAAAAGAGTAAGGAAATACAATGACCTTGCGGGATAAAATCCCGTAAGGTTTGTTTTTTTATATTGCGGTTTTGCATACAGGCGAAGTGTTTTATGCGCTGGACGGCAATAATAAGTACTGTTTTAATTTCATGTTCAAAAGACTGAGGATAGAGGCAAGGTCCGCTATGCAAATCATATTTCCGGATTATATTAAAAAAGTTTTGGCATTATTGGAAAACGCAGGTTTTGAGGCCTATGTGGCAGGCGGAGCCGTGCGTGATCTTTTGCTGGGCGAATTTCCGGGAGATTACGATGTGACTACTAATGCTCGTCCGGAGCAGGTGGCTGCCATCGTACGTCAGGCCGGCTATGGTCTGGTGGAAAAGCTGGGGTGGAATTTTGGTGTGGTGGTGGCGATCGTGGACGGAAAAGCCACAGAAATCGCTACCTTCCGGGGAGAGAGATATGGAGCGGATGCCCATCGGCCGGAAGTGGTCTGGTACTGTGCTACGCTGAAAGAGGATCTGTCCCGCCGGGATTTTACTGTGAATGCGATGGCCCTGGACAGCGCCGGACGTTTGTACGATTATTTTGGCGGGCAGCAGGATCTTAAGGACAAGGCGCTGCGTACGGTCGGCGATGCGCGGCTGCGCTTTCGGGAAGACGCTCTGCGGATGTACCGCGCCTGCCGTCTGGTGGCGCAGTTGGATTTTACCTATGTGGAAGGTACTGATACGCCGGCACAGGTCAATGCCTTTTATGACACCGCAAGTTCTGTGGAAGAAAATTTACGTCGGGCTCTCCTGACACAGGGGCGCCCCGTTCCTTTAGACATGAAGACGATGGGACCGGATGCTCAGTTGACCGGCCCTTTACAAAAAACAGGTTTTGGCCAGGCCGGTACCCGTTTTGCGCTGCAAAAAAGATACCGTTTTGATTGCCGCAATTGCCGGGAACTTTCGTTGGAACGGGTGCGTACAGAACTGGATAAGCTGCTGGTAAGCAAAGCGGCCGGACGCGGGCTGATGCTGCTGGTTTCCACCGGTCTGGCGGCGACCCAATGCCGCATCAGGGAAAACGGCAGGGAATATTATACCGATGTGTTGCCGGAACTTTCCCTGTTGCCGGGCCTGCCGCAGAATATCCGCTTTCATTGTTATAATGTGTGGGAACACATTTTAGCGGCTGTGGACAACGGACCGCGTGATCTGACGCTGCGCTGGGCGCTTTTGCTGCATGATGTGGCCAAAGGGTGGCCGGGAGTGCGAGGGGTAACGCCGGATGGTTATCCGAATGATCACGGACATGAAAAAGTCAGCGCCGTAATGGCGCATACGATCCTGACCCGCCTGCGTTATCCGGCAGATTTTGTGGATAGAGTCTGCTGGCTGGTGGCAAGGCACATGCGTTTTGCGCCTATGTTGGTGCATAAACAGAAGGTGCTGCAGCGGTGGATCCGCAGTGAAGCTGTCAGCGGGGAATTTCGCACGGAAAAAGATCTGGCGGAGGGATTTTCTCAGTTGGGCAGGGTTTTTCTGGCGGATATGGCTGCTACCTGGGCCGGTGTGCTGCAGGAACCCGTTATGCTGGAAGGGCGCCTGCTCAGCGAAGAAGCGATCCGCAGGGCACGGGACGAGATGCCGGTGCATACTTCGGACCTTGCTCTTAACGGTAAGGAAGTCCGCGATTTACTGCCTTCCGAGGTTGACTGGTCCGTAAAGGAAGCTTTGCGTTATCTGCTGCGTCAGGTGCAGAACCGGGGGATTCCCAATGAAAAAAAAGTCTTGGCGGAAACGCTGTTGGGTAAGATACAGCGTCTGCGGAAAATACAAGAGACCGGCGTAAATACTGTTGCGCAAGAACCGCAGCCATGTCACAAACGAGGAGCCATTGATGTGGTTAACGAAAGTTGCTGAAACAATGCTTTGTTGACAATGCGCAAAACCTTGCTGAAAAGCAGAACAGCCGGTCAATTAAGAAATGACAGGGAAACGTAAAACGATAGGAAAAACGCAATGAAAAAACTCTTGTCGGGACTATTGATAATCGCGGTGTTACTGGGGATGAATCGCTATTATCGGCAGGACACAGCGCCTGCCGACTTGCCGGGACTATTGGCGAAGGCGTCTGTGGGGATTGCCGGCTTATGGGAACGGGATGAGGGACCGGCGGCTGCGCCGCATAAATATGACGTGGCGGATTCGCCTTATTATAAATTTGTTGATGTGTATAACTTGAAGTCCGGTGGCAGTTTATTGCTTTTGGAAAAATATAAAACAAAACAACAGGAAACAGGATATACCTGTGGGCCGGCGGCTGCGTTTACGGTAGCTCAGTATTTCCTGGGAACCGTGCCGGAAAATGAAAAAGAAATTGCTAAGATCATGGGCACGCATCCCGCAGGCGTAAAAGAACCGGGTACGAATACACGGGGTATGAGCCGCTATTTTGAGGAAAAGGGCTGGATCGTAAAAAATTCTCTGAAAGACGGTTCCCCAAAAACCTATCGGGAGTTTTTACAGTTTGTGGATGACAATCTGAAACACAATACGCCTATCATGGTGGAAAATGTGGATTGGGGAGGTCATTGGCGGGTAATCATCGGGCACGATACCCTGGGGGATAAAGAAGCCGCCAACGATGTGTTGCTGCTGGCAGACCCCTATGATACTACGGACCATTTGCAGGACGGGTATGGGATTGTTTCGGCCCAGCGTTTTTATTATATGTGGTTCGACGCGCAGCTGTTCCGGGAGAATGAACGGCAGCGTCAATGGCTGACGGCAGTGCCGCCCGGAAAGTAACTTGTAACCGGCTGCTCCGGTTATGAAATAAACCAAGGAAGGTGTGTAGTATGGGCAAAAAAGCTCAGCTTCAATTGTTGTTAGGTCCGGCGTTATTTTTACTTACTATTCTGTCGCTGCAGGATGGCTTTGGCTTTTCCGGCGCGGTAGCTATGGGATTGGCGGTTTGGATGGCGGTGTGGTGGATCTTCCGACCGGTGTCAATCTCCGTCACTTCTTTATTGCCCATCGTCATCAATGCGTTTTTCAGCTTAATTCCCAATACCCAGGTAATCAGTCAATATTGTTCAGAAATCTGTATCTTGCTGTTGGGTTCGGATCTGATCTGCATGACCTGGACGCTGACCGGTCTGGATAAACGGCTTTCTGTCAAAACCTTGTGTTTTATCGGACCTTCTATGAAGCAGCAGATCCTGGTCTGGCTCAGTGCCTCTGCCGTGCTTTCCATTTTCTTGCCTAATGTGGTGGTCGCAGCTATTTTCTGTCCGATTGCCACTGCTATGTTGAAATTTGTCGGTGAAAAAGATATTCGGACCAGTCAGTTGGCGGTGCCGATCCTGTTGGCTATCGGCTGGGGCAGCGGTTTTGGCGGGTTTGGTTCCCCGATTGGGAGCAGTGCGAATCTGGTGGCGATCAGCTACCTTGAAAATATGTTGGGCAAAGAATTTATGTATGTGGACTGGCTTGTACGCTTTTTGCCCATCCTTGTGATCGTATTTTTCTTAAATCTGCTGTATATCTGGCATCTGCCGATGCCGGTAAAAGAACTGCATGGCACCCGGGATTACTTTAAAACGATGTATGAGTCTTTTGGCCCCATGCGCCGGGGCGAAAAAATCGGGCTCGTTGTTTTCGGCCTGGCGACTCTTTTAGCATTTGTCCGGCCTTTATTTGCCGATCTTCTGCCGGGGCTAAAGCCTGCGTATTGCTTTTTGCTTTTGGGTATGCTGATGTTTTTTTTGCGGGACGAAAAAGGTCAGGTCATGCTGAAATGGGAGTATGCGGAAAGCCATGCGATGTGGGGGATGTATTTTCTGTTTGCCAGCGGCATTGCCTTGGGTAAGATCCTCATTCAGACCGGCGCGGTGGAAAAATTAGGCGCCGGTATGAAACTGTTATCTTTGGATGGCGGTTTTGTAACATTGTTGATTTTCACCGCGTTTACGACCCTGATGGCGGAGATCTCCAGCAATACGGCGGCAGCGTCCATTGCCATCCCGGTGGCGGTCAGCATCTGCCAAAGTTTGTCTCTGAATCCGATCCCTTATGTGCTGACGACGATCGTGGCGCAAAGCTGCGCTTATGTGTTGCCTCTTTCCACAAGGGCCATCCCGGTGGCGTTCGGTCTGGATCCCGGTGTGCAGGTGCGCCGGGGCATTGCGCTTACAGGCTTGAATATCCTGTTGACCAGTGGCATTGGTTATGTCTGCATTACCTGCCTGCCGCAATTTGGCCGGTTATAAGGCCGCGAGGGAAGAGCAGTATTGACCGGCTACTGGTGAAAAACCGGGCATATCTGTTATAATGTTAGTAAAGTCCTGTTAAGTATTATTTTAAAAAATAGTAAAATCCTGTGAACTGAAGTATAAAAGATCAAGAAGTATAAAAGATCAAGTAGTAAATTTTTAAAAGGTAAGTAACATTTAATTTTGAGGAGTAAGAATGAAACACACACTGAAGCGGTATTTGGCGATAATGCTGGGAGCCTGTATGCTGGCGCTCCCTTTTAAGGGGGCCGAGGGGGCTGTTCTGGCAACGGTTCAAGCCGATGTAGACGGAGACGGTTGCCTGGAGAATGTAGAGCTGCAGGGAGAAAAAACGATTCCCGGGAGCAATTACTATGGTAAACTCCTGCTGGTCGTGCGCAATGAGGCAGGGAAAATGCTTACGGCCTGGCATCCGGATCTGGAAGGCGGTTATTATTGTCTGTTGGAAAAAATACCGTTAGCAGTGACACAGGCAGATAAAAAACCTGTAGAAAAATACAAGGAAAAAACACCGGAAAAAAGTGTAAAACATATGCTCCCTACCGCGGATGAATTAGTTGCGATCTGGGAAGAAGCCAGCCGCGAGGTGAAAGCGGAAAATGCTGCCCCGCAATCGTATGACCGTATTTTACTAACGGTGGGCAAGGGCGGCGAGCGGGGTGATATGTTGTGCCGTATTCTGGATTTTTCCAGGCCTGCCAACGTGAAGGAAGAGTTCTCCGGTGCGGATAATCTGGGAATCAGGGCTTCGGCTGCCTATTTACCGGGGCGCCGCTTTTCGGTGGATTATGTTTTGCCGAAGGACGGCGCGGAAAAGACGACGCACGTAGAATTTAACGTACCGGAACCGGATACGTTTCGTATTTTCACCCGAGAGGGGGCTTTGGCCAAAACCCATCTGCGACCGGAAATAACAGAAATCGTTTCCCTGGCCTGGCAGAATAATTGCCTTTTTACCGTACAAAATGTGCTGGCGGCGGATCATCGGAATGTGCTGGCCCGTCTGACGGTCCGTTGGGCAAAGGAAAACGGTAACTGGCAGCCTGTGGAAGTCAAAGCGACCGCTGCGAAAGACGGGTTGTTTGAAACGGGGACTATCGATCAGCCGGCCAAAGCGGGCGACTGGCAGCTTTATTCCCGCCGTGCCTGGATCGGCGAGCGGAGTATCAGCCGTCCTGTGGTGGCGGTGGAAGAAAAACCGGAGCTCCAGAATAAGATCAATGGGCAGCTGGAAGACTGGTATAAGGCGCATCCTGCGGAAGAAGAGAGGGCGTTTCAGGTCAAATTTGCCGGTCCCAAACTTTTATGTCTGGAGTTGGGCCGGCGGAATCTTAAAGGCGATGTGATCCGGGATATGTACAATTTTGATATGCAGACCGGAGATCTTCTGCCAATCGATGCCGTGTTTGCTGTAAAAAATCCTGATTTTCTGAAAGTGATCAACCTGGTGGGGGAACCCAGGGGAGTCTTTACCGAAGTGAAACCGCAGTATTGGCATCGTGAGGGGGATAAGATCGTCTTTCAGGATCGGCTGCTCAGCGAAGCGTTTCAAGAGGAAGAGAACATTAAAATGAGTGTGGTAGCTCTTTCTGATTTGCGCAAGCTGATTCGCCGGCAGGACATACTTTCTTCCAAATAAGGGATGAGCGGAGAGACAGGTCACGCATGGTTTCTTGCGTGGCCTGGAAAATTCACCGGCGAAGCGAGCGTTATAATTACTGAAATAATTGTGAAAAATACAACGTGCTGACTGGCCAGTCAGAGAAAAAAAGAGAATAAGAGGAAACAGAAGAAATAGAAAGGAAACGCGATTTAATCTTGCTTAATCAGGTTTGCGTTTTCTTTTTCCCTCTCGTATAATAATGCATATGTTAAATTCCGCATCCTGTTTTTATCGCTTTTTATCTGTGGGGAGAAACAATGTGGTTTTAAAACAGTTGATAGTATAAGGCAGCAAGTTCGTTAGCATAGTACGGAGCAAAGTGCGGGACGGTTTCAGGCTGCTTTCAGAAGGAGTATGATGATGTTGGAGAATGTGAAGAGAACATGGGGGAAGGGGCTTGCGGTTTCGTTGGCCATCGCGGGTCTTTTTGTTTTTGCGGGATGCGGGAACAAACAGGCGCAGCAGCAGAAGACCGGCGCTGTAGCGGTAAAAAGCATGCAGGTCATAAAGCGGGATACGCCCAACTTATATGAATTTACCGGCTTTGTGGAAGCACAGCAGGAAGCCAATATTACAGCGAATGTTTCAGGCAAGATCACCAGCAAAAATTTTAACGGCGGGGACTGGGTGGAAGCCGGGCAGGTGCTTTTCAGCATCGATCAGCGTACGTATCGGGCAAACGTGTTAAATGCTCAGGCCGGTGTGGCCAGCGCACGGACAGAACTGGCCCGTTTGGAGACCGACGCCCAACGTTATGCGAAATTATATGAGCAGCATGCTGTTTCCAGGCAGGCTTATGATCTGGCTCTTGCCCAACGTGATCAGGCCCAGGCTGCCGTAAAAGCCCAGGAAGCCTTATTGGAAAATGCACAGATCAGCATGGGGGATACGGATGTCCGGGCGCCTTTTGCCGGCAAGATCAGTACCAGTGATCTGTCTGTAGGCAATTACGTAACCGCAGGGCAGACCGTGTTGGCCACTATGAGCAATACCAATCCGGTACGCATTAAGTTCAGTATTTCCGAAAATGAATACCTGGCCCTTGCCAAAGCGCATACCGATGCCGGTGTAAATTCGCTGCAGGATCTGAAACTGATTCTGTCGGACGGCACAGTGTATGAGGGGTCCGGCGCCGTAGATCAGGTCAATCGTGAAATTTCCGGCAACACCGGCGCCTTGACTTTAAAAGCCCGTTTCTCGAATGACAGCAATATTCTGCTGCCCGGCATGTTTGCCCGGCTGCAGGCTAATGCAGGCACACGGAAAAATGCCGTCCTGATCCCGCAGCGCGCGGTGAAAGAGATGCTTTATAAGAAGTTTGTGTTTGTGATTGGCAACGACAATAAGGTGGATATGCGCGAAGTAACGTTAGGAGCCAGGGTAGGTAAGCTCTGGCTTGTGGAAAAAGGCCTGAACGGAGACGAAACTATCGTAGTGGAAGGAATCCAGAAGGTGAATAAAGGTTCGGAGGTAAAAGCAACTGCGATGACAGAAGCCGAACTAAGTACGGAAAGCAACTCTGCTGCCAACAGCGCGGCTGCTTCCGGGAAATGACGGGAGGCTGAAGTAAGTGGCAAAGTTTTTTATCGATCGACCTATTTTTGCGATCGCCCTGTCCCTGATCATTGTCTTTGCCGGACTGATTGCGGGATTCAGCCTGCCGATCGCGCAGTATCCCAATATTACCAAACCTCAGATTGAGGTCAGTACTACCTATGTAGGGGCGAATGCGACTACGGTAGAGGAAAGTATCGCCCAGGCGATTGAACAGAAGGTAAACGGCGTAGAAAATATGCGTGATATGCGTTCTACCTCTACCAATACCGGCGGTTACACGCTGAATGTTACGTTCAATCTGGAAAAAAACGGGGACATTGCTTCTGTTGAGGTGCAAAACCGTGTGGACCAGGCGAAATCCTCTTTGCCTTCCGAAGTTTCCGGCTTTGGTGTGACGACTGCGAAACGGTCTTCGCAGACCATTATGTATTTTGCGCTGACATCTCCGGGAGGCACCTATGACGGGATGTTCCTGAAAGCCTATGGGGCGGCCAACGTGGTAGATCCGGTAAAACGTGTAAAGGGTGTGTCTTCTGTCGGCGAATATGGGCCGGAATACGCCATGCGCGTGGAACTGAAACCGGATATGATGGCCCAGCTCGGCATTACGGCTTCCGAGGTCGCCGCAGCGATTAAGAGCCAGAATATCCAGGCTCCGGTGGGATCCATAGGGTCCAAACCCACTACGGGAGATCAGGAATTCAAATATTCAGCCAGCGCCCAGGGACGCTTGAAACGGCCGGAAGAATTCGAGAATATCATTGTGCGTTCTTCCAAAGGCGAGATATTGCGCTTAAAAGAAATCGCTACCATCTATGAAGGGCAGCGTATGGACACGCCTTCGTCTATGCTGCTGGATCAGGGTAAAGGCGGCGAGGGCGTGATTTATCCGGTCAGTCTGACCACCGACGCAAATGCGTTAGATGCGGTGAGTGAGATCCGCAAGGTGCTGGTTGAAGCGGAAACCCGTTTTCCCCCGGACATGAAACTGGTGATTGCCAGCGATAAGACGCAGTTTGTGCGTGAATCACTGGAGAAGGTAGCTCATACTTTTGTGGAAGCGCTGATTCTGGTTTTGTTGGTGGTATATCTTTTCCTGGGGAACCTCAGGGCCACGTTGATTCCCATGCTGGCGGTTCCCGTTTCTCTGATTGGGACCTTTGGCGCCTTCGTACTTCTGGGCTTTTCCATCAATACTTTGTCCTTGTTTGCCATGATTCTGGCTGTCGGCCTTGTGGTAGACGATGCCATTGTGGTGGTAGAAGCGGTAGAACACCATATTCAGGATACGGGACTTTCTCCTAAAGAAGCCACCTATCGGGCCATGAGAGAGGTGTCCGGTCCTGTAGTGGCCATTGCCTGTGTACTGGCCGCCGTGTTTGTGCCGATTTCCTTTATGGGTGGTTCTACCGGGCAGTTATATAAACAGTTTGCGCTGACGATTTCTGTTTCCATGGCGTTATCTGCTGTGGTGGCACTGTCTCTTACGCCGGCGCTTTGTGCTAAATTTTTGCGCCCCCAGTCGGCAATGACCGAAGGGAAAGAGAAAAAAAGCTTTATCGGGAACATCATTTACCGCTTTAATGTATGGTATGCCAGTACCGTAGCCAGGTATACGAATCGGGTAGGCCAGTGTATCCGCTATTCCAAGCTGATGATGTGCGGTCTTTTGGTACTGGTGATTCTGGCGGGGCTGTTCTTCAAAATCACGCCGACCGGTTATGTTCCGGAAGAAGACCAGGGGATGTTTCTTGTTTCGTATAATTTGCCGGAAGGCGCTTCTTCCAACCGGGGTACCCAGGCCATGTTGAAGTTTTCCCAGGAGCTGGCTAAGTTCCCAGGTGTAAAATATGTGATGCCGGTCAATGGGTTCGATGTGCTTTCTATGGCTCCCAAATCCAGCGCAGGTATTATTCCGGTGATGATGGAAGAATATGATAAGGTTCTTCCGGAATACGGATTTGCCTCCAATAAAGGATATGGTTCTGCAGCGCATATTGAAGCACTGAAGAAATATGGACCAAGTCCGATACATAGAAAAACGTTTATCACACATTTTGTATAAAAATACTTAAGATACCGACATCAAAAACAGAAAGGTTTTGTTTATCTGAAGGAAAATAGAAGACAGAAGGGCAGCTATTATGAAGGAATTGCTGCAGCGTTCCTGCAAGAAAAGGGGCTGCAGATCAAGGAAAGAAATTTTCGTTGCCGAAGTGGTGAGATCGATCTTGTTGCGCAGGATGGAAGATATCTGGTGTTTATTGAAGTGAAATACAGAAAGAACGGAAAGAGTGGAAGTCCTTTTTCAGCGGTAGGGAGAGAAAAACAGAGGATCATCAGCAAAGTGGCAATGTTTTATCTGATTGCACATGGATACCGGGAGCTGCCTCCCTGCCGTTTTGACGTAGTAGGAATTGATGGAGAGAACATCCACTGGATAAAAAATGCTTTTGATTTTTGCAGTTGAAAGGACTGGTCACATAAGATGAAAATAAAATGGTATAAAGATAAACAGCTAATGAATGTAAATCAGAAGAAGAAGGTTACCTGGCTTACATATCCTGCTTTTGAGAAACTTCCCGGGATCGTACATGGCTTCAGTACCCGCCTGGGAGGAGTAAGCCAGGGGATTTATGAATCTATGAACTTAAGCTTCACAAGAGGGGATGAAGAGTCTGCGGTGCGGGAAAATTACCGCAGACTTTCTGCTGCTATGGGATTTTCCATGGAAGATATCGTAACCTCTGATCAGACACACACCACCAATGTACGTGTGGTCACGGAAGAAGACAGAGGAAATGGGATCACAAAACCAAGACCTTATACAGATGTGGATGGAATGATCACCAATGTGCCGGGACTGGTGCTGGCAACGTTTTATGCGGACTGTGTACCACTTTTCTTTATAGATCCGGTACATAGAGCTGTGGGATTATCTCATTCCGGCTGGAGAGGTACTGTAGGAAAGATCGGAAAAGTGACGGTGGAGAAGATGACTGAGGAATTTCAGACAGATCCTTCAGAGCTTTATGCAGCCATTGGTCCTTCTATCTGTCAGGATTGCTATGAAGTTAGTGAAGATGTGATCGATCAGTTTAGAGAGGCGTTTGAAGAAAAATACTGGGATGTGCTTTTTTACAGAAAACCAGATGGGAAATACCAGCTGAATCTGTGGGAGGCGAACCGAAGGATCTTTCTGGATGCAGGCATAAAAGAAGAGCGGATCTCAATGCCGGGCATCTGCACCTGCTGTAATCCGCTCTTTCTTTACTCACACAGGGCTTCTCACGGGAAACGTGGAAACCTGGGAGCATTTATTACTGTTCGTTGACTTTTTTCATGAGATCCATGATCTTTTCGTTGCTGGAACGAACCTTCTCGACAGATACATCATGATTGATGATATCGATGATACTTGCAAGATATTTGCTCATGTTTGCTTCGATATAGTATGGGCGGTCAAGAAGCTCAGGAATACGATAGTTAAGGTTGGTTGTGATGACTCTGTCCAGCCAGCCTTTTTCGTAATATTCATCAAATTTGGCTACGCCATCTGTAAACAGACCGTAGGTTGTGCAGACGAATACACGTCCGGCTTTACGCTCTTTGAGCTGACGAGCAACATCCAGCATGCTTTCTCCGGAAGAGATCATATCGTCGATGATGACAACATCTTTGCCCTCTACGGAATCTCCGAGGAATTCGTGAGCAACGATCGGATTCTTTCCGTTGACAACGGTGGAGTAATCACGGCGTTTGTAGAACATACCCATATCGACTCCAAGGATATTGGAGAAGTATACAGCACGGGACATGGCACCTTCATCCGGGCTGATGATCATCAGATGGTCATTGTCAACACGAAGATCCGGCACACTCTTGATCAGAGCTTTTAAAAACTGATAAGTAGGGAAAAAGTTATCAAAACCATTCAGCGGAATAGAGTTCTGGACACGTGGATCATGGGCATCAAAGGTAATGATATTGGAAACTCCCATATCGCTTAATTCCTTCAGTGCCAGTGCACAGTCCAGAGATTCTCTTTTAGTACGTCTGTGCTGGCGGCCTTCATAAAGGAACGGCATAATTACATTGATACGGTGTGCCTTGCCTGTTGCAGCGGAAATAATTCGTTTAAGATCCTGGAAATGGTTGTCAGGAGACATATGGTTCTCGTGTCCGCATACAGTATAAGATTCGCTGTAATTGGTCACATCAACCATAATATAAAGGTCAGTGCCACGAACGGATTCTTTAATATAACCTTTACCTTCAC
>OGUM01002184.1_pt1 | contig 11975 bp, 9 predicted proteins | sample 1553631 | NCBI WGS metagenome assembly OGUM01 (sample SAMEA2580228, study PRJEB22360) | human gut metagenome | biome: human gut; feature: human-associated habitat; material: faeces | place: Denmark | collected 2008/2010 | reverse complement strand
TTTCAGAAGTCATTCTTTCCGGCGGCCCTTGGCGCTCAAGTATAATACCATATCCATGAGCTTCTGTCAACACCTTTTTGCATCTTTTTTGAGTTTTTTTCTATATTTCGCAAAAGGAGTGCTTCCGGGCAGGTTTTTGAACCCCTCCGAAATGGCCACGGCCATTTCGTCTCCCCTTTGCCAAGGGGAGAGCCCTTGCAGTTTCCGGGGCGGTGTTATATTATATAATTACATTATAGAGCGGAGGAGGCCCCAACCATGATCCTTACGGTCAACATCGGCAACACACACATCACGATTGCCGGCTACGAACACGACACCCTGCAGTTCAGCGGGCGGCTGCATTCCAGCCCGGCCGCAACGGTGGACGAATACGCCATGAATCTGCTGAATCTGCTCTCCTTATATCAGGTTGCCCCCGAGCGGATCGAGGGCGGCATTCTGGGCAGTGTGGTGCCCGCACTGACAGGCCGGGTATTGGATGCGCTGCGGATGTTCTGCTCTGCCCGCTTCCTGACCGTTGGCCCCGGCCTGAAAAGCGGCATCAAACTGCGGCTGGACAACCCGGCCCAGCTGGGCGCAGAACTGCTGTGCGGTGCGGTGGCCGCACTGGAGGAGGGGCCCGGACCGCTGGCGGTCATCTCGGCAGATACCGCCATCTCCATCATGGCAGTCAACGGCAAACAGGAGCTGGTGGGCGGTGTCATCCTGCCCGGGCCGCAGCTTTCCCTTTCCGCGCTGGTGCAAAAAACTGCCCAGCTGCCCCAGATCGACCTCTCCGCTCCAGCTTCCTCCTCGATCTTGGGCAAGAACACCTCTGCCTGCTTACAGAACGGTTTTGTGCTGGGCACCGCCGGGCTGCTGGATGGGCTGGCCGAGCGTTTTCAGGCAGAGCTTGGCCCGGATATCCGCTTTTATGCCACCGGCAACCTGCCCCGCACCATCCGGGAGGCCTGCCGCACGCCGATCGAATACCGGGAGTATCTGATCACGGACGGCCTATACCGCATCTGGCAGAAAAATCGGAAAGGGTAATATCAAAATCAAAAGGAGTCCTACACCATGAAGTCCAAACTTGCATCTCTGCTCTGCTGTCTGATCGTGCTCATAAACCTTTCTGGCTGTACCAAAGTCACCCAGCTTGTGAAGGATTCTCAGCCCACAAAGGCCGAACTGTTGGATGAGATCAATACAGAGCATCAGCGTTGGGAAGCGGCTCCTGCCGCCGACCCGACACCCTATCTGCGGCATTACGATGACCCCGCCGATGCACAGAAAGATACAGATTACTTTACCGATACCTACAGCGAATACGATGCCGAAAAGGAACTTACCGTAGATGAAGCGAAAGCAGATGTGAATTACCTCTTCGACGCGCTCTACTATGATTATGCTCTCTACGATTATTTTGGCGGACACGCTGTATTCGATCAGGCAAAGGCTGATACTCTGCAGGAAGTCCAAAGCAGGGACAGCCTGACCTGTGAAGATTTGCAGAAGATTCTGGTAAGTCATCTTACCTTTATCAAGGACGGTCACTTCAACATCAATCAGGACTATCCGTCGGAAAAAGACATTCCGTTTTTCTTCCGTCAGGTGATGTTCGTAAAAACGGATTCGGGCTATCAGAATGCCAATGGAAAAGTCGTTGCATCCGTGGACGATCATCCCGATCTGGATGAACTGTTCAAGCGTTCAATCTCTGAGCAGGGGTATCTGGTGTATTATCCGGTCCTGCTGAAGCCTGCTACATTTGATGGGACAGAATGGGAAAAGCACACCTGTGATGAAACGCTGACGGTGCACTATACAGACGGCAGTACCGACACACTGACAGCAGACGCATGGAGCCAGTATTACAAAGAGCTTCCCAAAGACCAGAATACCGATCTTCGCCAGACAGATGGAATCCCGGTATTCCAGTTCAACAGCTTTGAGGTCTCTTTTCTACAGGAGGTCAATGCTGCGGCAGCACAAATGAGTGATGCTGCGATCTCCATGCTGGATCTGCGCTCCAATGTCGGCGGATATGAAGAAGTAGCTCATCAGTGGATCACCCGATACAGCCGCCAGCGTGTACAGGGCAATGGAGTCCGCTATGACGTTGTTAATCCGGTATCCGTAGCGATACAAGCTCATCGGTGGCAAACGCACGACAACATTCTGATTCTTTTAAGCGGAAAATGCTCTGCCTCTTCTGCAGAAATCACAATGGACCTTGCCTATAATCTGGAAAACAGCCTGATCATCGGAGAAAACACAAATGGATGTATGATCGGAAATGGTGGGCATGTGGAACTGCCGAACAGCAAATGCTCGGTTATAATGACATCCGTATGTGTCTATCTGCTGCCGGAGGGTACAGATTATTTTGAAGAAATGCGTGGCCTTTCTCCGGATATCTGGGTCCCGGCCAAAGAAGCCGAAACGCTGGCCGCAAAACTTATGGAAAATCTAAAGTAAGGTCTGACCCTCCCGGCCACAAAGAAAAATCCCCGGCGCACTTTTGTGTACCGGGGATTTTATTAACACATGCGACCGGGAGGATTCGAACCTCTGGCCTTCCGGGTCGGAGCCGAACGCTCTATCCAGCTGAGCTACGATCGCACATTACTGGCAAACCAGTGTAATGTAGTATAGCACAGCCGGAGGCAAAAATCAAGCCGTCTGGCGGCTCTGTATCCGGATTCCGTGTCCGATCCCGCGCCAGCAAGACACTGATGCATTCTGTTCTTCCTTTTTGAAAGATTCATCTTGCAAAAGTGTGCGCATCTCTTATAATAGGTGTTGTGCCCCGGTATGCGCGGGCACGGTTTAGGACTGGAAAAGGAAAAAGAGAACATGAAATCTAGCACAAGATCCCTGACAGAAGGCCCTCTGGCAAAGCAGATCCTTCTGGTCAGCCTGCCGCTGGCATTATCCAACCTGCTGCAGGTCTTATTCAATATGTCGGACGTGGCCGTGGTGGGGCGGTTTGCGGGCTCCACAGCGCTGGGCGCGGTGGGCTCCACCAGCATCTTTGTCACGCTGTTCACTGGCTTTCTCATCGGCCTGGGCAACGGCATCAACGTGCTGGTGGCCCGCTTCTACGGAGCCAGACACCCGGACGATGTCCACGACACCGTCCACTCGGCCCTGATCGTCAGCCTGATCGCAGGCGTGATCCTGCTGGTTGTGGGGCTGCTGGGCTCCCCTGCCATGCTGCGGCTGCTGAACACCAAGGTGGACCTGCTGCCGGGTGCGATCCTCTACCTGCGGGTGTATTTTCTGGGTATGCCGGCACTGGCTCTGTACAATTTCGGCAACGCCGTGTTCAGCGCCATCGGGGAGACCAAAAAGCCGCTGTACATCCTGAGCTTTGCCGGTGTGCTGAATATCCTTCTGAACCTGTTCTTTGTCATCGTCTGCAACCTGGACGTGGCAGGCGTGGCGCTGGCCAGTGCCATTTCCCAGTGTGTTTCTGCCGGGCTCATCCTCCACGCTCTGACCAGGGTGCAGGACTGCTACGCCCTTCATTTCAAGGAAGCAAAGCTCGACCCCGCCATGACCAAAAGCATTCTGGCGCTGGGCCTGCCTGCCGGATTCCAGAACGCCATTTTCGCCATCGCAAACCTGTTCATCCAGGCCGGTGTCAACTCCTTTGATTCCCTCATGGTCAAGGGCAACAGCGCCGCCGCAAATGCTGACCCGCTCATCTACGACTGCATGGCCGCCTTCTACATGGCCTGTGCCAGCTTTATGAGCCAGAACTACGGCGCAGGCAAGCCCGACCGTGTCAAGAAAAGCTACTTCATCTCGCTGGCCTATTCCTTCGGTGTGGGTCTGGCGCTGGGCGGCGGCCTGTTCCTGTTCGGGCGGCAGTTCCTCGCCCTTTTCACCACCGAAAGCGCCGTTATTGATGCCGGTATGAAGCGTGTGGGTGTCATGGCGCTGGCCTACTGCATTTCCGCCTTTATGGACTGCACCATTGCCGCTTCCCGCGGTCTGGGCAAGACCGTGGTGCCCACTGTCATCGTCATCATGGGTTCCTGTGTGTTCCGGGTGATCTGGGTATACACCATCTTCGCCCACTTCCATACCATCCCCTCGCTTTACCTGCTCTACCCCTGCTCCTGGGCTCTGACCGCCATTGCGGAGATCCTCTATTTCATCCGCTGCTACAAGCAGGCCATGAAGATCTTCCGGGAGCCGATCCTCTCTTCGCTGTAAAACAAAAAGATGGATGTCGTGCGGCATCCATCTTTTTTGTTTTCTCTGTTACACCTTGACTTCCCCGGCCAGGACCCGCTTGTAGTCCTCATAGTTGCGGGCCAGCAGGGCGGGCGTATCCAGCCCGTAGGGGCACTTGGCCTTGCACTGGTTGCAGTGCAGGCAGCCCTCGATCTTCTTCATCTTGGCCTGACCGGCAGGGCTCAGATGCTCTGCCGAGGGCGAGCGCCGGAGCAGCAGGCTCATGCGGGCGCAGTTGTTGATTTCGATGCCAGCCGGGCAGGGCATACAGTAACCGCAGCCACGGCAGAACTCACCGCACAGCTCCTCCCGGTCGTGGGCGATGACCGCAGACAGCTCTGCGTCCATCCGGGGCGGGTTATCAATGTAGGAGAGGAACTCGTCCAGTTCCTTTTCCCGCTGAACGCCCCAGATGGGCAGAACGCCCTCGAACTGCGCTTCAAAGGCATAGGCTGCGGCGCTGTTGGTAATGAGACCGCCGGACAGACCCTTCATGGCGATAAAGCCCATCTCGTGCTCTTTGCACAGCTGCACCAGCTCCAGCTCCTGCTCACCGGAAATATAGCTGAACGGAAACTGCAGGGTCTCGTACAGGCCGCTCTCAATGGCTTCCTTGGCCACGGACAGGCGGTGGTTGGTGATGCCGATGTGTCGGATCATCCCCTTTCCCTTGGCCTCCAGTGCGGCTTCGTACAGGCCGGAGCCGTCACAGGGCTTGGGGCAGAAGGACGGGTTGTGGAACTGGTAGAGGTCCACATAGTCGGTGCGCAGATTGTTCAGGGAGGTGTGCAGGTCCTTCCAGAACTCCTCCACGTTCTGGGCGGCGGTCTTGGTGGCGATGTAGACCTCGGAGCGGATGCCGTCAAAGGCTTCGCCCAGCTTCACCTCGCTGTCGGTGTAGGCGCGGGCGGTATCAAAGAAGCGGATGCCCGCCCTGTAAGCCTTGCGGGCCAGAAAGACTGCGTCCTCCTGGGAAATGCGCTGGATGGGCAGAGCACCAAAGCCATTTTTGTTCACGGTGATGCCGGTGCGCCCCAATGTGACCATATCCATAGGGAACCTCCTGTTTTTTCCAAAATACTCTCTGTGCTCATTATAAGACGAAGCGCCCCACAACGCAAGAAAAACCCTCTCCATCAAAGCGTGGCAGTGCACAGCGATGACAGAGAGGGTCAGTTTTATTGATAATCGTGGTTCAGGAACAGCGCTTTGATGGCGACGATCTCGTCGTACTCCTCCTGCTCCACCTGCACATCCGCATTGACAGCCTGCAGGCGGGCCTTGACGGCATCCAGCGCCTCGGCGGTGGTCACGGCCTGACCTTCCTCCACGGCATCGATCATCCGCTTGAGGACGATCGGGTGGGCGTAACAGCTGGGCACCGGGAAGCTGCCGTTGGGGTAGTGCTTCACATACTCCGCCATGGCGGCATCGGCCTGATCGGCCCGCTTCATAATGGCGCTGTTGTTATTGTGCGCAGTGGGCAGCATGTTGTAGCTGGAAAAGAGGAAGATGGCTGCAAAGCCGAACAGTGCAAAGTACACGCCGTAGCTGCCGGTGTGGGTGAACACCGCGTACAGGCCGTAGGCCGCGGCGGCCGTGCCGAACAGGAAGATGGCAAGGGCCACATAGCGGTAGACCGGCTTGCTCTTGAGCTGGGCGCGCTTGCGGCGCTGGGCAGTACTGAGCTCATTGGAAAGCTCGGGCTTTGCGTCCAGATACTCCTTTGCCCTGCGCAGGATCGTCACGGTGTGTTTGGCATCATCAGACAGCTCCGGCAGCTTGCGGGCGGCCTTTTCCTCAGCCTTTTTCTGCAGCGCCTGCTCCCCGGCGGCACTCAGCAGCCGGATCTGGGGCTGCTGCTTTGCCAGCAGCTCCAGCAGGGCATCCACGTCCCGCTCATCCTTGAAGTTGCACTGCTTCTGTTTGCCGCCGTCGTACTCCACCACAAGGTAAGCCATGGAGGCAAACATTCCCTTGCCGGTAAAGCCGCCCGCACTCATGGCCACCCGCTTGAACACGCGGGTGATGCTGGTGTAGGGCAGGTAGTAGCGGCGGTCGATGTAAAAGCTGTTCAGATACAGGGCTTTTTTGCCCACGCCGCAGGGGCCGATCTTTTTGCAGGCTTTCCGGTCAGCCGCCAACTCGGCGGGGTCGAGCCTGGCAAGGCCCAATTGTGCAGGTTTGAAGAGCATAACGTTCATCCCTCTTTTGCGTTTTTGTTTGTACCCATTTTCCCACTCCGGCAAAGAAAATGCAAGGCCCAACCCGCACTCTTAGCCAAAAACAGGAAACCGGCCGCTGAGCTGACAGCGGCCGGTTTGTTTTACTGAGAAATTGCCGCTATGAATGGGTTATGCGGCTTTCTTCTCGGTGTTCTTCTTGGTTGCATGGATGAACAGCGCCAGCATAGCAATTGCAAAGACGATGCCGATGGGATATGCAACTGCGGTGTTGTAAGCCACCAGCTTGCCGTCTGCATAGGTGTTGATCATCTTGCCCAGGCACTCAGGAGCCAGCACGAAGTAGGTGCAGGACACAGCGCTCATAAAGGTAGCGGGCACTGCGGTGATCCAGAAGTTCTTCTTCTCCTTGAACAGGTACATGGAAGCAGCCCACAGGACGATCATAGCCAGCGTCTGGTTGGTCCAGCTGAAGTAACGCCAGATGACGGTGTAGTCGATGAAGCCCAGTGCATTGCCGATGCCCAGGAATGCGCCCACGCCCAGAACGGGAACGCAGAGCTTCAGGCGGTTTGCGTAGCTGTCCTGATCGATCTTGAGCCAGTCGGACAAGGTCAGACGAGCGGAACGGAAGGCGGTATCACCAGAGGTGATGGGGCAGATAACGACACCGATCATAGCCAGTGCCACGCCAACCTTACCCATGGTCTTGAGGCAGACGTCGTAGATAGCGGCAGACTGACCGGCAGCCAGAGCCTCGGCCAGACCGACCATCTTGCCGTCGGTGATGGTGTACAGTGCGCAGCCGGCAGCGGCCCAGATCAGAGCGATAACGCCCTCGCTGACCATTGCACCGTAGAATACGAAGTGGCCCTGCTTCTCACTCTTCATGCAGCGAGCCATCAGAGGCGACTGGGTTGAGTGGAAGCCGGAGATAGCACCACAGGCAACGGTGATGAACATGAAGCTCCAGATGGGGGTGTTGGAGGGGTGCATATTGCTGAAGTTTGCCCAGATCTCGGGGATGGTGTAGGCGGGGTTGGTGAAGATACCAAAGATAACGCCCACTGCCATGATGATCAGGCAGATGCCGAACAGGGGGTAGATCTTACCGATGATGGCATCGATGGAGATAAAGGTTGCGATGAAGTAGTAGGCCAGAATGATGATCAGCCAGAACAGGGTGGTGGTCAGCAGACCGGACATACCGCCGTTCTTGCACAGGGTCACGATCAGGCCTGCGGGACCCACTGCGAACACGGTACCGACCATGATCAGCAGCACCACAGAGAACACACGCATGATGTTCTGCATCACGGGGCCCAGATAGCGGCCGGTGACCTCAGCGATGGAAGCGCCGTCGTTGCGCTCGCTCATCATGCCGGAGAAGTAGTCATGCACGCCGCCGGCAAAGATGGTGCCGAAGGTGATCCACAGGAACACCACGGGGCCCCACAGAGCGCCCTGCATGGCACCAAAGATGGGGCCAAGGCCCGCAATGTTCAGCAGCTGGACGAGGAACAGCTTCCACTGGGGCATCACGACATAGTCCACGCCGTCGTTGATGCGCACAGCAGGCGTTTCACGGTCGTCCGGGCCGAAGGTATTGTCCACGATCTTGCCATAGACGAAGTATCCGCCCACCAGGATCGCAAGACAGAGCAGGAAACTAATCATACCAGAAACCTCCTTTTTGCCCCTGCCGGCCGCGGCCCCATTCTGCCGCATACCCGGGGCTCTTTTCTGGCCTCATGGTAGCACACTTTTTTCCAGCGGAGAAATATCTTTCCGGCATGGGGCCATATGGTTTCCGATATAGCTGCAAAGAATTTTTGCCGCTTTTCCGTTTATTTTTTGACCATTTATCAGCAAAAATAAAACCGGGCGCTTATTTTCGCCCGGTTTTGCATCCATTTATTGGTTTTTCTGTCAATTTCAAAGGAAGCAACCTTTGCCGTGCCTTAGCCGGAAAGCCCCTTTATTTTACGGTGGAAGCCGCTTCCTTGTGGAGCAGATCCACAAAGGCCTGCTCCTCGGGGCGCAGGCGGCCCTTGTCCGGGTAGACCAGCACATCCCGCATCTGCTGGCGCTGGGCCGGGCACCTTTTCAGCACCAGATGGTACTGCTCCAGTGCCCTGCGGGGCATGGGCGATGCCCACATGTAGGCCGTGGGCAGCCGCTGCAGGATCGAGAACTGGCTGCACCGCTCATACACATGGATACGGCGTTCCGGGTTGACATGCCAGCGCACACCGTCGCCGCCCTCCTCGCCGGGCAGCTGGAAATCATCGTGGAGGATCTCCATATACTTGTCCAGTTCAGACAGGTCGCGGATCTCTTTCCGGGCCAGCGGGCCGTCCCGGTTGGTCAGCAGACTGTATTCAAAATCCATAATGGGTTCCATTTTCAGGCCCCGCCGGGCGCAGTAATGGGTATAGTGCTCGTCATCCTCCACGGCGTACCGCAGCAGAGCCAGATGATACCCCTGCCGCAGGACATGATCCAGTGCCTCCATGGAGCCACCCTCCCGGATGTGGATGTGGAGCCGCTCAATGGATGCTGCCCGCTCCAGATAATCCACCGCCGCATAGGAGGCATAGGTGGCGTGGGGGATCATTACCCGCAGTTCGGCGCAGCGCTCCTGCTCCTCCTGCACGCTCCGGTCCAGCCGGTCCACCTCCCGCAGCACCCGCTCGGCCTGCTCGATGAAGTGCCGCCCCTGCTCCGTGGGGATCATGCCGGTGGATGACCGCTCAAAAATGCGGAGATGGTATTCTTCTTCCAGATTTTTCAGCGCCTTGCTCACGTTGGGCTGAGCGGCATACAGCCGCTTTGCCGCCGCACTCACAGATCCGCATTCCATGATGGCGACGAGATACCGCAGTTCTGTAATGTTCAATTTTTTCTCTCCTTTTGGCGTTTTTATCCCTTGCGACTAGTTTATCAGGCGGCACACGGGGCTGTCAAGCGTTGACGGAGCCCCGCTGCCGTTTTATAATGTAAGAAACAATCTGCCCGAAAGAGGTCGAAGAGGATGGAAGAAAAAAACTACCGCGTTCTGCGCATTGAGGAGCAGCTTTATGGCTGCGAGGAGCTGCCCGAGGGCCAGCCCGTGCTCTGTGATGTCCTGCTGGAGGCTGCCGACGGCACGCAGCGAGTTCTCCCCTACCCGGATGCCGAGCTGACCCGGCTGGACATCAACGAGGGCAGCACTGTCACCCTGCGGGATCACAGGCTGAGCAAGGCGGCGCACAAGGTCTATTTCACCCGCCACGGCGAGACCGTGTGGAACGTGGAAAACAAGATCTGCGGCATGACCGACAGCCCCCTGACCGAAAAAGGCCGCGCCCAGGCCCGGGAGCTGGGCGAAAAGCTCCGGACCAGCGGCCTCCGGATCGATGAGATCCTGTACTCTCCCCTGTCCCGCGCCGCCGACACCGCCCGGGCCATTGCAGAGGCCACCGGCATTCCTGCCCGGTGTGAGCCTCGGCTCCGGGAGCAGTGCTTTGGCCGCTACGAGGGCACGCCCCGGGACGGCGAAGAGTTCCGCATCTCCAAGACCCACTTTGCCGACCGCTACTCCGGCGGCGAGAGCATGATGCAGCTGGCCCAGCGCATCTACAACCTGCTGGACGAGCTCCGGGCCGACACCGATAAGACCTACCTGCTGGTGGCCCACAACGGCATTGCCCGGGTGGTGCAGTCCTATTTTTACGATATGACCAACGAGGAGTACGCGGCGGCAGGCATCAAAAACTGTGAGTTCGTGGAGTTTACATTCTGAACAAAGAAAGGACCCGCCGAGGGTCCTTTCTTTGTTTGCGGTTATTCTGCCTTGCGGTAATGGAACTGCTGGTCTCTGGTGATGAACAGGCCGATGCTGACCAGCAAAGCGGCCAGCTCGGCGGCTGTCACGGCCAGCCAGATGCCATCAATGCCCAGCAGGAACGGCAGCAGCAGAACCGCCGCCACCTGGAACAGCAGGGTGCGCAGGAACGAAATGAGTGCACTGGTCACACCGTCGCCCAGGGCCGTGAAGAAGGAGGACGCATAGACGTTGAACCCCATGATGAGGAAGCTCAGGCCATAGAGCCGGAAGGCCCGGGTGGTCAGAATGAGCAGGTTTTCATCATAGCCCACAAAGAAGCGGGCCACATGGGGGATGATGAACATGGAGCCGATGGTCATTACCACCGCAACCACGCCGATGAGCTTCAGGCTCTTGCGGTAGAGGTTGTTGACCTCTTTGCGGTTATTGGCACCATAGTGGTAGCTGACGATGGGCGCGCTGCCCACGGCGTAGCCCACAAACACCGCCACGAACAGGAAGGACGCGTACATGATCACACCATAGGCGGCCACGCCATCCTCGCCCGCAAAGCGGAGCAGCTGATAGTTGTACAGGATGTTCACCAGCGACATGGAAAGGTTGGTCATCAGCTCAGAGGAGCCGTTCACACAGGCTTTCAGCAGCACACCGCCCTCAAACTGCGGGCGGCAGAGGTGGAGCAGGCTGGTGTTTTTCCGGTTGAGGAAGTAGAACACCGGCAGCAGGCCGCCCACCACCTGGCTGAGCATGGTGGCAATGGCGGCACCCTCCACGCTCCAGTGCAGGATACCCACCAGCAGCACGTCCAGCACCATGTTGGTGCAGCCCGCGCCCACCGTGAAGTAAAAGCCCAGATGCGGCTTTTCGGCGGTGACAAAAAAGCTCTGGAACATATTCTGCAGGATAAAGGTGGGCAGGCTGAGCATCAGCACCCGGCCATAGCGCAGGGCGTAGTCCAGCATCTCGCCTTCTGCACCCAGCATCAGGGCCACCGGCCGGAGCAGCAGCATTCCCAGCACGGACAGCACGATGCCGGCGATCAGCAGCGGCCCCTTCCCACTCTTTTTGGATTCCTCGTTCAGCCGCTTCCCCGGCTGGGTCTGCATCTCGGCTTCACGGATCGGTTCCATAAGAAGCCCTCCTGTTTTGATCGTTATGTTAAATGAGAAACAATCTCCCATTTAACGCTATCATATCACTCTTTTCTGAAAAAAGGTGTTACAATCCGGTAACAGAGTGGAATAATTTTGACTTTTGGCGTAAGTGGCAGGCTGCGGTTTCCGAAAAAACCAAAAAGCGGAGACCGAAGTCTCCGTTTTTTGAAAAAGACTGTAAACGTCAGCCGACCCGGCGGTTCTTGGGGATGCGGATAGTGAGGAGGATGGCGTCCTCCGTGTCCTCCCGGCGGGATTCTGCGCCGATGCCGGCCTCCCGCACCAGCCGCAGGCCCCGGTCCAGACTGTTGAGAAACAGGCGGACGTCCTTGAGAAGAAAGACCCGGCGGCCGGAGGGGGGCGTGGCCTGCAGCTGGGCCAGACGCTTGTCGATGTACTGCTCCGTCTGGGCTACGTTCAGGTGCTGGCGGATGACGTGGGGGAGGGCGTTGAGACGTTCTTCTTCATCCTCCAGACGGAGGAGGGCACGGGCATGACGCTCGGTCAGATCATGTTCTGTGAGCAGGCGGCAGCAGTCAGGGGAGAGCCGCAGCAGGCGCAGCTTATTGGCCAGAGCGG
>OGUM01002183.1_pt1 | contig 11976 bp, 7 predicted proteins | sample 1553631 | NCBI WGS metagenome assembly OGUM01 (sample SAMEA2580228, study PRJEB22360) | human gut metagenome | biome: human gut; feature: human-associated habitat; material: faeces | place: Denmark | collected 2008/2010 | reverse complement strand
GTTCAGCGCATCCAGAAAGACGGAATCCGGCAGGGGGACGGCAGGGGCCAGCGGCCGCAACAGAAGGCCGTCGGACCAGACCAGGGGCATGATGTTTTCCGGATTGAGCTTGTCAGCCGGGTCTGAAAGGTAGACGGGGCCCCCGGATACGGCCTTGGAAACGGCCATGAGGCGCGCGCTGGTGGGGTCCGTGGAATGGAACATGTCATGGTCCGGCCACGCGGTCTGCCCCAGCCAGAGCGTATTGGCGTAGGACTGGAGGATGTGGGACTTGCCCATGGCTTCATCCCCCAGCTTGTAGTCAATGCTGCACCGGGTGATAGCGCTGTAGCGGGTATTCTGGATGTTGACGGTGCCCTGCGCCATGCAATTCATCAGGCTGAGGCCCGTCTTCCGGCATGCCTGTTCCAAGGCTTCCGAACACTTGGTGTTGTGGCGGACCGGGTTGTCCAGGCCGTCCGCATGTTTCAGGTATTCCGCCTGCACGTCGATCTTCACGAAGTCGAACCCGGCGTCCTTGACGGATTGGAGAAAAGGGTTGTAAAACGCCCCGGCTCCTCCGGGGCCGTCACCGGGGAGGATTTTCCCCTTGGTAGTGCTGACCAGCCCGCGGGCCGTCTGGGCGTCCAGCCGGTGCTTGGGGTGGATGCCGTTCCAGAGGCCGTAATAGCAGTTCCACAGGCCCATCCATTTCAACTTGGAGCTTTTGTGCTTCATCAGGGGCTGCCAGCCCTGCGGGAATTTGTCCTGGCGGGTCTGGAAGCTGATCAACTTAAGCCCTTCCTGGGTCTGGAACCCGTCGTCCACCAGCATCCACCGGACGGGGATGGGGGAGGCCTCCAGTTGGCTGGCCGTTTCTTCAAGCAGCTTGGAGGAGATGTTCTTTTTATACTGCTCCCAACTGCACCATCCGAGGTACTTGAAGGGTTCCGGATAAACCTTCTTTTCCCGGGGAAAGGTTCTGCCCTTGATGAAGGGGAGGGAAAGGGCTTTGTTCCAGGCGGCGGAGCAGGCGCGGTAAATATCCTTGTCCACGGCGGTGACGGCCAGGACGGGCTGCGGTTTGGCGGTGGAAGTTCCCAGCGTGCCGGATTCCACAAGGAATTTGCCGTCTCCGTCAAGCTTCAGCCACGTGAGGGAGTCAGGGGTGGCGACGGGCAGCACGGCCATGAAATTGCCGTCCTTGAGGTGGAACAGCGCAAACATGGCGTGGTCCCCCGGTTTGGCGGTGCTGGGGTTCGGCTTGCTGTCCAGCAGGTTGCCGGGAGCCGTCCGGCCGAACCAGGGCAGCACCCGGTTGCCGTCTCCGGGCCAGCGGCCGCGGTCCGCCGCGAACCAGCAGAAGGACTGGTAGGGAGGTACCTGAAGGGAACGTGCGTTTTTTCCCGGCAGCGGGGGAATGGTGGATATCCGGGTTTGGGCGGCGGCAGTCCAGATGCTCAGGGCCGCCAGGACAAGAGCCGGGAACGTGAATGCTTTCATGGGAATCATCATTAGGTTAAGGAAGGTGGCAGATGGACTAGCAGGAGGGCAGGGAGGGTCGCTTCCCTGCTTTTCGGAAAAAAAGCCGTTGCGCCATGATGGCAAAGCATTTGCCGGAGACGAGCAAAAAATGATGTTTCCGCCTTATTTTGCTTCTTTTTCCATGTGGAAAACGGATTGCTAATCCGGCGTCAAGCTCTGATTTTAAGGGAAAGGTGCTTATGTTGCCCGGTCGTTTTATAATGGGAGTCTGTTTCTCCGGAGAAAAGGCTTCCTCCGTTGCGTTGTCGGTACGTTGAGAGCCGCGAGCCTTTGCGGGTGTGGAAATACATATATTCCGTCGGAATATACTGAATTTCAGGAAAGAGAAATCATTGCTGCACAGGTTGGCGTCCGGATGCCGAGGGGCTTGCGGCGCACCATGCGGCATTGGAACTATTCCGTAACGGATTAGCAATCCGATATTAGAAAAAGCAGGGTTCCAAGTCTTGGCTTCTGACCGCAGAACGCTCCCGGGAGCGGATTTGTGCAGCAGTCCGGCGATAGGTGCGGATCCATTCATATCCATATTTAACTTTTGATTTTATGAAGAAAACCTTATTCACTGCTTCCTGCGTCCTGGTTGCCTTGTCCGGCCTGGGCGCAGCGGCCACCTATCAGTGGACGGGAAACGGGGACGGATCCTCCTGGACGGACGCGGACAACTGGACGGAGGCCGGCGTGCCTCCTACTACTCTCGGCGCGGGAAACAGCATCATCATCAACAGTGACGCCTCCATCTCCACCGCCGGCGCGGGGAGCCTGAATTACAGGAATGTCGACCAGTTTGTTCTGAAAGGCACGGGTACTCTCAGCAACAATACGGGAGGGGCCTTGGTTTTAGGGAACGTGGACATGGACAAATCTTTTTCCCTGAACTCAGGCAATACGCAGCTCTGGGGCAACTTGACTATTGATTCCAGCATCAATTCAGGAGCGCTGGGAGGCGGGCTGTCCACGGGGTATGTTTGGGATTTCGGATTAAACGGACGTCTTGCGACGACCAGCCTCTGGATCAATGCGAGCGGGGGAACCATCCAGGCCGCCATTGATCCGTACACGACCACCGGAACCGTCGGGACTGCGGTGCGAGAACTTTTAGGTCAGAACGCTTCCTCCTCCTCGGGCGGCAACGGCTTTGATACGGTTGACTATGTGGTCAGGGACGCTGACGGGAATATCCTGACCCGTGCGGACGGTCCGCTGGAAGCCACGGAAGAAAATGTGGGCAAGTATTGGATCACCACCAATGGGGGAGCCTGGGCCAACGTGAAGATTCATTACATCACCGGAGCGGCTCCCGTTCCGGAACCTGCTGCGGCAGGCCTTTCCGCCGCCGGTCTTCTGCTGGCCCTGCTGCGCCGCCGCCGGATGCGTTGAGCCGGGCGTTGCTGTCCGGACTGGTTTTCGGAAGCGCCTCTCCTGCACGGGAGGGGCGTTTTTGTTTATCCGGTCATGGCCACCGTTTTTAGCGGCTGTCCGGTTCTCTCCGGATGGGAATATTCATAACGGGGTGTTTTCCGGAGAAAGCCAGCCTCATGGCCGGGAATTTCATCCACGCCGTCACTTGGCCGGGCTTTTGGCGAAGGATATGCGGCGCCTGTAAAAAAAGAGCAGAACCAGCCATTGCAGCAGGAGAAGGGAAACGGCGAGCAATACGGGCTGGAAAGGCGGGAAGAAGTCCGCCGCGCCGCTGAAGATGCGCTGGTTGAGTTCATGCACGTTGAGCAGGGCGTGGATGAGGTAGGCGGCCAGGGCGTTGACGCCGATGACGCGGAGGGGAAAGGCCCATTTGGCCCATTTTCCGCCGTTCCATGCGTCGACGGCCAGATGGAACAGGGACAGAAGCATCAGGGAGATTCCGGCAGCGGCCAGAACGAAGGTGCCGGTCCACATGCTTTTAATGATGGGATAGGCGCCGTCCAGCATTCGGGCGGCGGAAAAGAGGAGGATTCCCGCTCCCATCATCGCCATGCAGAGGCGGACGGAAGGCAGGCGGCTTTCCTTCAAAAATTTTCCCGCCAGCCATCCGCCCATGCACAGGGCGGAAGCGGAGGCGATGCAGAGGGGGCCTTCCGGATCAAAGACGCCTCCGTGCAGACGGCCGGGAAGCCAGTGCATGTCCACCCAGGAGTTGACGGAGCCGTCCGGCGTGAAGCTGCCGCAGGTGAATTGAAGCAGGGCGATGAGGCCCAGAAGGCCTCCCGCCGCCGCGGCAATCGCTCCCGTGCGGCGGCACAGCAGGATGCACGTGCCTGCGATGGCGCAGGAGAAGCCGATCAGGCCCAGAACGGAGGTGTAACGCATATCCTCCGTCCAGGTAAGCGTTCCGTTGACCAGGAGGCCCAGGAAGGCCAGAACGAAGGCTCGTTTCCAAAGGTGGAGAAGCCCGGGGGCCGCAGAGGAGTTTCCGCCGGTGTATTTCGCCAGGGAGAAGGACATGGAAACGCCAGAGATGAACACGAAGACGGGGAACACCAGGTCATACAGGTGCAATCCTGCCCAATGGGCATGCGACATCTGGCGCGCGGCTTCCCGGAGGAAGGCGTTTTCCGGATTTCTGGAGGCCAGGAGCAGGACCAGAGCGTCCAGCCCCAGGATGATGAGCATGTCCAGCCCGCGCAGGGCATCCAGGGAGTGCAGCCGGGGGGAACGGGCGGGAACGGAAGAGGAGGCGGTCATGGCGGCGGGGAGGAAGAACGGGAACAGGTACGGACGGAAAAGGGCGTCTTTATCAGGATTCCTCCAAACATGCCGGAACAGAGGGGAATCGTGCTTGATTTCCACGGGGGAAGAGGGTAAAGCAGGCCGCATGCCGCGCTCCCCTCTCGCCTTTCTCCTTTTCCTGTGTGTCTCCCTGCTGCTGGCTGCCTGTTCCTCCACGCCCAAGACTCTGCATGGCAAGCCGTTGATGAAGGACGGCAGGTACTCTTCTTCCTATGACGCTTTTGTAGCGGACCCCCAGTACCGCTTCACGCGCGACATCTGGTACCATGACGAGCGCATCCGGCAGGCGCAGACGCGGAACAGCAAAATCGTGATTCATTTGAAGGACCAGCGCGGCGTGCTGTGGGTCAACGGCCAGCCGGCCATGAACTTTCCCGTGTGCACCGGCAGATCCACCCATGAGACGCCCCGCGGCAAATTCTCCATCATTCAGAAGGATGCGGACTACCGCTCCCGGTCCTATGGCAGCGTGTTTGATGCAAGCGGCCTGTGCGTGAATTCGGACGCCACCTCTTCTTCCCGCGTGCCGTCCGGCGGCAAATTCATCGGCGCCAAGATGCCGCTGTGGATGCGCATTCACGGCGGGATAGGGCTGCATGTGGGCACGGTGTTCCGGGACGCCAATTCCCACGGGTGCATCCGGGTGCCTGTGGAGGCATGCCGCATTTTGTTTGACAAATGCGGCATGGGAACAACCGTAGTAGTTCAGGAATAGGCGCGAGCGTGAATAATCGTTGATTCCTTACGGTGCATCTGTCACACTCCTGCAAGCTGATGAAAATGAAGGTTCTGATACGTTCCCTGGTATTGCTGGCCGGGTTGGCCGCCTGGACGGCGGATACGGCCTGGGGCCAGTCCTCGTCACGCCATTCGCCTTCCCGCGGGGGAACGCCCGTGCGCCAGGCTGCGGCGCAGCAGCGTGGAGAAGATGACGCCGTGGAAACGGTTGACCTGGGGGATAAGAAGAGGGAATCCGGCACGGCGTCCGGTGAACGGGAAGGCGTGGCTGACGCCCCGGAAATGCCCAAGGAAACGGAGAAGGAGCAGAACGGCCTGGATTCCCTGTCCCTGATTCCCTCCCTCAAGGGGGGAAGGATGGATGCGGCGCGGGAAGCGCACACCAGCACGCGGCCTTCCGCCAGAACCATGGCCCTGCTGATTCCGGCTCCGCGCGGTCCCATTCTGGACCGCAACGGAGAGCCTCTGGCCGTGACCTCCGTGGCCTACCAACTGGCCCTGCGGTTTGAAATTTTTGAAAATCCCGACCGTTCCCGCGTAGTGGACTTCGGGCGCAACTGCCTGGAACAGGCTAAGAAAATTGCTGGAAAAGCGTGGTCCTTTTCCGATGACCAGCTCTGGAAGCACTATGAGCACCGCCGCTGGTTGCCTCTTCCCCTTACCAACGTCATCCGCGCGGAGGAAGCGGAAAAACTGAGGGACAAGGTGAAGGGGGTGCGCGGCCTCCAGTTGCTGCCCATCTACATCCGTTCCTATCCGGAAAAGGAAATCGCCGGACATATCATCGGCTATGTGGGTTCCAAGGGAAAACTGCCTACCGGCCCCATCAACCATATGGACCCGCTGTGGGAACAGGTGGAAGGCCGCGCGGGACTGGAAAAGGAATTCAACAAGGACCTGACCGGGACGCCCGGCGTATGGCGCCTGATGTTTGACGAGGACGGCAACAAGATTCTGGATGAACTTCAGATACGCCCCAAGCCCGGCGGCGCCATCGTCACCACCCTGAACCTGAAATGGCAGCGGGATGCGGAACGCATCCTTTCCCGCGGCAAGAGGCGCGGCGCCATGGTGGTGCTGGACTGCGTAACGGGTGAAGTGCTGGTAATGGCCTCCACGCCGTCCTATGACCCGAACATGTTCATTCCGAACATATCCCAGAAGGATTACGATGCCCTGCGCAACGACCCCGCCGGACCGCTGGGCGCACGCGCCTTCCAGGGGCGCTACCCCCCCGCCTCCACCTTCAAGGTGCTGACGGTGGCCAGCGCCCTGAAAAACAACAAGATCACGGAAAATACGCAGATCTACTGCCCGGCATCCATCACGATCGGCAACCACGTTTTCAACAACTGGAGCAAGACGCCCCTGGGGGACATCAACTGCATCCGCGCCCTGGCGATGTCCAACAACCCGTTCATGTACCAGATGGGGCTCAAGCTGGGAGCGGAAGCCCTGATGGATACGGCCCGCGCCTTCGGACTTGGCGAGCGCACCGGGCTGCCCATTCCGGACGATCCCGGCCTGGTGCCCACCAGCGACTACATGATCCGCAACTACAAGCGGGATTTCATGTCCGGAGACGCCGCCAACCTTTCCATCGGCCAGGGAACGCTGCTGGTCACGCCTCTCCAGGTGGCGCACATGATGTCCGGCGTGGCGAACGGCTACCTGCCCAGGCTCCAGCTCATCAAGCAGATTCAGGACGGCAACGCCAATGTCATTTACGCTCCCAAGCCGCAGGAGGTCCAGCGCCCCCTGCCGGCCTATGAACGTGCCCTGTCTAGCGTGCGCAAGGGCATGAGGGAGGTGATTGAAGGCGGCACGGGCGGCCGCGCCCGCCTGTCCTATTCCAGCATCGCCGGCAAATCCGGCACGGCCCAGTGGGGACCGGAACGGGAAGACAAGCGCCTGGCGTGGTTCGCCGGCTTTATGCCCTGTGACAATCCCCGCTTCGCCTATGTGGTGCTGTATGAAGGCCGCGCCCACGAACGGCTGGGCGGGGGCGCCGCCGCCGCCCCCATCGTGAAGGAATTCTTTGAGACGGAGAAGAAGGACATCAAGGCCATCATTGACCCGCCCAAGGACGACATCCCGGTAGCGGAACCGGTGGAGGAAACCCCGGAAACGGCTGCCGCCGCCCTTCGCGAACGCGGGGGATCGCCTGCCGTAGTGCCGGACAATCTGCCGCCCGGCCTGTATGATCCGGAAGGAATGGAGCCCATCAAGGTTCATGAAATCCCTGCCGATCTGGACGACTCTTCCGATGCGGAAATCAAGGCGACCCCGGTGGGCGGTTCCTCCGGGCATGCCAGGCCGTCCGCGCCTTCCTTGTCGGAGGAGCCTTCTGCCGCACCCCTCACGCCCCGACGCGGAGATTCCGACTACATTCCCGGCCTTCCCCATCAGATTCCCCGCCATCTCAACCATTCCTCTCCCGTAAAAGCTCCCGCGCCCCAGGCCCCCCTTCCGGAGGATGACATTCCCATGGCGGAACCTCTTTAGACCGGCTTTTAAGGAAGGCGGAATCGTCCGGCAATGCTTTTCAGGGCGTTCGCCGTAACAGGGTCATGCATGGCCTTTGGCCCGTTAATGCTTTTCATTGTGCTTGCGTCATTGCGGGGAAGCGCCTATATAATGCGGATGGTGCGCGTCGATGAGACTGTTGCCGTAAGGAGCGGCGCTTTTGTTGGATGGCATCATGACCCCTACGTTTAAAGATAATGAAAACGCATTATTTCTACTCCATACCCTGTTTTGCGCTGACCTGCGCTCTTGCCGCCTGCTCTGACGACAATAAATCATCTTCCGCCAAGGCCGGACAGGATGCCGCCGGCTTAACCCCGGCTTCTTCGCTTGATCCCTCCGCCCCCGTTGCTTCCGATCTGGTGGCGAAGCGTGCGGAACGGCTCGGAATCGCCGCCCTCTTTCCCATGGACATGGGTATTGTAGCCGGTGTTTACGACGTCCCCGGCATGATCAGGAGCGTTCAGAATCTGAACATGGTCAAAACCTGGGGTTCCTGCTCCGCTGGGGAAGACGCTGATGAATCCATAGCCATTCCGGGAGAGGATGCACCCAAGCCCGTCCGGAAAAAGTGCTCCGTCAACACCCCCGTCATTGACGCGATGATCGGCTTCGGCCCCGAATGGGCTCCGTGGATGGACAGCGCCCAGTCCGCTTTTACAGGCATGGGATTGCACCAAATGAAGGGAATTCTGTCCGGTTATAAGCTTTACCAGGATTTAATCAATGGTAACAAGAAAGCTAGTGACGCAGAAGTGGAAGTAATGGGCAACAGATATACTGAAATGCTCATTAAGTGGATTGATTTGGTGGATATGCGCCCCTCTCAGGCCGCGACGGCTCCCGTAATGGTAGCCGCCAAATTGACGCCGGAAGCCCTTGCCCAGGCCAAGGCTACCCTGAAGGACGCCAATCTCCCGGAAGGCATGGAACTGCACGGCATTGTTTCCCTGTATGACAAGACCTACAACGGCCTGGCTTGCAAGGTAGCGGAAGTGGACTGCAAGAAACTGCGGGCGAAGCTGGAAGAAAGGCTGGAAGAGGCTAAAGCCCAGATAACCGTCTCCCAGGAAAATCTGGACCGTCTCAAGGCGGCTCTCAAGCGTCTGGACGAATCCAAGCTGTATGTGGCCGTCGCTTTCGTGGATGATACCCTCGTGGGCTTTATAACCACCAATCCTGAAAAGCAGGTCCGCCTGGCGGCTTCTCCCCAGGATTCTGTTCTGGCACGTCCGGATTTCTCCATGGCTGACGCCCAGCTCCAGTATCCCGCCTATGGCCTGATATTTGCGGACAAGGCTTGCGCCAAGGGCCTTATTAACCTGGACATCGCCTACTACAAGGGCATGTTCTCCGGGTTGAAGGACCTGATGCAGACGGTAGGCACCGACTGGAAGATTGCCGATCTGGCTCCTTCCATGGCCGCGCTTGATTCCATGAAGGGCCGCCTCCTTGGGCTGTATGAAAAGGTGGCGCAGAATGCCACGCCCGTTTCCTACTACGCGTGGCAGGACCAGGGGGTGCATGTGGAAGCCTGCACGTATCCGCTTGAATTCTACCTCCTGGACGCTCCCTCCTCCATGAACTCCGTCCGTCCCGGGGCGGATACGGTGCTGTATTCTTCCTTCCGCATCAATCCGCAGATTGTTGACATGGGCTGCACCCTGTATGAAAACATCGCGCAGATCGGCTGGGATTACGGCAATGCGTATATTTCCAACCCGAAGCATGACGTAAGCGACCAGATCCGCATGGTTGCCCCCATGCTCCAGATGGCCCGGCCCACCATTGAAGAACTTTGGAAGGCGTACAAGACCGCACTTTCCGGCCTTACGGATTCCGGCGTGTTCATCATGGACATGCAGGGCGCTCCCAGCCCCACGCTCAAGAATGTTCCGGCCCCGCGCTTCTCCGCGGCTTATGAAGTGAAGAACCGTGCCGCCTTGGGCGAAGCGTGGCAGAAAGTGTCTGACGCCGCCAAGACCATCGTTACCCTGGCCAGCCAGGGCAAGATGACGGAATTGCCCTCCCCCAAATCCTCCGTGGAAGGGGATGTCACCACCTACGATTACGAGTGCCCGCTGGGCGCCGACCTGAATCCGGTGGTGAGCGTTTCCGACACCCGCTGGGCCATCAGCATGCCGAAGGCCTTCGGCATGGAAGTCGTCAAGGAATCCATGAAGGCCCCGGGGCAGGTGGCTCCGCTGGAATTCCAGCTTAACCTCGTTCCGGTCCGTGATGCCCTGAAGAGCGCGGCGGAAGGCAACAAGGATATCCGGAAGGCCGTGGAAACCCTGGACGTGATCACCTCCGACGTCACGGGCGTGCATGCTACGGGGCGCAAGGGCGCGGACGGCAGGGACGTGTATCACATCCACGTTATTTCCGCTGCCAAATAACAGGGGTTTCCCATTGGATTTACAGGCTTCCGGGAAGAAATTTCCGGAAGCTTCTTGTTCCTGCCGTTCTGGAAGTTATCTCCGGAAAAATTTTTTAATGCCCGGAAGAAAAAACGGAGTTTTGCAACGGCAAGCCTGCAGCCGCCTTAAGATTATATACAAATGTATATAATTTGTGCGCGTGCCAAGTTTTGGGCTTGCCAAGGGGGAGGGGAGAGTACACAATCAAAACCGTCAAATAAAGGGAATGGCTTCCCTTTTCCCGTATTTACAGGAGTTGGCGCGATAATGGTAAAAGATAGACGATGAGCAGATTTTTCCAGTTCCTGTGGTTGGCGGCGTTGGCGGTGCCCGGGATGATGGCGGTGGTGGTGATGTCCTCCGGCAAGGTATTCGTTCACTTCGCTGTCGGAGAGTACGACGACCATGTCGGCCTCGGTACGGCGCAGCGAGATGTCGTAGCCCATGATTTTATACTCGATCGGGTCCTTCAGGGGGGCGTTCAGAATCACTTCGACCCGCTGTCCGCGGACAAAACCCATCTCCATGATGCGGCGGCGAAAGCCTCCGTGGCCCATCACTTTGACAATCGTCGCCGATTCGCCGGTCTTCAGTTCGGATAAGCGCATTTTTTCTACTGCATTTTTGCGCCCAAAGATACGATTTTGCGGCGACTTGCGCAATCCCCATAAGTAGGTATATCCTTAATTCTGCACTGCGGCAACCCATCCTCCGCCCAGCGCCTTGCAGAGCGTGACGTAGTTGATATACTGCTGCACGACGAGGTTGACGTGCGACATCTGCGACTGGTAGAGACTGCGCTCGGCGTCGATCACGTCGAGGTAGTCGGACAGTCCGCTGCGGTAGAGCGCGCGGGTCATCGTGGCGATGCGGTCGTTGGAGAGCACCAGTTCGCCCGTGCGCTCGGTCTGGCTGCGGTAGGTGGCGATGGCCACCAATGCCTTTTCCACATCGGCGAACGCCATCAGCACGGTCTGCTCGTAGGTCTTGGCCGACTGGGTGTAGGCCGCCATCGCGGCGCGCTCGGCGTTGCGCAGTTTCCCGAATCCGAAAATCGGCTCGGCGACGGAACCCAGCGCATCCCATGCCCAGGGGTTCGCCGCAGTTAAACCTTTGATTGAACTGGATGCAACTCCTCCTTTGGCAGTCAGCGAGATGGACGGGAATCGCGCGCTCCGAGCCTGCCCGGCCTGCGCCGCCGCCTGCAACATGTTGAAATGCGCCTGGCGGATGTCGGGGCGGCGTTTGAGCAGCTCCGAGGGCAGTCCCACGGGAATGTCCGCGGGGCGGTAGTCGGTCAGCAGTCGCAGCCCCGCTCCGGAAAGCCGCGCCCGGGAGGGCGTCTCGCCTAACAGAATGCCCATCGAAAGCCACGTCTGCTCCACGGCGCGGCAGTACTGCGGAATGTCCGCCTCGGCGGTGTAGACCAGGCTCCGGGCCTGCTCCAGCGCCACGCCGTCGGACATGCCGTAGCGGAACATCGAGTCGATCAGCGCGGCCGATTCGCGCCGCAGCCGGAGGGTCTGGCGGGCGATCGAGAGGTCGCGTTCATACTCCAGCAGCGTGAAGTAGGTCGTGGCGACCTCGGCGGCCAGCGAGAGCCTGACGCCCGCCAAAGCCCACTCCGAGGCCGCGATTTCGGCCTTTGCGGCCCGTTTGGCGTTGCGCAGCGCCCCGAACAGCGACAGTTCCCACGAGAGGGTCGGTTCGACGGCATACGACTGCACGATTTTCGTCTCGGGCGTATATTCGCCCTCGGCGGTGGCTTCCGCGCCGATCTGCGGCAGGTATTGCGCCCTTACGGTCTTGAGGTTGGCCCGGGCCTGCTGGACGCGCGCGGCCGCTACGGCCACGTCGCGGTTGTTCGCCAACGCCTGTTCGACCAGCGCGTCGAGCGTCGTGTCGCCGAAGAGTTCCCACCAGCGTTCGCCCACGCCCGTCGTGTCGGACGAGAAGCCCGCGCCGTAGACGTAACTTTCGGGCGTCGCGATCTGCGGCGGGTAGAATTTCGGGGTGCAGGCGGCCAGCGTCAGCACGGCGGCGG
>OGUM01002176.1_pt1 | contig 11999 bp, 9 predicted proteins | sample 1553631 | NCBI WGS metagenome assembly OGUM01 (sample SAMEA2580228, study PRJEB22360) | human gut metagenome | biome: human gut; feature: human-associated habitat; material: faeces | place: Denmark | collected 2008/2010 | reverse complement strand
TCCAAAATCGGTATTTCGTTTTTAATAATAGCCATACTATCTCTCCGTCAAATTCAAATTTGTCTTTCTCTTAATTTCCTATTATACATCAGAATTATGAAAATTTCTACCCGCCGTCTTTTTCGCTGGTAACAGTGAGAAAGGCGGCTTTTTTGTTTCTAAAAAAATATTTTCAAGAAATTTTTGAAAAAGGGGTGATTTTGGGTGTGCATTTTGACCCCCTTTGTCCAAATGAGTGAAGGGGTTAATTCCGAACCACGAAAAGGTCAGCCCTTTCGCTTGTACTTTGACAACTGAATAAATCATTCACTAAGACTTTATTTCTGATGATTTTAGCCACCTTATCGGGTACGCCGAGACTTCTGCATTGCAGAACAGCGAGAACTCCCGGTATAAGTAATAGGTTGCCCCTGTTACGGCGACGACAGTCAGAAGGATAATGATACTTCTCTACGGAGCTGGCGGAGTACCCGGCAGAGGTGAAATTCCTATGATACAGATTAGCAGTCTGTTCCTTAGTGACTTCCCGTGAGCTTTTTGCTCGGCAAGGGGTGTTTAGAACAAATATTGCCCGACCGGTTAGGAAATGAGCCGGTCAAGTACATAGCCATACTGCGATGGCTATGAATTTTACGAAAGGAGGACGCACAAAGTGTCGAACTGCAAAACGATTGCCATATGCAATCAAAAAGGCGGAGTTGGAAAGACGACCACTACGGTAAACCTCGGTGTCGGTCTTGCAATGCAGGGAAAGAAAGTGTTGCTCATAGACGCAGACCCACAGGGCGACTTAACCACTTGTCTCGGCTGGCAGGATACAGACAACTTGGGTATCACGCTTGCAACGAAACTCACAGATGTCATAAACGAAACGATGAATGACCCTACGGTCGGTATTCTGCACCACGACGAAGGTGTTGACCTTGTTCCGGCAAACCTTGAGCTTTCAGCAATGGAGTTTAACCTTGTCAACGCAATGAGCAGAGAGACGGCATTGAGAAACTATCTCAGCGAAGTGAAGGACAAATACGACTATATCCTTATAGATTGTATGCCTTCCCTCGGAATGGTAACAATCAATGCTCTATCTGCGGCAGACAGCGTTATTATTCCTGTTCAGGCTCAGTATTTACCGGCAAAAGGAATGACGCAGCTTGTTCAGACCATTTCAAGAGTTAAGAAGCGTATCAATCCGAACTTAAAGATTGACGGTATGCTTCTCACTTTGGTGGATAGCCGTACCAACCTCGCCAAAAGCACGGTAGAAGCTCTGAGAGAGAACTTCGGTAGTCAAATTATGATGTATCGAACATATATCCCGATTGCCGTAAAAGCCGCAGAGACTTCTTCCAAAGGCAAGAGCATTTTTGCCTACGAACCGGGCAGCACGGTGTCAAAAGCGTACACCGAATTTACAAAGGAGGTGTTAGCCGATGGCAGGAAGAAAGAGCGACTTCACTCTCACGAAGCTCGATGACTTATTTTCAACGCAGGAACAGAGAGATGAAGAAAAGCTTTCCAAAATCCGAGATATTCCCTTGACTGAGATTGACGATTTCCCCGACCACCCTTTTAAGGTGCGTGATGACGAGGATATGGCACAGCTCATTGAGAGTATTAAGGAACGAGGGGTTATTACTCCGGCGACGGTAAGGCAGAAAGAGGACGGCAGATACGAACTCATTTCAGGACACAGACGAAAGCGAGCCTGTGAGCTTGCCGGGTTTGATACGCTCCGATGTGAAGTTGTTGAGCTGAACCGAGACGAAGCCACAATTTTAATGGTTGAGAGTAACTATCAAAGGTCGCAGATACTTCCCTCTGAAAAAGCCTATGCCTACAAAATGCGTTTGGAAGCGATGAAAAGGCAAGCGGGCAGACCGAGCAAAGATAATTTAGTCCCAGTGGGACAAAATTTTTCAAGGGAAGAACTTGCAACTCAAAGTGGCGAAAGCCAAACGCAAATTCAGCGTTATATTCGCCTTACAAACCTTGTTCCCGAACTTTTGGATTATGTTGACGAGGGGCGAATTAAAATGCGACCGGCGGTTGAATTGTCTTTTCTCGATGAGGACAGTCAGCGTGATGTGGTTGATGAAATCGACCTGAACGACGCAACCCCGTCCCACGACCAAACAATCCGTATGCGAAAGTTCTTTGAGGAGGGCAAGCTCACAACCGAAGCAATCCAAGCGATTATGTCGGAGGAAAAACCAAACCAAAGGGAGAAAATTGTTTTGAGGGGCGACAGGGTTCGACAGCTTATCCCGAAGAACATTCCCATAAGCCAAACGGAGGATTTTGTGTGCAAGGCATTGGAGCATTACAACAAGTTTCTGCGAAGCAGAGCCGACCGTGACAGCCGATAGCCTTCCCCCTTTCTCACACTCTAACCCCTATATATACCGGCAATTAACCTGCTGAAAAATATACTCTATCTCCCTTGAGTATATCTATCTCAATAACATATAGCTGTCTATATAAGGGTTCGCACATTTGGAGCAAAAGCAAAATGTCTGCTACGATAAAAAGTTCACCAATCGCACCTTTGATGTTTTGACCGGTTTTGATTACGATTAAGGCAGAAAGGAGCGATGGATATGAAAAAAAGGCTGATACCTTGTGTTCTTGCCTGCCTGATGATTTTCCTCGTAGGTTGTACCAGTAACACAGCCAAAGAAGCTGCACAGGAGATAACGAAAACAGAGACTTCTTTTCCGGCTGGTAATAACGAAACAAATTCTCAGGAAGATACGGCAGAAGAACCGGAAAGCACGGCAGTTCAGGAAGAAACACCGATTACGGCAGAAGAAAGCCAATCAACCGCTGAAAGTCAGACGGTTACGACGGTACAGACAAAATCGGCGGAAGAAAAAACGGCTGATACTCCTGCAACCGAAAAGCCAAAGGCAGAGCCACCGAAGCAGACAACCACGCAGGCTGAGCCCGAAAAACAAACGGAACAGCCAAAAGAACAGACAACTGCCGAACAAAAGCCGGTTGAAAAACCGACTGAAAAGCCGGCAGAACCGAAACCGACAGAGCCGCCCAAGCAGACATTTGATGTCAGCCCTTATGTAAGTTACGCAAAAGAGTATGCGGTGAGCATAGGGCTTTCTCTTGACAGCACGGCGACAGAATGTTGGGACAATCCCATATCTGCAAATCCTAACCGAAGCGGTATCAAGTCTGATATTGAAAGCAGACTGAACCGATACAAGAACAGCGAAGGCTTTACCGCTGTGTGGATATGGACAGAAAAGGTATCCGATACGGAGTACAACATCTATATCGGCTACTGCTAAAACAAAATAAATTTTAAGCGGACGCACTGAGTAAAATCGGTGCGTTTTTGCATTTCAAGGAGGAAAACGCAATGGTTAAAACAAAAATCAAGAAAGCCGTTTCGCTTATGTTGGCGGCGGTTATGAGCCTTACTGCTTTTATGGGCATTGGGGCAACGACAGCCTTTGCAGCCGTAGGAGAAAAAGCCGATGTGTACCTCGTCGATTATCCCCGAAGCGGAGATACCAATAACAACGGCGAATGGGGACACGGCAATCTCAACTATATGAATGGTTGGAAAGGGTTGTCCACGAAATATACAGGACTTCGTGCAATGGGTTCGTATTCGGGCAATATCGCCTACTGTATCGAGCCGGGTACAGGACAGCGGACAGGAGATACTCTCACCGAAAAGGACGAGAACTTCTTTAATAACATCAGCCCGAACGGTACGATTTCCGGCGATGATATTCGCCTGCTTATCGGTCGTATCTTGCAGTACGGCTATCGTGGTGGAATTTCGACAAGCTGGAAGTCGCAAAATGAAAGCGACGCCAACTGCATCGCACACGCTTATGCCACTCAGATTTTGATTTGGGAAACGATTGTCGGAGAAAGAGACGCAAGCTTTAATCACGTTTCTACCGGTGGGTACAATGCCGTGCTTGAATGTGTAAGCTCAGCACACCCTCTCCGCAGTAAAATCTTGTCGTACTACAACAGTATGGTAACAAGCGTTCAGAACCATACGAAAGTTCCGAGCTTCTGCACAAGGTCAAGCGGTTCTGCCAAGGTAAACGAGCTTGAATGGAACGGAAGCAAGTATGTTGCAACTCTCACCGATACAAACGGTGTGCTTGGCAACTACAACTTCTCGGCAAACATTGACGGCGTTTCGTTCTCTGTCAGCGGAAACAAATTGACTGTTTCAATGGAAAAAGCTCCGAGCAAGGAAATTACTATCACAGCCGCAAAAAAGAACGGTGTCCGCAGAGGTGTAGTTGTATGGACTGACGGTATCCATCAGAATGGCAACGGTATTCAGGACGTGGTTACTTATGCTCAGGAGGTCAGCGACCCTGTCAGCGGCTTTGTCAAAATGAAGGTCAGCTACGGCTCTTGTCAGATTGTAAAGACAAGTGAGGACGGAAAGGTTGACGGTATTCAGTTTACCATTAGCGGTAACGGTGTCAATCAGACTGTAACAACCGCAAACGGCGGTAAATTCCAACTGGATAACCTTATGCCCGGTGTTTATACGGTAACGGAGCAGTCTATCGACAAATATGTGCCGCAGGAGGTTCACCGAGTAACTGTTGTTGCCGGTCAGGTGTCAAAGGTCAATTTCAATAATGTTCTCAAGAGAGGTAATCTTCAGGTCATCAAATCTTCGGAAGATAATCTTGTAGAGGGCGTTACCTTCCATCTTTACGGCACATCTCTTTCCGGTATTGCTGTCGATGAGTATGCCGTGACAGATAAGAACGGTGTTGCTTCTTTTGATGATGTGCTTATCAGCGGCACTACCCCATACACCATTGAGGAAGTGGATACCGCAATCCGTTATGTTGTGCCTGCAAATCAGACCGCACCGATTAACTGGAAAGAAGTAACCACAAGAAACTTCACGAACATTCTCAAAAAGTTCAGCGTAACCGTAACAAAGAGCGACCGAGAGGAAGGCACACCGCAGGGCGACGCTACCCTTGCCGGAGCAGTTTACGGTATCTATAAAGGTGAAACCCTTGTGGACAAGTATGTTACGGATAAGAACGGGCAGTTTACCACAAAGGAATATGTCTGTGATAATGACTGGACAATCCGTGAAATCACGCCGTCCGAGGGTTATCTGCTTGATACGACTGTTCACAAGGTCGGTGCTGAACCGCAGCTTTATACGGTGGAACACAATCAGACAGCAAATGATGTTACCGAACAGGTTATGAAAGGCAATATCGCCATTATCAAGCACACCGATGACGGCGAAACAAAGATTGAAACACCGGAAAACGGTGCAACCTTTGAAATCTATCTGAAATCTTCCGGCGGCTTTGATTCAGCAGAGGAAGATGAAAGAGATGTAATTGTTTGTGATGAAAACGGCTTCGGTCAGACAAAGGATATGCCTTACGGCGTATATACCGTTCATCAGACCTCCGGTTGGGAGGGGCGTGAGTTAATGGACGACTTCGATGTGTTCATTTCTCAGAACGGACAGACCTACCGCTATCTCATCAACAACGCAAACTTTGAAAGCTATATCAAGGTGGTTAAGGTGGACGCAGAAAGCGGTAAAAACATTCCTTATGCCGGTGCTGGGTTCAAAATCTTTGACCCGGACGGCAATCAGGTAACAATGACCTTCACTTATCCTACTCCGACAACGATAGATATTTTCTACACCGATGCAAACGGGCAGCTTGTTACACCGGAGAAACTGGAATACGGCAAGGGATATTCTCTTGTTGAGGTTCAGGCTCCTTACGGATATGTGCTTGACAGCACACCGGTGTACTTTGATGTGGCAGAGGAACATTCTTCCGATGAGGGTGGTATTACCGTGATTAAGGTCGATAAGCCCAATATGGCACAGAAAGGCACAGTCAACATTGAAAAGACCGGCGAGGTATTCTCCGGGGTGAATGTCTCCGGCGAGGAAAATACCGATATGATTTATCAGCCTGTCTATGAAGTGAAAGGTCTTGCAGGTGCGGTATATGAAATTACCGCAGCAGAAGATATTATCTCTCCCGACGGCACACTCCGTTATGCAAAGGGTGAGGTTGTAGATACTGTTACCACAGATGAAAGCGGTCTTGCCAAGAGCAAGGAGCTTTATCTCGGAAAATATACGGTGGTTGAAATTACCGCACCGGAGGGTATGGTTATCAACAAAGAAGCTCACGAGGTTGAGCTGACTTATGCCGGTCAGGAAGTGTCTGTAACCGAAACCGCCACAAGCTTTGTAAATGACAGGCAGAAAGTAACGGTAAGTCTTGAAAAGACTATTGAAAAGAACGACATCTTCAACATCGGTAACGGCGATGAAATGAAGAATATCAGCTTCGGACTTTTCGCCGCAGAGGAACTTGTATCTGCAAGCGGTACTTCTATTCCGGCAGACGGTCTAATTGAGATTATCTCCCTGTCTGAAAACGGTAAGGAAACGCTGAAAACCGACCTTCCTTTTGGAAACTACTATGTAAAGGAACTTGCAACCGATGAGCATTATATTCTCTCCGACAGCAAGTATCCGTTTACTTTCAGCTATGCGGGACAGGATACCGAAACTGTTGAGATTGCAGTCAATGACGGCAAGCCGATTGAAAACAAGCTCATTTACGGTTCTGTTTCCGGTAAGAAGATTACCGAAAACGGCGAAGAACTCGGCGGTGCAGTTATCGGACTGTTTAAGGCTGATGAAACCGAATTTACAAAAGAAAACGCTTTGATGACTGCTACCTCTGAAAATGATGGTAGCTTTTCTTTTGACAAAGTACCGTATGGCAACTGGCTTGTAAGAGAAATCGAGCAGCCGGAGGGCTTCGTGCTTGATGAAACTTCTTATGAAGTTAAAATCTCCGAGGTCGGTCAGGTCATTGAGGTTGAAATCGTCAATGAGTATGTTCACGGCAATATCAAGTTGACTAAAGTCGATGAAGATTACCCGGACAACAAGCTGACGGGTGCGACCTTTGAAGTTTATAAAGATGTGAACGGCGACGGCAAACTGGACGACGGCGACGAGCTTAGCGGTACACTCAACGAAACTTCTACGGGTATTTACGAAATGAAAGAACTTCTTTACGGAAAATACCTTGTAAGAGAAACCAAAGCACCGGATGGCTTTGAGCTTGATAAGGGTGTGTACTCTGTTTTCATTGAAAAAGATGAAACCACCTACGAGGTAGAAAACAAAGCCGGCGTCGGCTTTATTAACACAGCTATGAAAGGAAACCTGAAAATCGTTAAGACTTCCTCTGACGGTAAGGTTGAAGGCTTCACTTTCAGAGTTACAGGAGTAAACGGGTACGACCGAAGCTTCACGACCGATAAGAACGGCGAAATCGTTATCGAAGGTCTGCGTATCGGCGATTACACCGTTTCCGAGGTTCAGGATAGTGTTTCTGCTTCCTATGTGCTTCCTGCGGATAAGATTGCAACCGTAAAGGTCGGTTCTACTACCGTTGTGGAAATGCACAATGAGCTGAGAGATACACCAAAGACCGGAGACAACAGCAATGTCGGCTTGTGGACTGCACTTGCGGGACTTTCTGCCCTCGGTATTGTCGGCACAGCCGTTGTTGCGTACAGAAAAAAGAAGAAGGAGGACAATGAGTAATGGACGCTAAAACAATCGTAGCAGTTGTATTAGTCGCCTTTATTATCGGCGGCTTTATCTTCTTGCAGATTAAGAACAGAAAGAAATAAGGAACACCAAAGTGGGCGGAGTGAAAACTTCGCCCACCGTTCTTTTACGGAGGTGCATTATGAATAAGCAAAAGACGGTTGACAGCAAGGTGCTTGCAATACTCAGAGAATGTCCCGAAACGAGGTATGACGATATGCAGCTTATCCTTTGCTATTACAACCGATACAGCTATATGAGAGTCGGAGATTTACCGCTTGAGGATATAGTCAACAACTATAAAGGGTACGGCTTGCCGTGCTTTGAGACTATCCGCAGAGCAAGACAGAGAGTGCAATCCCTGTTTCCCGAACTGTCAAGGCAGTGCAGTGGCTGCGACTGCGGAAACATCAGAATTGTGATTGAAGTAAGCTGAGGTGTGGATATGAACGAGGGAAAAAGAAAAATCGGTGAATACACCGTTCTCTGCTCGGTCAATGTGGGTGAAAAGGAAGTTATCTTTGACTATATCGAAGATGAAGAAGGCAAGAAAAAAGCCGTTCTCAATAAAAAGGAAACGGCAATCGCACAGGCAAAGCAGGAACTCATAAAGCAGGGCTTTCAAGACTGGATATGGGCTGACCCTGCCCGCCGAGAAAAACTCACGAAGATGTATAACGAAAAGTTCAACAGCATAAGACCCCGTGAGTACGACGGAAGCCACATTGTTTTCAACGGTATGAACCCGGAAATCGAACTCCGTGAACATCAGAAAAATGCGGTTGCACACATTCTGTACGGCGGCAATACGCTGTTGGCACACGCAGTCGGTGCGGGCAAGACCTTTGAAATGGTGGCGGCTGCTATGGAATCCAAACGACTGGGACTTTGCAATAAGTCGCTGTTCGTAGTCCCGAACCACTTAACCGAACAATGGGCGGCGGAGTTCTTGCAGCTCTATCCGGCGGCGAATATTCTTGTGGCGACAAAGCGAGATTTTGAGACCAAGAACCGCAAAAAGTTCTGCGGTCGAATTGCTACGGGAGATTATGACGCCGTAATCATCGGTCATTCTCAGTTTGAGAAAATACCGATGTCCATTGAAAGACAGAGGGCAATTCTTGAGCAGCAGCTTGAAGAACTGACAGACGGTATTATGGATTTGAAGCGAAACCGTGGAGAAAATTTCTCCATTAAGCAGCTTGAAAAGTCTAAAAAATCCGTGAAACAAAAGCTGGAAAAGCTCAACGACCAAAGCAGAAAGGACGACGTTGTTACCTTTGAAGAACTCGGTGTTGACAGGCTCTTTATTGACGAGAGTCATTATTACAAGAACCTCTATCTTTACACCAAAATGCGTAATGTGGGCGGTATCGCTCAAACGGAAGCACAGAAATCCTCCGACCTGTTTATGAAGTGCCGGTACCTTGACGAGCTTACAGGCGGTCGAGGAACGGTATTTGCAACCGGCACTCCTATCTCAAACAGTATGGTGGAACTCTATACCATTCAGCGATACTTGCAGTACAACACGCTTGTAAAAAACAACTTGCAGCACTTCGACTCGTGGGCAAGTACCTTTGGAGAGACAGTAACTGCGGTTGAGCTTACCCCGGAGGGCTATACTTTAATAGGACGATAAAATTAACTGTCCTAAATTGAAAATACATAAGGAAGGAGGTTAAGAGAATGTCAAGGACTTCAAAGATTACGGCACTTTACGAGAGATTATCAAGAGATGATGATTTGAATGGCGAGAGTAATTCTATTACCAATCAGAAAAAATATCTTGAAGATTATGCCCGTAGGAATGGCTTTGAGAATATCCGCCATTTTACTGACGATGGTTTTTCGGGTGTGAATTTCAATCGCCCCGGCTTTCAAGCGTTGATAAAAGAAGTTGAAGCAGGCAATGTCGGAACATTGATTGTTAAGGATATGAGCCGATTAGGGCGAAACTATCTGCAAGTCGGATTTTATACGGAAATTCTGTTTCCGCAGAAAGATGTCCGTTTTCTTGCAATCAATAACAGCATTGACAGCAACAATGCTTCGGATAATGATTTTGCTCCGTTTTTGAATATTATGAACGAATTTTATGCCAAAGACACGAGCAATAAAATCAAGGCTGTGTTTGACGCACGAATGAAAGACGGAAAGCGTTGTAGCGGTTCAATCCCTTATGGGTATAACCGATTGCCGAGCGATAAGCAGACGCTTGTTGTTGACCCTGTGGCTTCTGAGGTGGTAAAGCGTATCTTTCTGCTTGCCAATGAGGGCAAAAGCCCACGAGCCATAGCGGAAATACTGACCGAAGAAAAGGTTTTAATTCCTGCCGCATATGCAAAGGAATATCACCCCGAACAGTACAACGGAATTAAGTTTGCAGACCCTTATATTTGGGGCATATCTGCTATTAGAACGATTTTAAGCAGGCAGGAATATCTTGGACATACTGTTTTGAGAAAGTCGGTCAGCACCAATTTCAAACTGCATAAGAGAAAGACTACCGATGAAGATGAGCAGTATGTGTTTTATAACACCCACGAGCCTATCATATCGCAGGAACTTTGGGACAGCGTTCAGAAGCGAAAGAAACGAGTGAACAGAGCTGTGGCAAGAGGTACACATACCAACCGATTAAGCGGTTATCTGTACTGTGCCGACTGTGGCAGAAGATTGACCTTGCAGACACATTACAGCAAAAAAGACCGCTCCTTGCAGTATTCGTACCGTTGCGGTGGTTATGCGAGCAGGGTAAATTCCTGTACTGCTCATTCAATAAGTGCTGATAATGTTGAAGCCTTGATATTATCGGCAGTTAAACGCTTTTCAAAATTCGTTCTGAATGACGAAAAAGCCTTTGCTTTGGAGCTGCAATCCCTTTGGAAAGACAAGCAAGAGGAAAAACCGGAGCACAATCAATCGGAGTTGAAACGCTGTCAGAAACGCTATGACGAACTCTCTACGCTCATTCGTGGCTTGTATGAAAATCTTATATCGGGATTGCTACCCGAAAGACAATACAAGCAACTGATGAATCAGTATGACGATGAACAGGCTGAATTGGAAGCGAAAATAGAAACGATGAAAAAGGAACTTTCCGAAGAAAAAGACAGCACTATGGATATTCAGCATTTTGTTTCGCTGATACGCAAGTATAAAAATCCTACGGAAGTTTCCGATTTGATGTTTACCGAACTCATTGACAAGATTGTGGTGTATGAATCCGAGGGTGTAGGTAAAGCAAGAACGCAAAAGGTTGATATTTATTTCAATTATGTCGGGCAGGTCGATGTTGCCTACACCGAGGAAGAACTTGCCGAGATAAAAGAGCAGGAAGAACAGGAAGAAAAGAAGCGATTGGAGAAACAGCGTCAGCGTGAAAAAGCTTACCGAGAGAAACGCAAGGCGAAGAAAATCGCTGAAAATGGCGGTGAAATCATCAAAAAGAAAATATGTCCTCATTGTGGGAAAGAGTTTACCCCTACAAGCAACCGACAGATTTTCTGTTCAAAGGATTGTTGCTATCAGGAAAGGCAGGATAAGACGAAAGCAAACAGAGAAGCGGAAAAAGGCAATCATTATTATCGTCAGCGTGTATGTGCTGTGTGTGGCAGTACCTACTGGCCTACACACAGCCAGCAGAAATTCTGCTCCGAGGAATGTAAAAAGGTAAACCACAATAAGAAAACCTTGGAGTTTTATCACAAGAAGCAAAAGGAGAAAGAACTATGCAAAGATTTATTACAGACGAAAGAACTGGTATCCAGTACGAACTCATCGGAGATTATTACTATCCCTGCTTGACGATAGAAAACGAAGAACCGCCTACGCTCACAAAATACGGAAGAATGAGGGAAAGATATTTGAGGGAGCATAGGAAAGTCTTATATTGCAATCTGCTTACAAGCGGAAAGTTATATGAACACCTTGCTGAAATTGATACTTCGGCGTGTAATATGGCGGAGTATCTGATAAAGGAAATGGCAAGAAAACAAGGTGTGACGGAACAACTGAAAGCGGAGGATATGATGAGATGGGTCGGATTGATGAATAATATCCGAGCCTGTGCAGATGAGATTGTATTGAACGATATTGTGTATTCCTAATAGCATACCAGCCGAAAAGGAACTGCTGTCTTTACTGATGGCAGTTTTCTTTTTCGGGAAGTATTCAAGAAGTCATTAAGTCGTGAGTGTAATGGAAGTGGTTAAATTGAAAGTTCATAAAGATGGTATGATGTGTTAAAATGAGAGTGATGAATTGTAATTTTCCGCATTGAATATTAAGAGACTTGTAGGTGTAAGCCTTTTGCTGTTTTATTATATTCTTTCAAAAAATGAAAGCTAATCTTTGAATAAAT
>OGUM01002168.1_pt1 | contig 12038 bp, 5 predicted proteins | sample 1553631 | NCBI WGS metagenome assembly OGUM01 (sample SAMEA2580228, study PRJEB22360) | human gut metagenome | biome: human gut; feature: human-associated habitat; material: faeces | place: Denmark | collected 2008/2010 | reverse complement strand
CTGGAAGACCGGGACGAGCTACGGCAACCGCGACGCATGGGCCGTCGGGGCGACGCCCGACTACGCCGTGGGCGTCTGGGTCGGGAACTGTTCGGGCGAAGGGCGGCCGCTGATGACGGGCGTGGGGTACGCTGCGCCCGTCCTGTTCGAGGTGTTCGGCCTGCTGCCCGGGAGCGAGTGGTTCGCAGAGCCTTACGGCGATCTGGAACCCGCCGTGGTCTGCCGTCAGAGCGGATTTCTGGCCTCGCAGGTGTGCCCCGACCGCGATACGCTGATGATTCCGCGGACCGCCGCCCCGGGCGAGGTCTGCCCCTATCACCGGATCGTCAATTTGAGTCCCGACCTGAAATACCGCGTGACGACCGACTGCTGCGATCCGGCCCGCATCGTCCGCAGTCCGATGTTCATTCTGCCGCCCGCGCAGGAGTGGTACTACCGGAGACAGCATCCGGACTACCGCCCGCTGCCGCCGCTGCACCCCGGCCTGTCGGGCCGCGGGGCGGGAAACGACCCCATCGAGATCATCTATCCGCAGCCGGGGCGCGTGCTGGTGGCCCCGAAGTCGCTCGAAGGCCGGCAGCAGAGCCTCGTCTTCACGGCCGTGCACCGCGACCGCAACGCCGTGCTGTTCTGGCATCTCGACGACCGGTATCTCGGCGCGACCTCGCTGGAGCACAAACTTTCGGTCCGGCCCGCTCCCGGGCGTCACCGCCTGACGGTGATCGACGAGCGCGGGGCCTCCCGAAGCGTCGTGTTCAGCTGCCGGTAGGGCGGATTTCCGGCGCAGGGCCTCTTCGCCTGACGGATGCCCGCAGACAATCCGGCGTTCCGGGTCCGACGGAAAACGCCGCAGCAAGGGATGATCCCCTGCGGCGGCGTTCGTGTGTTTCCACCGGGGCGGGCGTTATTTCACCCCGAAGCGGTAGATGCAGACCTGCGTGTATTCTTCGCCCGGACGCAGTACGGTCGAGGGGAAGTTGTCGTGGTTGGGGCTGTCGGGATACTTCTGCGTTTCGAGCGCCAGCGATTCGCGGTAGCGCAGCGGTTTGCCGTATTTGCCGTTCGCTTTGCCGTCGAAGAAGTTGCCGCTGTAGAACTGCATGGCGGGCTGGTCGGTCAGCACCTCGATCGTGCGGCCCGAAGCGGGTTCCCAGACCGTGGCCGCCGGTTCGATGCCGTCCGCGGTCTTGCGGTCGAGGACCCAGTTGTGGTCGTAGCCCGCGCCGTTGCGCAGCTGCTCGTTGTCGGCGCCGATGCGCTCGCCGATGGCGTGCGGCTGGCGGAAGTCGAAGGGCGTGCCCGTGACGTCGGCGATCTCTCCGGTGGGGATCAGCACCGAGTCGACCGGCGTGGTGTGGCTGGCGTTGATGGTCATGACGTGGTCGAGGATCGTGCCGTTACCCTCGCCCTTGAGGTTGAAGAAGGGGTGGTGCGAGAGATTCACCACGGTCGGCTTGTCGGTCGTGGCGCTGTAATCAATCCGGAATTCGTTTTCGGGCGTGAGCGAGTAGGTCATCTCGATTTGCAGGTTGCCCGGAAAACCCTCCTGTCCGTCGGCGTGGAGGTACTTCATCACCAGCTGGTCTTCCGAGGCCGAAACCACATCCCAGACCACGCGGTCCAGGCCGTCGATTCCGCCGTGGAGCGTCTGGCCGTTGTTGTTGATCGGCAGGTTGTACTCCGTGCCGTCGAGCGTGAAACTTCCCTTGGCGATGCGGTTGGCGTAGGGTCCCACGACCGCGCCGAGGAAGCGTTCGCCGTCATTGTTGATGTAACGGTCGATCGTCTCGTAGCCGAGCACGATGTCTTCGTAGTCGCCCGCGCGGTCGGGAGTCCAGAGCGATACGACGCGGGCGCCGTAGTTGGTGACCTGCATGGTCACGTCGCCCGCGCGGAGCGTGTAGATTCCGACGGGTTTGCCGTCCGCCTCCGTCTGGAAGGCTTCGTTGCTGAAGAGGGCGATTTTCGGCTCCTGGCTTCCGCAGGCGGCCAGCAGCAGGGTGCATAATGCGATGAAATTTCTTTTCATGGGTCGGTTTTTTGGGTTCTTGTCTGCAAAGTTAATTATTCCGTGCGTTTTGTGGCCGGGCTTTGCCGGTTTTTTTCTTTTTGGCCCGGGGCGTGTCGGCCGCCTCCTTGTGGAACATGTGCTCCTTGGCCTCCATCTCCGTCTGCTGGCCCTTGTCGCCCTGGCGTTCCATCCATTGCAGCAGTTTGGTGCGCAGCGCTGCCTTTTCGGCGGCGTACCGGGGATCGTCGGCCAGGTTGCGGGTCTGGAACGGATCGTTGACGATGTCGTAAAGCTCTTCGCCGGGGCGGTGCTGGTAGCGGTCCACCTGTCCGCGGGCGAATTCGTCGGTCGCGGCTTTCTCCTTCCACGAAGCCCACCAGTCGCGTTTCGGGTGCGTGGACATGCACTTGAACGTCGCCTCGGGCGTGAGGTTTAGGATGTAGGCGAAGCGGTCGCTGCGCACCGAGCGGATGCCGTAGTGTTCCGGTCCGGCGTGGATGCCGCGGCTGGTCTGGATGGCGTAGACCTCCTGTTTGAAACTCTTGGCCTTTCCCCGGATGACGGGCAGGAAACTGCGTCCGTCGAGTCCTTCGGGAGTCTTTCCGCCGGCGATGTCCGTCAACGTCGGGGTCACGTCGACGTATTCGCACATGGCGTCGGTCGTCGTGCCGGGTTTCACCACGCCCGGCCAGCGTACGATGAAGCCCGTTTGCAGGCCTTCGTCGTAACAGGTCCACTTGCCGAACGGGAACGAATAACCCTGTTCGCTGGTGAAGATGAAGACGGTGTTTTCGTCAAGCCCGTATTTGCGGAGCAGGGAGTCCACCGCGCCCACCTGGCTGTCCAGCACGTTGATCTCCGCGAGGTAGTTGCGGAACTGGCGGCGCGTTTCGGGCGTGTTGACGAGGTTGCAGGGCAGCGTGAGGTCGTCGGGATTCCAGAGGCTGCGGTCGCCGAGCGTCCACGGGTCGTGAGGCTCGGTCGAACCGACGTAAAGGAAGAACGGTTCGCCCGTCTGCGCCACGTCGGCCAGGAACGGTTCGATCTTTTCGGGGTGCACGCTCCGCAGCGACTCCTCCGAAAGGAACTCGAACGGGAAGGCTTTGATCGGCGCGATGTGCCGCTTGCCCTGCAGGGCGACGCGGTAACCGGCTTCCTTGAGGTATTCGGGCAGCGTCTGCACCCCCTCGTCGAGCCGCGTGTGGTTGGGATAGGCTCCCGAACGGACGGGGTAAAGCCCCGTGAGCAGGCAGTGGCGCGTCGGGGAACTCATGGCCGTCGCCTGGAAGAAGCGCTCGAAACGCAGGCCCTGTGCGGCCAGCCGGTCGATGTTGGGCGTGATGGCGTCAGGGCTTCCGTAACAGCCCAGGTCGTAATGGCGGCAGTCGTCGGCGATGACGAGCACGATGTTGGGGCGCTTCGGGTTTTGCCGGGCGGGTTTGGCGGCCTGGGCCGCGCCGCCGGAGAGCAGGGCCAGCGAAGCCCCGAGTCCGATCTTACCGGCGGGTATTGTCTTGTTTCTCATGGTCGTTCTGTCCGGAGGCGAGTTATTGTTTCCCGGTGCCGATGCGGGGACGGCGCTCCCACCAGGCCAGCACGGTCTTCGAAAGGTCGCGGACCAGCGCGGGATTCTTCTCCGCGAGGTTCTTCGTTTCGTTGATGTCGGCGGCGATGTCGTAGAGCTGGGCGTTGGAACCGTCGGGGTTGAGGAGCAGTTTCCAGTTACCGCGACGGATCGCCAGCGAGGGGCTGCGGTGGTAGCGGTCGCGGGGGAACATGAACGCTTCGTTGCGGCCGAAGTCCCACATCAGGTCGCCTTTGCGGACCGAGGGCTTTCCGAGCAGGGCGCGGCTCATGTCCTCGCCGCTCGAACGGTAGCCTTTCGGCAGCCGTGCTCTGGCGATCTTGCAGAGCGAGGGCAGCAGGTCGACAGCGCAGACGACCGTCGTGTCGTCGACCTTGCCGGCCTCGATCACTCCGGGCCAGCGGATGATGAACGGCATGCGGATGCCGCCTTCGTAGAGGCTGTTCTTCACGCCGCGCATGCCGTTCGTGCGCAGCTGGCGGAAGCTCGGGGCCGGACCGTTGTCCGAGGTGAAGATGACGATGGTGTTGTCGCTCAGTCCCAGCTGGTCGAGCTGCGTGAGGAATCGGCCGATCTGACGGTCGTACTCGGCGAGCACCTCCGAGAAGTTGGGCTGCGAGTTCCAGTCCTTCTGCTTGTGCTGCGACTCCTCGTCGGGGACCCACGGCGTGTGCATGTCGTCGGGCCAGAGGTTCACGAAGCAGGGCTTGTCCTTGTGGCGCACTAGAAAATCGAGCGTCTTGTCGACGAAGTAGCCCGTGCGGTTCCAGCGTTTCACGTCGTCCTTGTCGCTCCAGATCCAGTTCGTGGCGGTCAGTTCGGGAGCCGGGTCGGGGCTTTCCCATGTCGAACAGTACTCGTCGAAGCCGAACGAGGGGATCGACGGCGCGTCCTTCACGTCGCGCCCGCCGCCCATGTGCCACTTGCCGAAGTGCCCGGTGGCGTATCCGGCGTCGCGGAGGATGCGGGCCATCGAGGGCGCGGCGGCGGTGAGGTAGTCAGCCTGTTCGCAGGCGGCGTTGCCCTTGCGGCTCTGGAGGTAGGTGTTGATGCCCCACTCCATCGGGAACATGCCCGTGGTGAGGCCCACGCGTGAGGGCGAGCTGACCGGAGCCGAGGTGTAGTAGCTGTTCAGGACCAGTCCCTGCGAAGCCAGACGGTCGATGGCGGGCGTTTCGATCCAGCCCGTGCTGGTGCACGAGAGGTCGCCGATGCCCATGTCGTCGGTGTAGATGATCACGATGTTCGGACGGCCCTGCGGCGTTTGCGCCTTGGTTTTTGCGGGGGTCTGCGCTGTGGCCGAAGCGACGGTTCCGGCGCCCAGCAGTCCGGTGAGGATGGTGCGGTTATTCATGTCTTGAAGTTTTGTGAGTTTGCGGGTGGTTCTTGCCGGCCCGGGGAGCGGCCGCGCGCCGAGGTACGGCCGTGTCCGGATTCCGGTCCTGTTCCGATCGCAAGGTAACCATTATATAGGAGCCGGAGGCTAAAAAATTAGCCAAAACAGGCCACGGAATGTTCAAAATGCTGCCGGAGACCGGAATCCGGGGCTTTGCGGCGGGTCTTCCGGCCGCGGTCGGACCCCGGCCCGGGGCGGTTTGCAGAAATCGCGACATTTTTTGAACAAAAAACGACTTCGTTTCCCCGGGGAAATGAATACCTTGCGGACAACTAAATCCAAAACTCGAAATGAATCGGAATCTACTCTGCGGAAGCCTGCTCGGAACAGGCGCCTGCCTTGCCGCCGCACTTCCGGCCGTGGCCGCCGGGACCGGCGAACGCCCTAACATCCTGTTCATCGTGGCCGACGACCTGGGCTGGGGCGACGTGGGCTATCACGGAAGCGTCATCCCCACGCCCAACATTGATGCGCTGGCCGCCAGGGGCATCGAGATGAACCGTTTCTACACCGCTCCGGTCAGTTCGCCGACCCGTGCGGGGCTGATGACCGGGCGTTATCCCAGCCGTTTCGGCATCCGGAAAACCGTCATTCCGCCCTGGCGCGATTACGGACTCGATCCCGAAGAACAGACTTTGGCCGACATGCTCGCCGCCAACGGGTACGCTCACCGCGCGATCGTCGGCAAGTGGCATCTGGGCCACGGGCGCCGGGCGTATTATCCGCTCAACCGCGGATTCACCCATTTTTACGGCTGCCTGAACGGCGCGCTCGATTACTTCACCCACGAACGCGAGGGTGAACTGGATTGGCACAACGATTGGGAGTCGTGCCGCGACGAGGGCTATTCGACCGACCTGATCGCTGACGAGGCCGTGCGCTGCATCGGGGGGTACGCCTCCGAGGGGCCGTTCTTCCTCTACGTGGCGTTCAATGCGCCCCATACGCCTTTCCAGGCTCCCGAAGACGAGATCGCCGAGCATATTTCTCCGGAGAAGTTCGCCGCGCTGACTCCCCGCGAGAAGGATGCCTACACCTACCGCGCCATGGTGACCCGCATGGACAAGGGCGTGGGCCGCATCCTCGAAAAACTGGAGCGGAGCGGCCTCGTGGAAAATACGCTGGTGCTCTTTATGAGCGACAACGGCGGCATTCCGAACCTGCCCGGCGGGTCGAGCTGCGCGCCGCTGCGCGGCCACAAGGGGCGGGAATGGGACGGTGGCTTACGCGTTCCGGCCGTCCTCTGCAGGAAAGGGCGGTTCGCGGAAGGCGTCCGCTCGGAACAGCTTGCGGCGTTCGTCGACATGGCCCCCACGATCGCCGCGCTGGTCGGTGCCGGGGAGCCTCCGCGTCCCTACGACGGTGTGAACCTGCTTCCGGCGCTTACGGGTGAAACCGCCTCGTTCCCGCGCGATCTCTACCTCGGCTGCGGCGCGGCGGTCAGCGGCGACTGCAAGCTGATTCTCAAAGGGGGCAGCCGCGCGATGCAGCTCAAGAGCGATTATCTGGTCTATTATCCCGAAGATGCCTATGAGGCGCAGAACCGGATCGAAGAGCATGCTGCCGAAGCCGAGCGCCTGCGCCGATACATCATCCGCTACGACACGATCCGTCCCGCGCATCCCGAACTGCCCTACGGGCAGGGCAAGGAGGGCTTCAAGGCCCCTGCGGAGTGGCGCGTGACCAAACCCTGAAAACCGGGCTCTCCGCAGATAGCGGCAGGAGCGGGAGCATTTTTTGGAAGAACAGCGCTCCCGCACTCTTATCCGGATGATTTCCCGTCCTGATTCTGCCGGATGAAATCCTTCGGGCGCATGCCGAACTGCTTCGTGAAACATTTGGCGAACCACGACATGCTGCTGAATCCGGTCAGGTAGCAGACCTCGCTGATCCGGTATTCGCCGCTGCGGAGCAGCTGCGCGGCCGTTTTCAGCCGTACCAACTGGATGTATTCGTTGGGCGAGACGCCCGTCAGCCCTTTCAGCTTCCGTTGCAGGCTGGAACGGCTCAAGGCCATTTTCTCGGTGAGCAGGTCCACGGAGAGCGTCTCGCAGGTGAGGTTCTCGCGGACGATGCCCGTCAGCTTGTCCAGCCACTGCCGGTCGTTGCGGCCCATATCGTCTTTCTCGTACTGGAATCCGGGCCGCGACGCGAAGTGGCGGAAGGCCCGTTTCCGGTTTTCGAGCAGGCTCTCCACCGTCGCCTTGACGTAACCCAGCGAGAAGGGTTTTTCGATATAGACGTCAGCCCCGTATTCCAGTCCCTTGATCTTCGAGTCCACGGAGTCGACCACCGAGAGCAGGATGAACGGGATGTGGCACAGCATTTCGTCGTTACGGACCTTCATCAACAGGTCGAAACCGTCCATTTCGGGCATCAGGGCGTCGCTGATGATCAGGTCGCAGGCCTGTTTTTCGAGGATGGCGAGGGCTTCGGCGCCGTTTTTCGCCGAAAGGACGCCGTAGGTGTCCTCGAAATTCTTGACCAGAAACTCTCGCAGGTCGGGAGTGTCCTCCACGACCATGATGTGGAAGGGCTTCGCCTCCGGCTGCCGGTCTTCCGGGCTATCGGCCGGTTCTTCGGCTGGTTCGGGGGCGCGTACCCCCCCCCTCGCAGATGCTCCGGAATCCGGGATCTCCACCGTAAGTTCGCAGCCCGCGACGGTGTGCCGGTCGACGTACACCCGGCCGTTGTGCTTTTCGACGAGGAGTTTCACCAGACTCAACCCGATTCCGAAGCCCTTGCCCGAATCGGGATTCTTCTGGTAGAAGAGGTCGAACACCTTCTCCCGGATGCGGGGCGGGATGCCGTCCCCGTCGTCCCGGACCGATAGCCGGAGCGTCCGTCCCCGGTCGTCGTCCAGGATGCGGAGGACGACCACGACCGTCGAGCGGGCGTATTTCAGGGCGTTGGCGAGCAGGTTGCTCAAGATCTTGGTGAAGGCCTCGCCGTCGGCATAGAACAGGACGTGCGCGTCGGGACAGTCCGTGCGGATGGCGATCTTTTCGGTCGAGTTACGGAACCGTGCGACGGTCTCCTCGACCAGCAGGCTGATGTCGGTTTCGCGGCGGCTCAACCGGAATCCCTCGTTGTCCACCTTCCGGAAATCGAGCAGCTGGCGAATGAGTTCGAGCAGCCGGTCGACGTTCCGTTTCATCATGTCGAGGTTGGAAGTTACGTCGCTGTTCCATTTGCCGGTTTCGATGATCCGTTCGAGCGGGGACTTGATCAGCGTGACCGGCGTCTTGATCTCGTGGGCCACCTGGGTGAAAAACGCCATCTTGGTCTGGATCAGCTCCTTTTCCTTCTTTTCGCCCTGCCGCCGGAGGATGACCCGGACTGCGGCGACGATCAGCAGCGCGACCAGCAGGAAATAGACGCCCTTGGCGACGGGGCTGAGGAAGGGGTGGGGCTGTACGCTGATCTCCAGGCTGCGGGTCGCATCGCTCCAGTAGCCGTCGTTGTTGCAGCCCCGCACCCGGAAGACGTAGCGGCCCGCGGGCAGTTTCATAAACGACACGGAGTGCTGGTCGGTGTAGACCCAGTCGCTGTTGAACCCTTCCAGTTTCCACGCATAGCGGTTCTGTCCCGGGGCCACGTAGCTCAGGCACTCGAAATTGATGTCGAAGGAGATCGTTTTGCTGGAAATGCGCAGGTTCCCGTCGGGGAGGGTCTGCCGCTCTGAACCGACCGAGAAACTGTCAGCCCGGTGCATGCGGACCGACGAGATGACGATCTCCGGCCGGACCTTGTTGACCGAGATGTTGAACGGCGAGAAGTAGTTGAAGCCGTTTATTCCCCCGAAGAAGAACGTTCCGTCCCCGGCTTTGTGCGACGACCGGAAATTGAACTGGTTGCTCTGGAGTCCGTCCTCGATCGTGTAGCGTGCGCAGGTGTGCAGCTGGGGGTTGTATTTGAGGATGCCTTGGTTGGAGGAGAGCCACAGGTTGCCCGCGCTGTCGTCCAGCACGCCGTAGTAGATGCCGTTCGGCAGGTTGTCGTCGGCGCCGAAATTCTCGAACCCGTCCATCGGGGGATCGTAGCGGCAGATCCCGGCGCTTTCGCCGCAGAACCAGACCTGCCCTCCGGTGTCGACGTAGACCCGGATGTACCTGTCGTCGGCGGGCGAACGCGGGTCGAGTTCGTCGTGGCGGTAGTTTTTCCAGGTCCCGTCGCCGGGCGAATAGCGGTATATCCCGCTCACCTTGCTGGCGACCCAGATGTTGCCCCCGGTGTCCTCGGCGATGTCGTAGATGAATCTCCCTTCGGTGATCTTCACCCGGGAGAACCGTCCCCGACGTTTGTCGAAGGTGCACATGCCGGACATCGTCCCGACGTAGAGGGTGCCGTCGCTTGCCCGGAAGATGGCGTAGACGTAGTCGTTGCACAGGGAGGCGGAATCCCCGGGGACGTTCCGGTAGTTGACGACCTTTCCGGTCCGGAGGTTCATCAGGTCAAGCCCCTGCGAGAAGGTTCCGATCAGCAGGTCGTCCCCGTCCATGCAGAGGGCATGCAGGTTGTTGTGGCTGCGGGCGGTGTGGTTGGTGAATTTCCGGTTGCGGACGTCGAAATGGTTCAGGCCTCCGTTTTCGGTCGCGATCCAGAGGTTCCCCCGGCCGTCGTCGCAGAACTGGCTCACGGCGTTGCCGTCGAGCGACTCCGGACGGCCGTCGTCGTAGTACCACAGGATTTCGTCCTGCCGGGGCGAAAGGTAGTTCACGCCGCAGAAATAGGTTCCGATCCAGATGCCGCCCTCGCGGTCCCGGAAACACCGGTAGATGCTTTCTTCGGCGAGGTTGTCTCCGGAGACCGACCAGCGGCCGTTCTTGCGGCTGAAGAAGAAAAGGCCGCTGTCCGAACCGATCATGTAGCGGTTCATGTCCCGCCGGAAAATCGTGTGGATGCGCGCGACGGAGAGTTGCTTTCCCTCGGCGTCGAAGGCGGGGAATTGCGTGAACCGGCCCGTGTAGATGTCGAATTCGCCGAGGTAGCCGTTCTGCATGCCGATCAGCAGTTTGCCGTCTTCGGCCTCGACGATGGCCGTGATCTCGTTGTCGCCCAGCAGGGAACTCTCCGGCTTGGGCTTCGCATTCCGGCCGAAGCGGTCCGTCTTGCGGTGGTAGCGGTACAGTCCGGCGGTCGTCCCGACCCAGATTTCGCCGCCGTTGTCCTCGAAGATGGTCCGGATCCCGCGGCACGTGCCGCCGTCGCTCTCCTCCAGTTCGTAACGGAAGAGGCGGCCGATGCGTTCGTCCCAGCGGAACAGCCCGTCGTCGGTTCCGATCCACAGGTCGCCCAGCGGGTCGTACAGCAGGCTGATGCAGTTCCGGATGCCCTTTCCCTCGCTGTTCCGGGCGTCGAACCGCGTGAGGCGCTCGTCCCGCGGGTCGAAAAGCATGAGGGCTTCGGTGCACCCCAGCCAGATGCGGATTCCGTCCGAATGGGGGCAGATGACGTCGATGCTGAGGTGCTCGCCGGAGAACGACGAGCCGAAAACGTCGAAGCGGTAGCCGTTGAAGCGGTTGAACCCGTCCTTCGTGGCGAACCACATGTAGCCCCGGCTGTCCTGACAGATGTCCTTCACGCTGTTGTCGGACAGCCCGTTTCTTGTATCGTACCGCCGGTAGGGATTGATCGCCGACCCGGGAAGGGCTGTCGCCAGGAGCAGGACCAGAGCCGCTATGTAGTTTTTCGTCATCGGAAAAGCGTCGGATTGATGGGACAAGATACCGAAAAATATCCGGTTTCGGGAATTCCGGGTCCGTTTCCCGCGTCAGCGTGCGTGCGAGACGTCTGCGGGAAAACCGGCGGTCTCCCCGGTGAGTTCCGCCATCCGGAGCAGCGTGAGAATGGAGGCGTAGGTGCAGTTGACCCAGAAACCCCGTATCCGGTTCTTGGCGCCTTCGCGCACGTCGAGCGACGTGGGGATCAGCCCGTCCAGCGCATTCTGGACCACGGTGAGGTTGTCCGCCAGCGCTTTGGCCTTGGCGAAAGCCAGCCGGTCGCCCGTCGCCTCGCAGAGGTCCAGCAGGGCGTTCGCCACCACGCACGTGCTGTTGTCGACCGGAACCCGGTAGCCGTACTGTTCGTAGACGCAGGGCGTGCAGAGCGTCCGGACGCCGTCGTCGTCGGGCAGCACGTCCCAGCATACGAACTGGTCCTCGCTGAAACGGATCAGGTCGACGGCGTCGGCCAGCTCGTCGAGCGAAATCTCGTTGCGACGCACGGCGTGTTCGCTGATCGTGCTGCTCGTGCGGATCAGGATGTAGGCGAAGGGGCGCATCAGCCAGCGCATCAGCAGGATGGGGCGCGCTACCGTACGGGCGAACCGCAGGGGGCGGCTCTGGGCGAATACCTTGGGGATGATCTCGCCGAAAAGCAGAAGCAGGAAGGTGGCGATGACCGATTCGAAGAGAAAGCGCATGCCGGCCGAGCCGAACGTGAAGAGCAGGTTGATGATGCGTGCGGCCAGGATGACGATGCAGATGTTCACCAGATTGTTGACCACCAGAATCGTAGCGAGCAGTTGATCGACGTCGCCGAGCAGCCGCAGAATGGCGTCGTTCGAAGATTTTTCGGGATGTGCCTTGATGTCCCGTATGTCGTGCGGCGTGAGCGAGAAGAACGACGTCTCGGCGCCCGAAACGAGGGCCGAGACCGCCAGCAGGCACACCGCGACCGCTCCCGGCAGGCGCAGAACGATGTCTACGGGGGTGAGTGTGACCAGACTGCCTTCCAAATTCGTCTATTTTCGTTTTGCACTGCCTGCCGACGGATCAGTCGAAGAGCGAGCCGCCCTTCTCCTGCGGAGGTTTCGCCGCGGCGTCGCCCTCCTCCTTGAGCACCTCCTTGCGGCTGGTCGAGGTCTCGACGATCAGCTCGGCCTTGCGCGTCCGGTAGGCCGGTACGGCCAGTTGCGCCTCGATGTTCTTGTAACGTGTCGGCCGTTCGCCCAGCATCACCTGCGTCATGGGCCGCAGCGTCGGCACGGGGCGCGGTTTGATCGGTTCGAGCACCGTGTTCTCTTCGCGGGGCTGCGCGGCGAG
>OGUM01002162.1_pt1 | contig 12097 bp, 10 predicted proteins | sample 1553631 | NCBI WGS metagenome assembly OGUM01 (sample SAMEA2580228, study PRJEB22360) | human gut metagenome | biome: human gut; feature: human-associated habitat; material: faeces | place: Denmark | collected 2008/2010 | reverse complement strand
AATATTAATATAATGCAGACCATTCCACACGCTATGTATATCTATATGAGAATATATAAACTGCTCCACAGCCGCAAATATAAGCATTGTAACCAGTGCATAGACACGATTACGGAACATAACAAAAACACCCCATATAGTAATGCATAGGGCAACTATACACACCATTGATATCAGATATAGCACCGTCACATACTTTATTTTGCTCCACGGATATGTAAATTTATCAAATGTCTCAATTGTCTGCACTGGATTTACTAAGTCCCTGACGCCTCCTCTTTGCAGCATTGCCGCAATAAACGTGGACCAGTATATCAGAGTATGTGTAAAAGCTCCTGTAACAACAATAACTCCCGTCTGCTTTATCGCATACATGATTCTTCCATTAGCGCAGCTATATGTTATGCTCCACATGCCATTATCCCGCTGTGCAAACATATCGTATATAACAAACATCATTACAAGCATAGTAAAGAAATATTGATAATAATAAGTTGTATATGCCTGCACCCCTTTATACTCATCCTCTGGTAAAATAACGTTCTTTACTCGTTCAAAATCCCTTGCCGTCTGCAATATATTCGCATACGAAAAACTTCCAGCTTTATTAAAAATACTATATTTCTTAAGTTTATCAGCATTATCAATTATTGCATTCACTTCTTCGTGATAATTCTTAATATATGTCTCATGAGCAACATTTTCTTTGTTGATTATATCTTCATCCATTACCGGCTTATTGTCATACAAAAAGAATACAACATTAACTGTTACAGCAATTAACAACAATATAATCCGTTTATAATTGATGATACGTTTTAATTCCTGCATATTTCCCCCTATATGCCAATCATAACCTGTATATTTGTATCCTGCTTATATCACTCTTAGATATACTTTCTACTCTATAATAATCAGAATCTTCGCTCCCATCCATATAATAAACATGGACTCCTACAATCATTTTATTGATATCGTCAATAACACTCTTTATCTCAACATACTCAGGCTGCATATAACTATAAGCTGCTTTATCAGATGTTGGGAGTTCATTTATAATTATTAACTTTAACTTATTTTCATCATTTCCATATATTGTTTTTGTTTCGCCTTTTATATCCATCTGTTTTTTTGTATATTTATTCTCACTCATATCACTGTAATCAAATATGCAGGATGCATTATATGCCGTATACTCTAATTTCTCTATATTTTCATCATTATATAATGATGGCCACTCTATAATACCGGCAACAATATACGCCATTTCATCCTTTTCTCCCAATCCATTGCCTAATTTTACTGGATTTACCATATATGTTCCAACCAAATTACCATCGGCGATATCTTTAGATATTATTGGGTATGTCACCTTTAACTTAATGCCTTGCTCCGTTATATAATTTATTCCATCTATAACTGTCATTTCTGGTTCTTGTACTGCATATTGGTTATTAGTCTCTGTTTGTGTCTGTGTTTCTATTTCCTTTACATTGCATCCTGATGATATCAATATAAGAAGAAACATCATACAAAATCTATACATTCCTTTCTTAAACAGCCTTATATACTTTGTCATTCAAACACCTGCTTCCAATCTCCACCAGTCTCTATATCATCTTTTTTCATATACATAAGACCTTCTGCATCGTTCATACTTTTATAAAATAAATACCTGTCATCCCCAAAATATAACGCCAATGCATCAGGACACAATATCTCATTAATAACATTTCCACCTTTATCAATAACTATATATCTGTTTTCTGAAAAGCCATATAATTCCCACATATAATAACAGTACTTATGATTATTAAGATAAATGTATTCTCCATCTGAAGATACACTACACATATCACATTGTTCTGTTGACTCCCATATTTTTTGTGATATATCACTTCCAATATCTATCTTGTAAAGCCCCTCTCCCGTAACAAAGTAATACATTGTTCCATCCACAACATAATAATCATTAATATTCTGTCCACTCACTTCTTCTATCTCATCATTGCTGCACGAATAGCTAAACAAACCTCTGCTATGCACACTTATGGCTTTATCTGATATGGAATCGGCTTCCCTCACAGTAAAAAATATTTTATCACCAAAACATTTAACATTAGTTATTGATATCCCTTTTCCAGTAACTTCATATACAATTTTCTTGTCTCCTGATGTCAGAGATACTTCTATTATGCTCTTTGTAGTCTCTTGCTCATCAGCAAGGCCACTCCCATCATATATAAAAGCGTATTCCCCCTGAAAAACAGCTCGAATCGAGTCAACCCCATCATTAGGTATAAGTTCACCTATAACTTCTCTTGTTGTGCCACTCTTATCCATGCGGCATAACTGTGCCATGCCATTAGAAAGTCCAAAATAATATATATATCCTCTATAATAATATATACTCCTCAATGCCGCTCCATTTCCAAAAAAAGCATTACAACTTGAAGATTTATGATCACACTCAGGTTTTGCACACACAGGTATAACATCATTTGTCTCCAGATTCAAAAACAACAACTTCTGTTCAAAATTCATGTAATAATATCCATCTTCAACTGCAGCCAGATCATACCATCCATCTGTATCCCAGTAATTCTGAAAATCACTGTCTCCTGTTACCCCGATAAGACTTGCATAATCTAAGCCCTTCTCTGCTTCTGTATTCTTATGGAGTAGAACATATGTCACCATTGCTCCCACCAATACTGCAATAAATATAATTGGAATCACATACCTAATGCCTCTTCTCTTCATTTAATATCATCTCCCTAGTAAATGAACTGGCTCACTAAAAATATTTTTCCATTCTTCGGCTTTTTCAATTTCTCTCTTATCTATATACATGAGCTGGTCTTCTCCCATACCCATGCAAAACAAATACCTATCATCTCCAAATAACATTTCCAATGAATCTGCACATGATATTTCATTTATCACTTTTCCATCTGTGTCTATCACTATATACTTCTTTTCTTTGTTTCCCAAAACCTTTCTAAGATAATCACAATATTTACCATTGCTAATATAAAGATATCTGCCATCATAGGATATATTGCACATATCCACCGCTTTATTACTCTTATATATTAATTCTGTTTTTTGATTTTCTATGTCCGATTTATATAATCCTTGTCCGTTAATAAAATAATACAGATAATTATCACTTAAATAATAATCATTAATGTTTTCTGTACTAATCTGACTAACATTCTTTTCACTTTGAGAATACATATATAAGCCATAACTGCTTATCGAAATATTCTCGTCTGACCTTTCACTATGCTGGACATTGAAATACAGTCCATCCCCAAAGCCTTTCACATTTTTTATAGCAAGAGATACACCTGTAACATCATATATCTCATTTCTTTCTCCATTTTTCAAAGATACTTCAACTATTTTTTCTGTAAATTCTGTATCAAGACCAAGATGTGAGCCTGAATCATATGCATACGCATAATCACCTAAAAAAGCAAGATGTATAGAACTCGAACCATCACTAGGAAATAACTCTCCCAGTATTTTTGTTGTGGAACCGCTTTTATCCATTCTGCATAAATTTGCCATACCATTTATAATTGGCATATAATAGATATACTCATTATAATAATATATGTTATAAATAACACATGTATTTAAACATGCATTACACTCATCATTATCATGCATACAATCTGGTTTTGCACATACAGGAACTGTATCTCCTGTATTTATATCAAAATACACTAAAAAGTCTTCATTTGTAACATAATAATACCCGTCTTCCGCTGCTGCAATATTATATATTCCATCCGAATTCCAATAATTCTGCGCTATATTTTCTATATCTGCATGTTTTATATTATCATAATTTATCTTAACATCTGCTTCTTTATTGTTATGGATTTTAATATAAAATACTAATATCAAAATAATTACTACAACAAATGTAAATGAAATTAATACTCTTTTCTTCATATTCACTCCTTTATTTTGTATATGTTTATTTTTCTAATACTATATTCATATACTGGTTTCATCCTGTAGTAATCTATTGTCTCTTTCCCATCATTGTCTTTAACCTGAAACTTCAGCACTACATTATTTATATTATCACCTAGTCGCTTGACTTCTTCAGATTCACTTTGCATGTAATCATTCCAAATATCTTTCGTAGTAGGAATCTCTGCAAATGTAATCAGCTTTATTGCCTGCCTGTCATCTGATAAATTATCTTTATGCGCCGAAAATATATCCAGAGTTGATTTTGCATATTTCATCCCATCGATATTATAATTATCTATGCAAAATGGACTGTTATATACATTAACTGAAATACTTGAAATCTCCCTATCCCCATACATCGAAGGCCATTCTATAACTGCTGAGACAATATATGTTTCATCTCCATCCTTTGGGTATTTTCCTGCCCCCAGAATTCCAATATCATATGTTCCTATTAATTCTTCATCCGTATAATTATAATCAATTACAGGGTATGTAATTTTTAACTTTTTACCTTGGCATACTACATATTTTATTCCATCTGACTCATATTCTGATGTATTAACCCCGTTATACTCTGTATCAGTTGATGTGTTTTCTGAATGTTCATTACTACATGCAGTAAACATACACATCATCAGAATAATAAAGCTTAATTTAATATATTTCATATTTCCTCTGCAAATAAGAGAATGTAATCTGTTTAGAGATTACATTCTCTCAACCTTATCTTAGTCTAAATAATTAGCATACACCCTATTATACCCACCGTCATTCGAATCAACTGTAAATGTTGCGTTTGCATATGTGTACAACGCTTTATATAAGCCTTTAATACCACATCTATTTTATTAATTCAATACCAATTGCGTGAAATGACACTTTTCGTGTTTAAAATAACATTTATTTTAATATTCTCATCGGTTATAATAACAATAGTTTTATTTTATGGAGATTGGATAATGAATATATTTATATGTGATGATGACAATTTGATATGCAAGCAGATTAAAACTCTGTGCGAAAGTTATTATATTGAACATAAACTGAAAAGACCTGATATTTACATATTTCACTCTGGTGAAGACATTCTGGCTTCAGATATCAAACCCGATATTGTATATTTAGATATCCAGATGTCTGGCATAGATGGCATTGCCGTTGGTAATTCGCTTGTTAAATCTTATCCGGCAGCAATAATAATTATTATAACTTCCTTTCCGGAATATCTTGACGAAGCCATGCGCTTTCATGTATTCCGTTATATTTCAAAGCCTGTTGAAAGTAAACGTTTTATGCGTAACCTTGAAGACGCCATATCTGAATTCAATTCTATTGGTGGCAGGATTATTGTAAAATGTAAAGGCACAACATATATATTATCAGCAAAGGATATCATTATGGTGGAGGTTAATCCTCACTGCCGCAATCTTACTATCCACACGGTTTCAGATACATATACAACCACCCAGACTCTCGCCAGCATTAAATCAATGCTTCCGTCTGGGAGCTTTTATCAGAGCCATCGATGTTATATAGTGAATATGAATTATATTATGTCTTATAATAACAGCAGAATATATATGGAAAATCATCTTTACGCTGATATTGCCTTGCGCAAGTATAATGATTTTTTTAATACCTATTCAGCATTTCTTACAACATTGCGCTAGTTTATTAATCAGAGGGGGATTTATGAATTTAATAATATACTATTTATTTGTATATCTTATAGAAGCCATTATTCTATGGCTATACTGCAACCGGATATTTACTTCACGAAAGAACACATTTTTATCTCTTTTAATCACTATTGGCATGTTCAGTCTGCTTATACCTGTAGCAATTCTCACTAATGCGGCACTCAATGCATTTTGCTCATTCATTGTCTATCTGTGCTGCATCGTGCTTAATTATGATTCAAAACCGGTTTGGGCACTGTTTCATGCCCTTGCCCTGACAATTCTTATGGCATTATCAGAAGGACTTATTGCCGCAGCTATTCCTGACATAACGATATATGCATTCCGTGATGGAAACATACATAGTTCGGCATTTACATTTGTTATATTAAGCAAATCTGTCTATTTATGTATTTCACAGTTAGTAACCAGAATTTTCTCTAAAGATACAGTCAATAATGCTTCTATACGCAAAAGCACCCTTATGCTGTATCTGATACCTGTTATGTCCTCTATCATTACCGTTTCTCTTGGCTATATATGTCTCAACGGTAAATTGTCTGGCTCTGACTCTGTTATTGTATTCATATGTCTGGTTCTGCTGCTCTCAATCAATATCCTGACTTTCTATCTGCAGCAGGATATCAGCCAGAAAAATGTTGAATATGCCAGATTGCAGATTGAATTACAGAAAGAGACTGACACTGAACATTATTATAATTATGTTCAGGAAGTTAATGAGAAACAGCACATTCTTATTCACGATATTAAGAACCACCTTAATACTATCAGCCAGCTGAATGATGGAAAACATATTGACGAAATAACCGGATATATCAATAACATTCTGGGAAGTGATGCACTAAGAAAATCCAAAAGATATTGCAAAATTGATATACTGAATGTAATTATCTCAAGATATGCCGAACAATGTAGTAATTCAGATATAAGCTTTGAGGCAGACATCCGCGCCAACACCCTTGAATATCTTCCCGCACAGGATTTCACTTCCATATTCTGCAATCTTCTTGATAACGCCATTGATGCATCCCTATCATGTGATGAACCATATATAGATTGTAATGTTTCTCTTATCAGAGGCGGCAACGCTGACCTTATAAGCATTGCTAACTCATGCAAATCATCTCCTTTAGGCCATGACGGAAAACTTCATTCCAGAAAAAAGGACACTGGTTTTCATGGATATGGTCTTAAAAGTGTAAAGCGCATTGCAGATAAATATAATGGTCTGCTCAATTATGTTTACTCGGAGGAAAAGCAGGAATTCCGCGTTGTGGTTATGCTGGAGCATCCTTAGAAAAGCTTTCCAGCTGCCATAAACTGCGGTATATTTTCATGAATGATTCCATTTCTTTTTTGTATCATATCATTTCTTGTAAGCACATATTTAGGATAGTTATCTTTAATCATCTCTAATGGAGCATACTCTAGATCCTCTGTTTCTCTGTTTAACATTGTTGTCATCGTCACCTGAACATAACCATAGTTGTTCATATTATCTCTCATAATGAAATCACATTCTAACTTTCCTATTCTTCCAATACTGATATCATACCCCTTTGATTTTGCATAGTTAAAAACAACATTTTCAAGGGCTGGTCCATAATTAATTCTGTTATCAGTATTTGTTGCAAAATAGAAACCCATATCTGATAAATAATACTTCTGCTCACCATTTATGGATTTTTTGGATTTTAAATCAAACCTCTTACATTCGTATATTATTTTTGCATCCATTAATATATTAATATAACGGTTCAAAGTTTCTCTCTTTATGTCCATTCCAGATTTATGAAGTTCTTTCAAGATACTCTTCAAACTAGTTGTTGAGCCAAAGTTGTTAATAAGATATGTCTGCACTTTTTCAAAAACTGAAACATTACGTATCTTTACCCTGTGCTTAATATCCTTTTCTAATATTTCTCCTATAACACTCTTAATATATGTTCTCTTATCGTCTGGATTATCATAAAATATTGTTTTCGGAAAATTTCCATTTTATATTTTTATTATAGCAAAAGAAATGTTTTTTTCAAGTTAAGGGGGTATTTTTTTACTTTTTTGTAAATTTTACCCCCTTAACTCGAATTTTTACTATTTTAATCCTCTTTAATATTCCCTTTTTTCACATTAGGCATTATAAGTTTCTCATACGAATATTTCCAGAGTTCTTCTGAGCCTTCTCCTGTTTGTGCATTTCTCTTTAAAATCTGGCTTAAATGCACGCCCTTTTCAGCCCAACTCTTACCCTTTGAAGCGTCATTTAAAATTACAGGCTGGAAGTTATCCATAGTTCTTGCAAACTTTGCCTCCGGTGTTTCCTGTGCCTCGAATTCCTCCCACAATTCACGCATATATTTCCCCTGGTCTTCTGGAAGAATACTGAATATTCTGTCAGCACATTTTAACTCTCTTTCACGCTGTGTCTTCTTAGCATTCTCATCGTAAGCATATGTATCGCCTGCATCTATCTCTACAAGGTCATGTATAAGAAGCATTGTCATTGTGCGGAGCACATCAATCTTTTCGTTGGCATATTCAGACAACAGCACAGTCATAATTGCCATATGCCATGCATGCTCAGCGTCATCTTCCTTTCTTGACGCATCCGCCAGATACGTCTGTCTGCCAATGCTCTTTTCCTTATCAATCTCTCTTATAAACTCTATCTGTCTGTCAAGTCTGTCTTTATCCATGTTAACCTCTATTCCTGCGCTGCTTTTCAGCGCATCTTAAGTTTCTGCTAATCCGTCAATTCCAGTGACGCAACCTCGCCAACAACTATAATAGCTGGTGATGGGAAGTCTGCTGTCTTTACTTTTTCTGCAATATCCGAAAGTGTTCCGACAAGCTTTACATATGTACCATCTGTATTCTCACCGTGAATTACTGCAACCGGCGTATCTGATGGCTTTCCATATCTCATCAGCTTTTCCGTAATCATGTCTATGCTCTTTAATCCCATAAGAAATACAAATGTTTCATCAAGCTTCGCATATGATTTCCACCTGATTTCTTCAATCTCCGGTGGCAGATTATCAGCCGTATGTCCTGTAATTACATGAAATCCTCGGCTTGCACCCCTGTGTGTCACTGGAATTCCTGCCATCCCGCACAAGCCTATACTTGAAGTAACTCCCGGAACTTCATGTACAGGTACGTCATGTGCTTTAAATGCAAGTGCTTCCTCGCCGCCCCTGCCAAACACATACGGGTCGCCGCCTTTCAGTCTCACAACATATTTACCCTCAAGCGCCTTGGCAGCAAGCAGCTCATTAATCTCTTCCTGTGCCTTAGAATGTCTGCCGCTTCTCTTACCTGCGTATATCAGCTCACAGCTCTCCGGTGCGAAATCCAGCAGATGCTCATCAATCAAATCATCATACACTATAACCTCTGCCCTTCTTATCTCCGACAGACCTTTGAGTGTAATTAATTCATATGAACCGCAGCCCGCACCAACAAGTGCTGCTCCCGGCAGTATCTTCCCACTTCCATTATCAAGATATTTCTGTAAAAATGCATTTTCTTCCTTGCTGCTGCACACTCTGTCTGCTTTCATGCAAAATTCAGAAACTTCTCTTATAAATGCTGCTCTTTTCCTGTCATTATCTATCTTTTCTTTGGCAAGTGTCCTGACCTCTGAAAGATAATCTAATATATTCTCTATATTGTCAGATACATTTGCTTCAAAATCTCTTCTTAACTTAGCTGCAACATGCGGACTCTTCCCACCTGTAACAAAGCCTGCAACCATATCACCCTTCTGTACAATTGAAGGGAATATAAAGTCGCACAGTTCCTGATTATCCACAACATTTACAGGAATCTCCTTTTCTTTGCACAATCTTGCAGCTTCTTTATCCACTTCTTCACCGGCAGCCGCAATAACAAAGTCCGCATTTTCAATATCTTGCAGTGTGAATATTCTTCTTTCAACGCTGATATTATCGCGAGCCTGCGCCACTGCCTCTATGTCAGAAACTATAGACGGTGCAACAACTTTAATCTTCACGCCAAATCCCTTCAGCCTGCTTATCTTTCTTGCTGCCACCTTACCTCCGCCGATAACAAGGCATTTCTCCCCTTCTATTTCTCTAAAAAACGGAAAATAACTCATCCTGTTCCCCTTTTTCTTGTAATTATTGTCATAATACCTATAAATAGTCGCATATTCATCAATTTAGTAGGTAAATTTCGCTTGTGACTATTATAATAGTGCTACATTTTTACTAAAAATGCCTACTAAATAACATATTTCATGCTTTTAGTAGGCATCTTGTATCGTATATTCTATTATTCTGCTTAAAAATGCCTACCAAATCAGCACATATGTTAATCTTATAGGTATTCAGCCAGAAATTGCCTTCATATTCAGCAATATTATGCTTTCAAGGCACATCCACTGTCCGCAACACGGCTATCGCAAGTCTCAACCAACCGCCACATCAAGGATATCCTCCAAGCAGCATGCTGCAATCACTTTATCAGCCCATCTCGCCGCGGATATCAATCTTAGGCGGCTCAATTGGATAATTGCCTGTAAAGCAAGCATCACAGTAACCTGTCTGTCCACATATCATCTCACTTAACTTGTCAACCTCAAGATAGCCTAATGAATCTGCACCGATAATTTCACAGATTTCATCTACAGAATGGCCTGATGCGATAAGCTGGTCTTCTGAAGGAATATCTGTTCCAAAATAACATGGGTGAAGGAACGCTGGTGAACTTATTCTTACATGAACTTCCTTAGCACCTGCTGCCTTAAGAAGACTTACAATTCTCGCACTTGTTGTTCCTCGTACAATTGAGTCATCAATCATGACAACTCTCTTGCCTGCAACTGCTTCCTTAAGTACATTCAGCTTAACCTTAACACTTGACTCTCTCTGTTCCTGCTTAGGCTTGATGAATGTTCGTCCAACGTAGTTATTCTTGATAAATGCATTACCATAAGGAATTCCTGATTCCATTGAGAAACCAAGTGCTGCAGGATTACCTGATTCTGGAACACCTACAACAATATCAGCTTCTACAGGATGAGTCTTTGCTAAGATTCTACCTGCATTAATTCTTGACTCATATACGCCCATTCCGTCAATCTTGCTGTCTGGTCTTGCAAAATAAATGTATTCAAATATGCATCTTGCTGTATTTTTCTGGCAGAGTGACTTATCAGACTTGATTCCGTCTTTAGTGATAGTAACAACTTCACCCGGCTCAACATCTCTTACAAACTCTGCACCTACAGTATCGAGTGCACATGTCTCTGATGATAAGAAATATGCATTATCTCTCTTACCGATACATAATGGCTTGAAACCAAATGGGTCTCTTGCTCCGATAAGCTTTCTAGGACTCATTACGATAAGTGAATAAGCACCCTTAATCTTCTTCATCGCATTTAAAACAGCTCCCTCAACAGTAGGAACATTAAGTCTTTCTCTTGCGATTAAGTAAGCAATAACCTCCGAATCAATAGTTGTCTGGAAGATAGCTCCTGTATAAGAAAGCTCCTCACGCAGTTCAACCGCATTAAGAAAATTACCCACATTAAGCGTCACCGCACCCGCAGCATTGGCCTGAGCCAGCGAAACATACGGCTTGGTAAAATCAGGACCGTTCTTAAGAACAAAAAACAAATTTGAAAAATCAACCTTTCCAAGCAGCAGGCCTATTGGCGGCATAATAATGTCTTTGACCAGAGAGTCGACGATTTTCCCAAATGCTGCACCGATAATAATACCGACAGCCATATCGATAACATTGCCGCGCATGGCAAACTTCTTAAATTCATTGATAAAATTTCTGAACATCCCATCCTCGCTTTTGATTAATTTGTCATTAATTTAACCCCCGATTAAAAAATTGCAAATAAAAAGAAACGATTACCGTCAAAATTTCCAATAAAAAACCGGTTTGTCCCGACAGACAAACCGGTTTTTCACTATATCTTTGCACTCAAGCTTAAGGCTAAACCTTTTCAACCTGTGAAAATTCCAATTCCACCGGAGTCGAACGTCCGAAAATCGAAACCGAAACTTTAACTCTGGATTTTTCAGCATCAACTTCTTCAACCAAACCAATGAAAGAAGCAAACGGACCGTCGCAGACGCGGACCTGCTCGCCAACCTCAAAGTTAACCACAGTCTGCGGTCTCTCGACGCCTTCCTGCATCTGGGTCATAATCCGCTGAGCCTCGGCCTCGGTAATCGGCTGCGGCTTATTGCGGCTGCCTAAAAAGTTGGTAACGTTCGGATTATCTTTAACCAAATGCCAGGCATCGTCGCTCATAATCATCTTGACCAGAATATATCCGGGAAAGAACTTGCGTTCACTGCTGACCTTGCTGCCTTTTTTTACTTCGACAATCTGTTCGGTCGGAATCATCACGTCAA
>OGUM01002159.1_pt1 | contig 12108 bp, 13 predicted proteins | sample 1553631 | NCBI WGS metagenome assembly OGUM01 (sample SAMEA2580228, study PRJEB22360) | human gut metagenome | biome: human gut; feature: human-associated habitat; material: faeces | place: Denmark | collected 2008/2010 | reverse complement strand
ACTGATATACAATATTGATAATTACGCTTTTTATTGTGACTAATTCTAATTTATCGTTCCTGTATTTCCTTGCCGCTGAGGTACTCCACGTCTATTTCAAAAATTTGCACAGCCTTTCCTGCATGGGCAATTTCCTCATCAACTAACTGTTCGCTGGGATAGTATTTCATTGCAAATCGTTTTAACAGAGTTGTTGCTCTTGCACCGGATTCTACGAGGTGGCATCTGCCGAATACCACAACGCTCTGCACAAACGGTGCCCAATCTTCTTCTTTGATAGTTTCATTTCCATATACCGTGAAGCATACTTTGTCACAGGCACGCAGTGCATCTACTTTATGACCTACACGTGCTCCATGAAAATAAATTTTCTGCGCATCGTCATCGTAGACATAGTTGATAGGAATTGCATAGGGATATCCGTCATCTCCATTTACGGCAAGAACGCCACGTCGGCTGGACTGCAAAAGAGCCTTTGCCGTGTCAATGCTGATTGCATTTTTCTTTTTACGAATTGTTCTAAACATGATATTGTTCTCCTTCTTACACTGATACAAATTCCGATTTATTGATTTATTTTAACACAAAATATAAGTGGTTTGTAGAGAGGAAATCTATCGTGTTTAATTTTCATACAAAAAATTTGTAACACCATCATATTACCAATTTGTAAACGTAATTCTTAGTTTAACCGTTTTAGTGCCAACTCACTGTATGAGTTTTGTAAAAGAAGTTGTTAGTTAAAGGAAAATGTGGTCATTTCACTGAATCACTTTTCTAAAAGAAGCTCTTAGTTTAAGAAAAACGAGCAAACGGACATAAAAAAGACCAACAATGGAAGTTGTTAGTTTTGGAGAGACACATTTTGAAACAGAATTGTAAACCACAAGTAGCCTGTATGCTTTATTTTACATACAGGCTACTTAATCAAAATCACCATAATTGATCAAGCAAGTTTTTTTAATATACCTCGGAGTCATTTTCGTTCGATCTTTCATCGCTAATAAAATTTCTCTGAAGTGATAGCAGATAACAGATTGGCAGGTTTTTCTAAAAAATAATCTGCTTTTATGTGCTTATTATGACTGCCCCATACTGCTAAAGCAAAATCAATTCCCGCATTTTCCGCACATTTACTGTCATATTTGCTATCTCCGATATAAAGTACTTTCCTATGGTCTGTTTTTGATAATTCCACATATTTCAAAATCGGTGCGGCATTGGGTTTATGTTCCTGTGTATCGTCTGCACATATGATTGTTTTGAAATAATGACTGATACCAAACGGACAAAAATCATGTGTAAATTCTTCCCTTGTCTTTGATGTGACAATCCCCATTTCATAATCCAGACTTAGAAGATTTTTCAATAATTCAACGATTCCGTCAAATACTTTAATGTTATTTGTATAGTTACGCATATTTTTATCCCATAATTCTATCGCATAGGAAGTGTCTTTTATCGCAAGTTTTTTCAAAGCGTCTGTTCCTGTAATCCCTAACGCAAATCTTAGTTCAGAACATGGTATCTCTCTCCCGGACAATTCCTTTATAGTTTCCTGTAAAGAATGTAATACAGCATATTCCGTATCAATCAGAGTGCCGTCAATGTCAAAAACGATATGCTTATACTTCATGCTGTCACCTTTCCCTGTCTGTATCAAAATAACGTATCACCCTGCATGGATTTCCTACTGCAACACAATTAGGCGGGATAGGGCGGGTAACTACACTTCCAGCCCCTATCACGCTGTTTTTTCCTATAGTGACTCCGGGCAGAAGAATACAGCCGCCAATCCAGACATTACTTTCTATTGCTATCGGACGTGCATAGGTTCTAAAAAATGTTGTCTGACGTTCCCTCCAATCCGGCACAAACCTTTCCTGTGGTAAGACCGGGTGTGAAGATGTATAAATCTGCACATTTGACGCAATCAATACCCTGTCGCCAATTCGGATAGTTTTGTTATCCACAAAGGTACAATTCATATTGACGATCACATCATTTCCCCAAAAAATATTTTTTCCATAGTCGCAATGAAAAGGCGTGTCGATTGCCACATTTTCCCCTATTCCGCCCAACAGCTCCCGAAGAATGGAAGTGCGTTTTTCTGTATCTCCATAATCAGAAAAATAATATTTCCGTGTTAATTCCCTTGTGCGGGCAATCTGCTTTAACGTATCGCTGTCCGCTGTTTCCAAAAAATCACTGGATTCGTAATACACAATATCCCCCCTTAACGAAAACTGTTTTCCATAACGCCCGGAAGCAGGGCATAGATAGAACAGCCAATCTGATCCTCAAACCGTTCTTTAATCTCTAAAATCTTTTTCCATCTGTCTATTGTCGCTGGGTGAACGCCGTATCGCATTGTCACGTCTACAAATCTCTTTTCCAAAAGACAGAACCCCGAAGGCATAGCCAATGCGTCACATAACTGTACAAGACGGTCATAATCATCATATACCGCATTTGCAACAAATTCTTTCATAAACAGGTAATCCTCATCACTGACATCAAACTCTCCGATAGATGTGGCAATATCCTGTATCATAAATGCGTGGGATATACATATTTGTGCGGCTTTTCCCCACCCACGCTCCATACAGTAACGATAGCCGTCTATCAGATGCCTTTCCGAACTCACTCCGGCATAACGTCCAATATCGTGTAACAGCCCGAAAATATACGCCTGTTCAGAAGATAAATCTTTACAGTGTGACGCAATGTTTTTACAGGCTTCGGCTACATACCGGGAATGTTCTGCCCATGCTCCCGGATTGGATTCTGCCGCTTCCCTTAATGCCAGTTCTGCGGTCTGAATGTTCAACTCCATTTTTGACTCCTTTCAAAAGGGCGGGGCTGGAAGATAAACTGTCCAGCCCCTTTATGATGAAATATTTACAGATAAATCAGCAATCCCCGGCATAGTACGAAACAATGTTCATATAGTCCGTTGGATTCGGAACTTCTAAAACAAGCCGCAAACAGTTTTTGTTTTGGGAGTATTGCCGCCACAAACTGCCCTGTATCTTTTCTTCCCCATTGATGTTTTGTTTTTTACCATCCGGGCAGAGCATATTTACTTTGCCGGAACAGCTATTGACCGTATCTAAAAAATTTTTCATGTTCAGAATGTTCAGTTTTACCACTTTGCACTCACCTCCTGTAAATGACGGATTTACTTTACAGGTATCATTATAATGCAAAAGGAATAGAAAAAATATTTCTTTTCTGCCCTTATCTATCACTATTCTGCCATTTTCTCCGATATTCTGTGGGTGAACAATGTGTGTATTCTCGAAAAACCTTTCCAAAATAACTGCTACTCCCCAAACCGCACTCATGGCTGATAACGGTAACTGCTTCCTGCCCCTTTGCTAGCATCTGACAGGCAGCTTGCAGACGGTAAGCCTTTATATACTCTACGGGTGTCATGTGCAGACAGTCATGGAACACTCTATAACACTCCCTTTCGCTTAGATATGCTGCTGCCGCAAGTTCCGGGATAGAGATTTTCTCTCTGTAATGTTCGTGAATATATATCATCATCAGCTTTATTTTATCGTTGCTTTTATTATGTTCCCCCTTTTTTTCACGCATAGGACGGGATAGTTCAAAAAGCATGAGCCATATTTCTGTTAGGGTTTCCCGCAGTTTTATTTCATATCCAAATTCATCACTGGATAAACGAAATGAAGCGGCAAGCAGTTTCAAAATCCTTTCTTCTTCTGCATTGCCTGGAAAAAGCGGAATTACCTCAATCTGTGGGGCTGTTATGATAGGCGCAATATATTTTTGTTCAATCCTGCTTCCCTGTTCCCCAGCAAGTAGGGAAACATCGAAAATATGAAGTAGCTGTATATTCTTTTCTTTCTGCGATATTGCTTTTGTCATATGGAGTACATTGGAATTTACTATGCCGCCGCTTCCAGCCGGAAACAACAGTTTTCCTCCCGGCGTATCATATTCAATGCTACCACTTTCCATATAAAAAAGTTCCACTGTCTTGTGCCAGTGCCACGGTACATAATGTCCGATATACTTGTCAAGTTCTGCCCTTGAAGCGATATAGGGAAAATCTTTTTCAAAACCGGGAAGCAGTTCTTCCTTGCTTCCAGTATAAAATTCAATGCTATGGATATTTTTCATGTCTGTTCACCTGCACATCTGCGATTTTGTATCTGCTTTGTGGATTAAATATACTAGAATAGCTCGGTAATTGTCAATCAATCAAAACAGATTCATTTGGAAGATTATAAAAAATAGTGTTAAAAATCAAAGAACAGTTTTCACAGACTCTAAAAATCTGGATAACTAAAAATAAGTATATTTGTTTTGTGAAAAACAGGCAGTTTTACGTGCCCATTTTACTTTAAAAATTTCCTCGTTTTTCTCGCCGGTTTTTCACATAACATCGGATTCCGATATAAACCGCATGTACCAAAAGTAGCAACATAATGAGGTTTATCGGAATAATTGATTTTATCCATTTTCCGAAATAGATTATGATAGCTGTACTCATTATCACCACCATGATGCTGATAATATCCCAGCAATATTTCCGGTAGATTTTCCCCACCTGATAGCCAGTCCCGATTATCAGCAATCCCGTTATGATAAATAAAATTCCCATAACAATACTTACAATCAGCCAGTACACAATCCCTGAAATGATACTATTTGAGATTCCACTGCTTAACTGTCCGAAAGAATCTGCACCTGCAACAAATTTTTGAAACAGGCTTAAGATTCCTTTAGCAAACATACTGAAAAAGCTAATACAGTCACTAAAGAAAACTGGAGAAAGGATAGCAGTGAATAGTGTAATGGCTATACTGTACCATGCCAGCAGAAACAGGATACTTTCATAACCAGCCGTCATATTTTTATATTTTTTCTCTAACTGAATTTTACGGTTATCGCATTTTTCTTTTGCTTTTTGGTAAGCAGTGCGGTCACAGTTATCGCATTTCTCATAGGACACTTTTTTCAAAACATCTCAATTGTCTTTGGTGCCCCAAATATTGTAAGGGATATAATTAACAAATTTACACCTGTTAATGAACCTAAACGTACAAAATTATCTAATGAAGATACTGATGCAGTGAATCCAGATGATGATGGTAACGTAGAAATTCCGAATGAAATAATTGTAGGAAAATCGCAGGATATATTTGGCACAAAACATTATGAAGATATTGCAGTGTCTGATACTCAAACTATTTTTAATCAAATTAAAGAGCATGAAACAATTATTGATAAAAGCAGAATTTTATTCGTGGACTTATAATATGGACCAATCTCAAGAACCTGTAAATACTGATACTGAATCAATTAAAATGTCTCCGCAATATAGATTTATTTATTATAAAGCCACTGTTCTACATAAAACTATAGTTGTAGAATATGTATTGAGTAAAGTTCTTAAAGAGTACAAAGAAAGTAAATAAGAAAGAAGATGTTGTAATTATGAAAAAGTACTTTGCACTACTATTATCGTTTGTTTTGTGATTTGGCTTAACAGCCTGTTCAGATGCTGAAACTGAGAAAGCTAAATCTTCATTTGAAGAAACAGCTTCAATCGTTGAGAAGAACAACGAGACTGTCAACAAGGATGTTAAAGCATTGCAAAAGTTGACAAAATCCAAGGTTAAACCTTTGGATGATACAGTTTTAAAAACAGCAAGAGAAACTATCAGCCAAGCAAAACAACAAATTGTTGAAGTTCCTGAATGTCCATCTAAGAAAGAAGATATTAAAGAAGCTAACAAAAAGCTTAAAAAGAAAGCTAATAAAGCTGAGATTATCCAAGCTTTAACAGATTCTAAAAAAGCAATGAAAGATAGTATTGCTCAACGTAAACAAGTTACCAACCCATCTGAATCCTTTGTTTTGGAAAGATTGAACGGAATTCCAAACGTATCACAAGCATTAGCTGTGAACGAAGAAAACGATGTAAATGGTATGCTTCATAAAGCTGGTGGATATACTTCTGCGATTTTCTTTACATCAGATTTAGTAGACACTGCCGCAAACTATATTGAAGATGGTGATTCCATTGAAAAAGGTACAGACGGTGGTGGATGTATCGAAGTCTTTGAAACTGAAGAAGATGCTCAAAAACGTGATACATACTTGTCTGCTTTCGATGGCGGTGGAATGTTATGCAGTGGATCACATAAGGTTGTAGGTACTGTAATCATTCGTACATCTAACTATCTAACGGCAACACAACAAAACGATATTACTACAAATATCATGAACAGTTTAATTGCTTTGAAGTAATTAAATACTACAGGACTGAATCATCAATCAATGATTTCAGTCTTTTTTTATACCCTTCTCTTTTCTCGAATCCTCTCACAACGCTCTCGAAAACCGACAACGACGAATTGCACACTTTGGTAAATAATGTTTTCGTAGGATTAGTTATAAAAGTAACTTTCGTTCTACGAGAGCGTTCTTAAAGCAATCGAAAATCACTCCTTTAATTGAGATGACATCAAAAATCAAGTATACTAGATACATAATTAACGTTATACTTGTAATCTTAATAGGCTGCGGGTTTCCCATGACATTCTCTAAAAAGAGGTGGTTAAGAGTGTGTTCTCTTTGGCTAGTAACTAAAGGCGAATTTTTATAAAGAAAACAGGTCAATTGCGATAATATAGGAGAAGAAAATGTATGCACAGATATTACCAAAAAAATCTAAAAAAATGGCATAAAACTTTAAATTCTTACATGAATTATATCAGCTATGAACTAGAATCGCTTACTGGACAGTCTTATGATACCCTCATTCAAGAAATTTGGACAAACTATCAGGATGAGATGTTAGAAAGATTCCCTTATATTGGCGGAGATGCTGCCAGTGGAACAAAGAATCTTATCGGAGCTTACATATTTGTGAGCATGGGTGAAGTATTAAAAAAATATGGTGTTACGACAGCGCAGAGCGGTCACCTGATGATTCTGATTTATGAGCGTCAGTTTAAAAAGATTCCGTCTTTTTTACGGAGTATAATGGGTAAAATCTTTACTAATCCCCGATTTCTTACAAAAATATTCCTAAAAAAGGATACGAAGAATGCATTAAACGCTGCACAGAATCCCGGAAGTTTCGAGACACAGACACAGATTCCACCAGAAAAGGGGTATGATTTCAGTTATCACAACCTCGTTTGTCCGCTAGCGGATTTTGCAAAAAAATACGGATATGAAGAATACATGCCTTACCTCTGTAATCTGGATTATGTCATGTTCGGTATTCTGGGTGCCCCACTGTACAGAGAGCATACCTGCTTTGATGATGATTATTGTGATTTCAAGTTGAAACTTTCTGCCAAACCGATGGACTATGATCCACCGGTGTTCACGCAAGGGAATGGTTATAAATAGCCAACTCCCACATTTTAATTGAATTTTGTCTAGAACAGGATAACGAATTGACAGATGCAGAAGTGGAAGAAATCCATCGTACGATGGTGATGGATGATTCGGATTTTAAATAGTAGCACGAAGAACTGGAGTTGCTTCCAGTTCTTTTGTTATGTTTGCTTTCTTCCTCAAAGGTTCTCATAACGCTCTTGAAAAAGCCTTTAAAATCTTTGGAAGTTCTTTCTTCAACTGTCTAGTCAAAGCGTTACATCAACAGTGTTTGATGTGATATCAGGTAAAGATCTTGATCAATGTATGATTGACTTATTGTATGGATATACAATAGCTTCGAATACGGATACTTTAGTTCGCAAGAAAATTGTTTCAGAAATTAATAAGTTGATGTTTTCTTATATAAAGGAATAATGTCTATATTTCAGAAAATATTTTCAAAAATGTGACATATGTCAATTTATTTTTCAGACAAACATGGTATAATTTTGGCAGTTAGATGAATGTTTATAAGCCAACAAACAATAATAATACGTCACACATAAACAACGCCAACTATCTCATGTGTGATTCCATCTAACAGTCGATTGAGAACTAGTCTCCTCAAAAAAAAACACTAATACACTAGTTCTCTCCTCTTTTTATAGATTGTTTTATGAAACCTAGTGTGGGTTTCATTTTTTATTGTTTTTTCTTTCAAATCAAAAACACGAGTGGTATACTATGTCTTGTCGATAGGTTTTTTCTTTTCCTTTCTGATTAGACCTGTTCGGTATATATTTTTTCGAGCCAGCATGCCCTACCCAATCATAGTTGGCTCTTTTTTATTGTTCGTGAAAATGGTATATTACTTTATACTAGAAATGAGTGGATATTTATGAAATTAAAAATATGGCTCGGAAGAATTATTCCTTTAGTCATCATCGCATTAGGTGAAATTGTATTATATTGTAATCTATTTAAATGGCTAACAACGTCTTTTGTCTTTATTGAAATTGTTTTGCACATTCTATCCATTTTAATCGTATTAAATATAGTACGTACAAGTAGACATCTATCTTCAGATCTCATGTGGATTATTCTGATTATGTTGTTTCCTGTCTTTGGTACATTTGTGTATGTATTGATGTTATTAAGTTTATTGTTTGGAAAAACATTCCGCAATATTATTAAAGAACAAAAAAAGGCATCTAGCTACTATATACAAGATGAATCGATTATTGATGAAATTCGTAACGATAATCCAGACTATGTCTCACAGCTTGCTTTCTTACATGAAGAGGGCTTCCCTATTTATCGAAATACGGATTTTGAATATTATGCACCCTGTGAAAATGGATTTAATGTCATGTTAGAAGAACTAAAAAAGGCAGAAAACTATATTTTTATGGAATATTTCATCGTTGAAGAAGGGTTTATGTTTAATTCGATTCTTTCTATTTTAGAAGAAAAAGTAAAACAAGGTGTAGAAGTACGTATCATGTATGACGATATGGGATCTTTAGGTACACTTCCCGCTTCTTATGCGAAACAATTAGAGAAAAAAGGAATCAAAGCTGTCTCCTTTAATCGTATTTCCCCAATCATTAATACGATTATGAATCATCGTGATCATCGTAAAATTTTGATTATTGATGGTAAAGTTGCCTTTAGTGGTGGCGCGAATTTAGCCGATGAATATATCAATAAGAAAGTAAAACATGGTCATTGGATGGACAATATCATTTGTATTAAAGGTAAAGCCGTTTGGTCTTATTTAGTAATGTTTCTAACAAACTGGAACGCTTTACGTCATGAAGACTTTGATTATTCTGTTTTCAAAAATGAAGATGTTGTAGAAGAAACTTTGTTTGATGGATATATTGCTCCTTATGCAGAAACTCCGTTAGACGAAGAATTGACGGGACAATCCGTTTATGAAGATTTATTAAATAGTGCCAATAAATATGTATATATAATGACTCCTTATCTTATCATTGATTCAGAAATGATCAACACATTAATTCATACCGCTAAAAAAGGTGTCGATGTTAGAATCATCATGCCCGGTATTGCCGATAAACAGATTGTGCATGATATGGGAACTACATATTATAAACAATTAATTCAGGGCGGCGTTAAAATTTATGAATATGAGCCTGGTTTTGTACATTCAAAAGTCTTTATTTGTGACGATACATATGCCACAGTAGGAACAATCAACTTAGATTATCGCTCCTTATACCTACATTTTGAAAATGGCACTTTATTGTATAAATCTAAGAAAATCATGGATGTGAAACAAAACTTTTTTGATACATTAGAACATTGTAAAGAAATTCAAGTAGAAGATACCCATGTGAATATTGTGAAAGGTTTATTTTTAAGCATTATTCGTATATTCTCACCATTATTATAGAAAAAATGCAAGGCTGAATCCTTGCATTTTTAGTAGAATTAAAATAATGATTTTACACAACCATACATTCCGGCATCATTTTCAAGTTTAGCCAAAACGATTGGTGTATTTTTACATGCATGGAATGCATACTCTTTAAAGAATGTGCTGATTCTTGAAGTTAGGATATCTCCAGCTTTAGAAACGCCACCACCAATCACAATGATTTCTGGATCAATCACACTACAGACTTGTGCCAATGCCTTTGCGAGAATTTTACAAGTGGAATCCACTAATTCGTTAGCGATGACATCCCCTTTTTTAGCCTCGTCATAAATGTGTTTAGCTTCTAAACAATCATAATCACGTAAACTAGAAGGACGTTTATCATTCTCTAACATCTTCTTAGCCTGAGTAACAATTCCAGTAGCTGAAACATATTGTTCTAAACATCCATGATTTCCACAGTTACATGGAGTTTTCTCATCATCCCTTACAGGCATGTGTCCGATTTCTCCGCCAGCACCATGAATTCCGGAAACGATCTGTCCATTTAAAACACAACCGCCACCAACACCAGTGCCAAGTGTAACCATTAATACATCTTGATATCCTTTCCCAGCACCTTGCCACATTTCACCAAGTGCTGCAACATTGGCATCATTGCCTACTTTAACAGGAAGGCCTGAAATTTCATGGAATTCTTTTTCAACATTCAATGAATTCCATCCTAAATTCACACATACACTCACAAAACCATTCTTATTTACTGGTCCTGGTACACCTAAACCTACACCCATCACATCACTTTTTTCGATGTCTTTCTTTTCAATAGTACGATTAATAAAATCAGCAATTTCAGTAAGAATATATTTTCCATTATCTGTTTTGTTTGTTGGAATTTCCCATTTTTCCATCAAATCTCCATCCACTGAAAACAATCCAATCTTTATTGTAGTACCACCAATATCTACTCCAAATCCATATTGCATATTTAAATTTCTCCTTTAATAATAGCTTATTAGAATTCTCAAAAAGAATCAATCACTTGTTTAAGTAAATCATCCACAATTAGTTTTGTATATCTTTTACATCCATATGGAGTGCCATCACATAGTGCATAATCACCAGAATACTCTATTGATTTGCCGCTTTTTAGATGCAAGATATATCGACTACTGCCACCACCACATAGGAGTGGTTGATATGTCTTTTCACTACCTAAATTTATTTTGATTTCATAAAAAAACTCACAGATCTTTGGTTCAGACAAATGATAAATTTTATCGTCTATTTGCACGGTTCCATTTACATTTATATAAACATTTTTTCTTTCGATAAGTGATCCTAAAACAGGTTCATATTGTTCAAAAACACAATTCAATTGTACAATTTCTTCATGTGTGTCTGGATCTACCTTTTTTTCACAGAATGAATAAACTTCAGGAATATATACATTCCCTTCTTCGTCATAAAAATCATTGATTGTATGATGTGATTGGGTATACGAAAAAAATGAAGTTACATAAGACTTGTATAAGGATCCATCATAATTTGATTTATGAGGAATTGATTTTTCTAAAGTTAAATATGTTTTCATAAGTAAACATTAACATAATAAAAAGGCTATTTCTAGCCTTTTAGAGTTGATCATATCATACATTATATACAAATGAAGATTCTTGTTTTTTTCTTGTGATTGTTAAAGAATGCCCAATATCACCTCTAAAAGAATGACACTAATCACAATAAAAGCTACAAAGGCTGGCCTTTTATATAATGGGACATTTGAATAATCCATCGCATTTGATAATTTTGACATACCATACTTTCCTAAATAGATATAAACCGAATCCCTTGGATTTTTGACATATTTTAATGTACGCGATAAAAAGATGTCTTCTAATCTTCTACAGAACAATTCATCCTCTAAATACGGCATGATTTTTGGATCTGTAAAAACTTGTACGATCTCTTTAGACCCAATCTTTTTAGGCAAATTTTTTTCAATCGAATTTAATATATCCTGGTAAACAACTATATCCTTTTCATTCTTCACAAACAATGTTTCTACTTTAGGAATGGGTGGAGGAATGATTGTATCCTCTTTAGTTGAAATGGATTGTGTTTGAATATCTTGTTTATTTTGTTCAAATGAAACAGACTCTATTTCTTGATTTGGATGAAGACACTGTTGATAAGCAGCCTGAATTTGTTTGAATTCTTCCGGATTCTCTTCAGGATGATACTGTTTTAAAAGTCTCGCATAAGCTTTTTTTATTTCTTTTTGGCTTAACTAGCAATTTGGTGACTTTGCTATAATTCTGCGTTTTATCACT
>OGUM01002157.1_pt1 | contig 12112 bp, 9 predicted proteins | sample 1553631 | NCBI WGS metagenome assembly OGUM01 (sample SAMEA2580228, study PRJEB22360) | human gut metagenome | biome: human gut; feature: human-associated habitat; material: faeces | place: Denmark | collected 2008/2010 | reverse complement strand
TCCGAACAGTGTCCCTATAAAGAATAGGGTGTTCGGATTATACTTCAATGGTGGACCCGAAGGGATTCGAACCCTCGGCCTCCGCGATGCGAACGCGGCGCTCTCCCAACTGAGCCACGGGCCCATATTCTTTTATGGCGCTCAAAACTGCTCACCTATAATATCACGATTGCCCGCCGGTGTCAAGCTGCAAAAGGGCAGGGAACACGCATTTTTGCGCACCAGCATAAACTGATACCGGAGAGTCGGCGCTCGCCCGCTTTCCCAATGAGATCTTAGGAGGGAATAATTTTATGGCTGCTTTTTATAATACCGCAACCCTTTCCTACCGTGATACCTCCACCAATTCCAATACCGTGGAGGGGCAGCTGGTGCAGGTGCTGGCCGCCGAAAAGACCGCCGTGCTGCCAACCTACGGCAGCAGCAATACCGTCACCTATATCGTCAGCATCCGCAATAGCGGCGCGGCCGCCTATACCGGGCTCACCGTCACCGATGACCTGGGCGGGTACGCCTTTGCCGGGGAGACCCGGGTGCCCCTCACCTATGTGGAGGGCTCGCTCAAGTATTACAGCAACGGTACGCTGCAGCCAGCCCCGGAGGTCACCGCAGGCGCCCCGCTGGTAATCGGCGGGATCACCGTTCCGGCGGGCGGCAATGCCCTGCTGATCTATGAGGCCGAGCCCAACGGCTACGCCCCGCCTGCCGCAGGCGGCACCATCACCAATACCGCCTCCATCACCGGCAACGGCCTGACCACCCCGTTGACGGCACAGGCGACGGTGGCAGCAGGGGAAACGCTGCGGCTTTCCATCAGTAAATGCATGAGCCCCACCAGCGTGGTGGAAAACGGAACGGTCACCTATACCTTCTACCTGCAAAACAGCGGCAATACCGCCACCGCTGCCGCGGATTATGTTATCGTTACCGATACCTTCGACCCCATCCTCAGCGGCCTCGCTGTTACCCTAGATGGTGCCCCGCTCACCCTTGGCACCGATTACACCTATGATACCGCCACGGGGGCATTTGCCACCACAGCCGGCACCATTACCGTCCCGGCGGCCACTGCGGTGCAGGATGCCGAAACAGGTCTGTGGCGCATCACCCCCGGCGTGACCAAGCTGGTCATCACCGGCACGGTGTAAATTCAAATCTCTGCGGAGCCCCAGCTGTGGCTCCGCCACCGATCCCCTTATCCCCATCCCCAGTATCAAAGAGGAGGCCGCCCGCCTTGGGCAGCCTCCCCGTTTTTACATATTCTCCAGGATCTCCCGAATGGCTTCCTCCACCTGCCGCACTTCCTCCTGGAACTGCCGGGCGGGTACCCGCACTGCCCCGTGCCCCAGTATGATGATCTGCTCCAGTCCATCAGAGGTCGCCACCCGCACCCGGTGCTCCTTGGCCAGCGTGTGGGTCACTTTTTCGATATACATATCCGCTGTCTCGGCTTCTTTGGTGTATACCACGCTGATGCCATGGTGCCGTTCAATGCTGCCGGGATTGCCCTTTACCTTGTAGGCGTCAAAAACCAATATCAGCTCGCACCGCCGGTAGCCTTGGTAGTTGCACAGGATCTGAATGAGCCGGTGCCGGGCGGCGTCCAGGTCGGTTTTCGCCAGCTCGGCCAGCTCCTCCCACGCAAAGATGATATTGTATCCATCCACCAGCAGATATTCCGGCCCTTCGGGCAGGGGCGCCGCTTTCCCCGGCTTGGGGCTATTCCCGGTCGGCTTTGGGGTATGCAGCGCTTCGCCGCTCCGCCGCTTGATGGGCCCGTAGGTCATCTCAAAAATCCGCATCAGCTCTTTATCCTGCAAAAGGGAGCCCCGGTAGGCCTCGCTGCGCTGCCGGGTCACGGCCGGTTCCTCCGGCTCCTCGTCTGCCTTCAGCACATTCGTCTGGATATGCGCCATACCCGGTACCTCATCCCACCGCACGGTGTGTCCGGCCCCTCGGCTGCAAAAGACCGAATCCGCCGTATTCGCGGTATCGGCATTGCAGTCGTAGCCGCAGGCGGCTATTACTTCCTCCGGGCGGCGGCAGGGGGCATAGCCATCCGGCTCCCAACTCAGCCGTCCTCGTCCACGGGTGTACCGCAGCACCTCAGCCGGGTAGTCCCGCAGGGCATCCAGCGCCGCCGTTCCCCGCAGGGTAGCAGTCTCCAGCCGCATTTCGGGCGGCTCACACGCGGCCTCCCGCTGCTGTATATCATGGATGGCCCGGCCCAGCTGTTCGGCCGGCACCGTCAGGGTAAAGCGGCACCACGGCTCCAGAAGGATACTCTCCGCCATGCGCAGTCCCTGCCGCACCGCCCGGTAGGTCGCCTCCCGGAAGTCCCCGCCCTCGGTGTGCTTTTGGTGGGCTCGTCCGGCGATCAGCGTGATCTTCATATCGGTGATAGGGGAGCCGGTCAGTACTCCCTTGTGGGTCTTTTCGGTCAGATGGGTCAGGATCAGCCGCTGCCAGTTCAGGTCCAGCTTATCGGTGGGGCAGTGGCTTTCAAATCGCAGCCCGCTGCCGCGGGGCAGCGGTTCCATCAGCAGATGCACCTCGGCGTAGTGACGCAGCGGCTCATAGTGACCGATGCCCTCAACCGGGGCGGCAATGGTCTCCTTGTAAAGAATGCTCCCCTCCTCAAAGCCGATGGCCAGTCCAAAGCGCTCCATGGCCACGCTCTGCAAAATCTCCTGCTGGATCTCTCCCATCAGCCGCACCCGGATCTCCCGCTTTTGCTCCTCCCACTCCAGGTGGAGCTGCGGGTCCTCCTGCTCCAGCTGGCGCAGCTGTGCAAGTGCGGTATGGGGGTCGGTGCCCTCCGGCAGCGTCACCCGGCAGCTTATCACCGGCTCCAGCAGGGGAGAGCTCCTCTCCTGCTCGGCGCCCAGTCCCTCTCCGGCACGGGTTCGGGTCAGCCCCGTCACGGCGGCCACCGTCCCTGCGGGGATCTCCTCCACCGCCTGGTATTTGGCCCCGTTATACAGCCGTATCTGGGTGATCTTCTCCCCGCCTGGCAGGGCCATGCGGACCTTCAGCGTACCGCCGGTCACCTTCAGGTGGGTCAGCCGGCTGCCCTGCGCGTCGGTCGAAATTTTATACACTTTTGCCGCGAAGTCCGGCAAATAGGCCGGGGCCAGGGTCAGTCGGTCCAGCCCCTCCAGCAGCTCGGCAATGCCCTCCTGCCGCAGCGCCGCCCCCCAAAAGCAGGGGAACCATGCCCGCCGGGCAAGGGCGGCAGCCAAATTTGTTTCGGTCAGTGTTCCGCTTTCCAGGTATTCCGCCATCAGCCGCTCATCGCACAGCGCCAGTGCTTCCTCATCGGTGTCATGGGGCAGGCAGGCGGGGGAGAGCTTCCTTTGCAGCTCCTCCAGAATAAGCGCGCGGTCAGCACCCGGCTGATCCATCTTGTTCACAAAAATAAAAGTGGGGATGCGGTACCGTTCCAGCAGGCGCCACAGCGTTTCGGTGTGGGACTGCACGCCGTCCGTCCCGCTGATAATGAGCGCCGCGTAGTCCAGCACCGCCAGCGTCCGCTCCATCTCCGCGCCAAAGTCAGCGTGCCCGGGGGTATCCAGCAGTGTCAGGACAGTATGGGGCAGGGTCAGCCTTGCCTCCTTGGCAAAGATGGTGATCCCCCGGCTGCGCTCCAGGGCATGGGTGTCCAAGAAAGCATCTCCATGGTCTACCCGCCCGGCCTGCCGCAGCGCCCCGGCCCCCACCAGCATGGCTTCGGTCAGGGTGGTCTTGCCGCTGTCCACATGGGCCACCAGCCCCAGCGTGATATTCTTCTGTGCCATGGCGGTGCCCCCTTTCCGTTATCGTTCCATTCGCTTTCGTAAAATCAGTCGTTCTCCTGCTGCGCGGCGCTCAGCTTCCGCAGATACCGGATCCCCTCGGTAAGGAAGGCCTCCCGGTCAAAGGCCGCGTTGCCGATGGATTCCTGCACGATGATGCCATCGCAGACCAAAAGCAGCAGCCAGGTCAAAAAATCGGCCGGCAGCGCGGTGCGTTCGGCTATTTTCCCACGGATCAATCCCTGAAAGTTCTGATACAGGGTGGTCAGGTTCCGCCGCAGAGTCTCATTGCCCAGCTGGGCTTCCGCCAGCAGCTGCAGGCGCAGTCCGGCAGAGGCAATATCCCGCTCCGCTACATACCGCACCAGCCGGTTCAGGCTGGTGTCCTTCTCTTTGTTCTCGGTCCAGCGGATCAGATCCTCCCACTGTTCATCCAAAAAACGCTGAGTAATATCCAGAAAAACCTCATTTTTGGTTTTGTAGTGGTAGTACAGCGTCCCCTTGGAGATCCCGGCCGCCGCCGCGATCTCCGCCAGCGAGATATCGGCCAGCGCGGTCGTCTTGAGCAGCTCGGTGGTGGCCTGCAATATCTTTTCCTTGATGTTATCCTTTCTCGGTGCGGCCATATGCCAGCTCCTTTCCTGTTTCTACCCCGAATTGTACCATGAAAGCGGACGGCTGTCCATCCTGCCCGGCGGTGTAAAATTTGCGGAAATTTTCTCTCACCCGTCCCTTTGCCGTCTTGACATCTCTCCCGGCAGGCGCTATCATTTGGGTATAGAGTCGGCCGCTTGGCCGACACGAACAGGAGGTGCCGGAAAATGGACATCCGCAGGATAAACCGGCGGCTGAAAAAACGCTTTGGCCCGGCGGTCACGGCCACCCTAACGGATGGCTGCATCGTGCTTTCGGGGCATTTGCCCGCCTGGGCAGAAACGGTGGAAGCCTGTTCCCTGGCAGCCGAAAAATACAGTACCACCCATGTGGTCAATGAGATCCGCTGCGATGAGGTGGGGGAGCAGCCCATCCGCATGCCCACTCTGCGGGATACCGCCCTGGAAGGCAGAAAGCCGGATGTCCTTATTATCGGCGGGGGCATTTCCGGGGCCTCCATCGCCCGGGAGCTTTCCAAATGGCAACTGGATATCCTGCTGGTGGAAAAGGAAGCCGATCTGGCATTGCAGGCTTCCGGCCGCAATGACGGCGAGGTCCACCCTGGCATCGATCTTTCCCGCGGCTCTCTCAAGCACCACTATGTCCGCCGAGGAAATGCCATGTACGATCAGCTCTGCCGAGAACTTGATGTTCCCTTTAAGCGGGTGGGGCAGTATGTCTGTTTCGAAAAGGCCTGGCTTAAGCCCATCATTGCCCTCTACTGCCTCATCCGTAAAAAGCGGGACGGCATCGCCGATACCGAGCTCATCTCCGGGGAGGAGCTGCGCCGCCGGGAGCCCAATCTCCGTTTTGCCTTCGCCATCTCCAATCCGTCCTCCGGCTGTGTCTGTCCCTATGGGCTTACCATCGCCTATGCCGAAAACGCCGTGCAGAACGGTGCCGAGGTCTCGCTGAATACCGTCGTGCTGGGCATGGAGGTACAGGATGGCAAAATACATAGCGTCACCACCAACCGCGGCACCGTTTATCCCGCGTTGGTCATCAATGCCGCCGGCGTCTTCGCGGAGGAGATCGCCGCTATGGCGAGGGACCGCTTCTTCTCCATCCATCCCCGCCGCGGCACCAATTCCATCCTGGATAAAAAGGCCGGGGCCTATATGCACACCATCGCCTCCGTCATGGATATTGCCCGGAACACTCACCACTCCAAAGGCGGCGGCATACTGCACACCGTCCACGATAACCTGCTGGTTGGCCCCGATGCCATAGAAACTTGGGAAAAAGAGAACACCGAAACCCACCGGGAAAGCATCGACCATGTGTTCCAAAAGCAGCAGCGCACCATGCACACCCTTTCCCAGGGGGATATCATTACCTACTTTACCGGGGTGCGCGCCCCCACCTTCGAAGAGGACTTCATCATCGAAATGGGCCGCAAAACCGGCAACATTCTGCACTGTGCCGGTATCCAGTCCCCAGGGCTTACCACTGCCCCGGCCGTCGCGCTGGATATCGAAAAAATGGCGGTCGATTATCTTTCCACGCTTAAACCGGTGGAAAAGAACGAAAACTACGATCCCATCCGTCACGGCCCGCCCGTCCTGCGGGAAATGAGCGATGAGCGGCGGGCCGCCCTCATCCGGCAGAACCCCGATTACGGCATCATCATCTGCCGCTGCGAGGAGGTAAGCAAGGGAGAAATCCTGGATGCCCTGCGTTCGCCCATCCCGGTTCCCACGGTGGATGGCATCAAAAAGCGGGTGCGGCCCGGCATGGGCCGCTGCCAGGGCGGGTTCTGCTCGCCGCTGGTCACTCAGATCATCGCCGAATACCTGGACTGCCCATTGGAGGAGGTCAGAAAATCCTCTGAGCAAGCGGTCATCACCTATGGCAAAACCAAATGACGAAGGAGGGAGAAAGCATGCTTACCGTTGATGTTCTGGTCATCGGCGGGGGACCGGCCGGGCTGGCCGCGGCCATTGCTGCCCACCAAAACGACGCCAAGGTTCTTCTCATCGAGCGGGAAGCCCGCCTGGGCGGTATCCTCAAACAGTGCATCCACGATGGCTTTGGCCTGGTACGGTATGGAGAAAAGCTCTCCGGCCCGGAATACGCCGGCCGTTTCATCGATGAATTTCATGCCCTGGGGCTGCAAGCGAGGACCCTCACCTTCGTCACCCGCATCCAAAAGACCGTTGAGGGTTTTGCCGTCACCCTGGTAAACCGGGATGGCGTGGAAACGGTGGCCGCCAAAGCGCTGGTGCTGGCCACCGGCTGCCGGGGGGGGGCTGCCCAACAGGGCTCCACGGGTGACGGGAGAGGACTGCCAAGCAGGTCTCCATCCATGGCACCCGCCCGGCCGGGGTCTTTACTGCCGGGTGTGCCCAGCATTTTACCAACCTGCTGGGTCAACTGCCCACCCGGAAGTGTGTCATCCTCGGCAGCGGGGATATCGGTCTTATCATGGCCCGCCGCCTTACGCTGGAGGGCGCCCAGGTGCTTGGCGTCTATGAGGCCAAACCCACCCCCTCCGGGCTCACCCGCAATATCCACCAGTGCCTGCATGATTACAATATCCCGCTTTATCTCTCCCATACCGTCACCCGCGTTTTTGGGCAGGATCGACTGACTGCGGTGGAAATTTCCCAGGTGGATGAGTGCATGGTTCCCATCCCCGGCACCGAACAGATCGTGGAATGCGATGCCCTCATCCTTTCGGTCGGGCTCATCCCGGAGAACGAGCTGGCCGAGGGCCTTGGCGCGGCCATCGATCCCAAAACCAAAGGCCCCATCTGCGATGCCGGGCTGATGACCTCGGTCCCCGGTGTCTTTTCCTGCGGCAATGCCCTGCATGTCAATGACCTGGTGGACTATGTCTCCGAAAGCGGAGAAGCCGCAGGAAAAAGCGCGGCCCGGTACCGTCCGGGGCAGCAAAGAACCCTCATTCCCATCATGGCGGGGGAGGGGCTGCTGTATGCTGTGCCCCAGCGGCTGGATGTTGCAGCCGACCGTTCCGCCGTGACTGTCTACTTCCGCAGCCGGGAAAACCTGGGCCCCTGCCGCCTTGTCATTACAGCCGATGGCCGGGAAATATACACCCGCCGGTACCCCTTCCTCCGCCCGCCGGAGATGGAACGGCTGGAGCTGGATCTTTCCGCACAGGCGCTGACCGCGGCTTCGCAGATCAAACTGGAAATTGAGGTGATGGAGCATGACTGAGCTGACCTGCATCGTCTGTCCCCGGGGCTGCACCCTGCGCATCGAAGAGCGGGACGGCCGTTTTACCGTCACCGGCAATGCCTGTAAACGGGGGGAACAGTTCGCCACGGCCGAGATGACCTGCCCCACCCGCACCCTCTGCACCACGGTGCGCACCGTTTTTCCGGAGGTCCCGGTCATCAGTGTACGCACCTCGGCCGAAATACCCAAGGATAAAATTTTCGATGTCATGCGGGAAATTAACCGCGCCCGTGTGACCCGCCCGATGAAACGGGGAGAAGCGGTGCTGCCCAATGTGCTGGGCTTGGGGGTGGATATCATCATCACCTCCGGCCTGCTGGAAGAGAAAACCGAAAAGGAGAATGACCATGAGCAATAAACCGTACAAAGGCTTCGAGCCCAAGTGGCTGCTGACTCCCGCCCCGGCGGGCAGCTATCGTTCCATCTTCCGCTGGGGCGATCCCGCGTTTTTCAAGTACCCCAAGGAATCCCTCTACAAGATGATGAAGGAAGCCTTCCATATGACCGATGACGACTTCAGGGACTACACCGATGATATCGGCTTTGATCAGGTCTCTCTCCCGGATCACCCCCCTCGCATCGCCCCGGAGCACCTGGAGGCGCTGAAAAAGATCGTCGGGGAAGAATTTGTTACCACCGGGGATTACGAAAGACTTTCGGTGGCCTATGGCTGCACCGGCTACGATCTTCTCCGTTTGAGGCACAAACAGATCGATAGCCTGCCGGATGTGGTGGTCTACCCCGATACCACCGAGCAGGTGGAAGAGCTTGTCCATTATGCGGCGGAGCATAAGCTCCCGCTGTATGTCTACGGCGGCGGCAGCTCCGTTACCCGCGGCGTGGAGCCCATCAAGGGCGGCATCTCGCTGGATATGCGAAAGCGCTTCAATAAGATCCTCAGCTTCAATGAGGTGGACCAGACCATCACGGTGCAGGCGGGGCTTTCCGGCCCCGCGCTGGAGGAAGCCCTGCAGGATGCCCCCAATCGCTTTGGCGCCAAGCGGCAGTATACCTGCGGCCATTTCCCCCAGTCCTTCGAGTACAGCAGCGTGGGCGGCTGGGTGGTCACCCGCGGCGCGGGCCAGAACAGCACCTACTATGGCACCATCGCCGATATCGTCCTTTCGCAGAAGTACGCCACCCCCATCGGCCGCATCGTCACTCCCCATTATCCTAGGGAGGCCACCGGCCCCGATCTCAACCAGATCATGATGGGCTCGGAGGGCACTTTCGGCGTCCTTACCGAAGTGACCCTCAAGGTATTCCGCTGGCAGCCGGAAAACCGAAAGCGCTTCTCCTACATGTTCCGGGATTGGGAGACCGCCATGGCGGCCGCCCGGGAGATGATGCAGTGCGAATGCGGCTATTCCTCGGTGTTTCGCCTTTCCGACCCCGAAGAGACCCACCTGATGCTCAAGCTCTACAATGTGGATGAAACACCGCTGGCCCCGCTGCTGGATAAGCTGGGCTACAAGGATATGGAGCGCTGTATGTTCCTGGGCTTTACCGATGGCGAAAAGGGCTTTTCCAAAAATGTGGCGAAGAATATCCACCGCATTGCCCGCCGCTTTGGTGCCATGCCCATGACCGGCTATGTGACCAAGAGCTGGGAAAAGGGCCGCTTCAATGACCCTTACCTCCGCGATACCCTCATGGATTTCAGCGTCATCACCGATACGCTGGAGTGCAGCGTCAACTGGTCCAATATGGCGCAGGTGCACCGCGATGTGCGCGCGGTCTGCCATGCGCTGCCCAATACCATCGTCACCACGCACATGAGCCACTGCTACCCGCAGGGCGCCAACCTGTACTTCATCTTCATCACCCGGATGAACGATGCCGCTGAATTTAAGCGCTACCACACCACCATTCTGGATGCCATCCAGAAATCCGGCGCGGCCATCAGCCATCATCACGGCATCGGCAAGATGTTTGCCCCCTGGCTGGAGGGCTACATCGGCGAGAAGGAGTACGGGGTGTTCCGGGTGCTCAAGGATTACTTTGACCCCGATTACACCATGAACCCCGGCGGTACCATCGGCCTGGACCTGACCCCGGAGGAAAAACGCCACCTGAACGAGCGCAAGGACTATCGATAAGCACCAAACCAGGCCCGGAGAACTGCGGTTTTCCGGGTCTTTTGGCGTCCTTTTCCAGGGCGGCGGGAGGGATCGGCCGGAGGCCAGGAACGCCCGCAGGCAGGCTTATGCCCGGCGCAGACGGGCTGATGCCTGTCAAGGGCAGCGACGCCGCTTCCGACGATTCCTCTCGCCGCCCCTGTTTTTTGATATTTTATCAAAGAAAAATCAAATTTGCTGTTGACAATAACATATGAGCGTGCTATCATATGAACAGCAAAACATATGAATGGAGGTCGAAATGATGCCAAAGCATGACCATACCGCCATCCTGCAAACGGTGCGGCAGGAGCTGCCCCCGGAGGAGCTGATCTGTGACCTTTCGGATCTCTTCAAGGTGTTCGGCGATACCACCCGCATGCGGATTCTGTATTCGCTGTTTGAATCGGAGCTGTGTGTCTGCGCCATCGCGGAGCTGCTGGGCATGACCCAATCTGCCATCTCGCACCAGCTTAAGGTGCTGCGGGAAAATAAGCTGGTCGCCTCCCGCCGGGAGGGCAAGACCATCTACTATTTCCTGGCGGATGACCATGTCCGTACCATCATCGGGCAGGGCTTTGAGCACCTGACCGAGCATGACCACCATTCCCATCCCAACAATCATTCATCCAAGGAGGAAAACTGACATGAAAAAGATGTATATGCTGGAAGACCTGGATTGCGCCAACTGCGCCGCCAAGATGGAGGAAGCCATTTCCAAAATTGATGGCGTGACCTATGCCCGTGTCAGCTACCTGGCCCAGAAGCTCACCCTGGAGGCCGATGACGCCCGCTACGATGACATCCTGGCCGAAGTGGTAAAGACCTGCAAGCGCGTGGAACCCGATTGCCGCATCCTGCTCAAGTAATATTTTCCGCCATCACCGGGGAAAGGGGATTACCGAAATGACAAGAAAACAGAAAAAGCATCTGGCCCGCATTATCGCCGCGGCGGTACTGCTGGCACTGGTGTGGTTCGTTCTCCCGCTGGAGGGCATCTGGAAGCTTTTGGCCTACTGTGTGCCGTATTTCATTGTCGGCTGGGATGTCCTGTGGGGTGCTATCCGCAAGATCCTGCACGGTGACCTGATGGACGAGGAATTCCTCATGTCGGTCGCCACCATCGGCGCCTTTGTACTGGGCGATTACCGGGAAGCCGTCGCCGTTATGCTGTTCTATCAGATCGGTGAATGGTTCCAGGGCGTTGCCGTGGGCAAGACCCGCCGCAACATCACCCAGCTTATGGATCTCCGCCCCGATTACGCCAATGTGGTGCGGAATGGACAGGAAGAAAAGGTGGACCCCGATGAAGTGGAAGTAGGGGAGACCATCATCGTCCGCCCCGGCGAAAAGATCCCGCTGGATGGTGTGATCCTGGAGGGCTCCACCGCTGTGAATACCGCCGCCCTAACCGGCGAAAGCCTGCCGCAGGATAAGGCGGAGGGCGATCCGGTGGTCAGCGGTACGGTAAATCTCACCGGTGTCATTACGGTTCAGACCCAAAGCGCCTACGGCGAATCCACCGCCGCCAAAATACTGGAGCTGGTGGAAAACGCCTCCGAGCAAAAGGCCAGGGTGGAGGGCTTTATCACCCGGTTTGCCCACTGGTACACCCCCTGCGTCGTGGCAGGCGCCGCCCTGCTGGCGGTTATTCCGCCCCTGTTCTTCTCCCAGCCCTGGGGCACCTGGGTGGAGCGTGCCCTGGTATTCCTGGTCGTTTCCTGCCCCTGCGCGCTGGTTGTCAGCGTACCGCTCACCTTCTTCGGCGGCATCGGCGGGGCTTCCCGCTGCGGCATCCTGGTAAAGGGCGCAGGCTATATGGAAACACTGGCTAAGGCCAAAACCGTCGTATTCGATAAGACCGGCACCCTGACAAAGGGCAGCTTTACCGTCACCCATATCGTCCCCGCCGCCGGAACCGAGGACGACCTGCTGGCGACCGCCGCTGCTGCCGAGAGCTTCTCTCATCATCCCATTGCCCAGTCGGTGGTGGCCGCCTACGGCAAGCCCATCGAAAAAGAGATCGAGGACGCCAAGGACCACACCGGCCGCGGCATCGAAGCCGTCATTGACGGCCGTCATATCTACGCCGGCAATGAGCGCTTGATGAAGGAGATCGGTGTTTCCTGCGCCGCAGTCGCCGAGGTCGGCACCGTTATCCATATGGCGGCCGATAAGGACTACCTCGGCTATCTGGTCATCGCCGATACCCCCAAGCCCGATTCCGCCGAGGCCATTCGGACCCTCAAGGCCGAGGGCGTGGAAAAGACCGTGATGCTGACCGGCGATAAGACCGCCGTAGCCCAGGCTGTGGCTGGGGGGCTTGGTCTGGGTGAATACCGGGCC
>OGUM01002153.1_pt1 | contig 12130 bp, 10 predicted proteins | sample 1553631 | NCBI WGS metagenome assembly OGUM01 (sample SAMEA2580228, study PRJEB22360) | human gut metagenome | biome: human gut; feature: human-associated habitat; material: faeces | place: Denmark | collected 2008/2010 | reverse complement strand
TGCCTGACCATATACAAGGTTTGTTACCCTTCCAACTTCAAGAAAGACATCTACTATTAACAACTTTACCACAAGATTTATCATCTGTGTATCATCAGTAAATATATGCACGATAAAATGTCCTGCCAATGCAAATGTCACGGAAAAACAGGTCGCTGTGATGATACCGTATATCGCAGCTTTTCTCGTTCCCCTGTTACATTCCTCAAACTCTTTTGCTCCAATTCTCCAGCCGGTCATAATTGCATTTGCCTGAGCAAGGGCAGCTCCCACACAATATGAGAAATTTGCAATCTGTACAGCATATGAGCGTGCTGTAACATTCATTCCATCCACATCCATCTGATTCATAAAACGCACTATAAATGTCATTGCGATGTTGTAAAGTGCTGTTTCAAGCGCAGAAGGAAAACCAATCTTAACAATTTGCGCAAATATCTTTCTTGATGCAATTCGCTCAGGACTCTGTTTTGCTTTTATAAGCACAGCCCCCATACCTGCTACAATAATAAGATTTACAACTCTCGAAATAACCGTGGCAACAGCAACTCCCATCACACCCCAGTTGAATGCAAATAAAAATACTGAATTAAGTATTATATTGAGAACATTTCCAACAACAGTTCCTATCAAAGAATGTTTTGTATATCCAAACACTCTCAAATAACTGGAGAAAATAGGAATCAGTGCATTTAAAAAACATGCGCCGCCAACAATTCTAAGATATATTTCAGCCGGCTCAAGCAAAGCCGGAGCAATACTTACGATTCGAAGTATCCCACCAGAAAAAGTAGCAAGAATGACAGACATTACGATACCTATCAATGCGTTGAATATAAGTCCAAGTTGCCTTGCCTGATATGCTATCCCCGGTCTTCCGGCTCCGATATTTTGTGACATAACAGCTATCATACCCGACGATATTACGCCGAACATGATAATAAAAACACCTATATATGTATTTGCTGTTCCAACAGCCCCCACAGCCTGATCACTTACTGATGATAACATCAGTGTATCAACCATACCTGAAAGCATATAAAATAAAGTTTCCAGGCATATTGGCACAGATAGCTGTGTCAATGTTTTTCTTTCACCTTGCATGTTTTTCTCCATAAATTCCGAGTTGTAGTGCAATCTTTTTCCATTTTCTGATCTTAGTTCTAAATGTTCCGAATGGCGCAACCGTGTTAACATGTATAAACTTGTATACTTCCCATACCGCTGTTTTGGTTGCTTCATCGGCCCACTTTCTCATATGTGGCTCGAATAACTCTTCGTCGCTTAATGAGTCAATCATTTCATAAATCATATTAATATTCTCATTCAGCTCCTGCAGCGACAGATGCGCATATGTATCTGTGAACCATTGATATAATCCGCCAAGCTGATTCCACCTAAAATTATCCGAAGGAGTCTTGACATGGAGACCCTTTCTTTCGTCTGATTCCCATTTAATAACAAGAGTTGTCCACCCAACCTGATAAGCAAGATTTTCTGCTGGAGTTCGATCAACCTCATCGACTCTCATATCTTTTAAATATTCCGGAATATCATCAAATTCTGAAATATACTTCGCAAAGCTTTTATTTATCTCGTTTTTAAGCTCCTCTTTATTCTCATATGTTCTCAATGTTCTATCTCCTCAACTTCCGATTTCTTGTCATCATTGCAGAATATAATATTCCCCTGGTCTTATCTCTTGAATACCCCCTTCTAAACGCTCCAGAATTTCTCTCTTCATATTGCGAACAATCACTTTTTCATGGTATTCATACTCAGTTTTTCCTTCTCCCACAATGATGTTTTCTTTCTTTTCTTCTCAAGACTTGCTATATCCTTTTTAATATACTTACTACTTTTTATACACAAGAAAGTGTAAAGTTCTTTTATCCCCTATTTTTCAATAACTATTGCAAAATTATATCTTGTTTAAGAAACTATTTTAATTTTAAAGATAAAAAATTCTTCATCCTGCAATGCTTTATATTCCATATTGTAATTATTCAGAATATTACTTACAATATATAAACCTAATCCATTACTATTTTCCTTATTTAAATCAAATTTAACATCAAATATTTTATCCATATTCGAAATTTTATTGTTACCGTATGTATTCTCTATATATAACCAATCATTAACTATCCCAATATTAATTACCCCATTTACATCAGTATATTTTACCGCATTACTAATCAAATTAGATAGAATAATCTTTAAAGCTGTTTTTCCTATATAAACATTCTCATCTAATATATAATTATTGACAGTTATTTTCTTTTGATTTGCTAATATTTCATACTTTTTTAATATGTCTTCTAATGTATCATTTATTTTCAAATATTCTTCATCATTATTCAAATTTTCTATAGAATGAACTGATAATATTTGAGAAATATTTTTTGTTAAACCATCAACGATTTCAATACATTCATTAATATAAATATCTCTTTCTTTATATTTTCCAATATTGTATTTCATATTTTCCAGTATTATTTTAAGACTAGCAAGAGGAGTTTTAAGTTCATGGGATGCACCTTTAAAAAAGTCATATTTTAACTTTTCTAATTTTAAAATTTCTTTATTTTTAAATTCCAAATCGTCAATTGTTCTTAATAAAGTAGAATACAAATCATTAATTTGCTGTTTTAATTCTCCAACTTCATCATTAGAGCTAACTTTTAATCGCGTTTTTTTATCAAGTTTCATCATTTTATCAGTAACAATTTTTATTTCTTGTAAATTATTTTTTATTAATTTTGCATAAATTAAAGAAATAATAGCAGAAAATAAAATTGATATTAATAAAGAATATGGTAAAAATTTAAGGCTTAAATCTTTCGCATCTTTTTGCATATCAGCTGTAGAAACAAATTGTAGATTTATTTTTTCACCATCATTAAGCGTTATTTCTCTTTCTTCAATTATCAAAGAATTACTATCACTTTCTAAATTAACATTTATATTATCTTTGATTTGTATTTCATTTTTATTATTTTTTTCTTTTATAAATGCTTTTATTTCACTACTTTTCGAATAAAGCTCCAAAGTTTGTTCTATATATTCTATTTCTTTTCCATTCATATTACCAGAAATTTCATCTGCAATATTATAAATCTTTTCTTTTCTCGTCTCCAAATATGTTTTAGGAAAGATAAAAAAAACTAATGAATGAACTAATATAATTATTATTCCAAGAACAGAAAATATTTGTATGAACATTTTGGGAAATATCTTTAATTTTTTCATTTTCTCTCCAATTTATATCCTACATTTCTTATAGTAGTTATACAGTCTAATTGTAATTTTTTTCTAAGTTCTTTTATATATACATCTATTACCCGATCATAAGGAATTTCTTCGCTATCTTTCCATACATAATCAATAATTTGCATTCTTGTTAACACTTGTCCATTATTATCCAATAAACATTTTAATACTTCTAGTTCTTTTGCATTTACATCTATTTCTTCACCATTTATTTTAGCTGTATAGCTATTAAAATTAACCGATAGATCCTTATATTCAAACTTCTCTAAATGTCCATAATTCTTCTTAATTAAAGAATCTATTCTGGCCTTTAAGACCGGCAATGAAAATGGCTTTTCTATATATCCATCTGCCAGATTAGTAAACGCATCAATTTTATATTCTTCATCACTAAATGCAGTCAGGATTAGAATTGGTAAATTGCTTTTCTTTCTAATTTCTTTCAACACTTCTAACCCATTAATAAAAGGTATCTGTATGTCTAAGATAACCAGATTTATATCGCTATTAAATTTTGACAATGCTTCTCTTCCATCTTTAGCTTGAATAACTGTATATCCAAATTCTGAAAGATATTCACTTATCCCCTCTCTTATTATATTATCATCTTCAACTGTTAATATTTTCATGTATACCTCCACTTAAGCATATTCGCTTATATTGTACAGCATATTATTGGGTATTGAAAAGCAAAAAATTTTTGGTGCTTTTCAGCACCAAAAATTTTATTTATTGTCAATTAATAATTCTTTTGGATTCTTTCTTAATATATTGAAAGAAGATATAACCAAAGATACAAGCAGTACTAAACTCATAAATATAACTACATAAATTATGAATTTAGGTAATACATTTATATCTAAACTTGATAATGTCTTGTTAAATCCTTCAGCTTCTGCCCCACCACCTAATTGGCTAGATGCAGATTGTCTAGCTATTTGTTTAGCTATATCACCAGTAACCTTATTCAATATATTATTCCCAAGCTTATCAGCTGTATACCCAGCTAAGAAATAAGAACCAACGAATGCGGGGATTGATATAAATACCATCTCAATTAGGAATTGACCAAAAATTTCTAATTTTGATATACCTAATGATAGTAATACTGCTATTTCCTTCTTTCTGGCATTCATCCATAATAATAATAATAATGAAACTACAACTCCTGCAAATATTAATGAGCCAACAAATAATTTATTTGAAATTGAGTAGATACCTGATATAGATTGTTGTAATGCAGGGTAATTTGATGAACTTTTAATCAAATTATATGCTCTCCAATTTATATCTAATTTCCCAAGATCTTTTATTACACTATCAAGATTCTTATCACCTTTTACAAAGAATGTTGCATCCTGGTATACAGCTGTATCTTCTGTATTACCATAAACTTTAGCAGCTGTATGAACATCAGTGATTAATGTATTTTCGTATAGTTCTTGTGCTGCACTTACTCCACCGCTATTATGCCCATCGAATAGACCTTTAATTTCTACTTCTACTGTTTCGTCTGCACCTTTCTCATTATCAGCATCAAATAAATTAGATTTTATTTTTATCTTATCTCCAACTTTAAGATTATTTTTTTCAGCTAAATCTTTATGCATTAAGATTTTATTTTTATCTTCATTTTCTAAATGCTTTCCTTCTACTAATTTATATGCTCCTGATACAAATTTTGTTTCTTTTGATGAGTCGTTAACTCCGGTTAACATCACTGTTCTTTTAAAATTCTTCGCTCTTTTAGGCGATTGATTCGCAAGAGTCTCTTTAGTTTCAATAATATCATAATCAACTAAATCTGCAACACTGTTTATTCTTTTTACATAAGAGTCTATACTATCTGTTTGAGATATCTTTTTAATATCTTCACCCTTTACATTTCCTCCACCTCTAGGTGTTCCTGGATTTACCTGTCTATTTATCTCCATAGAAAAACTATTTGTTATATTAGCAAATGTTTCTTTTGAAGCTCTGTCCGTAGCATCTTTAATAGATAAACTTATAAGACTTAAAGTTGACATAGCCAAAATAACTAACATAATAATTATTGATTTTAAGCTTTTTCTAGTTACATAAGCAAATGCATTTTTTATCATTATTCAACCTCCAAATTCATTTTATTTACTTTTTTTAACTTTTTACCACTTAGTTCTAAAATGATATCCGCAGAATCTGATACTTCCTTACTGTGTGTTACAACTATTACACATTTATTTCTATCTTTAGCTAATGTCTTTAATATATTAATTATTTCTCCGGCAGTAACACTATCCAGATTACCAGTAGGCTCATCAGCCAGTATTATTGGAGCATCTGATACCAATGCTCTGGCAATAGCTACTCTTTGCTGCTGTCCACCAGATAATTTCATAACATTTCTTTTTATTTGTTTTTTATCTAAGCCTAGTTCAAACAAGATACTTTCATCTGCTGATTTATTCACTAATCTAATATTTTCAATCGGCGATAAATAATCTATTAAATTATAGTTTTGAAACACTAAAGATATATTATTTTTTCTATGATTACTATATCCTTTCTTTTGTATATCTTCATTCTTAAACAATATTTGTCCTGTTTGAGGTTTATCGAGTCCAGCAAGTAAGGAAAGAAGTGTAGATTTTCCTGCTCCTGACTTTCCTACTATCGCATAAAACTTCCCAAGTTCAAATTTTTGATTTACTCCTGACAAAACTTTTTCTTTAGAATTGGCATAACTATATGATACATTCTTTATTTCTAATATTTCCATCATTTTCTCCTAACTTATTTTTGATAATATTTCTTTAGGCTTCTTGATTAATATTAATGAAGAAGCAAATACAACTGATAAAACAATAATACTTATTAATATTAAATAACTTTGTCCAAGTGTTGTAATATTTAACATAAAACTATCATTTATTAAACTTCCACCAGAAATCATTGAGTCCTCTGAGTTAACGATTCCACCTGCAATTACTTTTAGTAATACATTTCCTAAAAATAAGGAAGATATTATACTTGGTATCGATATGAATAATAACTCGAATATAAATTGCATTATAATATGTATCTTAGATGTTCCAATAGATAAAAATATACCTATTTCATAAATTCTTTCTCTTAACCATAGAATCAAGATTAATGAAAGAACAACCATCCCACCTAACATAATAGAATAAGTCATTATTTTTATTATGTGTTTTATTCCACTCACTGACTCCAAAGACTCTTCAAACGCATTAGAATCTTTTTCAACAAAATACTTTGACTCATCAATTTTAAGCTCTTTTAATTTGTTTAAGGCTAAGTCCGTAGATTCTGCACTACCAGAATACATTAAAATTTTATTTGCGATTTTATTATTTTCTGATTTATTTAATATCTCTTGGCTTGTTGAATAATCTACAAACACCATATTTTCGCTAAAATCAGAAGATAGCCCTGTATATGTTTCATGTTTTTTACCAGAAAAGATCCCTATAATTTTAAATTTATGACTTTTTATTTTTCCACTTTTTTCAATATCTAGTAATTCAAGATTAACTTCATCACCTAATTTTAGATTGTTTTGTTTAGCAAATTCTTCATGAACAATAATTGAATTCTTATCATTTTCTTCTATATTTTTTCCTTCTTTAATTGTAAACACTCTACTGCTAAACAAAATATTTCTTTTAGTATTATTTGTAGCTTCGAATGAAACAACATTCTTAAATTCGTCAGATAAATCTTCTCTATTTATTCTTTGTTCTCCGCTAACTACTTTAGCATCTTTTAGTTTTGCTAATCCATCATATTGAATTATTATTTTTTCAACTTCTTTTATTTTTTCAATATCTTTAAATTGATTAACGTTAAAATATTTACCATCTTTTTTTGTTATTGAAATTGAAGAATTAGAACTTTCATATAAAGTCTTTTCTATTTCATTGCTTGATTTCATTATTGTTAAACAAGAATACAAGCAAGAAAGAACTATAGTTAATATGATAAAAATTATTAAAGTTCTATTTCTCTTTCTTGTAATATATGCTATAGCATTTTTTATCACTTTCCTAACTACTCCTTTCTATTTTCTTACTCCATAACTAATTGCATCTACTGGACAAGCATTTTTTCATAAATTATTTTTAGTAGCAGACTGTATCGTATGTCTGAAAGTATTATAAAATAAGCGTTTATTACTTTCTTTACACAAAATAATGTCTACTACGTTCTCCTTTCTATTAGTTTCATCTCTTTGCTAGCTGTTTCTTTAGTCGTTCATTCTCGGATTTGAGTTCTTCATAATCGACTAATTGAACAATCAGTTTCTTTTTATCATCCTCTAACTTTTTAACCTGTTCCCTAAGAGTAGCAATCTTTTCATCCTTGAGCTGTATCTTATCCTTTTTAACAGCAACCACATCATCTAAAGGGCTTGCCTTTGAGATAGCTCTAAGGCTTAAAATACGCTCCTTAATTTGTGCATTGTTATAAAGGGTTGCCCTTGATACGCCTGCCTCTTTGCTTACAGTTTCAAAGTTAATAAGCTTGTTCTTTCTTTTAAGTTTATCAATAGCCTTGCTGACCTTATCAATAGTTTCTTTATTCTTAGCTTCTGCATGAGCCTTAATGCCTGCAACCTGACTATCCGACACTTTCTTTGCCATTTAACTGCACCTCCAAACTTTCTACCAACGGTTTCAGATACTTGTACTTAATGTACTGTTTCTGCCATTCTCGTTCGTGACCAAGTTCCTTTAACCTTGCCATTTCCTTTTCAAGTAAATCCAATTCATCCTTCAAGATTGGATAGAACTGAACTTCCGTGATGTAGTTAGGGCAGTTATAAAAGAAGCAGCCATCTCCATCAGTGCAATTACCTCGTCTAAAGTCGTACAAGCATACTCCTGTAGGCAAAGGATTGAAACTCATTGTTTTTGCTAATCCAGTGATTACATCATCAATCTCATCCTCAGTCTTACCATGAAATAAATCATCAAGCTTACCTTTGATTTCTTTTGCACGAAGCCCTGCTATCTTTGACTCTGGACTTAAAATCATATCAGAATAGATTTCTTTGACTTCTTCTTCCTGTAAGGTAAGATAGTGTGCCGTCATTTCAATCGAAACATGAGAATACTGTTTCATAATCATTGCGATAGGCACTTTTCTCTTGATAAGTTCCCTTACAAATGTTGCTCTGAACTGATGTGATGTAAGTGGATATAATTCACCTTTGTTATCTCGGATATCATGTCTTCTTACAAATGAAGGTAATCTTTTTGATACCCATTTTGCATTGTTAAGAGGTCTAATTCCATGATTCCTGATAACAAACAGTTCCTTTAATCCACTTTCCTTACGAAGCTCTGCTGTGTATTCTGAGAGCTCTGCAATGGCGTCTTTTACAATGTCATTGATAAATACCTTATGGATGATAGGCTCACCTTTTTCAGTCTTACCAAGTGTTACTTCCATGTAATCATAGCCATCTGATGTGCATTTTACGCATCCTTCCTGTATAGATAAAACCTCGTTGATACGAAGTCCTGTCTGACTCTGAATGATAATACCTGCCTTTGTAAGCACATCCTTTTCATCGTGTACTGCATGATACAAAATCTTGTCAAACACATCCTCTGGAATAGGTTTTGTTTTGTTAGTTTTCATAGACTTTTTCGTATTCCATAACTGGTTAGCTGTCTCAGTCTTTGGAAGATGGAACTGTGGTACATCCCATCCTTTTATCTGACCGATACGGATGATTTCTTCTACCACATGACACGACATAAAGCCCGTCTGCATTGCCACTTTCTTTTCATCCTTCATCCAAAGATTAAAATTAAGATAATCTTCCAGCGTAACATCTGTAAAGCTGTGAATACCATTTATAGAGCAGTATTCGATAAACTGTGGCAATGATGTATTTATATAATCTCTAACAGTCTTAGGTTTAGTTTTACCAAGTTTAAAGTAAGCATACTGTTTCACAGTTTTCTTCATATCTGCATCAGATATGTACTCAAAACGGATATATTTCTGTGATTCCTTTGTTGATTTAGCAGTAATAAAAGGTCTTAAATCCCATATATCATCACTGTATCGGGAGTTGCCTATCATTATGCTGTTTAGGTCTGTATCAGGCTCTATGACCTGTAGCTGTAAAGCCAAGTTAGTTGCCATTTTGCAATCCCCTCCAATCTTTCAATGATGACTTTTAATACCTCAATAGTCGGTATAAAGTGTTCTGCGTAATGCTCACCATAGATAGCACCTTCTTCAAGCTGTTTTTCAAGGTTTGCCAAATGCTGTTTATGAGCCTCTAAATACTCTGGTGTAGTGATATAACGACTGCAAGTGTAGCATTTCTGTCTTTTAAGAAGTCTGTCGCAAATCTTTCCATCTACAACAGGCTTGGTACAGTAACCATCGCACATACAAGCACCTTTGTCCTTATTAGCCTTGAACCATTCAAACTCTGATACATTATCAAAAGCACTACTTTGTATCTGATTGATGTTGCCGATAACACCGATACTCTTAAATACTTCTGCTCGTTCCTTATCCTTTACATCTGCATAGAAACGCTTTGTAACAGATGGATCTGAATGACCTAACACTTGTTGAATAACATTTATGTTAGTTCCCTTAGAGAGCATATCTGTTCCGAGAGTTCTTCTGAACTGATGGCTTGTAAGGTTGTAGTAGTCACCATTGGTATCTTTGATGTTGTTCTTTTTAATAAACTTTTTCATCCAGTCATTATTAAAACGAACACTATTTATAGCCATAACCTTGCCATAACATTTACCATGAGGCACTCTGTAAATCATCAAAGTATCTTTATCTTTTTCATCAACTTCATCACGAAGTTCTGCTGTAATCTCGATAAGTTTCTCTATTGCTACAACACATTCACTTCTGACAGGCATAGGAGCCTTATTTTTGCGTCCTTTGTGCTGAGTCCACTCGATTGTATACCCACTAATCAAATGTGGCTTAATGCAGTCAATACGAAGTTTTAAGAGGTCTCCAATACGCATTCCTGTCGATTGAAGAATGATAATGCCATACTTTAGATATGGATTTTCTTCTTTTTTAAGAGACTCATTTATCTGTGCTACAACATCATCTGGAATAAAGTCGATTTTAAGCTTACGATTAACACCGATATACTCATTTCCTGTAAAAATTTCTGTTGTAGGTACATCATTAGGTCTGTGAAGCTGACACCAACGAATGATAGATTTCAATGTATTTAAACTGATTCTCTGCATACCTGTTCCAAAAGGCTTTTTTGTTCTTTCTGAAATGGTTGTATGCAGATAAGAAATAAAGTGGTCTACATCAGTATTAGTTAATCCTTTTAATGATGTGATATTTCTTGTATCAGCAAACCTAATAAACTGAAAGAAGAAGGCATGAACCTCACGGTATAAGGTAGATAAAGACTTATTTCCAACTCTGTAATTCTGCCAAACATAGTCCTTTACAACGTCCTTGATTTCTTCGCTTGAAATATAGGAAAAATCAAACTTAAAGTTCCTTCCATAGTGCTGTGAGTCCTTGTCATTGTCAACGATGTTCCATACATCACCATCTGGTCTACTTGCCATCAGAGCCACCTCCAATCAATGTACTCTGATTCCAATACCTTGAAAGGCTGTCCTCAATGTACGGATTAGAGAGATGTGTGTACTTCTGAGTAGTAGATAAATGTTCATGTCCCATAATCATTCTTACAACACTTACATCCATTCCAGACTGCACAAGGTTAGAACAGAAGGTATGTCTTAAATCGTGGAAGTTAAAATCCACACCGATTTCTTCCTGTACCTTTTTAAGCTTGTCATAGGCTGCACGATAGGTAAGCTGTTTGCCAAGCTGTCTTTTCTGTTCTGATACAAAGATGTAACTGTGGTCTGTATCAATAAGGTTTCTTTCTTCCATGATGAAATCATCAAGTTCCTTGATAAGTGACATAGGAACATACAAATCCCTGGTCTTTCCTTTAGACTTAATCTGCTGAAAGCATCCTACTAACTGTGACATATCTGGAAGTGGTACAGAGTCTATTTCAAGGTCTAAAACCTCTTGTATTCTTGCCCCTGTAAGATAGAGCATCTTGTATAAAAGGATGTCTCTACGCTTGTCTAAACGGTTTAAAAACAGTTCCATTTCATCATCAGTAACAAGATTTATCTTATAATCACTTTCCTTTACCTTGAAGATTGACTGCTTTGTTTTATTATCAGACTTTGCGTGTTCCAAGATGCCTTTAAAAGCATTAAAAGGTCTGTTTACATCATGCATTAGGATAGGATTATCTATTTCCTGCATATCTGCTTCAAACTGATAAAACATATGGATTGTACTCAATATACGATTGATTGTTTTATTAGTCCTTTTACTTTCCTTGTTAAGAGCTATGACATCATCATCTGATGCCCTTAGATAGTCTATAAACTCAGCAATCATCTTAGGAGTAACCTTGTCATACTCATAACCACTATTATTTAAGAACTCCCAATAGGTTCGTAAATCACTTCCACTTGCCTTTAGGGTATTGAGAGCTTTATCCTTTTGTCTTTGGAATTTTAGATAGTCGTATACTGGCTTTACAATTCTCATCTCATTATCCAGTAGAACAACTGTCTCCCTTCCTTCACGTTCTATAACATGTAGTTCCATGTATTAAATACCTCCAATACATTTATGATATGTCTATAATGTTAAAATACCTCTTATTACTTTATATTTTACCATCAACAGAACATATGTTCAAGCATTATTCTACTGTATAATAATTATTTAATATTCAATTTTTAAGGTACACATACTTTACAATGATATATCCTAACAAACCCTTATATTTACTGAG
>OGUM01002150.1_pt1 | contig 12161 bp, 9 predicted proteins | sample 1553631 | NCBI WGS metagenome assembly OGUM01 (sample SAMEA2580228, study PRJEB22360) | human gut metagenome | biome: human gut; feature: human-associated habitat; material: faeces | place: Denmark | collected 2008/2010 | reverse complement strand
ACATCATTAATGTCGAATATATTAACATGTCACCAATGTATCTGTTAAGCCTTATTATTTATGCGCAGCCGATTGGAAAGGTGAATAAAGAGGATTTTGTGAAAGAAAAATCTTTTTATGAATTTGTTGAAAAAGAAGGCTTATAATGTGTTAAAATAGATTCGAACTAAGGAAAATATATTATGAGTAAAAATGATAAGAATATAGATGCTTATTCAAAAGCACTTTTAGATAAAAAAACAGAATATAACGATGAATTAAAAAAGCCTAAAGAGGTTCATCAGATGTCTGAAGCAGAAAGAAGACAGGCTGAAAAGACAATGTCTTCAGCTTTAGATATGCTTCGTAAAGAGCGTGGTCAAAAAACAATTGCGGAAGAAGAACAGTTTTATCAGGAGCATAAAGATGATTTAAAAGACATGGATGATGATTTTACAACTTCTTCGATTGAAAAGGAACAATCCAATGAGGCATTAGATCTTGTGCATGCGATGTTGCAGGATATGTCAAATGAGGGTGACGAAGATGAAGAGGTAGTTATCCAAAAGGAAAAGAAGCCAAAAGAAAAGAAAGAAAAAAAGGAACATAAACCAAAAGAAAAGAAGTCTAAGAATAAACAAGTCAAAGAAAAGAAACCGATGAAGAAGGTTACAAAAATTGTGTTATGCGTAATCTTAGTAGGCTTGGTTGCCTTAGGTGGATATGCATATAAGGTTTTGGTGTATAATCCACAAAATATTGTTTCTGAAACGCAACAAAAAACATATGATAAATTAGTGTCTTATGCGGATGAGTATGGAGACAATATGATGTCAGATGCTGAGAAATTAGAGCTTCTAGATTTGGATAAAGATTATCAAAAGCTTTTGGATAAACAAAAGACTTCAATCAATGAATATTTTAAAGAACAGACTGGCAAAACATATAAGGCTTTGTTGAAAGATATGAAGCAGCTTCATCAAGATAAAGAAGAAGTTAAACTTCCTGCTTATCAACAAATTGTTGATTTATTAAATGGTTGGGAATCAAAATCCGATGAAGAAAAGATGGCTGTAGCCGACATGCAGTCTACATATAGTTCATTGTCTAAAAATTTAAAAGATGAAGTGGATACTTTATCAAAATCAAAGACAGGCAAAGACTTTATTGATCTATGTAAAGAACAGGGTGAATTAAAGGCGGCTGCCGAGGAAAAGGCTCGTCAGGAAGAAGAAGCTAAAAAAGCAGAGAATGAAAAGAAGGTTAAAGAATATCAAACAAGCTTGAATAGTTTGCAGCAAGACTACAATACGTATGCACAATATGCACAGAGTCTAGAGTCTGATTTGGCATATGCGCAACAAAATGGAGAAGATACTGCAGATATTCAATCTCAGATTGATACAAATAATCAGATGTTGTCTTCTTTGCAGCAACAAATCACATATTATCAACAACAGATTTCTGCTTTACAATCTTAAAAAATAAGACTATTCTAATAGGGTAGTCTTTATGCCGACTTAGCACAGTGGTAGTGCAACGCACTCGTAACGCGTAGGTCATTGGTTCAAATCCGATAGTCGGCACCATGTTTTGAAATTAAGCTGGTTCAACCAGCTATTTTTTTTGAAGGGAGGATCTATGAATTTAGATGAAAAAATGATTTTATTGGCCACTGCCTTTCTGTTTTTGCCCTATCAAATCGCAAGTGTAGCAGTCGCATGCGTTTTAATACAAGCATTATGCCGACATAAATTGGTGGATGCCATAAAGAATCAAACGGGCGCAATTTTCTTTTATAGCTTTATCGTATTGGAATTTATTGTCTCCATCTTCCATTCGAACTGGACAGGTTTTGGTAATACATGGTTATTTGTGTTGATCGGTTTATATGGAGCCTATTATCGTAGAAGTATCACAAAAAATACATTTGAAAAGATGTGTGATCTTATTATTATTTTATCGGTATTTGCGGCTATCTACGGTTTGTATCAGTTTAATCAGATTTCGCTTGCGAATGGACGAACATTTTTAGAATTCCATATCTTCAATTCACCAAAACGAAGAATTACTTCGACATTTATGAATGCGAATATCTATGCGATGGTCATTGATTTTGTATGTGTGATGTGTATGTATCGTTTTGTGAAAAACGACAATATTCTTTGTAAGATTGGTTATTTTATAATTGCACTGTTTAATTTCTTTGTTCTATATTTAACGGGATCTAGAACTGCATTATTACCATTTGCCCTAATCTTTCCTATCTTTCTTTATTGTGTGCGATGGAAAAAACTATTTATCACATCCATTGTATTCGAACTTGGTATATGTGGTTTAGTATTCTTAAAACCAACGTTGATTCCAAGAATCAGTGATATGTCAACTTTTGCCTCTCGCATTAAGATTTGGAAGACAGCATTTATGTGTATTTCAATGTATCCATTCTTTGGATGGGGTCCGCAGACATATCAGAAGTTTTATCCATTAGTACATGGTCATAAGGCACCTCATGCCCATAATATTTATATTGATTCCATTTTGTCGTATGGAGTTGTTGGAACAGTAGTGCTTCTGGCATATACATTTGTGCTAAATAAGGAAATCTTTACTTCGAATACAAGAAAAGAAAATCCTGCACTATTTGGCATGATGATGTGTTTTATTGCGATCGTGTTGATATATGGATTGTTGGATTGTACATTAAATATTGTCGCAACAGGAACTTTATGTTTTATCATTTTAAATAGTGCTTGCATGTACTTAGAAAAATAAATACAATAATTTTAGAAGACAGACAGTAGAAGGAGTTTTATGAAATGTATATCTCTTTTTGTCTGTTTTTTTATTAGTTTACAATCGATGATTGTGCCCAGTTATGAAGTTTTAATTTCAAATATAGAATCCAAAGTCGATACAATTCATGAAGATAGAGCTAGTTTTTTATCTTTAAAATGTAGGGATATTGCGATGGATGTTACATCTAAAAAAACGGATTTACGGATTGAAATGGATAAACAAGAAAAGTGTGTGGATGAGCTTGAACGTAGGTATAAACATAAAAAGAATTATTATGAATTGAAAAAAATGGAATATGGCTTGGAATTACAAACGATTCAAAGAAACAACTCCATTTTGTATCCATATAAGATTCAAAAGAATTTATCGTTGTACTTTGATGAATATAGAAATGTTGAAGTAGAATATTTGAAACATAAAAAACAGTTCAATAAGAATCAAAATACGTTATTGTTATATGATGAATATCTTGAGAGATTATCCAATTGTCAAAGTCGGTTATTAAAACGGTTTTCACATTTAGCACAAATCAATGAATCTGGGCAACATAATGAAGATTCTATGATTTCAGGAACTGAGCATTTGCCTGATTTTGGTGGTTATGAATCATGGCAACAAAATGATATGTCTTGTTTGGTGGATGGAAATTATGAAATTGATTCGTACAGTTCTTTTTGGCAAAATCCAGTTGAAAATGGTACAATCAGTGCTGGATGCTGGTCCTATCCGGATGGAGGTCTTCATTTAGGTTTGGATATCGCAAGTGCCATGTATAGTGATGTGTTAGCGGTTGCCAATGGGATTGTCTTGTATGCCCATGCACCAGTGGATTCGAACAATGGATATTTAGGAAACTGGTGTGGATGGCCAAATGGTGGTGGCAATACCATTTGTATGGTGGTTGCCGTAAATGATAGACTTTATGCGATTAGTTATGCGCATTTATCCAATGAAATCTATGTGACAAGTGGCCAGCAAGTCAGTCAAGGTACAGTTATAGCGAAAAGTGGGAACAGTGGCAATTCAACGGGGCCTCATACGCATGTAGAGGTGTTTGAATTAAAACAGGATCTCAATTCGATCGTAGAATATTTTAGAAACAGTGGTGCTGATTTTTCTTTTGGATGTGGCTATAGTGAGGCTGCAACATGCTCAGGCTATGCATGTCGCATTGATCCTGAGACCGTTTTGGAGGGTGTATGAGTCAAGAAATGTATTTTTCTCGCATGCAGAAATTATTAAAAGATGAATATAATGCCTATATTGAATCTTTATCGAAACCTTTATATCGTGGTATGCGTATAAATTTAAAAAAGGCAGAATTGGATGAATTTGATCATTTGGATCATCCAAGTCAATTTTGTAAGGAAAGTTATTATGTAGATAAGCCGTTGGGAAATCATCCTTTCCATATTTGTGGTTGTTTTTATCTGCAAGAACCAAGTGCTTCAAGCGCTGTTGAAATCTTGGATGTACAAGAAGATGATTATGTATTGGATTTATGTGCAGCACCAGGTGGAAAGAGTACGCAGATCGCATCACATTTAAAAAGTGGATATCTAGTATCAAATGAAATTGATGCGAAGCGTGCCCAAATCCTTTTGTCTAATATTGAGCGTATGGGTGTGAAAAATGTGGCAGTAACCAATACAAGTGTAGATAAGCTTACGAAGGTGTTTGATGCTTGTTTTGACAAAATTTTAGTGGATGCCCCTTGTAGTGGTGAGGGGATGATTAAAAAGCATGATATTGCCCTAAATAATTGGAGCATTGAAAATATTGAACTTTGTGCGACTCGTCAAAAAGAAATATTAGAACATGCCTATTCCATGTTGAAACCGGGTGGTACTTTGGTGTATTCAACTTGTACATATGCTTTAGAAGAAGATGAAGATGTTGTCTTAGATTTTTTAGATAAACATGAGGATATGGTCTTGGTGGATCCTGAAGTTTCGTGGGGAAGAAAAGGGTTTAAAGACTTGAATGTGCGTCGTATCTTTCCAATGGATGGTGGCGAGGGTCATTTCATTGCGAAATTCAAGAAACAATCAGGTGTTGCTGGTAAGCTTCCAGTTCTAAAATCAAAAAAAATAGATAAGATTACTGAGAAATTTTTGAAGGAACAATTGAATACATTGCCAAACTATTACTATATAGATAAGGATAGAGTATATGGAATGGATGTTCCGTTTGTGGATTTTAAAAAGGTAAAAGTATTACGTCAAGGCGTATATTTGGGGGATGTCATTAAGAATCGTTTTGAGCCAAGTCATTCTTTTTATATGGTTGCAGATTTTGACTATAAAAGAAAAGTGAATGTAACTCTAGAAGAAATGGACCTTTTTATGCATGGTGAAGTTTTACAAAAGGAATGCGAAAAAGGGTATGTGGCTGTATGTTTTAAGGGACATCCGTTTGGCTTTGGCAAGAGTGATGGAAAACAAATCAAAAACAAGATTCCTAAAGGACTTCGTTTATTGCCAAATTCACATGTAAATATAGACTAAAAATGCCAGGAAATTTATTCCTGGCAATTTTTTGCGATTTCTTTTGCGACATTAAAATAGTCTTCTAATTGATCATCACTTGGTGTGTAGCATTGATTGATCACATCGTGGCATGATTCGATTCCAGATTGTTGCATTCTTGTATCGATTTCTTTGGCGACTTGGTTAAACCATCCGTATGCGGCAAAGGCCAACCCTTTTTTGTTTTTAAATTTACATGGACGAATGTGTTCAAGGAAAGCGGCTACGCTTGGTGCCATGACATTGTTGTAGGTTCCTGATCCAATACATACAACTTTGGCATCCATGATTTCACGCATCACAATACTTGATTTTGTATCCGATAATTTATAGACTTTTACATCCATACCAGCATCGCTGAATCCTTCGGCTAAGCTTTCGGCAATCTGTTGCGTATGTTTCCATACAGATTCATATACAATTACGGCTTTATTTTCTACTTTTTGAGCAGCGATACCTTTATATGTTTCAATAATATCTGCAATATAGTCTTTCCAGATAATACCATGTGCCGGCATGATATATTCAATGTCTAAATTCATGCCTAGAATTAGGTTTAATTTAGCTTGCACTGGTGTTGTATATGGTAAAACAATGTTCGCGAAGTATTCTTTAGCTTGTTTTAAACAATACGCTTTATCCAATCCTTCATCGGTTAGATTAAAGTTTACAATGTGCTGTCCAAAGGCATCGTTTGAGAATACAGTTTTTAACTGTGGACAATATGTCAACATGTTGTCTGGCCAGTGAATCATCTGCATTTCGACAAAAACAAAGTCATATTTTCCTGTGTTGATTGTATCATTTGTCTTTACGACCTGATATGGAACTTGGTCAAAGTATTGTTCAATCATATTCTTCTTTCCAGAAATAGATGCGTAAACTTTTGCGTTTGGATATTTGGCATATACTTTTTTAAATCCACCCGAATGATCTGGTTCTGTATGTTGAACAACAATATTGTCAATTTCTCTTCCTTGAAGTACGGATTCAACTCTTTCCAATAGTTCTTCTGTGAATTCTTCTTCGACTGTATCAAAAAGTGTGACTTCATCATCTACAACTAAGTAGGCATTATATGTACACCCTTCATCGATTGGATATAAATCACCATGGAAGTGGCGGTTATTTAAGTCTCTAACCCCAACCCAGTACACGTTATCTATAATTTTTTTTGCTCTTTTCATTTTTGTTCACCTCTTCTTCTATTTTAGAATTATTTAGAGAATATGTCTATTCATTTGCATCTTTTATATTTTTTGAATAAAAATTATAAAAAGTCAACTAAAAAGTGTAAGTGTTTTCTTTTATAAAGAGTATAATAATAGTTAGGAGGAATTGTCGATATGATTATTCAAAGTAAAAGAATTTGGGTCGTAAATACATGGTTGGCAGCCCAAGTTGAAGTAGAAGAAGGAAAGATTGTAAATATCTATCCATATGGAGAAAAAGATGTAGATGAAGATTATGGAGATAAGAGAATTGTCCCAGGATTTATCGATGTGCACACACATGGTGCTTATGGATTTGATACAAATGATGCGAATGAAGAAGGTCTTCGTAACTGGATGAAAAACATTGTTAAAGAAGGTGTTACAGGTATTCTTCCAACAACAATCACACAGTCTGAAGAAGTTTTGACAAATGCGGTTAAAAATGTTGCGAAAGTTGTTGAAGAAGGGTATGAAGGTGCAGAAATTTTAGGTGTTCACTTTGAAGGACCTTATTTGGATCAAGTATATAAGGGAGCACAACCTGAACAGTATTGTGTAAAACCAGATCTTGAACAATTCAAACGTTACTTGGCAGCTTCTAATAATTTAATTAAAATTGTGACTATGGCTTGTGAACACGATGATAACTTTGAATTAACTAAGTTCTTACGTGCAAATGGAATTGTATGTAGTCAAGGTCACTCAGGAGCTACTTTTGAACAGGCTCGTTTAGCCATTGCGAATGGTGCAAACTCAATGACTCACGTATTCAATGGTATGACTAAATTCCATCACCGTGAACCAGGATTAGTTGGTGCTGCCATGCGTTATAGAGATGTATATGGTGAAATTATCTGTGATGGAAACCATTCAACTTATGAAGCATTAAATGACTACTTTACAGCTAAAGGGCCGGATCACTGCATTATGATTACAGATTCATTAATGGTTAAGGGACTACCTGTTGGTACAAAAGTATTGTTTGGTGGAAACGAAATCGAATTATATCCAGATGGAAGTGCACACTTAACAGATACGAAGGGTCTTGCAGGATCTACATTGCATGTCAATAATGGACTTCGTATTTTAGTAGAAAAAGCAATGGTTCCTTGGCAAACAGCTATCAATGCTTGTACATTGAACCCAGCTCGTATGTTGAATGTAGACGATCGTAAAGGATCGATTCAAACTGGAAAAGATGCAGATTTAGTTGTATTAAATGATGACTATTCTGTTGAAATGACTTATACAAAGGGAACAAAAGCGTTCTAACAAGAAAAGCACATTGATAATCAATTTTTCAATGTGCTTTTATAATGTTTTTGACATGTATATCGGATTCTAATTTATCGTCTGTAATGATCATGTCAAAATCATCAATATTGGCTATTTTTGACATATACTTCTTATGAAATTTTGTATGGTCTACCATACAAATTTTTTTATTGGAAGAATCAAGAATCGCTTTTTTAACTAAAGCATCACTCATGCTGGGAATGGATACGCCATAGTCTAAGTCAAGGCCTAATACGGAGATAAAGGCTTTATCAATATAATAGTTTTGAAAGAATTGAATGGTACTTTCAGATAGAGCTGCCTGGGTTACAGGATTATAGACGCCTGGAGCCATAATGATTTTTGCCTTGGTATTTCGATCTACATATTGAAGAATTTTCCAAAAATTTGTAAAGATTGTGATTTTTTTATGGTGTATACGTTTAAAGAGCTCAAGGCAGGTTGTACCACAATCTAAATAGATAGAATCTCCATCTTGAATGAGTGTACTGGCGTAAATCGCGATCTCTTTTTTATCCGATTGTGACATACCTTCTTTGATTTCAAAGGAAGGCTCAGTTGAACTAGACTCATTGAGTGTGGCTCCTCCATAGCTCTTTGTGGCGAGTCCTTGGTTTTCTAGACTATCTAAATCTCTTCGTATGGTCATTAAGGAAACGGAGTATACTTTTGCGAGTTCACTTACTTGTACGGTTTTATCTTTTTTTAGTTTTTCATAGATTTCATATCTTCGTTGTGTTGTGTTCATATTTTTATTAAAGCACAAAAAAGAACATAAAGAAACATGTTTTTTTGTGTTCTTTTGAAATAATTTGTTTGATGTGAAAAGGTTATTGAATCAAAATTTTTCTAGTGTTAGGATACAGATGAACTTAAGGAGGATCCATCATGGAATTAATTATCGACTCATCAAATATTGAACAAATTAAAGAACTAAATGAATTATTAACAATTACGGGTGTTACGACAAACCCTACAATATTAACAAAATCAAATAGAGAAGCAATGGATGTAGTAAAAGATCTTTGTGAGGTGTTGAGCGAAGATCAATTGTTATTTATTCAAACGGTACAAACTTCTTTTGAAGGAATTATGGAAGAGGCAAAAATGATTTCTTCCATTCGTAATAAAAATATGTATGTAAAGATTCCGGTTACACATGAGGGTTTAAGAGCTATTAAAGAGTGTAAAAAATTAGGAATTCACACATTGGCTACTGCCATTTATACAGCGGATCAGGCTTTTTTAGCTGCAATGAATGGGGCTGAATATTTAGCACCTTATACAAATCGTATGTGTAATTATGGAGATGGTGTTCAGGATGTGAAAGACTTGATTGAAATGTTGAGAATGAATCATATGCCAGCTAAAGTGATTGCGGCAAGCTTTAAAAATACATATCAAGTACATGAATTGATTAAGGCTGGAATTCAAGCTGTAACTGTTCCTTGTGATGTTTTATATCAAATGATCGATCATCCAGGAACAAAGATTGCGGTGGGTGAATTTAGCGTAAATTGGCAAAGAGCTTATAATCGTAATACATTGGAAAAGTAGAGAAATCTACTTTTCTTTTTTTAAAAATAATTAGCACTTAAGTGTTGACAGTGCCAAAAATGGTGTTATACTATCATTAGCAATCATAAAGAGTGAGTGCTAAGTACAAGGAGGTGCTTATTTATGAATATCGATCAAATGTCAGAGCGTTTGCAGAAGATTTTAATGGATGCCATTAATTTGGCAAAATCCAACCAACATCCAAGTGTAGATACTGTGGATATGTTGGAAACGATTTTTAAGGATGATGTATTGGACGGTTTGTTTGAGCGTATTGGCTTGGATAAAGGTCGTGCATTACAGATGGTTCAACAAGAATCAAATCGTATCGCAAAGAGCTCAACAAGTAATATAAATTTATCCAATGAAGTGCAGAAATCGTTTGAAGATGCACAAAACTGGGCGAGTCAACATGATGAAACTTATCTTTCTGTAGCCAGTGTATTCTTAGCTTTATTGTTTAATCGTTCTTATATTTCTAAAGAATTGGTAAGAGCTTTTAACTTGAATAAGGATGCTTGCTACAAGGCTGAATTAGAGCGTCGTAATGGTAAAAAATTTGATACGCCAAATTCAGAAGAGAATGTAGAAGCTTTAAAGAAATATGGTCGTGATCTAGTTCAGGATGTGCGTGATGGTAAGATTGATCCAATTATTGGACGTGATGATGAAATTCGTCGTGTTATGCAGATTTTATCTCGTAAGACAAAGAACAACCCTGTCTTGATTGGTGAGCCAGGTGTTGGTAAGACAGCTGTTGTTGAAGGGATCGCATGGCGTATTATGAAGGGTGATGTGCCTGAGTCATTGAAAGAAAAACGCTTGATTGAATTGGATAAGGGATCTTTGATTGCCGGTGCTAAGTATCGTGGTGAATTTGAGGAGCGTTTAAAATCCATTTTGGATGAAGTCAAAAAATCGGATGGACAAATCATCTTGTTTATTGATGAAATTCATAACTTGGTTGGTGCAGGTAAAACCGAAGGTAGTATGGATGCGGCTAACTTATTAAAGCCAATGTTAGCTCGTGGTGAACTACATTGTATTGGTGCAACAACATTCAATGAATATCGTAAATATATTGAAAAGGATGCGGCTTTAGAGCGTCGTTTCCAAAAAGTACAAGTTGCTCAGCCAAGTGTAGAGGATACAATCAGTATTTTGCGTGGATTAAAAGATCGTTTTGAAAGCTATCATGGTGTACGTATTTTGGATGAAGCTTTAATTGCGGCGGCTACTATGTCCGATCGTTATATCACAGATCGTTTCTTACCAGATAAGGCAATTGACTTAGTGGATGAGGCTTGTGCTACGTTAAAGGTTGAAATGGAAAGTATGCCTCAAGAGTTGGATGAATTACAGCGTAAGATTTTACAACTTCAAATTGAAAAGACTTCTCTACAAAAAGAAGAAGATAAAAGGGTTATTGAGCGTCGTGAAGAAATTGAAAGTGAATTAGCTTCTTTACAATCAAAGCGTGATGAAATGCATTCTAAGTGGGAAGACGAAAAACGTGGCTTGGCTAATGAAAAAGAGGATAAACAACGTTTGGAGAAGGTTCGTTTGGATTTAGAGCAAGCGCGTAATGAAGCTCGTTATGAAGATGCTGCTAAACTTCAATATGGAACGATTCCAGAATTAGAGGCTCGTATTCAAAAAGAGCAGGCAAGTCAAAAAGAGGATGCTTTGATTCAAGAAACGGTCAATGAAGAATTGATTGCGAAAATCGTTTCTAGATGGACAGGTGTTGAAGTGACTCGTTTGGTTGCTTCTGAAAGAGATAAATTATTGAATTTGAAGGAAGAACTTGAAAAACGTGTTGTTGGTCAAAATGAAGCTCTAGAACTTGTAACAGATGCAATCTTGCGTTCTAAAGCACAGATTCAAGATGAGAATCGTCCAATTGGATCGTTCATGTTCTTAGGTCCAACTGGTGTAGGTAAAACGGAGGTTGCCAAGGCTTTGGCTGAACAGTTATTTGATGATGAAAGACATATTGTGCGTATTGATATGAGTGAATACATGGAAAAACACAGTGTGGCACGATTAATTGGTGCTCCTCCTGGATATGTAGGATATGATGAAGGTGGTCAATTGACAGAGGCAGTTCGTCGTAATCCATATAGTATTGTCTTGTTTGATGAAATCGAAAAGGCGCATCCAGATGTATTCAATGTGTTACTTCAAATTCTTGATGATGGTCGTATTACCGATTCGAAAGGTGTTACGGTAGATTTTAAGAATACAATTATTATCTTAACATCTAACTTAGGTAGCCAATATGCCTTTGAATCTGGTGATGTACATGATAAATATATGGAAGAAGTAAAGCGTCATTTTAAACCAGAATTCATTAATCGTATCGATGAAATTATAGTGTTTAACGCATTAGATGATTCAGCCTTTATTAAGATTGCCCACAAGTTTGTCGGCTTGCTACAAAAGCGATTGGCTCAACGTGACATTACATTGAATGTAAGTGATGCTGTGTATAATCAGATCGCAAAGATGGGTGTTGATCCAGTGTATGGTGCTCGTCCTATGAAGCGTTATATTCAAAGAAATCTTGAAACACAGATTGCTAAGGAAATGATTAAGACTGGTGCTATGCAAGGGGATGTAATCAATGTAGATTGTCATAATGGCGAGTATACATTTGATATTCAAGGAAGATAGTGAAATATCTTCCTTTCTTTTCTTGTTTGGAGGTATAATAGTTTCAGGAAGTGTGCGCAGTTCGGTGCCAAATATATAACTGGTGGGAATCCAGTCTGGTAAAACCTAGCAA
>OGUM01002147.1_pt1 | contig 12181 bp, 10 predicted proteins | sample 1553631 | NCBI WGS metagenome assembly OGUM01 (sample SAMEA2580228, study PRJEB22360) | human gut metagenome | biome: human gut; feature: human-associated habitat; material: faeces | place: Denmark | collected 2008/2010 | reverse complement strand
TAATCCGGGCAGGTAAACAGATCGTACCTAATAAACAAATCAGGGCGGCCGATATCGACCGCCCTGATGCTGTCCGGAACAACCAATCCCTAAAGTTTTCCGGCAGCGGCCGGGTAAGGTATTAATACTCCCACCCGGCACAGAAGCCCTTTTGCGTCACTAATTACCCCCTCCATCCCCTGTGTGAAGTAGGGTAGTGCAAAGATATGTAAATTATCCTGAACTGCATAGTGCGGGGTCTGTTTTGTCATAACATGGAGCTAAAATGATTTACCTTGCCGACCGAAAATGTTGCACACAGACACAATGAGCCCACAAAAGGTTCGGCAAAAAGGCGGGTATCTGGAAAATTTGCCCTACTTTTGCAGCAAATTCACAAACGGAAAGGATGGAATGGCTTAAAAGTTTATTCGTCGAACACTCGGCCCTGCAGGCCGTCGTGGTTATTTCGCTCATTTCGACGATCGGGATCGCCCTCGGCCGGATACGCATCTTCGGCATCTCGCTGGGCGTGGCATTCATCTTTTTCGCAGGGATCCTGGCCGGGCATTTCGGACTGTCGATCGACCCGGCGATGCTGAACTATGCCGAGAGCTTCGGGCTCATCATCTTCGTATACGCCCTCGGCCTGCAGGTCGGCCCCGGCTTCTTCAACTCGCTGCGCGCCGACGGACTGCGCCTGATGTCGCCCGCCCTTGCGGTAGTATTGCTCGGCACGGGGCTGGCCGTGGCAATGAGCTATACGCTGCACGTCTCGATGCCCGACATGTCGGGCATTCTGTGCGGCGCGACGACCAACACCCCGGCGCTGGGCGCCGCACAGCAGACGCTGCAACAAATGGGCATCGACGCAAACGGAGCGGCGTTGAGCTGCGCCGTGGCCTACCCGCTGGGCGTCGTGGGCGTAATTCTGGCCGTGGTCTTCCTGCGCAAGCTCTTCGTGCGTCCCTGCGACATGCCGGGACCCGACGCCGAACACCGCAAGAACGTCTTCATCGCCAGCTACCGCCTCACCAATCCCGCGGTCTTCGGCAAGAGCGTCCACGAAATCGCGACGCAGAGCCACCACCATTTCGTCATTTCGCGCCTGTGGCGCGACGGGCGGGTTTCGATCCCCACCTCGGACAAGACCCTACAGGAGAACGACCTGATCCTGGTCATCACCACGCCCGGCGAGGCCGACGCCCTGCGGCTGATCTTCGGCGAGCAGGAGACCAAGGACTGGAACACGGAAAACATCGACTGGAACTCCGTCGACAGCCAGCTCATCTCGCAGCGCATCCTCGTGACACGCCCCGAAATCAACGGCAAGAAACTCTCGCAGTTGCGCCTGCGGAACACCTACGGCATCAACATCAGCCGCGTGTACCGCTCGGGCGTGCAACTGCTGGCCACCCCCGACCTGCGTTTGCAGCTGGGCGACCGTCTGACCGTGGTGGGCGAAGCGGAGGCGATCCGCAACGTCGAGAAAATCCTCGGCAACGCCGTCAAGAGCCTCAACGAACCCAACCTCGCGGCGGTGTTCATCGGCCTGATCCTCGGCCTCACGCTGGGAAGCATTCCCGTGGCGATCCCCGGGATTTCGATTCCCGTGAAACTGGGCCTCGCGGGCGGCCCGATCATCGTCGGCATCCTGATCGGCACGTTCGGCCCCCGGCTCCACATGATCACCTACACCACCCAGAGCGCCAACCTGATGCTGCGCGCGCTGGGCCTTTCGATGTACCTCGCATGCCTCGGGCTGGATGCCGGAACCCACTTCTTCGAGACCGTCATGCGCCCCGAGGGGGCCTTGTGGCTCGGCATCGGATTCGCCCTGACGTTCGTGCCGGTGGTGCTGGTGGGGCTGTTCGCCCTGCGGGTGCTGAAGGTCGACTTCGGATCGGTCTCGGGACTGCTGTGCGGCAGCATGGCCAACCCGATGGCGCTCAACTACGTGAACGACACGATCGAAGGCGACAACCCCTCCGTATCCTACGCCACGGTCTATCCCGTGTGCATGTTCCTGCGCGTGATCATCATTCAGGTGATGCTGATGCTGGTGCTTTAGCCTCCTCCGGGGCGGGCTGTTCCGCCTGCGGCCTTTGCGGGGCGGCCGGCCGGGATGCATGCAGGGGCGGCGCATTTTGCGGGGCGGCCTGTGAGGAGGCCGGCGGAGGTGTCTGCGGGGATGTCTGCGGGGATGTCTGCGGAGGTGTCTGCGCGTTTAGAGAAAACGCATTGCGCAGCGAGGCGACGTCCTCCCCCGACGGATTCTGAAAGACCCGCAACCCGAATTCGGGAATCACGGCCAGCACATGATCGAAGACATCCGACTGAATCCCCTCGTAATCCACCCACACGACCGTATCGGTAAAGAAATAGAGCTGCATCGGAAGTCCCGTTTCGGTGGGCTGCAACTGCCGCACCATCAGCGTCATATCCTTGTTCACCGGAACCTCGTTCCGAAGGTAGCGGACCAGATAGGCCCGGAAAACCCCGAGGTTGGTCTGATGCAGGCCGTTGATCCGCCGTTCCCCGGAGCCGATGCCGTGCGCGGCGTTGTACTCCTCGACGCGGCGTTCGGTCTGATCGACGTAGTCGCGGATCAGGTCGATCGTACGGTAGTGGTCCAGCATCTCGGGGGTGCAGAAACGCACGCTCGTCATGTCGATCGCCACGGAGCGCATCACGCGCCGCCCGCCCGAAAGCTGCATGGCGTGCCAGTTGGTGAACGAATCGGTCGTCAGCAGGTAGGGCGGCAGCATGACGAGCGTGTTGTCCCAGTTGCGGATCTTGACCGTCGTGAGCGACACCTCCTCGACGTTGCCGTCGGCCCCGTACTTGGGGACCGAAATCCAGTCCCCGACCTTGAGCATATCGTTAGCCGCGAGCTGGAGGCCCGAAACGAAGCCGAGGATGCTGTCACGGAAAATCAGCATCAGCACGGCCGCCGAGGCGCCCAGTCCCGTCAGCAGGATGGCGGGCGACTTGTCGAGCAGGATCGAAACGATCAGAATCGTGCAGATCAGCAGCGCAATGCCCTGCGCCGTCTGCCGCAGGCCCTTGATGGGTTTGTTCTGCCAGGCGGGACGCGCCGCAGCGATGTGGAAGGCGGCATAGAGCAGGGCGTTGACGAAGCGGAAAACCGAAAAGACGATATAGGCCTCCATGAACCGCAGGACGATGACGCGCCCGGTGGATTTCTCCTCGAAGACCACCGGGAGCACGACGGCCAGCAGAATGGCGCTCAAAATATGACACATGCGCCGGAGAACCGGAACGCTGAAAAGCGTGTCGTCCCACTTGGCCCGGGTGCGCTCCACGAGTTTCCGCACCCCGTGTACGATGCCCAGTTGCAGCAGCAGGTCGAAAACCACGGCGGCCAGCACCACGAGCACGAAAGCCGCCCAGCGGTCGAGCGCATCGCCGGTGGCCGAAGTCAGGCCCAGCCATTCGAGCAGGGCGTGCGTCCAACGTTTCAGAAGTGTCTGCATACCCGTACCCGCATCAACTTTCGGGCCTCAACCGCAGCGGCGGCCGAAAAACCGGAAACGACGCCGGCGCGGACAACGGAATCACCCGAGAATCAATCCGGCTTCGCCTTCGAAGTTGGGTGTGAAAACACCCTGTCCGAGGTTTTCGCGGATTTCGTCCGGGGACCAGAAACGCCCGCCGTCAAGCTCCCCGCTCGGACGGATCTCGCCGTCGTAGACCGTGCGGAAGACATGGACCAGTTCGTATTCGCGTTCCGAGCGGAACGGATAGACCGCAACCGCCCCGGGCACGAAATCCGTGATGCCCAGCTCCTCGCGCACCTCGCGCCGCAGGGCTTCGGCGATCGTCTCGCCATAGTCCACATGGCCGCCCACGGCCGTGTCCCACCGTCCGGGCTGAATGTCCTTCCAGGCGGGGCGTTTCTGCAAATAGAGTTCGCCGCGCGAATTGAAAACATGGAGGTGCACCACCGGGTGCAGGAGCATCGACCCGCCGTGGCACTCGCCGCGCATGGCTTTGCCGACGACGTTCCCCGCCGCGTCGACCACGGGAAAGATCTCTTCGCTGTTATCGCTGTTCATGCCGGGGATATTTACGGATGTAGATCATGGCGGCCGTCATCCCCAGCAGCACGAAAGCCGCGCCGGGAAGCGCCGTATATTCATAGCCAAGCCCGTGCCCGATCGGCAGGCCGCCGACGTAGGCCCCCAGGGCGTTGCCCAGGTTGAAAGCCACCTGCACGAGCGCCGCGCCGAGCATCTCGCCGCCGCGCGAATTTTCGAGGATCAGCAGTTGCTGGGGCGACGATACGCAGAAGAGGCAGGCCGTAGTCAGACACATCAGCGCCAGCGAAAGATAGCGGACATGCGCCCCGAAGAAGATGCCGACGAGCGCCAGACAGGCCGTGCCGAGCGTGAAGCGCACAACCCGCTCGGGCGTGAACCGGTCGGCATAGTGACCGCCGACGATATTGCCCGCAAACATGCCGAAACCGGCCAGCATGACGATCAGCGTCAGGTCCTCGGAACGGAACCCCGAGGTGTGGACCATCAGCGGGCTGACGTAGCTGTACCAACAGAAGATGCCGCCGTTGCCCAGCATCACCGACGCCAGCACCAGCCACGGAGCGGCGCTTTTCAGAAACCGGAACTGCCCCTTCATCCCCGTATCGGGCAGCGCGGGCAGAGCCGGAACCCACAATTTCACGAGCAGCATGGCCACGGCTCCCCACACGGCGACGATCCCGAACGTGGCGCGCCACGTCACGACGCCGCTGATATAGGTTCCCAGCGGCACGCCGAAGAGGTTGGCGACGGTCATGCCCACGACCATGATCGACACGGCCTCGGCCCGCCGGCCCTTGTCGGCGACGCGCTCGGCGACGATCGACCCCACGCCGAAGAAGGCCCCGTGGGGAAGCCCCGAGACGAAACGCATGGCCAGCAGGGTCCAGTAGTTCGGCGAAAGCGCCGCACAGGCGTTACCGAGAATGATCAGGCCCGTGAGGGCCAGCAGGATGTGTTTCAGCGGCCGCGTGCGGGCCACCAGCACCGTGAGGGGCGCCCCGAAGCAGACGCCCAGCGCATAGGCGGAGATCAGGTGCCCCGCTTCGGGGATCGAGACGCCGAGGCTGCGGGCGATGTCGGGCAGAATGCCCATCATCACGAACTCCGCCATACCGAGCGCCAACGTCCCGAATGCCAGGGCGATCAGACTTTTCTTCATGGGAAAACAGACATTAACGGCTAACCGGCTGCAAAAATAGCACAAAAAAGGTGAAAAGTTTTTGCGTCTTTTCACCTTTTTCCAATTTTTCAGAGCTTGGGTCCCGAATCCCGAGGCTGGCCCACCTCGAAGCCCAGCGCCCGCATCCACTCCACGGTGGCGGCATCGACCTGATCGTTGCGGTCGGCCCAGCGGCGCTCCTCGATCAGCTGCTTCTTGCGCTCCTCGAGGGCTTTCAGAAGCGGGAAATCCGGATGTGCGAGATGCCTCTTCTCCTCGCGCTGCGAGGGCCGGACCCTGCGGTCGAAAACCGCCCCCTGCGTCGGACGCCGCGCGCCCTCCCACTTGAACCCCTTGAGGTAAAGCTCCTGATCGGCGGGAATCTTGTCCATCGGATAGATGTTCCAGTCGGGGTCCTTGCGGTAGACGATCGTCACGACCTGTTTGTCCTCGATATAGAACGAACAGTCGCCGCTCTCGATGACGCCCATGCCCGTGATCTGGGGCGGCTCGCCGTCCTGCATGTAGTAGATCGTCTGGGCATTGCCGTTCACGTCGTTGCGGTAGATCTGATTGTCGCGGAACCACGCCGTCATCTGCTTGCCCGCCACCTGGTTGTAATGGACCGTGTCGAGCTGGGAGACCATCATCGGAGTGCCGATGAACTCGGCGCGCGTGATCTGCTGGTTCTCGGTGAATATGTCCATCACGTCGGAGGTGATCTGGTTGCCCTGGTTCCACAGCACGGGATTGATGTAGAGGTGGATCGTCGAATCGGTGCTGATGGCCGTCATCGAGTCGCATACGGCCTGGAAATCGGAACGGAAAATGCGCACATTGCGGAAACCCTTCATCAGGCGGTAAACCGAGTCGGCGGAGTCGGTGAGCGAATCGACCGAGTCGGCCGGAATCCGCATCGCCAGCGAGTCGGCGGCCAGCGAATCGGCCATCTGCAACAGCAGCGAATCCATCTCCCGGTCGTTGCGGGCGATCAGCGAGTCGATCTCGCGCAGGGCCGTGGAATCGACCGGAATCACCTTGCCTTTGCGGGCGGCGCGGGCCTGACGGGCGCGGAGTTTCGACTCGGCCTTGAGTTTGCGCGCAGCGAGGCGCCGCTCCTCCCGCTCCTTCTGCGCCAGCAGTTTGGCCGTCGTCTTATCCTGGCGTTTTTTGGCGATCTCCTCCAGTTTTTCCTTCCGGGCCTTGGCGGCAGCGGCTTTTTGGGCCGCCTTCAACTTGGCGGCCTGCTCCTTGAGGTAGGCTTTCCGGGCATCGCCGACCAGCGTGTCGAGCGGATCGACGGCCGGAACGACCAGCGAATCCGGGACGGAAACGCCCAGCAGCGAATCGGGGACCTCCCGCCGGGCCAGCGAATCCGGCCCTGCGGCGTCTTCCGGCGAACCGGGACCGACGGCCGGAACGCGGGGACTTCCGAGCGAATCCGCCGCAGGACGGCCTTCGGGAAGCTCCCCGGCCGGGTGGTGCGGCGTCCCGAGAAGGGCGGAATCGGTTTTCAGACGCGCCAGCGAATCGGCTTTGGCCGCAGCGGCGGCCCGGCGCAGTGCGTTTTCATTGATCGTGAAGAGGTACATCGAATCGGCGCGCATGAAAAGCGAGTCGCCCTGCGAAAGGTCGTAACTCACCACCGCGGGCCGGCGCGTGAGGAACGCATTTCCCGGCTCCTTCCAGTACTCGCCGTAGTCGCCGAAGGCGATCACCTTGTGTTCGGCGTCGTCCAGCTGCAAATCACGCCGCAGGATCACATGGTCCTCGGCGCGGTAGTAATGGAGGCTGTCGCTCCAGATCTCCTGCTTTTCGGTCAGGATATAGCCGTTGCGCGTCACGATGTAGAGCGTATCGGCCTTGTCGTAGGAACCGCGGTCGGCATAGAGGTAGTCGCCGTCCTTGTTCCAGATGTTGGTGCGGTCGAAGAAAAAGGCGTTGTCGGTAGCCATGTTGTAAACCACCGAATCGCCCTTGAGTTCGTATTCGTCGTTGCGCATTTCGACGCGGTCGACGGCGATCAGCTCCTTCGTGTCGGCATAGTAGTAGCCGCGGACCGATTCGAGCAGGTTCTCGCGGTTGAGCATCACCCCGCCGTCGGCGAATTCGCCGATGTTCTTCTTCGTGTTGAACAGGAATTTATAGGTGTAGAGCGTGGCGTCGCCGTCGACGACCTTGACGATGTCGGAGTAGACTCGCGCCTCGTTCAGCTCGCCGTCGTACTCGGCCCGGTCACCGTAAATGTAGGTCGTATTCTTGTTGATGAGCACGTTGCCGAAGAACTCGATGCGCATGTCCGAGTAACGCACGGCCGAGTCGCACGTGATGACGGCGCCGTTGTGCTGTGCGGCGAAGTTCCCCACCAGGAAAACCACCGAATCGCCCGGGGCGATGGGGCCCATCAGGTCCGACTTGAGGTCGATGAGCTTTTTCTCGCCCTCCGGCTCCGGCGCCTGCATGCCGCTGCGCGCCGCGACCACGGCGGCGGCCAGCACCACTACGGCTATGGACAAGAGCCTGCGCACGGCCTATTTCACCCAGTGTTTGTTCTCGAACTCCCCGTTGCGGAATTCGGGCGAGATGTAGACGTACATGCCGTCGATCTTCTTCGAAAGCCACTCCTTGAAGACCCGCTCCTGCTTGTCCTGCAAGGCCATCTCTTCGAGCCGCAGGTAGTCCTCGTTGAGCGAAGCCGTATGCGTGGGGATCACCTCGACCAGCTTGACGATCTTGGCCATCTGGTTGCCGAGCATGTCTTCGGTGAGGTAGGCCTCCGAAATCTCGCCGGGTTTGAGCCGGTTCAGGGCGTTGTAGTCATCGAGGCTCTTGAAACGGCCGAAGTCCTCCTTGAGGAATTTCGTGACGGTCAGCTTGGCGTCGAAGGCGTTGAAACGCTCCAGGATGTCGTGGTTCGAGACGATGCCGCCGTTCATCTTCGACTGCGCGTCGTCCGAATAGAGCAGCGCAGCCCTCTCGAAGGTGATCGAATCCTTGCGGATCACCTTCACCAGACTGTCGAGCGTATTGAGCGAACCGCCCAGCTCCTCGGTCGTGTAGACCGGACGCAGCAGGATGTGGCGGAAATGATAGAGCCGGCCGCGCTTGTCCAGAAGCTGGATGATGTGGAAGCCGAACTGCGACTCGACCACCTCGGAAATCTGGCCGGGGCGCATCTTCTCCAGCGCCGCGCCGAATGCGGGGTCGAGCTGTTCGAGCGTCGAGGGGTCCATCTCGCCGCCGCGCATCATCGTGCCGGGGTCCTGCGAATACATGCGGGCGAGGTTTTCGAACTTGGCCTTGCCCGTGATCACGCGTTCGCGCATGTCGATCAGCCGTTCGCGCGTACGCTGCTTGGCAGCGGTCATCGACTTGGGAAACTTGGTGATCTGCGCATAGACATACTGGTCGGCGACGAGCGGCAGGCTGTCCTTCGAGATCGACTTGTAGAAACGCTCCACCTCGCCCGGAATCACCGACACCTTGTCGACCACCTCGGTCTGCATGGAGTTGGCATAGGCCTGCTCCTCGTAACGCTGGCGCATGATCTCGCGGATGTTGAAGATCGGCATGTGGTGCTTGGCTTCGAGCTGGGGGATCGAGCCTTCGGCCTCGACCATCTGCTGCACCTGCTCCTCGACGCGCGCCATGATGTCGGCGTCGTTGACCTTCACCGAGTCGATCTGGGCCTGGTTGTAGAGCAGCTTCTGGGTCATCAGCGCTTCGAGCGCCTCGTTCATCGGGTCGCGGTCGGAAGTGTAACCCTCCTGGCGGCGCTGTTCCGTCAGCTGGCGCGCATAGTCGTCCACCTCGGAGTAGAGGATCGACGATCCGCCCACCACGGCCACCACCTTGTCGAGCATCACCTGTCGTTTCTGCGCAAGGGCGCCTGCGAACAACAGGGCGAGCGCCGCGGCCATCATAGCTTTTTTCAACATCTTGGTTTCGTTTATCGTTTTATTTTTATTCGTCTTTCTTCGGTTTATCGTCGGCGAAAATCTTCACCTCGCCCATCTCCGCGGCCCGGGCGCAAAGCTCCTCCTCGTGCGCGCGGATGATCTCGCCCTTGCGCTGGTTGAACAGGATGCGGCGAATCGTTCCGCGCAGCCGTTCGAGCGGAATCGGCTCGCCCTCGCGCAGCACCGCATCAATCTGGAAATAATAGTGCGCATGGCTGTCGCGCATCTCCTGTACGGCAGCAGTCGCCAGCACCGAATCGTAGCTCTGCGAACGCAGCGTCGGGAGGTAGCTCAAGAACTCCGGGAAATCAATCCACTGGTCGCGGAAATCGTCCACCGTGAAATCGTTCTTCTCGCAGATGTCCCTGAAATCCTGCTGCTGCGCCTCCGACCTGGCCCCCATCAGCGTCTTGAGCTTCGCGGCCTGCCGGTACCCCTCGCCGAAACGGACGATGCGCCCCTTGACGATCGTGCGGTCGAGTTTGAAATCGGCCTTGTGAGCGTTGTAATAGGCCGCGATCTCGTCGGCGGTGAACACCGTGTCGATCGAACGGTCGACGTAATGCTGGTCCAGCTGGCGGATCAGCAGCGCCTGGCGGTACTCCTCCACCATCTTGTCGATGTCGCCCGCCGAAGAGGAAAAGAGCGTCTCCGCCTCCTGGAGCTTGAGCTGCTTGAGCACCCAGCGGTCGATGTAAACCTTCATAAAGGCCGCGCTGTCGTCGCCCGAAAGCCCCTGCGGGACCACCGACCGCACGTCACCCAGCCGCAGGTCCTTGCCGCCGGCCCGCGCAATGGTCGTGTCGCCGGCAAAATAACGCGGCAGCTCCCGGCATCCCGCCAGCAGCAGCACACCCGCCGCGACCGCTATTTTCGCTCGCAAATTCATATTCCGAAGGGCAAAGATACGTTTTTTACTTGTAAGTAACGCAGTGCGGAGCCGGATTATTACGCCGCAGACGGATTTTTCTCCGCCTCCTTCATGCGCCGCAGCGTGCGCAGCATCATATAGCCCGACACGGCGGAGAGCGCCAGCGCCGCGATGTAAATCAGCACGTAAAGCGTCCGGCTGCCCACCAGGTCGATCAGCAGCGCATTGCCGTGCCCGGTGGCCAGCGCCAGATAGGCCACGGCGTTGTTCAGCGCATGGAGGATCATCACCGACCACAGCGAATCGGTCGCCAGGTAAACGTAGCCGAGCACCAGGCCGATGACCGTGGCGTTGATCACCTGCACGGGCTGGCCGTGGAGCACGCCGAAGAAGAGCGACGAGACGAGCCATGCGGTCGTCACGCCGAACTTGCCGCGCAGCGACCCCAGCACGACGCCGCGGCAGATCAGCTCCTCGAAGATCGGAGCGAAGATCACCAGCGAGAGGATGGTCCAGAATCCGCGGCCCACTTCGAGCGACAGTTCGGGCATCAGCCGCAGCAGCGGTTCGAGCACCACGCCGACGGCGAACATCAGCACGAAGGCCCACAGCAACAGCGCGGGATTCAGCCCCCGGGCCGAGAAACGCGCCCACGGACCGCTGCCGCCGCGCGCGCGACGGTAGCAGAGGATGCCGGCAAGCGTGATCGACATCGAGCAGAAATAGAGCGCCGCCATCACCTTGCCCAGCGCAGCCGGCTCCAGCGATTTGAAATCGAGCCCGTGCCCGGCGAAAAGCAGGAAGACCATCGCTGCGGTCCCCACGACGATCTGCGCCCCGAAGGCGATACCCAGCATGGCGAACAGGTCGCCCACGGTCGGGAATTTCCGGCGGCCCGGACGCAGCTCCGCCGCCGGGACTGCGGCCGGCTGTCCCGAAGCTGCGGACTCCGCCGCGGAAGCCGGCGATTTTTTTTCTTCCATAGTATCGTATAGCTATCAATTCATTCCGACCGTAAAGATAAGCATTTTTCCGCTACGGTTATGGATTTCCATTTAATTTCACTAAATTTGCCTGCTTATAAACCGAATTCAAACATGGCAAAGGTAATCGCATTGGCCAATCAGAAAGGCGGCGTGGGCAAGACCACGACAGCTATCAATTTAGCGGCTTCGCTGGCCCTGCTGGGCAAGAAAGTCCTGTTGCTGGACGCCGATCCGCAGGCGAACGCCACCTCGGGGCTGGGCTTCGACATCAACCTCGAAGGCATCTACGAGTGCATCGCCGGACAGAAACAGGCCGACGAAGTGCTTCTCCAAAGTCCCGACGTGAAAAACCTCTGGGTGCTGCCCTCGTCGATCGACCTGGTGGCCGCCGACACCGAACTGCCGAAGATGGAAAACGCCCACCACGTGATGAAACGCATCGTCGACTCGGTGCGCGGAAAGTTCGACTACATCTTCATCGACTGCTCGCCGTCGCTGGGCTACACCACGGTCAACATCCTCACGGCCGCCGACACGGTGCTGATCCCCGTGCAGTGCGAATACCTCGCCCTGGAAGGGCTTTCCAAACTGCTCAACACCATCCGCAAGGTCAAGGGCGGACTGAACCCCGGCCTCGACATCGAGGGCTTCCTGCTGACGATGTACATGCGCAACCGCCTGAACAACCAGGTGGTGAGCGAGGTCCGCGAGCACTTCGGCCCCCTGGCCTACGACACAATAATCCAGCGCAATATCCGTTTGGGAGAAGCGCCCTCGCACGGAAAACCCGTGATGCTCTACGACGCCGGGGCCGTCGGCTCGGAAAACTACCTGGCCCTGGCCCGGGAATTTCTGAAACGCAACCGCAAACGCAGCAAATAAACGAATACCGATATGAAACAGAAGGGATTAGGACGCGGACTCGACGCCATTTTCGGCAGCGATCCCGTGGATGCCAAGCTCAAACCGATGAGTCAGATGGCAGAAATCGAAATCGCCGACATCATACCCAACCCCACGCAGCCGCGCACGCAGTTCGACGAGGAGGCTCTGGACGAACTGGCCGACTCGATCCGCCAGCTGGGCGTCATCCAGCCCGTGACGGTGAAAAAGGGCGACGAAGGCAAATACGTCATCATCAGCGGCGAACGCCGCTGGAGAGC
>OGUM01002124.1_pt1 | contig 12301 bp, 8 predicted proteins | sample 1553631 | NCBI WGS metagenome assembly OGUM01 (sample SAMEA2580228, study PRJEB22360) | human gut metagenome | biome: human gut; feature: human-associated habitat; material: faeces | place: Denmark | collected 2008/2010 | reverse complement strand
GCGCCCGCAAAGGCCGGGCACCCGCCCCGCCGTTCCGCCGGGACATCCGGTTCGGCCGCAGCGGCCTTCGAGCACCGACCGGCCGCAGCGCCCCGAATACCGTCCGCGGAACCAAAAATCCATCTCCGGACGTAGCGCGCGCGACGCTTCGCGGAGAAACGACGACCGCCGCAACGACCGAGAGAAGGATCGGACGCAAAAGGTCGATAAAAAGGAAAATAACAAAAGTTATCGCCGCTGACCCTACGCTCCGGCCGCAACATTCCGCGCCGGACGGAAAATCCGCTGGATGTCGTTGCCGGAAGGATTCTGAAACAGCACCAGGTCGAATTCGGGCACGACCGCGATGATATGGTCGAACAGATCGGCCTGGACGCTTTCGTAGGCGACCCACTCCTTGATGACCGAAAAACAGTACACCTCGACCGGAATCCCGTTCGGAGTGGGCTGTAGATGGCGCACCATGCAGGTAAGCTCGTGGTTGACGACGGCCAATTTTTTCAAGTAGAGGTTCAGGTAAGCTCGGAAAACAGTCAGGTTGGTCAGCCGGAAAAAATCGGCGCCGTTCGGGTTTTCCGCACCGTTACGGTACCGGTCGAATTCGGTCTCGCGCTGAACGACATAGTCGTGCAACAGCTCTATATCCTTATATTTTTCGGTCATTTCGGGCGTACAGAACCGGACGCTGCCCAAATCGATGTTGATCGAACGCATGATCCGCCTGCCGCCGGACTCCTGCATCCAGCGCCAGTTCTGGAACGAATCGCCGGTCAGGATGAAAGGCGGAACGGTCGTAACCGTATTGTCGAAATTCTGTATCTTGACCGTATTCAGCGTCACTTCGAGCACCGTGCCGTCCACGTTGTACTTCGGCATACTGATCCAGTCGCCCGGTCTCAACATTTTGTTGGCGGACAACATGACTCCGGCCACGAACCCCATGATCGTGTCCTTGAATATCAGCATCAGGATCGCCGCCGAAGCGCCCAATCCGGCAAACAGGCTGGCCGGCGATTTCCCGATCAGGATGGCGATGATGACGATCCCGCCGATAAAGAACAGCAAGACCTGAAGCACCTGCATGAACCCTTTGATCGGGCGGTTCTTATTCACCTGCCGCATATTGTACATATCCAAGAACACCAGAATAAAACCGTTTATCGCCAGCAACAAAGCGAACACGATATACACGGCACATATTTTCTGGGATAAAAGCAACAAACCTTTTCCCCGTATAAACGCCAGAGGCAACAGGGCATAGACCAGGATGCCCGGTATCGTGTGGACCAAGTGGTGGACGACTTTACGTTTGAGAAGCAACGAGTCCCACTGGTAATGCGTATGCTGCGCCAGCTTCTTCATACTGCCGACAAAGATCGCCTGGCACAGGTAATCCAGCCCGATCGCCAGTATGACCAAGAAGGCGGCGATAATCATTTCGTCGAATGTATTTGCAATTTTAGGGTCTACGCCCCAACCGATCAGGATGCCGTTCATCCAACTGCCTAAGTTTATCATATCGTATTGGCTTTTTATTGGGATAACAATTAAAAGTTCGTTTGGTTTATCCGATCAATCGCAAAGTGCAACATTCCCTGCTTGTATTTTTAAAAATGAGCTGATGTACTGTCGGACTGCATCGGCTGCTTGGTACACATTTCCGGTGTGTTGTTCTTTTCTATTGCTACATGATTAAGAGAATTTTATTTGTTGTTGAACAATGCTGCTGCATTTCCTGCCATAATGCTTTTCAAATGTGGTGTAAGCTCCCTGTCCTCCGCCATCCAAGCCTGCAAGCGTTTCAGATTTTCGGTCAGTACCTCGGCAGGCTGATAGGGATAGTCGGAGCCATAAAGCAAATGGTCGGGAGTGGTGATGGTCAGCAGAGATTTCACTACTTCGGGTGTTGCACTTCCGGCAAGGTCGTAATAAAAACGAGAGAGGTTGGCTTCCCAATAGACAGGCTGCATATAGCCTTTCATCTGCATTACCGGAAGGAGGCCTTTCATGCGGGGAATAGCCAACGGCAGGAACGAGCCGCAGTGCGGCACAACAATCTTAAGGTCGGGATAACGCGCCGGAACATTGCGGGCTATCATGTTGATAACCGTGCGGGTAGTTTCGGACGGGTACTCGTAAACGGCAAGCGGCGTGGTGGCAATGATGCCGTTGTTCACCGGAGACGGCTTATGCGGGTGCAAGATGATGATTGCCTTACGCTTGTTCAACACCTCCATCAGCGGATCGAGTGCTTCGTCGCCTACATACTGTCCCCGGCTGTTGGTCGCCAGCTTGATGCCGTCCGCACCGAGCTTATCAAGTGCGTAAATAGCCTCTTCGATGGCTGCATCCACATCGGGCAGAGGTAGCGAAGCGCAGAAAAGGAACTTGCCGGGATAGTCCGTTTTCAGTTTGGCACAGGCTTCGTTGTAGTGACGCACTGCTTTGTGGCACTCCTCCGTATCGCCGAAATAGGGTTGCGGAGCGGGCATGGAGAGCAGGCTTGTCCGGATGCCTGCCTTTTCCATAAATTCCAAATGAGAGGAGACATCCCAGTCGGGCAGCGGGAAGGTTTCTTCCAACGCTGCACCGTGCCGGTCGAGCAGCGCCTTAAATTCAGGCAATACGTTGTGGCAATGTACATCGATGGCTTGTTGTGCCGTTACCTTAAAGAAAGTGAACATAAACGATAGGATGAAAATTAGTCGCTTCATTATCTACCTCCTCTCTTAAATCATCGGCATTTCCCAAGAGCCGCGCGTATCTACTCCTGAACTTTCGGCACTGGCTTCCAGTGTGCGGATTTCTTCTTCGGTCAGAACGATACTTGCCGCTTGTGCCGCTTCCTGCACTTGTGTCACTTTGGTTACACCGATAATGGGTGTCGTGCCTTTGGCTATTGCCCATGCCAATGCCACCTGAGCGGGCGAAATGCCGTATCGGTCGCCTACGGTGCGCATGGCCGCCACGAGTTTCTCGATCTGCGGCAACATCGGGTTGTAGGTATCGCCACGCTGACTGCCTTTGGGAAGGGGATGTTGCGTGTCATACTTGCCGGAGAGTGCGCCTTGCTCCAATACCATGTATGACCAGAAGTCGATACCGTTCTCCCGACAATAATCCAAAATGCCGGCTCGTTCCGACGAGCGATAGAGCAGGCTGTAATGGTTCTGTACTGCCGATATGTGTATACCTTCCGCCGAAAGGATTTCTTCGGCACGCTTGATTTGGGCGAGGTTATGGTTGGACACGCCGATGTGCTTCACTTTTCCGCTCTTTACCAATGCCGCCATGTAGGGCGTCCAGCGTTCCACATCCGCAGGGTTATGAACCCAGTAGATGTCGATGTAGTCCGTATCGAAGCGCGCGAGGCTTCCGGCAAGCATATCGGCTACGGGATTTTCCGTATCGCTCGCGATTTGAGGTGTGAACTTCGTGGAGATTTTCACCTCCTCGCGGCAGCATGTTTTGGTAAATGCCGCAAGCACGTTTTCCGATGCACCCATGCCATAGACGACGGCGGAATCCCAAAGATTCAGCCCGTTCTTCATGGCTTCGTCAAATACGGGCTTCAGTTCTTCCACGCCTACGTGGTTGCCGAATACCTGGTCGCCGCCTACGGCTCCTGTGCCCCATGACCATGTTCCCAATACGATAGATGATTGATTCTTCATTTGTATGTTCCTCCTTGATTTATTGTTTATACTCTTCTTCCGTTACAGCACGCAGTTGTACAACATGACCGTCGACAGAGTGTTCGGTTACGGTGAGGCAGACCAACGGTTTGTCGGGTGTAGCCCCGTTCCAATGACGGACATCAACGGGCGATACGATTACATCCCCTTTTTTGATGATGCGCTTCGGCGAGCCTTCCTCCTGATAATATCCTTCACCGTCAAGCACCAACAAGGTTTGTTCCACGCCGGGATGATAGTGCCAGTAGTTGCGGCTGCCGGGCGAAAAGCGAAAGTGTGTAATCATCGTGTTGCCTCTCTCTTTCAGCAGGGAGAGTCGTACTTCTCCCGTATTATTAGTGGCAGGGGCAAGATGCTCTGCTGGGAAAATCAGGGACAAGTCTGATTCGGGATAATCGGCTTTTTTCTCGGTTTGCGCCATTATCTGCGGGTGCATGAAAAAGAGAATTATAAATGTGCATAAGATTGTTTTTGCATTCATCTTGTTAAAAATTGCTTTTGCCATGTTGTTATATTATTTATCGTGAGTTTCTGTTACATTTGAGGCTTCGATGTCTTCAAGCCATGTTGGGACACGGGTAGCCATGTTTCTCTTATTTTGATGATGCAAAATTATCATATCCTAATAAAAGCGGACGTAACGATAAAGGGGGAATTTGTACCGTTTTTACTGATTTTCGAGTATTCGAAATTATTTCTTGTAGAGCTTGCTTTCCTTTAAGTCACTTGTTTACAACCTTCTTGCGCTCATCCGCTCAATCTCTCGTTTTTTATTCTTATCTTTGACGCTGATATTACAAATCTGTAGCATGACCGTGAATTTAAAAGTAGTGATGATGGTATTCGCATGTTGTTCTTATCAATCGCAAGCAGAGGAATTGGGCGCTCTCAAAGTAAAAGAATATAAACTGGAAAACGGACTGACCGTTTGGCTGAACGAAGATCACAGCCAGCCGAAGGTTTTCGGCGCCGTCGTCGTGAAAGCGGGGTCGAAGGATTGCCCGGACACAGGTATCGCCCATTATTTCGAGCACATGATGTTTAAGGGAACAGAACGTATCGGGACACTCGATTACGAGTCGGAGAAGGTCTTGCTGGACTCCATCGCCATGAAATACGACGAACTGGCCATGACGGAAGATGTTGTGGTACGTGCCCGCCTGCAAAAGGAGATCAACGAACTGAGCATCCGCTCTTCCGAATATGTCATACCCAATGAGTTCAACCGGCTGATCAGCCGGTTCGGGGGTTCCGGCCTGAATGCGGCGACCTCATACGATGCTACGATCTATTTCAATACGTTTTCCCCGCAATATATGGTCCAATGGGCGGAGATCAACAGCGAACGCCTGATTAACCCCGTCTTCCGTCTTTTCCAAAGCGAACTGGAAACGGTTTATGAGGAGAAGAACATGTACGGTGACTTCATCGGCGGCCAGGTGATGGACACGTTGATGGCTCGTTATTTCGGGCCTCACCCCTATGCCTATCCGATTATCGGTAGCACGAAGAACCTCAAGAATCCGCGGCTGACGGAGATGCGCAAGTTTTTCGAGGACTATTATGTGGCATCCAATATGGCGCTGATCCTTAGCGGCGATTTCGATACGCAGCAGGTTATGCCTGTCCTGGAAAAGACCTTTTCACGCATCCGTTCGGGCAACGTTCCGAAGCCGGAGAAGGTGATGCTACCGCCGTTCAACGGACGGGAGAAAATGAAGGTGAAGTTCCCGATCCCCTTTATTAAAGCGATGGGGCTGGGTTTCCGGGGTGTTTCGGCCAACCATGAGGACCAGGTTGCCTTGAATATAGCGGTCAACCTGCTGAACAACGCCAACGGTACGGGCTATCTGGACAAACTGATGGTGGAACATAAGCTGATAGGAGCCCTTGCCATCAACGAAAGCATGAATGAGGCGGGGATCCTCGCGGTCGCCATTATGCCGAAATTGTTGATCCAGTCGTACAGTTCGGCCGAGAAGATGGTCTGGAACGAGATCAACCGGGTGAAGAACGGAGACTTTAGCGACGAAGTGTTCAACAGCCTGAAACTGGAACAGAAACGGCAGTATGCTTCCGCATTGGAGAATATCGACTCGCGTGCGACGGTCATGATGAATCTGTTCTCGCAGGGAAAGAGTTGGGACGATTACCTGAACGAGGTGGCGCGGATCGAATCTATCACGAAAGAGGATGTCGTGCGTGTCGCCCAAAAATATTTCAGCAATAACTATCTGTGCGTAACCAAGAGCACGGGGAAATATCCGAAGGATAATCTGCCGAAACCGGCTTTTTCCCCGGTCGTCCCCCGGCATGCAGACGCTTCCTCTTCCTATGCCGAACAGTTGGAGAAGATACCGGAACAGCAAGTAGCGCCTCGTATCATCGATTTCGAAAAGGATGTGAAGACGTCGAAGCTGGCTCCTTTGGTGACGTTATACACGACTCCTAATCCACTGAACGATATTTTCACCTTCAATATCTCCTATGGAATCGGTGCATTGGAGCAACCGGAGTTGATGCAGCTCATCAACTACCTGCAATTGTTAGGAACCGATTCTTTGCCCTTCGAGCAGTTCCGCAGCCGCTTGCAATCGATCGGGAGCACGCTTGCTTTCGATGTGACGCCCGATGCTTTTGTCATGAAGGTGACCGGTTTCGATAACCATATCGACGAGACGATGGAACTTGTGGGCGACTTTATCCGCCATGCAAAGGCAGACGACAAGAAGCTCCGTCAGATTGTGGACGATGCCAAAGTCTCGGAGAAAGCCTTTTTCAAGTCGGGCGACAATGTGGCATCGGCTTTGTTAGAACAGGTGAAGTACGGCGACCAGTCCCGTTACCTGCGCAAGCTTTCACTCTCACAGATCAAGAAGCTGAAGGGCAAAGATCTGTTGGCGGTCTATGATAAGGTACGGAACGTACAGTGCGACCTTCACTACTGCGGCACATTGCCTGTGGAGAAGGTGATCGGGACGATTCGCCGGCATATCCCGTTGGAGCGGACGACCGTAGCCTCCAATTCTCCCTATTACCGCGAGTTGAAGCAATACGACAAGCCGACAGTCTTTTTTATCGATATGCCGGATATGACGCAGAGCATCGTTTACAGCTATGTCAAGGGCGATCCAGTCGATGACAAGGCTTCCCGCCATGCCTCCCGGCTGTTCTCCGTCTACTTCGGGGGCGATATGTCGTCGCTGATGTTCCAGGAGATTAGGGAGTTCCGCTCTTTTGCATACCGGACAAGCGGTCGTTATCAGTTGCCGAACCATGCGCATAAGGGGACTGCCGGATCTTTTACGGCGATGCTGTCCACCCAGAGCGACAAGACGCTGGATGCGTTGGGCGTACTGGATTCGCTGATCCGGGAAATGCCGTTGAAGCCGGAAAGGGTGGAGGCGATCAAACAGATGTTGGCCAACCGCATCAATAACGATTATCCGCCTTTCCGCAACCTGTCCGAGAAAGTGGCGAGTGCGCGTATGGAAGGTTTCGACCGTGATCCGGCTGAAGAATTCCTGCGGGATATCGCAACGATGGACATGCAGGATATTTCCCGTTTCTACCGGGAGCAGATCAGTGGCCGCCCGGTCGTTTACGTGATTGCTGGGAATCGGAAACATATCGATATGAAGAAGCTGGCCGAATACGGTACGATAATAAAAGTGAAAAAGAAAGACATATATAAATAAATGTATAGTAAAGACGAACTCAAGAACCTGAAACTTGAATTTTGGGAAAGTTTCGCCGCATTTTGTGAAGTACAGCCGTATCTGAGAGGACGCAAGAAAACGTGGGTTTTATATGATACGAAAGTGAAAGGGGTCGAACTCAAATTCGATGCGACAAGAGAGGGTGCGTTTGTCATCCTCGAAGTGAACCATAGGAGCGAAGAGGCCCGGCTGGAGATGTTCGAACGCCTGACGTGGTATAAGGATACGCTGGAAATGGATTTTCCGGAGGGGTTGACTTGGGACATTTGTTTCGTGCGCGATACCGGAAAGCAGGTGGCCCGTATTTATACAGCCAAATCCGGGATTGACTTCCACCGCCGTCAGGATTGGGGAGAGTTTTTCTCTTTTATGGCTAGTCAAATGTATCTGTTGGAACGAAACTTCATGTCCATAGCAGAGTATTTGAGGGAATGAAAAGATTTAAATCATAATGAACACTGGAAATATAAAACAATTTATAGGAGTGGCAGCTATCAGTTTATTGACGGCTTGCGGTAGTCCTGTACCCGATGCTGCGCTGTTGCAACCGGGAGTCAGCCGGGAATTGGCTCAGTTCAGGAAAGAACATTTCAAGGAGGTACGTTACAACCTCTTTTTTTCCATCCCGGAATCCCGCGAAGAAGCCGTCACAGGCAAAGCGGATATAACGCTTGCTATCCACGAAAGACTGCCGGTTATCATAGACTTCCGAGGGGAATCGGAACAGGTAGCCTCAGTTTTGTTGAATGGCAGGAAAGTCCCTTATACGGTTAAAGACGAGCATATCGTGATCGATACAAGAGAGGCGGCAGACGGAGAGAACCGCGTGACTATCGAATTTACGGCAAACGATCAGTCGCTTAACCGACGGGACGAATTCCTCTATACGTTGCTGGTCCCTGACCGGGCGCGTACGCTCTTCCCTTGTTTCGACCAACCGGACATGAAATCGCTTTTCACCCTGTCGTTGGAGGTTCCGTCTTCCTGGCAGGCGCTCGCCAACGGGGTGGTCGAGCAGGTGGATTCGACATCCGTCGCCAGGCGCAAGCGGATTTCTTTCCGGGAAACGGAACCGCTCAGCACCTATCTTTTCTCTTTTGTTGCCGGTAAGCTGACACGAGAAACGTATTCGCGCGACGGACGGAACATTTCGATCTACCATCGTGAGACCGACCCGAAGAAAGTAGCACAGTGCTCCGATATCGCATCCGAAGTGTTCGATGCACTCGAATGGCAGGAGGAATATACACAGATACCATACCCCTTCGCCAAATACGACCTGATCATTTTGCCGGGATTCCAGTTCGGCGGGATGGAACATACGGGAGCGACCTTATATACGGACGGGCGGATGTTCCTGAACGAGAACCCGACATTGAACGAGCGTCTGGCACGCAGTTCCTTGATTGCGCACGAGACTTCGCATATGTGGTTCGGGGACTTCGTGACGATGGAATGGTTCAATGATGTCTGGACAAAAGAGGTCTTTGCCAATTATTACGCCTCCCAGATAATCGAGCCTCTGTTTCCGGAGGTGAACCATTCTTTGAATTTCATGCTTGACTATATCCCCGCGGCCTATTCCGAAGATCGTACCGCCGGTGCCAATCCGGTGAAGCAGCAACTGGAGAACATGCGAGATGCCGGATTGATGTACGGTAATATCATCTATGACAAGTCTCCGGTTATCCTGGAAATGCTGATTAAGAAAATGGGGAAGGAGTCTTTCCAAAAAGGAATCCGGGAATATCTGAAGACGTATGCATACGGAAATGCAACTTGGGAAGGCTTGATCGGTATCCTGGACAAATATACGAACGACGATCTGGCGGCCTGGAGCCGGGTTTGGGTGAATGAAAAGGGCATGCCGGAGATATGTGGAGTGATATCCGAAGATGGCAAATCGTTGCAGGTCTCGCAGAAAGATCCGTTAGGACGCGGGCTGTTGTGGGAACAAGACTTGTCTTTTCTGGTTGTCTATCCTGACGGAGGGACGGAGGACGTGCAAGTTTCATTTGGAAAAGAGCAGGCGTCATGCCTCAAGGAACTGAAAAGGCAGGCGAGCGAAGGCTGTTTCGTCATGCCCAATGCCGATGGCAAAGGATATGGTTTCTTCCGCCTGCTTGAGAAAGATGCGAAGGCTTGTTTGGGCAACCTTCCCGCTTGTAAGGACGAGGTGTTGAGAGGTTCTTTGTTGATTACGTTGTACGAGAATTTATTGAACCGGACTATCCCTGCAGAGCTTTATATGGAAGCAATGTTGGATTATTTGCCTACGGAAAACAATTCTCTGTTGTTCTCGGCCGCCCTCGGATATATCGGTAATTGCCAACGTTTCTATCTCGCTGATCCGGAGAAACTGGAACTGGTGCTCTGGCGAATCGTGACAATGGCGGAACAATCCCAACAACGTTTGCAGGCGTTCCGCCAATATCGTTCCATTGCCCGCTCGCCGGAAGCGGTCGGAAAACTATACGCGCTCTGGAAAGACCAAAAAGCGCCTGCCGGCTGTTCGTTGAGCGAAAATGATTATATCAGCTTGTCGTACGATCTGGCTATCCAAATGCCTGACAAAGCCGATGAAATTGTAGCAACCCAGCAAGCACGGATCACCAACCCGGACCGCAAACGGCAATATGCATTCATCTCACCCTCCGTTTCTCCCCGGCAGGAAGTGCGCGACAGTGTGTTTGCTTCTCTGCTCGTAGCCGAGAACCGTCGCAGAGCGCGTCAGAGAACGCCGGTGTGGAGCCGTGGGCTTCGGCCGCCTTGTCGAACCTGAACTGCCAGTTGCGCCAGAAAGAAGCGGTCGGTTATATCCGTCCGGCACTGGAAGCCTTGCAGGAGGTACAGCGTACGGGGGATATCTTTTTCCCGCGTGATTGGGTACGGGCTTTACTGAGCGGACATACTTCTTCGGCAGCCCGGAAGGAGGTGGACGATTTCTTTGCCGCCCACCCGGACTATCCGGTCCTGCTCTCAAATAAAATCCGTCAGCAGGCGGATCATCTGTACAGATAACCGGAATTATCGGGTTAAAATTGGCCTCATAATAAAAAATCACCCCGATTGGCTAATCTTTTGTAAGTTTTATTTGCTAATTCAATTATTATTGTAACTTTGCAACGTAAAAATAATAACAAATGAAAAGTACGCATCTCCACCATCATCATCATTACAACGGGCAATAGTTCGGTGGGCTGTGTGGTATGTAGGAACATATGATATAAATGAATAAGGCTTGCCGTTTACGGTGGGCCTTATTTTGTTTTTGGAAAAATATATACAAACAAAATAAACATGTTACGAATCGCAGTACAATCAAAAGGTCGTCTTTACGATGAAACAATGCTTCTCTTAGAAGAAGCCGGTATTAAACTAAACAGGGGAAAACGTATTTTGCTGTTGTCGGCAAAAGGTTTTCCGGTAGAAGTCTTATTCTTGCGCGATGACGATATTCCACAATCTGTAGCCAATGGAGTTGCCGACATAGGTATCGTTGGCGAAAACGAATATGTAGAAAAAGGGCAGGAGGCCAAGCTGATCAAACGTTTAGGATTCAGCAAATGCCGTCTTTCACTCGCCATTCCGAAAGATGAAGATTATCAGGGGGTGGAATGGTTCGCCGGAAAAACGATCGCAACTTCCTATCCGGAAATACTGAAGGCTTATCTGGCTGAAAAGGGAGTGAAAGCAGACCTTCACGTAATCAGCGGGTCTGTGGAAATTGCGCCGGGTATCGGCCTCGCGGATGCGATTTTCGATATCGTCAGCTCCGGCAGCACACTGGTGAGTAATCAGCTCAAAGAAGTGGAAGTCATCATGCAGAGCGAGGCCCTGTTGATTGCCAATAATAATTTGTCGGATGAAAAACAGGCTATCCTGGACGAACTGTTGTTCCGTTTCGAAGCGATCCAGGTAGCGGAAGGCAAGAAATATGTATTGTTGAACGCTCCAAAAGACAAGATGGACGAGATCATAGAAGTGCTGCCGGGCATGAAGAGCCCGACCATCACGCCGCTTGCCGACGGGAACTGGGTGTCTGTCCAATCCGTCATAGCGGAGAAACATTTCTGGGAAATCATCGGTAAACTGAAATCATTGGGAGCAGAAGGCATACTGGTGCTACCGATCGAGAAAATGATTTTGTAAATTAAGAAGTAATTCTTACCTCTTAATTTTTTAATTCTTAATTCTTAATTTTTAATTTATAAAGTGGAAGTAATCAAATATCCATCAAGAGAAGAATGGGCCTCATTGGCCCAGCGTCCGGCACTGGATGTCACGGCACTGTTCGATACGGTCCGCACGGTGCTGGATGAAGTCCGGAAGGGAGGAGATGCCGCCGTTATCCGGTATGAGGAGAAGTTCGACAAGATAGATCCCGCTACCTTCAAAAGGTTGCAGGTTTCAGAACAGGAATTAGCGGAAGCGAAGGAGCTCGTACCTGAAGAGCTGAAGCAAGCTATCCGTCAAGCAAAGAATAATATAGAGATATTTCACGCCTCACAGCGTTTTACGGGAAAGAAGGTAGAGACGACACCCGGTGTCACCTGTTGGCAGAAAGCGGTAGCGATAGAAAAAGTCGGTTTATACATTCCCGGCGGAACGGCTCCTCTTTTCTCTACCGTCCTGATGTTGGCTGTCCCGGCACGTATTGCCGGCTGTAAGGAAATCGTGCTTTGTACGCCTCCGAGCAGGGATGGAAAGGTACACCCCGCCATCCTGTTTGCCGCGGAAACGGCAGGCGTCAGCAAGATATTCAAGGCAGGAGGTATCCAGGCCATAGCGGCGATGGCCTACGGAACGGAATCGGTTCCGAAGGTCTATAAGATATTCGGTCCCGGTAACCAGTATGTGACGGCGGCCAAACAGTTGGTCAGCCTG
>OGUM01002111.1_pt1 | contig 12388 bp, 13 predicted proteins | sample 1553631 | NCBI WGS metagenome assembly OGUM01 (sample SAMEA2580228, study PRJEB22360) | human gut metagenome | biome: human gut; feature: human-associated habitat; material: faeces | place: Denmark | collected 2008/2010 | reverse complement strand
CGCCGAAAGCGGCATCGTCACTGTTCAGGATCTCCTTGTAGGTGCCGGACACCGGTGCACCGAGGGTGTAGCCCTCGCGCAGGACGGGGTTGAAATTGCAGATGACAAGGATCTGCTTACCGGCGGCATCCTTGCGCAGGAAAGCGATGACGCTCTGCTGCGAGTCGTCCGGCACGATCCACTGGAAGCCCTCCCAGCTGTAATCGATCTGCCAGAGGGCAGGGTGCTCTTTATAGAAGGCGTTCAGGGTGCGGACGTAGTTCTGCAGCTCGGCGTGCTTGTCGTAGTCCAGCAGCATCCAGTCCAGCTGCTTTGTCTCGTTCCACTCGGCAAACTGGCCGAACTCCTGTCCCATGAACAGCAGTTTCTTGCCGGGGTGTGCCATCATATAGCCGAAGAAGGTGCGCAGGTTGGCAAACTTGTCGTCATACTCGCCGGGCATCTTGTTCAGCAGGCTGCCCTTGCCGTGCACGACCTCATCGTGGCTGATGGGCAGGACAAAGTTCTCGCTGAAAGCGTAGAAGAAGCTGAAAGTCACCTTGTTGTGGTTGCCGGCGCGGAACAGCGGGTCGGTCTTCATGTAGCTGAGCATATCGTTCATCCAGCCCATGTTCCACTTGAAGTTGAAGCCTAAACCGCCGTCCGAAGCGGGCTTTGTGACCATGGGCCATGCGGTGGACTCCTCGGCGATCATGTACTTGTGGGGGTGACGGCCCAGCACGGTGTTGTTCAGTTTGCGCAGGAAAGCGATCGCTTCAAGGTTCTCCTTGCCGCCGTCCTTATTGGGCTCCCATTCGCCCTGCTTGCGGTTGTAGTCCAGATACAGCATGGAGGCCACGGCGTCCACCCGCAGACCGTCGATGTGGTACTGCTCCAGCCAGTACAGTGCGCTGGAAATGAGGAAGCTCTGCACCTCGTTGCGGCCAAAATCGAACACCATGGTGCCCCACTCCTTGTGCTCGCCGCGCTTGGGGTTGGGGTCCTCGTAGCAGGCCTCGCCGTCAAAATTGTACAGGCCGAACTGGTCTTTGGGGAAGTGGGCGGGCACCCAGTCCATGATGACGCCAATGCCTGCGGCGTGCATCTTATCCACGAAGGCCATAAAGTCCTTGGGGGTGCCGTAGCGGCTGGTGGGGGCAAAATAGCCCGTGACCTGATAGCCCCAGCTGCCGTCAAACGGATATTCCATCACCGGCAGCAGCTCTACATGGGTATAGCCCATATCCTTGATGTACGGGATTAGCTCGTCTGCCAGCTCGGAGTAGTTGTAGGGCTTACCGCCCTCCTTCTGCTTCCAGCTTCCGGCGTGCATCTCGTAGATATTCATCGGGCCGTTGATCACGTCCGCCTTTTTCTGCGCGGTCTGCCATGCGGTGTCGTGCCATGCAAAGCCGGACAGGTCGTAGACCTTGCTGTCTGTCCCGGGACGGGTGGCCGCGTGGAAGGCACAGGGATCGGCCTTCCAGACCACCCGGCCGTCCGCGCCGGTGACCACATACTTGTAGGCGTCGTAGACCTTGGCGTTCTCCGCCGCCGTTTCCCACACGCCGGTATCCAGCCGGGTCATGGGCCGGGGCTGCCAGCCGTTGAAGTCCCCGGCCAGCGCCACGGCGCGTGCGTGGGGCGCCCACACGCGGAAGGTGAAGCCCTGCTCCGCCGGGTGCGCGCCGAGGTAGGTGTAGATGTCGTGGGCCGGGTGCCGCGTCATGTGCTCAGCTCCTTTTCTCTCGCTCTGCTCGTCTGCTCTATGGTAGCACGCCTGTTCCGTCAAAGGACGCGAAACAGGTCGCTGGTAACGTTACCGACATTGTACCCCATTTTTCCCGTCCCGTCAACAAACAAGGCGCTTTTTGTGCCGCGGCGGGGGCGGAAAAGGGCCGCAAGCACAAAAGGGAAACGCAGGCGCGCTGCGTTTCCCTTTTCGTTTACTCATCCCGCTGCTGCACGGCGCTGCTGCCGTTCAGGCCGAAGTCGTCCGCTACGCTGGCGGTGTCCCGGCGCAGCATGGTCTCCATCACCCGGATATCGCTGTCGATATCCATGGCATCGGTGCGGTACAGCTCGTCCAGCTGGTGCTCGAAGCCCGCCACGATGCTGTCCATGGTCTTTTCGATCTTGGCCTTGGCCTGGCTCAGGTTCTCGCCGCTGACACCGGCCTCCTCGAAGCTGGCGTAGTTTTCCAGCAGCTTCAGGGTGGTGGGCAGGTAGTAGTTCAGGAACGTGCCGGCGGCGTCACGCTTGGCCTCGTCCTCTTCAATGAGTTTGAAAATACGGCCGGACACCTGCTCCATGCGGTCCAGCTTGGCGCTGATGGCCTCGTCGGCGATGCGGTCGTTCAGCTCGCGGATCTGGGCCAGGATGGCGGCGTAGCCCGCCGGCGCGGGCGCGGTCTGTGCAGGCTGACCCTGCTCCGCCTTGGCGCGGTGGGCGGCATCAAAGTACGCCGTGGCGGCGGCCTGGGACTTGAAGAGCATACCGCTGCCCATGTCGATATAGGCCTCGTCACCCCAGAGGCCCTTTTCCAGCATCAGGTTCACGTCCTTCTCCACCCGGCGGCGGGACACGTCGGCGGCCCGGGCCAGATAGTCCAGGGGCACGGCCTGCTTCTGCCCGACGGTGCGGAGGTAGGTGGCAAAGCGCCGCTGGCGGCGCTTCATGGCGCCGCTGCCCAGCAGCAGGGACGCGCCGCCGGCCATCATGCCCAGGGGATAGAACAGCTGCCGCAGCAGGTCCATCCATTCATGCCATTTGATGGCGTAGCGCAGTTCAAAGTAGTCCACCTGCTGCACCAGGAAAAACACGCCCAGAATACCCAGCACCGCGCCGATGATCTTCATGGTTTTGGCGCCCTTGTCGGAGTAGTTCGGCGTCTCTGTGACCTTGCGGACGGTGTTCTTCGCCGCGGAGGCGCGCGCCTGCGCGGGCTTCGCCTCGGCGCTGCCCGCCGCCGTCCGCTGCCACGCATCCCGCGCCTGCTGGCGCATTTTCCTGCCGCCGCCCTCGCTGAGCTTGCTCAGCAGCAGGATCAGGCCCACAGGCCAGGCCACGGCAAACATCACCGCGATGAATATCCACGAACCCAGGTCATTATCGTTCTTTTTCGGCGGCTTCGGCTGAAGACCGTTGTTCTCGTCGTATTCGTAGCTCATGCTTCCCCTTCTCCCTTTCCCCGCAGCTTTCGCTTGTTGCCCTTTTCGTCCACGATATAGGTATTCTCCAGCACGCTGCGGGCATTGGCCATTACCGCGTTCAGGTACTCCTGCCGCAGTGCAGCGCGCTCCTCGATCTCCGCGTCTGTCAGCCCCTCGGCCTTGGCCTTGCGGGCCAGCTCGTTGATGCGTGCTATCTTCTTCTCGTCCATAGCTGTTTCTCCCTTATATGTATCGCCGTATGGCCACCGGCAGGCGGCCCTTTTTCGTGGGAGCGCCCACGCTGTCCAATACGCATTTTCCCAGACCGCGGCAGGTGATGGTATCCCCCGCCGACACGGGCTTGTCCGGCTTCACACAGGTGACGTAGTTCACCTGTACGGACCCCTTTTCCACGGCCTCCGCCGCCCGGCCCCGGCTGAGAGAAAATCCCGCCGCCAGCACGTTGTCCAGCCGCAGGGAGGAGACGGTGTCCCGCAGTTCCTTCACCGCCGCATGGGGGACCGCCAGCGCCGAAAGCGGCAGCGGTGTTACGGTGAGCTTCTCCCGGCCGGCGCTGTCCCAGTTCTGCAGCAGGAAATCCGTCATGGACGGGTCCAGCAGCACCTGACAGCCGCCCTTTTCCACAAGTATATCGCCTATCTTCTCCCGGGTCAATCCCAGAGCCATCAAACTGCCCAAAAAATCCCGGTGGGTCAGGTCGCCGCCGCTGCGGCACGCGGCCCGCACCGCCGCGACCTGGTCGTCAGGCGTCTCCAGCCACTCCGGCAGGAACACCAGCCGCCGGCGCTCCGCGCCGTCATAGCCGCCCCAGAAAATGCCGGACTCCCGCGCGCCCAGCAGAACCAGAAAGCCCTGCGCTGCAGCCTGCTCCGCAGGGGAGAGAAAGCCTGTGGCCGTGGGAATGTTCCGCGTGCGGCACTGCTCACACTTATCCCACACGCGGCTCAGCAGCAGCCGTTCCTCCGGGCTGTGGGCGGCTCTGTCCAGCAGTTCTCGTCTGTCCATGTTATGCCCCCAAATTCTGCGTGCGGTACAGTGTGGCGTACACGCCGTTCTTCGCCAGGAGTTCCTGGTGGGAGCCCTGTTCGGCGACGACGCCGTCCTGTATCACCAGTATCCGGTCGGCCGAACGAATGGTGGACAGCCGGTGGGCGATGATCAGTGTCGTGCGGCCTCGGGCCAAACGGTCAAAGGCGCCCTGGATGCGGGCTTCCGTCACGCTGTCCAGCGCGGAGGTGGCCTCATCCAGTATCAGAATGGGCGGGGCCTTCAGAAACACCCGGGCGATGGCCACCCGCTGCTTCTGCCCGCCGGAGAGCAGCGCGCCCCGCTCGCCCACATAGGTGTCGAACCCGTCGGGCATGGCGCAGATATCGTCGTAGATCTCCGCCTGCCGCGCCGCCTGCTCTACCTCAGCGTCGGTGGCGTCGGGGCGGCCATAGCGAATATTCTCGCGGATGGTGTCGGCAAACAGGAACACATCCTGCTGCACGATGCCGATGGTCCGGCGCAGGGAGCGCTGGGTAACGGCGCGGACATCGCGGCCGTCGACGGTGATGCTGCCGCTGTCCACGTCGTAGAACCGGGGCAGCAGCTGGCACAGGGTAGTCTTGCCGCCGCCGGAGGGCCCCACCAGGGCCACCGTCTCGCCGGCGGGGATGTGCAGCGTCACGTTGTGCAGCACCTCGGCCTTTTCGCCGTAGGCGAAGGAGACGTCGTTCACGTCCACGCGGCCCTGTACATGTTCGAGGGGCTGCGCGTCGGGGGCGTCCTGGATGGACGGCTCGGTGGCCATCAGCTCAATGAAGCGGTGCAGGCCCGCGAAGCCGTTGGAGAACATCTCGGCGAAGTTGGCCAGCTTGCGGATGGGACTGACGAAGGCGGTGACGTATAGGGAGAAGGTGATCAGATCCACATAGTCCATTTTCTCCCCCATGATGAGCCAGCCGCCCACGGCGATCACCGCCACCGGCAATATGCCGGTGCAGAACTCCATCACCGCGTTGAAGCGGCCCATCTCCTTGTGGAAGCCGCGCTTGGCGGTCTTGAACACCTCGTTGGCCTCGTCGAACCGCTGCTGCTGGGCTTCTTCGTTGGCAAAGGCCTTGGTGGTCCGCACGCCGGACAGGCCGGACTCGATGGCGGCGTTGATGGTGCCGGTCTTGACCTTGGCAGCCCGGGAGGCGGCGCTCATCTGCCGGCGGCGGCGCAGGGCCATGGTCAGCAGGACAGGCAGCAGCACCAGCAGTACCAGCGCCAGCTCCCAGCGCAGGGTGAACATCACCGCCAGCGCGCCCACGATGGTCACCAGGGAGATGAACAGATCCTCCGGCCCGTGGTGGGCCAGCTCCGTCAGTTCAAACAGGTCACTGGTCAGGCGGCTCATCAGCTGACCGGTGCGGTTGCGGTCGTAGAAGTCGAAGCCCAGCTCCTGAATGTGGCGGTACAGATCGCGGCGGATATCCGCCTCCACGCGGATGCCGAAGGTGTGGCCCCAGTAGGCCACCACGAAGTACAGCGCCGAGCGCAGCACATAGGCGGCCACCACCACCGCCATGACGATGAAGAATACCCGGAACTGCCGCTGGGGCAGCCAGGTATACATGGCGGCGCGGGACACCAGCGGGAACGCCAGGTCGATGCAGGCGATGAGGAACGCGCAGGACAGGTCCAGGGCGAAGAGCCGCCGGTGGGGTTTGAAGTAGGAGAGGAATATCCGCAGGGGGCTGCGGGTCTGATAATCTTTCGTGGTCATGCTATGCCTCGCTTGGTGTTTTTTTGAACATATAGTATAGCACATCGGCACGGCGTTCGCAATAGCACGCAGCGCCCCGGCTTGCGTGTCGGGGCGCTGCGTGTTATAATTGGGCCATGACCTGGCCGATAGGGCCGTCGATGGTGACGGCGGCGCCAAGACCGCTGCCGGCCCCGCCCTTGTTGATGACCGCCAGCTTATGGCCGCGGTAGTACTGTATCAGCCCGGCGGCGGGATAGACCACCAGCGACGTGCCGCCGATGATGAGCACGTCGGGCGTCTGCCCGTCGAGCGCATCGTCATGCAGCGCGGGCACGCGCATGGGCGCGTCCTTGCCGCCGGTGAACGTGATGTCATTGACGACATGGCACGTGGAATATTTCGTTGCGGCCATCTGGCCGGCGCGCACCACGTCGTCCCAGCGGTCGAGCTCGACATGCAGGCCGACGCAGCCCCCGGCCGGCCCCGCCGTGACGCGGCCGCCGAAGGCGCGGTGCAGTTTTCGGTTCAATGCGGAGATCTTCATGAAAGACAGGCCTCCCGGAAGATGAGTCGGCCAAGCGGCCGACTGGATGTCACAAATATACCTTTTTTCGACCGGGAAGTCAAGGATTCGCCCTAGGTCAAATCTGCTGAAATTTCCCTGCCAGACTGGACAAATCGCCCAAAATCGCGTACAATAAGACACGATTTATCTCATAAGATCAGAAATGAGGAAAGCAAATGGCCGCTCCGCGCAACGACAATGTCAAGGAGAAGATCCTCGAGGCCGCGACCGGCCTGTTGGACACGCAGACGTTTGCCGATATCTCGCTGGCCGAGATCGCCGCGGCGGCAGCGGCCGGGATAGCTGCCCGGCTGTGGTCGCCGGGGGATGTGAAAGAGCTGACCATCAGCGGCACGGCCGGCCTGCTCACCGTCACCGATCTGACCATCGGGGCCATCATCCTGGGCTTTGACCACAATGCCGCCCTGGAGGGCAGCGGCCGAATCCACTTCCAGCTGGCGCGCCTGGGGGCGACCCCGGTGGCCCTGGTGGATAAACGCCACGGCAGCTTCAGCGACCTGGCCGGGGCCTTTACCATGAACACCACCGCCACCAGTGAAGGCGGCTGGCAGGGCTGCCATATGCGGCAGGAGATCCTGGGCAGCGACAGCGCTGATGTGCTAGCCCCCAAGGAGGGGACGCTGCTGGCCCTGCTGCCGGAGGAACTGCGGGCGGTGATGAAGCCCTGCACCAAATACACCGATAACACCGGCAATTCCATGGAGGCCGCCGCGGTGACCGCTACCCAGGAGTGGCTGTTCCTGCTCTCGGAGTGGGAGTACTATGGGGCCCGCACCATGGCCAATGAGGGAGAGCAGAGCTTCCAGCAGCAGTATGCCTACTATGCAGCCGGCGGCAGCCCAGCCAAAATGCGCCACAACCGCACCACAGCTACGGCCCGGGATTGGTGCCGCAGCCCGGCGGCGGGGTGGGCCGGCTTTTGCCATGTGAACAAGGACGGCACTGCCTACTACGAGGCCCCGAATGCCGACCTGGGCATTGCACCGGCCTTTGTGCTGGGCGCATAAGATAGACTGGGAGGTGTGAACATGGATCAGGAGATCATAGTGGCGGGGCTGGCGCTGGTGGGCAGCCTGAGCGGCACCTATTTTGCCAACCGCCGGGCCACCGCCCTTATCGCCTACCGGCTGGAGCAGCTGGAAAAGAAGGTGAACCAACACAATTCCGTGATAGAACGGCAATATGAACTGGAGAAAAAATTTGCGGAGCACGAGCGGGACTATGCCGCTGCCTGCCGCCGCATAGAGGAGCTGGAGAAAGGAGCATGAGTATGAGTGAATTTGTAACCTGGGAGGCACTGGGCGGCTATGCCGGCGCGGTGATGATGGTGACCCTCATCACGCAGTTTTTGAAAGGGACGCCGCTGGGCAAATGGAGCAGCCAGCTGGTGGCCTATGTTATCGCCGTGGTGCTGCTGATCGGGGCGGAGATCTTTGGCGGACAGCCGGTGACGGTGCAGGGGGTGACCCTGTGCCTGCTGAATGCGGTCATTGTGGCGCTGGCGGCCAACGGGATGTACGATGCTGCCGCCAAAGGCAAAAAGACGGAAAGCTATCGGCATGAGGAGTAAAAGTAAAAAAGAGAACCCATGTAGGGTTCTCCGATTATTTGACAGGTCTGATTTCTAAAAGGCGCTCGATGGGAACATGGAGAGCTTGAGAAACATCCAGCAGCAGGCCGACCGTTGGTTTGCTGCTGGCGGTTTCTACCCGCTGAATATGTTGATGACTGTAACCAGTCATTTCGGCAAGTTGCAGTTGGGTGTACCCCGCTTCTTTACGGTAGCGCATGATGTTCAGCCCAATTTGCACATAGTCATTATAATGCTTATCCATATACACCACCTCTGGCTATTATTTTAGAGGTTTTTGATAATAATTTATCCAACCTAATATGATTAAATACTTAAATTAGATTGTATTTTCGTCAAATCTGTGATAGAATGTAAAAAGTGGGAGGGATAAATGATGATGGATAATAATTTTGAAAAGGCATTTGGTGAGTATCTGGACAGTGCGGAATACGACACAATTGCCAATGAATTGTTTGCCGCTACCCGCAATGCTTTTTGGCGGGATGGATTGCCGCAGGAGGGAGTTTGCCGGCTTCCGGACATATCTTTGAGGGATATGGAGGAAAGAATGAACCTTAAAATTGAATGAAAACTTGCAAAATTTTGTATTGACAAATGAGGTGGCATGGCCTATAATAGCCACAAATAAAAAACCTGTGATCGAGAAGAGTAACCGGTCAGTTTTCGTTGATAGCGAGCCGCGGAGGGTGCAAGCGCGGTAACGGGAGGAGCGGCGAATGGACTCGTGAGGGCGGCCGAACACGCAGAGCATGCGCCAGTAGCAGCCGACGGGAAACCGGCCCCGTTATCCATCCCGGCTTACATCATGTGTGTAGGAACAGAGCGGATGCTGCAAAGCATCAATGACGGGTGGTACCGCAGAGCTGATTTTCAGTCCTGTCCCAAGAGTTTTTCTTGGGATGGGATTTTTTATTTTACCGGGAAAGGAGCGAGCGCGATGAAAGAGAGAATACTGCCGGGACGGCGATGGTGCCCGCCCCTGGAAAAACGAAATCAATAAAATCACTACTGACCATGAAAAGGAGATAACCCCATGAAAACCAACCTGAAAAAAGTTTTTGCCCTTATTTTTGCCGTAATGTTCGTATTCTGCTTTGCCGCCTGCGGCGAGAAAAAAGCCCCGGTCATCGGCATCAGCCAGTACGGCGAGCACGAAAGCCTGGATAACTGCCGGGAGGGCTTTCTGCAGGGGCTGAAGGACGCCGGCCTGGTGGAAGGCACCGACTATACCATCGACTACCAGAACGCCGGGTTTGATGATAACATCACCAAGCAGATCGCCGAGAGCTTTAGCGCCAACAATGTGGCCCTGATGTGCGGCATTGCCACCCCCAGCGCCACGGCCTGCTACGCCGCCGCTGAGAATAAAGACATCCCGGTCATTTTTACCGCCATTACCGACCCGGTACAGGCCAAGCTGGATACCGGCAATGTGACCGGCACCAGCGATAAATTGGCCGTGGAGGGCCAGCTGGAGCTCATCCGCGCGCTGCAGCCTGAGGCCAAGACCATCGGTATTCTGTATACCACCAGCGAGCCGAACTCCGTTTCCGCCATTGCCGAGTACGAGGAAAAGGCCCCGGCCTACGGCTTTACCATCGAGGCGGTGGGCGTGACCGCGCAATCCGAGGTGGTGCAGGCCTGCGATACCCTGCTGGCCCGCGGTGTGGACTGCATGAGCAACCTGACCGATAACAATGTGGTGGGTGTGCTGCCGGCCATTCTGGAAAAGACCAACGCCAAGAGCATCCCCGTTTACGGCAGCGAGATAGAGCAGGTGAAGAAGGGTTGTGTGGCCTCCATCGGCATTGATTACTATGAGCTGGGCCGCCAGACCGGCCAAATGGCCGCCAAGGTGCTGAAGGGCGAGGCCACCTGTGAGGAGATGCCCTATGAGACCATCAGCGAGTACGGACTGTATGTGAACTACACTGCCCTGACCGAGATGGGCCTGACCCTGCCGGAGGAGCTGGCCGGCCGCGCCATTGACGCCAACGCCTGATGTTTGCTTTGAATTTTTGATTTGACCGCAAGGAGTACACCATGCTGAATGTGATACTGGAGACCTGCGCCGGGACCCTGACCCAGGGCCTCATCTACGCCATTTTATCCTATGGCATCTTCATCACCTATAAGATCCTGGATTTCCCCGACCTGACGGTGGACGGCAGCTTTCCGCTGGGGGCTGCCGTGACCGCCGTGCTGCTGACCCACGGGGTGAACGCCTGGCTGACGCTGCCCATTGCCCTTGTGATCGGGGCACTGGCGGGGCTTTGTACGGGGCTTATCCATGTAAGGGCCAAGGTGAGGGACCTGCTGGCCGGTATCATCACCATGACGGCGCTGTATTCCATCAATTTGCAGATCGCCGGCTCCAACCTGATGGTGGAGCGGGCCATTGATACCATTTACACCTCCGCCCCGGTGATGGCGCTGCTGGGCAGCGTGCCGCTCTTATACCGCAAGCTCATTGTTTCGCTGGTGCTGGTGGTGCTCATCGGGCTGGTGCTGGAGTGGTATTTTTCCACCAAGAACGGCCTGCTGCTGCGGGCGGTGGGCGATAACGACACCCTAGTGACCACCCTGGCCGTGGATAAGGGCCGCATGAAAATTCTCGGTCTGGTGATCGCGAACGCTTTGGTGGCGCTTTCCGGGTGCATTGTCTGCCAGGAGGGACGCTCCTTCAGCGCGACGATGGGCACCGGACAAATGGTATTCGGTTTGGCGGCGGTCATCATCGGTACCACGCTGTTCCGCCGCATGAGCTTTGTGAAGGGGACGGCCGCCGTGGTCATCGGCAGCATCCTGTATAAGGCCTGCATCCAAATCGCGATCCTGCTGGGGCTGCCCGGCAATATGCTGAAATTTATCACCGCGGCGCTGTTCCTGGTCATTCTTATCACCGGGAACCTGAGCGGCCGGAAAGGAGGCGCCGACTGTGCTGGAGCTTAAAAATATCACCAAAATATATAACCCCGGCGAGATCACTGAGGCCTGCCTGTTCCGGGACTTTAACCTTTCGGTGGAAGCGGGCGAGTTTGTTTCCATCGTGGGCAGCAACGGCAGCGGCAAGACCTCCCTGCTGAATATCATCTGCGGCAGCATTCCAATCCAGGGCGGCGATGTCATCATTGACGGCGAAAGCATGCTGCACAAGAAGGAATTTGTGCGGTACCGCCGCTTTGGCCGGGTGTACCAGAACCCCGCCCTGGGTACCAGTCCCAACCTGACCATGTTCGAGAATCTCTCGCTGGCGGATAACAAAGGCAAGGCCTATGACCTGAGCCGGGGCGCGAACCACGCCCGGCGGGAAAGCTACCGGGAGCAGCTGGCTTCCCTGGGGCTGGGGCTGGAGGACAAGATGGATATTAAGATGGGGGCGCTTTCCGGCGGGCAGCGGCAGGCCGTGGCCCTGCTGATGGCCACCATGACGCCCATTGATTTTCTCATCCTGGATGAGCACACCGCTGCGCTGGACCCCAAGACCGCCGATACCATTATGGCGCTGACCGACCGTGTGGTGCGGGAAAAGGGCCTGACGGCCATAATGGTGACCCACAACCTGCGCTATGCCGTGGAGTACGGCAGCCGCCTGCTGATGATGGATAAGGGCCACCTGGTGCTGGATGCCGCCGGGGAGGAAAAGAAGCACATGAGTGTGGACGATATTCTGGACCTGTTTACCAAGATCAGTATCGAGTGCGGCAACTGACTTCTGCGGCAAAAATAGGCGCGGAGAGGTCTTGCCCTGCTTTGCGAAAGAAATGAGAAAAAGTTCGGAGAAATCCGGACTTTTTTGCTTTCGCGGGGGGCGGGGGAGATTGTCTTGCGGCCAAAAATCTGCTATACTGCTTTTATATTTACATATTGTTCAAGCAATCTTTATCATACTGCGGTATGATAAAGGGGAAAAGTACAGCGGGGAGGCGGCGGGATGTTCGGTTATATCAAAACCTGTACGCCGCAGCTGCGCCTGTGCGAATGGGAAGCCTACCGGGGCATCTACTGCGGGCTGTGCCGTACCCTGGGGCGGCGCTTTGGGCCGCTGGCCCGGCTGACGCTGAGCTATGACTTTACCTTTTACGCCACGCTGGAGATGGCCCTGCGGGAGGAAGTGCCCGAATTCCGCCGGAGAAGCTGCGGGGTGAACCCGCTGCGGCGCTGCCGGCACTGCGAGGAAAACGAGGCGCTGAACCGAGCGGCGGATATGGCCATCCTGAGCCTGTGGTATAAGGCGGCGGATACCATTGCCGATGGGGGATTCTTTGGCCGGTGCGGCGGCCCGGTCGGCGGGGCCCAGCTGCCGCGGGTCCAGCGCA
>OGUM01002100.1_pt1 | contig 12454 bp, 6 predicted proteins | sample 1553631 | NCBI WGS metagenome assembly OGUM01 (sample SAMEA2580228, study PRJEB22360) | human gut metagenome | biome: human gut; feature: human-associated habitat; material: faeces | place: Denmark | collected 2008/2010 | reverse complement strand
TAGCGGGGAAGCGCATAATCGCCGTACCTTCGCTATCAAAGCCTTTCTGTTGGATACGGGCATCAGCGCTCGCTACCGTCCAGAGTCGGTAGGTATTGCCGGGCGTAACGATCGCGGCAAAGGTCTTGTTGTAGCGCATTATAGTGGTGATGGATGGGGCGGCCCCCTCGGTAGCGGTAAAGGCTATTTCGGCGCCAGACTGCGCAGGCGCATCCGCAAACCGCCATTCCATCCAAGCGTTGCCGAGGGTGCCGGCGTTATGGATCGCGGTATTGGCGCAATGGAAGGCGACGGAGGGCATCGAGGAGGTAGCCGGATCGGAGGCCACGGTGAAGGAGCCGGAGTTATCGAGGCCGTAATGCGTATCGTCCGAGCTAGTGTTTTCGATATCCAAGCCTTTGCCCGTCAGCGTCAAGGAGCCTTTATTCACTACGGTAGAGGCCCCAGAGGAACAGAGCGCGGAAGCATTATCCCCCGTCGTATGGAGGGTAAGATTGAAATTCCCATCAATGATCAAGGCAGCGCCGTCGGTCGCATTGATTGTCACTTGATCGAAAGTCAGTGTCGGGTTGCCGGTGACGGTGGCGACCATGAGCTTGTTGGTGGATACGGACGCAGCATCCATCTTGACCGTGCCGTTGAAGCGGGCCGGCGTTCCGCTTTCTCCCTTTTTATAGCTCCATTTGTTGTCGGAGTAAGAGAGGGTGATGAGATCGGTGTCTTCGGCAGGCAAAGACAGCGGATCCGGTAAAGCCAGATAGTTGGAAGAGGCCAAGTTGTCGGGTTGGCCGGGGATGAAAGAATCGTCCCTGTACATGGTCAGCTGTCCATCGGTATCATATTCGGCGGCTTTCAGTTGCGGGAGCTTGCCGTCCGAGTCGGTACCGATGGCGGTGAAGGCTTTATCAATTCCGGAGCCTGTCCAAGCGGCGATATTAGTGGCGACATCGTCGAGGTAGGTGTTGGCACCGTTTATCGCATCGGCGGCGATACCGGTGGCCGGGGCGGAGGTGTTACCTCCCTCCGTCAGCAGGATCTTGGTGCTGGCGTAGTTGTTGGAAAGGGTAACTTTATCATTATTAGTACCACTATTCTTTCCGACAATACGACCGGCCTGTTTCGTAGAGGTGTTTCCGAGAGCTTTCACGCCTTCGGTATTTAAGGCGAGGCAATCCTCTATAGTAACATTACTATCGCTCCAAATCCACCCGATAATACCGCCTGCATAAGCAGCGTCGCTGCCGTTGCTTGACGATTCCACGGAAACAGTACCCGTGGCAAAACAAGATGTAATAACCGCATATCGAGCAGCTCCGGCGATGCCACCGGAAGTACTTGCCCGGGTTGCTTTAGCGGCTATATCCCCTGTTGAATAGCAGTGTAATATAGTACCCGGGGCCTGACTCCCACCATTAAGATCACTGCCGCCCACGATACCGCCCGCATAGGCGGAATTACTACCGGCGGTAACATCAATATTACCCGTGTTGAAGCAGGAAACAATAGAAGATTTGAAACTTTCCCCTACGATTCCACCCGCATAATTAGCCTGCCCTTGTATAATGGTGATAGCACCCCTGTTTGAACAAGCGCTAACCACCGAGTTTATTATTGAACCGGCAATTCCACCGACATCCCCACCCTTCTCAGACACAGAGAAACTGACCGCACATCGGTTATGGCAATTGATGATTTTTCCATTCTCCACACACCCCGCGATGCTACCCAGCGGGTAAGTATTGGCACTGCCTGTAATACTAGCCAATTGAATATTGCTGGCGCCTTCTTCATCTGCCATCGTCAGATTCTTCACGGTCGCTCCATATAGATAACCGAAAAGGCCGATATATTCTACCGAGGACGAGGATATCGTCATTCCGGTAATGGTCTTGTCATTACCGTCGAAGGTGCCTTGAAAGCATTTAGTGTAGTCGGTGTATGAAATGTAGCTATAAGTCCCTATCGGTACCCAATTATTCTTGAAATCAGCGGTGACACCCTTAGGCGTAGCCAGCGAGATATCATTGGCTAGCGTAACCGTACAGCTCGAGAAGCCCTTGTTTGGGGGATAGTAACTGCTATATGTCTCTTTGGTATCGGCGGTTGTCTTACCATTATTCGTCGCCCAAGCGATCCACGCAAGGCCGCGGGGGGTCTTGACTGTGTAGTTGTTCACGGAGACGGAGACATCGACGCCATCCGGGCCGACATCGGCTGTCTCAGCGTATCCGGCCCAGTCGGTAGGAAGAGTTTGCATTTTCGAGAAGGAGGATACTCCATTCTCCGTCGTCGTAAAGACGGTTCTTTTTTTCTCATCCATGAGTTGTTCATCGCCCAGCCAAACGGTGTAGCCGGTGTTCTTCGCGACGTTGATAGCGAAATGCTTATTTTTGTCGTCGGTGGTGAATTGGATAGCGGGATCAAGCGAGTCGCCGTTGGCATCTTTTATTTCCAGCGTCTTGCCGCTCCCTAGGGAGGCTTCAAACCTCCATTCGAGGAAGGGGGAATGCACATTATTGTCAAGAATTGCTTTTAATCCTCCAGAAGCCGTTATTTTCGCATCTTTGGCCGCAGATAAAGAAGCGCTATTCCCTATCGACACGCCATATTTGTTATCCGCTACGATATTTATTTTGCCTTTGAGGATGAGGTCTACTGAATGACCAGTAGTGTACAAATATATTCCATTTGAATATCCTTTCCCAAGGATATTCAATCCAGCAGCTCCACCATCCAGAAGCAGGTCGCACCCAACGTAGTTGTTGATTACTACTCCTTGGCATTTCAAAGTACTGGCAGAGCTGCCTGTCGCTTGGATACAGAGCGGATTACCGTTCTGTACCATATAAAGCAATGAGTCGTTGGCATTGTAGGTCAGGTTTAGCCCATCCAGTTGAAGGATCGGGTAGCTGTCAAGCTTATCATGATTAGGATCCTCTATCTTTTTCTCGCTTTTGATATCGATCGCCCCATGCTGCCAATCATCGTTCGTGCCCGTCAGCGTACCGGAGAACTCGGTGTCGGAGCCATTCGTCCCGACCTTGTAAAACCAAGCGTAATCGGTCGAGCTGTTGGGTTTCAGTTTATAGGTGAGGGTTAGTTTATCATTAATACTAGTACTAGCCACGCCAAGCGGCTGTGTCTGCGCTTGCGCTCCTGCCATTGCCGGCCCCCAGAGGGCTAGCGTCAGGATACAGAACATCCGCACGGCGGCCCGGAGGGAGAGCCGTGCGGATATCTTTCTAGAAAGATAAAATTCGTTCATATGGATTCGATTTTAAGTGTTTGACAATTTGTTAGGCTCAGATCTCGTCCGGGCTCTCGCTATCGCCGCCGGGGTTCTCGGGGTCGGGTGTGGGATAAGGCTTGTCGTCGGGCTTGGAGGGGCTGGTGGGGCCTCCCTTGGCGGCGATGAGGTTCTTATACTTGCGGAAGATCTGGTTCACGGTGTCGATGAAGGCGTTGATGGCCTCGGTAGGCTCGAGTACGGCGTAGGCGTTGACACGCTGGATGATGAGGTCGAGGGTCTCGTCGGTCGCCTTGCGGGCCTTGGTGGTATCGGTCTTCACACGGGCGTAGATCTCGTTGTTCATGTTCATGTGGCCGGCGTTGGTTAACGCGGTCTTCGATACCGATCCGATTTGTTTCGCTAAACTCATACTGTTTGTTGTTTTTTCGTTAATACTTTCCGCTTGTCCGCAGACGTAAGGTTTCCTACAAATACAGGATAATCCCTTTGATAATCATAGATTTCTCTATCAAACAATGCCTACGGGTGTCGAAATCTCTCCCGAGGCCCCGGAAAGGGCCGCTACGGCTGTCGGCATCGCTCCGAAGGCCTTGGGAGGGATGCCGACAGGTGTAGGGATCGTTTCCGAGGCGTTTCGCTAGTCCGTCGCCTTCGTGAACCGGATCGGCCAGTCCAACGCCTTGGTGGTGTAGACCGGGAAGATCCATTGCTTATGGTTGGTCGCCTTGTTCCGGCCGAACCAGCTGTCGCCCTCGTTGAGGTCGTCCTCTTGGTCCACCCCGAAGCGGTAGGGCGGGTTATCCGCCTTCGACTTATACTCCACGCTTCCCCAATAGGCCGGGAATTGCGTGTCGATGGAGTAAGGGAGCGTCATGTCGGTACCGGGCGAGGAGGCGATGACGTAGTACTTATCGTCGCTCTTCCCCTTGCGGGCGATGCCGACGCCGGTGATGGGCTGTGTATGGCTATCGTCGGACGTGAAGCACAAGGAGACGTAATGGTTATCGATTGCGTCCCATTCCATGCCCGACTGGGCGTCCTGTCCGCGCAGCTCGAAACCGTGCTGGCGGGCGTCGTCCTCCTTCATGAAGCGCATGTGGTAGATGGGGCGGCACTCGTCCTCGAAATCAAGGGCTACCCACCAGAGCTGGTCGGCGTAATCACCCACGTCGAGGTATTGGTGGGCCGAGGTGTCGAGCATCTTGCCGACCCGCGAGTTGTCCGGCCCCTTGGTGTTCAGCACCAGCGGGCTATAGATGCGCTCCTTGCCGTCCGGCCCGGTGAAGACGCGTTGCCCGGCGGGATCCCCGTGATCGTCCTTGCCGGTACGCATCATGAAGTCGGCCACGATCAGCTTCGGTTCCTTCTCCAGCTTCGAATGCTCCTCCACGTAGGCGTTCAGGTGCTCCTTCAGCGCGTTTTTCCGCGTGGAGTCCTTCGTCAGGTAATAGAGAGGGATCATGAAGCAATTGGTGGAATCGCCCTTCGGCCCGTAGCGCACGAGGTGTAGGTTGCTGTTCTCGTCGGCGATGGAGTTGTCCCAGCTCTCGAAGTCCACGGAGGCGTTTCCGCCGGTGATGATCATGATGCTCTCCTCGGACATATGCTCGTTCAGCTCCGACTTCGTATAGCCGCCCCCGGCGCCGATCTTTCCGCCGTGCGTACCCATCACGCGGTAGTAGGTCTGGAGCCAGTTCTCGTTCTCTCCCGCCGGCGACGCCGACTTGGCGGAAAGCTCCGCCTCGGCGGCGAGCACCGTTTCGTCGTAATACATGTTCTCCTTCCGGCTATAGATATAGGTATAGCTCCCGCCGAAGACACCGCCCACCAGCACGTGGGTACCGTAGGTGTCGTATAGGTCGTAGATGCCCTCCTTGGTGTTGGGGTATCGCATGTAGAGGTCGTCATAGCTCACGTTCAGCAAGAGCTGGGCGGTCGCGGTGAGGTAGGGCAGGAAGACGTCGGGATCATTGTCGGTGGTATAGATGGCGGTGGCCATGTGCAGCTCCACCATCGGCTTAACATGCACGTCCACGTGATACTCGAAGCGGTTGGACGAGGTCCGGTTATGCTGGAACCGCTCGTTGAAGGAGCCGGAGAAGAGTTTCGATCTCGTAGGCGTGGGAGCGCCTTGGTTCGTGAAGCCGAGGCTGCTCACCGAGATGCCGAGCTCCTGCCACATGTTGTCCACCAGCTCCTCGTAGTCCACGCCGGAGCGTTCCCGTCCCCACGACTCGGATTGGGGGGTCTTCACGAAGGCCTTCGTGCCGTATATCAGGTCGAAATCGAGGAAAGGCTCCTTGGGGGCGGCGAAGATATCGCCCGCCACGTTCACCGTCTTGCCCACGTTGTGCATATAGCTCGGGGCGTCATCCGCCACGGAGCTTTCCAGCTTGGGCTGCGACACGAGGAAGAGCGTGTCCGTCGCCGCCTCTCCCGACTTGCTGGCGATCCCCCGCAGGGCGACCTTCTCGAGGAAAGGCTTCAGCTCCACCTCCTTCTTGAGGTTGAGCACGAGGAAGCGGCTCTCGGCCCCCTGCCTCATCTCCCAGTCGAAATACTTGCCGCTGAACTCGAGGTCGCGGATACGGTCGTCGTGCACCGGGATGGCGATCTCGCCCTCCCACGGATGGATGATGAACAGCTGGTTGCCGTCCGACTCGTCGGAGAGGTTGAACTCCGCCACGCGCTGGGGGACGTACACTTCCGTGTCATCGTCGGAACATCCCGTGAGGAAAGCCGACGCTACCAGCGTCAAGACACCGAAAAACAATGATTCTCTTCTCATACTGATTTTTTTTAGATAAAGGTGTATACTCTATATTATAATGTAGGGAGTTCACCTCCCCATGACCCTATTCGATCGCCCGTACCCAATCGTCCATGCCCTTGGCGGCCTCCGGCGGCATCTTCTGTTTCAGCCGGTAGCGAGTGGTGTGCAAGCTTCCGATGGAGATAGACATCTTGTCGGCGATCTCCCGGTTGCTCAGGTTCATCTTGATCAGCATGCAAAGCGTCTCCTCCGCCGGCGTGATCCCCGGCACCCGCTCCCTAAGCGTCGGCAGGAAACCCGGATACGACGCCCGGAACGATCGGTGGAACGATCCGTTCCCTTTTCGCTCCGGATCGGCGGGAAGGCACGAGGCCAGCAGGTGCTCCTTCCGTATCGGGCACTCGGCGGCGTGACGCTCCAAGTGTTCCGACAGTACGTCGAATCGCTCGTCGATCCGCCGGCGCAGATGCTTCCACGCGAACACCCAGCAGCCCCCGCAGAGGAGGAGCGCCAGCATCCCGCACATCATCAAAATCCGTAAGTATGACCCTTCCATTACTACTTCGTTTTTGTTTCTCAAAGGAAACCATTCCTATCCTTATACGACGAATTCTTTTTTGAGCAATCCACTCAACAAGTCCTCAACAACGGCCTTATCCGTGCGAAATGCGATCATCAATTTAATTGACGCGCCGCTCGGGGCACCGGTGGTACGAACAAGTCAAAGGTACGCCGCCGGGCCTTCGGACGGATAAAAAACCAATAGATGATTCAATCGATTTACACCCCGAAACAGGCTATTTTACAAGAAAAACGGCGTATATTCGCGGGAAACCGAAAAATCATACGCAGATGAGAGACATCACGCATTTCCTGCTAGCCACCCTCCTCTCGCTAGCCACCCTCGCTTGCCGGCACGACACGCCTCCTACGGACGGCCCCCTCTCCCGGCAGCTCCAACCCGGTACCGAGGAGATACTCCGGCAGCTCAACGACCGCGACAACCGGGAGGAGGCCTTGCGCCTCGCCGACAGCCTCGCCGCTCTTCCCCCTTCCGACGACCCGTGGCTAGAGATCCGTATCGCCCAAGCGGTAGCCAACACGCTCTATAAATTCCGCCGCGACCCTTCGGACGCGATCCGTATGCAAGAAAGGGCCCTCGCCGTCTATCGCCTCCACCCCGATGCCGCCGACGATCCGGCCGACCTGCTCTCTACCCTCGGCCATTATTACCGCCGCAAGGGAATGCGGGAAAAAGAGGTGGAAGTCATACAGGAAGCCATGGACTGGTGCGTAGCCCACCCCGAGAAGCTCAACCGGGGCTTCGTCTACACCTTCGCCGACCTCTCCTCCACCTATAGCGACCTCGGATTGTACGACAAGGCTATGGAGGCCATCTCACGCTCCATCGACTACTCCCTCCAGTTGGATAGTTTTACCATCAGCGACCTCTACCGGATGAAAGCCGGGATTTTCTGGGAGCTGGAACAGCACGACTCTACCTTATATTACGCACGGCAGGCCTTAAAGAGAGGGGAGGAGATGAAAGAGAACGCCTATGTCCTCGCCGCCAAAAACATACTTTACAATTATTACTACGAATATGTGCCCGACTCTATCCCTGCCGCCCTCGAAGGGTACAAGGAATTGATAGAAGAGGAAGAAGCGATCTCCGCAGGGTATCAAGATCTTTTCAAATTCATGCTGGGGGCCTGCCTCGTACGCGACGGAAAGCCGGAAAAAGGCTTCCCCCTGATGGAAGAGGCCTACGCTCTCTACAAGAAATACGAGGCGAACGATATGATGGATTGGACCGGACGGCATTTGCTCAACCTTTACGCCGAACAGAAGAAGGGAGACAAGATGGCCGAGATCTACCCGGAATACAAGGAGATACACGACTCGTTGCAACTGGCGGAGAAGCAGCGGTACGCCATTGGTGCCAACGTACGCTACGAGACCGGACGGAAGGAGCAGGAGAATCGGGCCTTATCCGCCGAAGTGGCCTTGAAGGAACGTTCGCTCGTTTATACGCGCGTCATCCTGATCCTAGCCATTTGCCTGCTGACCGGGATCATTGTCTACGCACTCCAACGTCGCCGGCTTCACCAACGTGAGCGGGAGATCCAGCGTCAACGACTGGATAATCTCCTCGCTACCCAACAAGAACTGAACCGCCGCAATGAGCGACTGAGCGCCGAGCTGGAGCAAGCCGCCCATAACGAGGTGATCGACAGCGTACGCCAGAAGCTCAACCCCTCCTTGCTGAGCGGCGAGGACGAGTTGCGGTTCCGCCAATCCTTCGCCGCCCTGTACCCTCGCTTCCTGCCCGGCTTGCGTAAGGACTTCCCGGAACTGACCAAATCCGACGAACTACTCTGCATGCTGATCTACCTGAAGCAGAGCACGGACGAGATCTCGTTGGCCTTGGGCATCTCCCGTCCCAGCGTCAACTCCGGACGCAGCCGTATCCGCAAGAAACTTGGATTGCAGAAAGAGGAATCCTTGGACGAATTCTTGCAAAAAAGATAATCCCTCCTTTCCGGCGGCTGCCACCCGAAGGTGGCATGCTCGCCGGAAAGAGGGGATCAAGGGCGGATCAAGTACGAACCGCTACGCATAGCCGATAAAGGCCGCTTATAAAGTTGTCAGATAATTTTTCAGCGGATTGGAGTACATCTCTAAGATCTTCTTACGTAAGAACGCCTCATCCTTGTTCGGAAGGACGATCTTATCCAATTGTCCTTGCAAGTATTCCTCGAATTGCTTCTTATCCTTCGGTCCGTAATGCTCGTGGAAACGGCGAGTGCCGTTCAGCCAGTCATAAGCTACGTAATTACAAGGATAGAAACGATAGTTCTTATAGATCTCCCGGTCGATAACGGACGCGATAGCGCTTACCAGCTCATTCTTCTCCATATCCTTGTCCAGTTTAGCCAAGGAATCATTGATCGGGGAAGTGATCGTGAAGTGGACACGACCCTTATTATTCAGGATACCCGTTTCCATGCTCAACAAATCATCCCGCTGACATTTCACGTAATCCGGATCATCCCGCTTCATCTGGAATTCTTTCGCCTTCAAGAAATCGCAAGGATCAAACTCGTAGGAGATAGCGACCGGTACGATATTCAAGTCCATCAAATTCAACAACAGATTATCCTTATCGCCGCCGATACTCAACATCTTCAATACGCTACCCTGCGTACGATCGTCCGAGTCCTTGGCACGTCCCTCACGCTGGGCGATCCATACAGACTCGTTCACATTCTTGATCGCATGATGGATATAGGCGGAAAGCGTCTTGCTGACCTCCAACATCTGACGAACAGAAACACCACGCTTCACAATAAAGCTATTGTTCAAGCGTACCAATGTCTCGATCCACGGACGGATTAAAAGATTGTCGCCGATAGCGACCTGCGTCATACCATACCCCACATCATATAACATGACATTCAAGAAGGAGGCATCCAATACGATATCCCTATGGTTCGAGATAAACGTACAGGCCGCCTTATCTTTCGGCAGACGGCTACGCCCTGAGATAGTAAGCGAGAAAGTAGTATTTTTCGCCACCGTCATTACAGCGTCATAGGCCAGAGTAGATTTAAACTCCTCCTTCGTCTTGCAAGCACGCATGGCAACTGAGAATTCCTCCCAATTCAAATTCGGCTTTATGTAACGTAAAGCCCGCTCGAAATCCTCATTGGCGACCAATTTTTCAATCGCGTCCTTCACCTCACTGTTGTTCAGCGGACGGATGTCGTCGAAATTAGGGGAAACTGTTTCTGTATCCATATCTATTCATTTTGTTTTTCTGTTTTTGAGTTCGTCTTCAATAATGTCTGTCATGACATCCTTTATATCCAATCCCGCCGCACGTACTTGCTGTGGGATAAAGCTGGTAGCCGTCATTCCCGGTGTCGTGTTTATTTCCAGTAAGACAGGCTCCCCGTCTGCCGGAATAATATAATCCACACGAATCAGTCCTTTGGCGCCCAATATATCGTAGATCCTTGATGTCTTGCGCTGTATCAACTCCGTCAACTCGGCGGAGATACGGGCCGGAGTGATCTCGTCCACCTGCCCGTTATACTTTGCGTCGAAATCGAAGAATTCGTTATCCGTAACCACTTCGGTCAAAGGAAAGACAACCTCTTTACCCTCCACCTTATAGCAACCGCATGTCACTTCCGTTCCATCGATAAAGCGCTCGAGAATCACCTCACGTCCTTCCCCAAACGCCTTAGCGATAGCGGGCTGGATAGCGGAGACCTCTTTCACCTTCGTCACGCCAAAACTACTACCCCCATCGTTTGGTTTCACGAAAATAGGCAAACCCAAACGAGTCACGACTTCTTCGTCCGTAATAGTCTCTCCCTTGAATAAATGAATGGATGCGGCAATTTTTACACCAAAGTCTTTCAAGTAATGATTACATACGTATTTATTGAATGTCAAAGCGCTCACCAGCATCCCGCAAGACGAGTAAGGCATACCGATCATATCGAAATATCCTTGTAAACGTCCGTCCTCGCCCGGAGTACCGTGTATCGTTATATAAGCGAAGTCAAAATGCCTCGTCACGCCATTCTCCTTGAAGCTAAAATCATTCTTATCAATTGGTGTATGTTCCCCGCTAGGAAGTATAACCGCCCACTCATCCCTCTTAACGATGGCAATATATAAATTATATTTGTCTTTATCAATAAAAGAGTAGATTCCGTCCGCACTTTTTAATGAAATAACGATCTCGGAGGAATCTCCCCCTGCTACGATAGCGATGTTCTTTTTCATTTTTATAGTTCTTTAGTGTTCGCGTATACACGCCATCTGTCGATCAGCTGCTGCATATCGGAAGGAATCTCGGAATCGAAAAACATCTCCTCTCCCGTAGTAGGATGAACGAACCCCAACGTCTTAGCATGCAAGGCCTGACGTGGACAAATAGCGAAACAGTTTTGCACGAACTGTTTATATTTAGTAAAAGTTGTTCCTTTCAAGATATCATGTCCGCCATACCGCTCATCGTTGAAAAGCGTATGACCGATATATTTCATATGTACACGGATCTGGTGCGTGCGCCCCGTCTCCAGACGACACTCCACCAAGCTCACGTAGCCCAAGCGTTCCAATACGGTGTAATGGGTGACGGCAGTCTTGCCTTGATCGCCTTCCGGGAAGACGGTCATTTGCATACGGTCACGAGGATCACGACCTATATTTCCCTCGATACGCCCCTCATCCTCTTGAACGATGCCCCATACCAAGGCACGGTATTTACGTTTGGTTGTCTTGTTGAAGAACTGCAGGCTTAGGTTACTCTTGGCCTCCGGGCGTTTAGCCACCACCAATAAGCCCGACGTATCCTTATCGATACGGTGTACCAAGCCTAAACGAGGATCGGAAGGATCATAATAGGGATCATCCTTCAAATAATAAGCCAAAGCATTCACCAACGTACCGGTATAATTACCGTGACCGGGATGTACGACCAAGCCTGCCGGCTTATTCACCACCAGCAAATCATCGTCCTCATATACTATATTCAAAGGGATATCTTCGGGGATAATCTCCAGTTCCCGGCGTGGGCGATCCATCACGATAGAAACCACATCCAAAGGTTTCACCCGGTAATTACTTTTCACCGGCTTATCGTTCACCAAGATACAACCCGCCTCAGCCGCCAATTGGATGCGGTTACGGGTAGCGCCCATCATACGGTCTACCAAGAACTTATCCACCCGGAGCAGGGATTGCCCCTTGTCCGCTACGAAGCGGAAATGCTCATACATCTGGCTCGACGATGTTTCGTCTTCTTCCGGCATCAACAGGTCGTCTACCTGTTCATCATCCATATCGTCCAAAAACTCGTCCATTCCCTTAAAACCAGTTTTCTATATCACTATCCAATGGTTCTACCGGAATACTATCCAAAGCCAATGAGTCGGGAAGCATATTCGGATCGCCACTGCTTACTTTCAATACCAGATGAGCGGTCAACGGTACATGTTCCCCTTTGAGCAAGGTACGCCCGTTTAACTCCACCCCCATCGCCAAATCTTTATAATCGCCCGGCACATACTCTATCTCGACCGACGAGAAGCCACGGGCCCGCAGCAAGGCATACGCCTGACGGAAAGATAAGTCTTCCACCTCCGGTATCACGGCCATCTGGGAGGTCAACGCGTTAATCGTAACAAAGACGATCCGCCCCTCTTTCACCTTCGATCCGACACCGGGAACCAACTCCACGATGGAGCCCGGAGCCACATCTTTCGAGAATACGGAATCGATCACGTTATAGCGTAGCTTATTATTCCCGAAAAACTCGGCGGCGTCCTCTAGCTTCATTCCTTTCACGTCCGGAACGACCACCGCTTGGTTATGGCGGTGAATAAAAGTTAGGACCACCCGCCAACGGAAAA
>OGUM01002095.1_pt1 | contig 12465 bp, 10 predicted proteins | sample 1553631 | NCBI WGS metagenome assembly OGUM01 (sample SAMEA2580228, study PRJEB22360) | human gut metagenome | biome: human gut; feature: human-associated habitat; material: faeces | place: Denmark | collected 2008/2010 | reverse complement strand
CGAGAAGCTGGGCCGCCTGTATACCATGCGTGGCAAGAAGGCCACCGAGGTCAAGGAGCTGGTGTGCGGCGATATCGGCGCCATCGCAAAGATGGATAAGGTCAAGACCGGCGATCCCCTGTGCGACAGCCGTAAGGTCGTGGCGCTGAAGGGCATCCCCTTCGCTGAACCCTGCTACTCTGTGGCCATCGCCCCCAAGACCCGCGGCCAGGACGATAAGGTGGCTCAGGGCCTGAACCGTCTCAATGAGGAGGACCCCTCCTTCTCCGTGGTCAACAACGCCGAGACCCATCAGATGGTCCTCTCCGGCGCCGGCGATATGCAGGTGGATGTGCTGGTGAGCAACGCGGGCATTGCCCAGCAGAAGCTGTTCACCGATATCACCCCGGAGGAGTGGCAGCACATGCTGGACGTGAACCTGAGCGGCGCGTTCCACCTGTGCCAGCTGGCTCTGCCGGGCATGATCCGCCGCAAGGCGGGCCGCATCCTGACCGTGAGCAGCATGTGGGGCCAGACAGGCGGCAGCTGCGAGGTGCACTACTCCGCTGCCAAGGCGGGCCTGATCGGCCTGACCAAGGCCCTTGCCAAAGAGGAGGGGCCCAGCGGCATCACCGTGAACTGCGTGGCTCCGGGTGTCATCGACACCGATATGATGGCTGCCTTTACGGCAGAGGATAAGGCTGCGTTGGCCGAGGAGACCCCCGTGGGCCGCCTGGGCAGCGCGGACGAGGTGGCGCAGCTGCTGGTGTTCCTGGCAGGCGAAAGCGCCGGTTACATCACCGGGCAGGTGTTCGGTGTGAACGGCGGCCTGGTGATTTGAACCATCCCGCAGCGGCAAAACTTATGATACGATATCACTTACGGCGCAGCCAGCGCCGCGGTGAAAAGGAGAGAGCGAAATGGGCATGACTTTGAAGGAACTGTTGACGAAGGGCGAAGGCACCCTGACGGCGGGCGAGGCCAAGACACTGGCTTCCCAGTGCCGGATGGATGTGGAAACGCTTTACACGCTTCTGGAGGAGCGCGGCATCAAAATTCTGGATGACGAGGCCGACGGTGACACCAGCCTGGATGTGGAAGGCATCATGGCAGAGGTGGAAAGTGCCGAGGCAAACAGCGATGAGCTGGGCCTGGGCGATGAAAATGAGGACGACCCGGCAGAGGAGAACCCCGCAGACCTGAAGGCTGCCATGGATGAGCTGCTGGATGACCCTGTGAAGAACTACCTCAAGCAGATCGGCCAGATCCCGCTGCTGAGCGCGGAGCAGGAAGTGGACCTGAGCAAGCGCATCCACGCCGGTGCCGAGGCTGCCCACATCCTTCAGGCCGACCGCCAGAAGTACGGCGCGCCTGAGTACATCAAAAAGAACAGCGCCCGCTTCTCGTTCGAGGAGGATGAGAACAGCCGGAGCTATACCGAGGATCTGGACGAGGACGGCAACACCAAGTCCAGCGAGGATGACGAGGAAAAGGCTGCCGAAGAGGAGGCCATGGAGGCTGTTGAGAACGGCCCCCTGACGGAGGAGCGCCGCCAGGAGCTGCTCAAGATCCGCCGCGACGGCCTGAACGCCCGCCGCAGCCTGAGCGAGGCCAACCTGCGTCTGGTGGTCTCCATCGCCAAGAAGCATGTCGGCCACAACCTGGCGTTCCTGGACCTGATCCAGGAGGGCAACATCGGCCTGATCAAGGCCGCCGAGAAGTTTGACTGTGACCGGGGCTTCCGCTTCTCCACCTACGCCACCTGGTGGATCCGTCAGGCCATCACCCGTGCCATTGCGGATCAGGCCCGCACCATCCGCATCCCGGTGCACATGGTCGAGACCATCAACCGGATGCGTCAGGCCACCAACCAGCTGGTCTACCAGAACGGCCACGAGCCCACCCCCGAGGAGCTGGCAAAGGCCATGGATATGAGCGTGGAGCGCGTGCGGGAGATCCAGCGCATGGCGCAGGAACCCGCCAGCCTGGAAAGCCCCGTGGGCGAGGAAGAAGATTCCTCCCTGGGCGATTTCGTGGCCGACGAGAACGCCGAGGCCCCCGGCAAGGCAGCAGACCGCGCCATGGTGGCCCAGCAGATCAATCAGGCCCTCAAGAGCCTGACCCCCCGTGAGGAAAAGGTCATCCGCCTGCGCTTTGGTCTGGACGATGGCCGCCCCCGCACGCTGGAGGAGGTGGGCCGCGACTTCGGTGTCACCCGTGAGCGTGTCCGCCAGATCGAGGCCAAGGCCATCCGCAAGCTGCACAGCCGCAAGTGCCTGGCCCTGCTGAACGGCCTGATCGAGTGATCCTGAACTTACCGCTATGAGAAAGAGCCCTCGCCGGTCTATTCCGGCGGGGGCTCTTTTGGTGGTGCCAAACATATTCTGCCTGCCCGCCCCATATATTCTTTTCAGAACAAAACGGGTGGGAGGGAACGGCATGTTTGTGGTAACGCTGAACAAGACGAGCTTGAAAAAGGTGGGGGCCGGTGCGCTCTGCTGTGCGCTGGTGATTTTCAGCGCCTTTCTGGGGCGGTACATCAGCACCCGCACGGTGGCGGCAGCGGCCGGGGTGAACCGGATCGAGAGCGCGCAGGACATCCAGACCTGGTTCACGGGCTACGGGCTGGATGTGGACGGCACGTCCATTACGGCGGATAAGGTCAAGATCCCCCGCAAGTGGGACGACAGCTTTTCGGCCTTCAACGGGGTGGTGCAGCAAAGCGGGATGGATCTTACCCGCTACAAAGGGAAAACCGTGGAAAAGTGGACCGCCCTGATCCCGGCGGCCAGCAGCGGAGAGACCAGCCGCTACGGCGTGCTGCTGGTCTACCGCAAAAAGGCTGTGGGGGCCTACCTGCTGGAAAAGCCGTCAGGCACGGTGATCGGCCTGAAGGATGCCCAGACCGCAATGGCGCAGGCTGAGCAGCAGGATGCCCAGCAGGTGTCCGGTGAGGATTACAGCGGCGACTGGGGAGAGCGCCATGATGAGGAGCTGGGCGCGGCCGGGCAGAGCCAGCAGACCAGCGGGGAGCCGGACTCCGTGGTGCCCGAGGAGGTGCAGTACACCGACCTGCCCCTGGATGCCGAGGGGTATCCTGTCGAATGAATCCGGTGGAAAAATGGGGGCAAAACTTCTGTTCAATAGCACCAAAATTTCTGGCTAAAAATCAGCAATATGGAATGATGAAAAAATAACGAAGCGGGTTTATAATAATAGTAGCATCCCGCAGCAAAATCGGCTGCGTCCGGAGTGGCAGGACCGTCCGGATCTGAAACGGGATGAAGTAAGGAGAAAATGATTATGAAGGAATTCCAGTATACTGTTAAGGATGCATGCGGCATCCACGCTCGTCCGGCCGGTCTGCTCGTGAAGGTGGCCAAGGGCTTTGCCAGCACCGCTACCCTGGAAAAGGACGGCAAGAGCTGCGACCTGCGCAAACTGATGGCTCTGATGGGCATGGGTGTCAAGCAGGGCGACACCGTGACCGTGAAGGTGGAGGGCGACGATGAGGCCGCCGCTGCCGAGGCCATTCAGAAGTTCCTGACCGAGAACGTCTGATCTTTGAATCTGCGGACAAAAGCCCTTGCGGGAGACCCTGCGGGGGCTTTTTCGCACTAAATTCTCAACAAAGGAGAGAGAACGATGCAGGTAGGAACCGGTAAAAGCATCCTGAACGGCATTGCCATCGGCAAGCTGAAAATTTACAAGAAAAAAGATACCGTGATTTCCACCGCCCAGGTCGCGGACACGGCGGCAGAGGAAGCACGCTTTGAAGAGGCCCGGGCCAAGGCCATTGACCAGCAGACTGCCCTGTATGAAAAGGCACTGGCCGAGGCAGGCGAGGACATTGCCGAGGTGTTCAACATCCATGCCATGATGCTGGATGACGATGACTTTGTGGATGCCATCAAGGAGATCATCAACGGCCAGCACATGTGTGCGGAGTATGCCGTCAAGAAAGCGGGCGACAACCAGGCCGCCGTGTTTGCCGCCATGGACGACCCCTATTTACAGGCCCGCAGCGCCGATGTCATCGACATTGCCCAGGCCATGCTGGACATCCTGCAGGGCGTGGACAATGCCACCCTGCAGGGCACGGAGCCCAGCATTCTGGTGGCGGAGGACCTGGCACCCTCGGAGACGGTGCGGATGGACAAGAGCCTGCTGCTGGGCTTCATCACCCGGGAGGGCAGCTCCAACAGCCACACCGCCATTCTGGCCCGCAGCATGAACATCCCCGCCCTGATCCAGTGCAAGGAGATCCAGGAAGATTGGGACGGCAAGATGGCTGTGGTGGACGGCTACAACGCCTGCGTGTATGTGGACCCCACTCCCGATCTGCTGGAGAGCCTGAAAAAGCGCCAGCAGGAGGACCAGAAGAAGCTGGCCCTGCTGGCCGAGCTCAAGGGCAAACCCAACACCACGCTGGACGGCAAGACCGTGCAGGTCTTTGCCAACATCGGCGGCATGAGCGATGTGGGCGCGGTCCAGCAGAACGACGCGGGCGGCGTGGGCCTGTTCCGCACCGAATTCGTCTACCTGAACTGCACGGATTACCCCACCGAGGAATACCAGTTCGAGGCCTACAAGCAGGTGTTGGAAAGCCTGGCCCCCAAAAAGGTGGTTGTGCGCACCTGTGATATCGGCGCGGACAAGACCGTGGACTACATGAAGCTCGACCACGAGGACAACCCCGCGCTGGGCTACCGCGCCATCCGCATCTGCCTGACCCGCAAGGATTTCTTCAAGACCCAGCTGCGGGCCCTGCTGCGCGCTTCTGCCTACGGCAACATGAGCATTATGTTCCCCATGATCACCAGTCTGCGGGAGCTGCAGGATGCCAAGGCCGTGCTGGAGGAGTGCAAGGCAGAGCTGACCGCCGAGGGCAAGAAGTTCAGCGACAAGATCGAGGTGGGCACCATGATCGAGACCCCCGCCGCAGTTCTGGTGGCGGACGATTTGGCCCAGGAGTGCGATTTCTTCTCCATCGGCACCAACGACCTGATCGGCTACACCATGTGCGCCGACCGTGGTAACGACACCATCTCCAACCTGTACCAGGTGTACTATCCCGCCGTGCTCCGCTCGCTCAAGAACATCATCGAGAGCGGCGTGAAGGCCGGCATCATGGTCGGTATGTGCGGCGAGGCCGCTGCCGATCCGCTGCTCGAGCCGCTGCTGATCAGCTGGGGCTTGGAGGAGTTCTCGATGAGCGCTCCGTCTATCCTGCGCGCCCGCAAGACCATCAGCCAGTGGACCAAGGCCGAGTGCGACGAGCTTGCCGAGAAGGCGCTCGCCTGCAACACCGCCGCCGAGGTCAAGGCACTGCTCGAGTCCGCAGCTCGCTAATTTGGTATCAGAGGTAACCGCGTGGTTGGAATGGGCCGGCCACGCGGCCCTCACATATACAGGGGGTACTGTAAATGTTCTACACGCTAACCGCTAACCCGGCTGTCGACATGACGGTTTCGAGCTCTCCGCTCGAGCCCGACGAGAACGTCCGCACCGGCTCGGCCAGCTACACGGCTAACGGCAAGGGCCTCGACGTGTCCTTCGCCTTTAAGAAGATGGGCGTCGACACCGTCGCGCTCGGCTTCTTCGCTGGCTTCACGGGCAAGTTCATCGTCGAGGAGGTCATGAACCTGGGTTGCCTCTGCCGCCCGGTCTGGACCGACGGTATCACGCGCATTAACACCTACGTCAACGATGGCCAGCACGAGTACGGCATCCTGAACCCGGGTGCTCCGATCACGCCGCAGCACCAGGAGGAGCTCTACAACATCCTGGACACCGCGGGCGATCTCGAGTGCCTGATCGTTTCCGGCTCCGTGCCTCCCAAAGCTACGCCTGACTTCCTGGCTCAGGTCATGGAGCACGCTCAGGCCCGTGGCGCCGACGTTGTCCTGGACCTGTCCTCCGATAAGCTCAAGGAGCTCGCTCACAAGAAGCCGCTGCTCATCAAGCCGAACCATCACGAGATGAAGGCCATCTTCGGCGTGCCGGTCGACACCGACGACGAGGTTCGCGTTGCCATGAAGATGGCTCACGACGCTGGCGTTCAGAACGTGCTGCTCACCCGTGGTAGCCGCGGCGACGCTTACTTCTCCAACGGCGAGGACATCTGGTACGCCAAGCGTGAGTTCAACATCAAGCTGGTTTCTTCCGTCTGCGCCGGCGACTGCACCCTCGCTGCGTTCCTGCACAAGTGGTACAGGGATCGCGACAACGTCGAGGAGGCCATGAAGCTTGCTATGGCCACCGGCGCCAACGTTGCCGAGTCTGTCGGTATTGGCGACTTCGGTCACGTCGATGAGTACAGCAAGCGCGTTGCTGTCCGCAAGCTCGATCGTCAGTAATCGAAACGCGACATATTCGTGCGCATGCGGCGCCCCGGTTTCGGCCGGAGCGCCTTTTTTGTTCCGCCATGGGGGAGAGATGTTATGCCGTACTTCATCGCTTCCACACCGTTCGCCGAGTTGTCCTAGCCTTTTACCGATGGGTGGAATATACTTTCATCAACACGTTGCTTCGTGAAAGGAACATTCATGATTTACACGCTCACTGCAAATCCCGCCATTGATTACAACATCGCCTGCGACGGCCTTGACGCCAACACCGTCACGCGTACCCGCAATGCCGTCTACACGCCCAACGGCAAGGGCCTCAACGTCTCGTTTACGCTTGACCACTATGGTGTCGACACCACGATTCTGGGTTTCTTCGCCGGCTTCTCGGGCGAGTTTATCGTTAAGGGCGCCGAGGCCCTGGGCGTGCCCGTCAAGCCCGTTTGGACCGACGGCATCACGCGCGTCAACGTGTTCCTCAATGCCGGACCCGACACCGAGTACAACATGGTCAACGCCGGTGCCGCCATCAACGAGGCCAACGAGCAGGAGATGTTTGAGCTCATCGATTCGCTCGATGACATGACCTGCCTGGTCATCAGCGGCTCGCTGCCTCCCAACACTTCCGAGGGCTTCTTGGCCGAGGTCCTGCGCCGCGTCAAGGCCAAGGGGGCCGAGTTCGTCCTCGACATCTCGAGCCATCAGCTGGCAGATCTCATTGCCATGGAACCGTTGCTCATTAAACCCAACGACGACGAGCTGCTCGACATCTTTGGTATTAAGGTGAGCGGTGGCGACGATGAGTCCGTCAAGGGCGCTATGGCTGAGCTTCATGCCAAGGGCGCCAAGAACGTGCTGCTGACCCTCGGCGGCGCCGGTGCGTACTTCTCCAACGGCAAGCACATCTGGTTTGCTAACCGCACCTTCGACGTCAAGCTGCTGTCGACGGTGTGTGCCGGCGATTCCTCGCTCGCTGCCTTCCTGTCCGTGTGGCACGACGCCCCCGAGCGCGTCGAGGACGCCCTGCGCCTTTCGATGGCCACTGGCGCCAACGTGGTCGAGTGCCCTGGTTTGGGTGATTTTGCCAAGGTGGACGAATATAAGAAGCACATCGAGGTTCGCCAGGTCTGCTAGCAGCATCGATACATCGTTGCCGAACACCCGCTTTGGATCTCCGAGGCGGGTGTTTTTTTGTGCGCTGATCGTATGTGGCGTTTGCTGTCTCGTTTTATCGAATCGACGACGCGATTGCGTGTGCGCGCTTTCTCGTTTCTTGCTAGACTTCTTGAGAACCATCGATTAACGCTCACAAGTGCAGGAGGCCATAGGCATGTGCAATGTTTCTCTCAACGGTACGCAACCGTCTGATGCCTCCCTGCGCGTCCTGCGCGCGCTTGAGGCGGCTGGTCTTGAGGCTTGGTACGTGGGCGGTTGGGTGCGCGACGCCCTGATGGGGCGCCCCAGCCACGATGTTGATATGTGCTGTAGCGGCCTGTGGCAGGAGTCCAAAGCGGCGCTCGAGGCCGCTGATATCGCGGTCGTGGAGTCGGGCATTAAATTTGGCGGAATCACGGCTATTTCCGATGGCGAGCGTATCGAGGTCACCACGTACCGCCTGGATGGCTTTTACACCGATGGGCGCCATCCTCAGAGTGTCGAGCGTGCCGCCTCGCTCGAGGACGATCTGGCCCGCCGCGACTTTACCGTCAACGCCATGGCCTGGCATCCCGAGCGCGGGCTTGTCGACCGCTACGACGGCCAGGGTGACTTGGAGCGCAAGCTGATTCGCGCTGTCGGTGATCCCAAGCGTCGCTTTAACGAGGACGCCCTGCGCATGCTGCGTGCGGTGCGCTTTGCCTGCCGTCTGGACTTTATGATTGAGCCCGAGACTAAGCGTGCGCTTGCCGAGTGCGCGCCGCTGCTCGATGCCGTGGCGCGCGAGCGTGTGGGTATTGAGCTCGAGGGCATTCTTTCGACCGGCCACGGGGGAGACGCCATGCTGCGCTACCCCGAGCTCATCTGCGCCGCCGTGCCCGAGTTGGCAGCGGGTCGCGGGTTTGATCAGCGCAGTGTCTATCATGCGTTTAACGTCTACGAGCATATCGCCCGCGTGCTGACGGTGGCAGGGGAGCTGGCGCTGTGCGAAGTCGTCGCGCCCTCACCGAGCCTTATGTGGGCGGCTTTTTTGCACGACGCCTCCAAGCCTGATTGCTTTACGGTCGATCACGCCGGCAGCGGCCACTTTTACGGTCATCCCGAGCTCGGCGCCAAGAAGGCGCGTGTCATCATGGATCGCCTGGCACTCTCGCACGATTTGGTGCGCGATGTGTGCCTGCTGATCAAATACCACGATAAGCCGCTGCGCCCCGAGCGATCCTGCCTGCTCAATATGATGCGTGCGCTTTCGGGCGAGGGTGTCGATACGCCGCGTCTGATGGACGAGCTCATGGACCTTAAGCGTGCCGACACGCTCGGCAAGGCCCCGTCGTGCTTCTATTACGTTGAGACAATTGAGGAGATGCGCGCGATGGCGCACGAGCTGCTGAAGGCAGGGGAGCCCTATACGCTCAAGATGCTCGCCATCAACGGCGGCGACCTGATCCGTGCCGGAGTCAAGCCCGGGCCGGAACTGGGTCAGCTTCTCAACTCCGCCCTCGACGCCGTGATCGAAGACAACATTCCCAACGATCGCGAAGCTCTTTTGGTCCATCTCAACTTGAATTAGCTACCCAGTTTACCTGCGTGTTCCATAACCTGACGACAATTTTTCGGCAATTTGGAATTTCTTCTTGCGCTGACGTTTTTTGTCCCGTAATATATTTCCTCGCAGCACGGCAGTGCAGATGTCATGTGGCCCGTTCGTCTAGCGGTTTAGGACGCCGCCCTCTCAAGGCGGAGATCACCAGTTCGAATCTGGTACGGGCTACCAAAATTGAACGCCCGGGCCTCGTAAGAGACCCGGGTTTTGTGTATTGACCGTATATACGGCGCCTGCCGTGTTTCGCTCAGATCGAGGAGTAGCCATGGATCTGCCCATCAGCTTGCAAGACATCACGTATGCCGAGAACTATCTGGCGCAGGGCGACCTGGCTACGGCGACGCCGCTGCTGGAGCGTCTGGTAGAGCTCGCCGAGGAGTATATCGATGCCGAGTGCAAGACGGAGGAGAAGCGCCAATACTTTAGCTTCGATAGCAAGTTTGAGCGCTTGGCCTATCGCCGCGTGGAGAAGGATCCGCGCGAGCTCGTGCAGGTCGAGGTGCCGTTTGACCGCCTGTACTCTGATATGGCGTTTGCCTACATTCGCCAGCAGGATTATGTGAGCGCTCGTAATGCCCTGATGCAGGCTGTGCGTTGGGACCCCATGAACTGCAACTATCGCTTGGATTTGGCCGAGCTGTTCCGCGTCTTTGGCGATTCCACCCGCATCAAAATTCTGTACGCCTTGCACGACAGCGAACTTTGCGTGCAGGATATCGCGGACGCCGTGCAGCTGAGCCAGTCTGCCGTCAGCCACCAGCTGCGGGTGCTCAAAACCAGCAAGCTGGTCAAGTTCCGGCGGGACGGAAAAACAGTGTTCTATTCCCTAGATGATGATCATGTGCGCAGCATGATTGCGCTTGGCATGGAGCATGTGGAGGAATAAAACGCCCCCAACTCTTGTTACCCCTTATTTTTCAAAAAATATTGATCATAAAACCAAAGGAGATATTATCATGCAGAAGAAATTCAAAATCGAAGTTGATTGTGCAAACTGCGCCGCCAAAATTGAAGATGCCGTTAAAAAGCTGCCCGGCGTGAACAGCGCTTCCGTCAGCTTTATGGCCCAAAAGATGGTTCTGGATGTCGATGATGATAAGTTCGATGCCGTGCTGAAGGATGTTGTTAAGACCGCCAAGCGTGTTGAGCCGGACTTTGAGATCGAGCTGTAAGCTCCTTGCATCAGCATTTTCGGACGGTTTCCAACCGCCTGAAAGTTTCGGAATCCATTCCAAGCGGCGGACATGTGCCGACGCTTGGAATACCTTGCAAGCAAAAGAGCAGGTCCGAGTGCCGTCCAGGCATGAGAAGATGCTTCTTTGCGGCAGGGTGGTTCCAAAGGAGGGGTGCAGGAGCGTGGCGCAGCCACACTGCGGCGAACCCCACCTTTGTAGCGTGGAGCTTTTGTGACACGCTCAGGGCGGTTTCCAACCGCCCTTATTTTTGCCCCTTTTTTCCTGACGAACACCCAAAAGAGAGGTCTTATCTTATGACAAAGAAGCAGAAAAAGACGCTGAAACGTATCATTATTTCAGCGGTGCTGTATTTAGCCATTATTCTGGCTTCCAAACTGGTGGCCATACCCTGGTATCTGGAGCTGGTGCTCTTCCTGGTGCCGTACTTCATCATTGGCCACGATGTGCTGCGCAAAGCTGTGCTGGGCATTGTTCACGGCGAAGTTTTTGACGAAAACTTTTTGATGGCCGTTGCCACTGTGGGAGCGCTCTGCCTGGGTGAGTTCAGTGAGAGCGTTGCCGTTATGCTGTTCTACCAGATTGGCGAACTGTTCCAGAGTTACGCCGTCGGCAAAAGCCGCAAGAGCATCAGCGATTTGATGGATATCCGCCCCGACAGCGCCAACCTGGAAACTGCCGACGGCACGGTAAGTACCGTTGATCCCGACGATGTGCCCATCGGCTCTGTGCTGGTCGTGCGCCCCGGCGAGAAAGTTCCCATTGACGGCGAGGTCATTTCTGGCGAAAGCACGCTGAACACCGCCGCCCTTACCGGCGAAAGCAAGCCTCGCTTTGTGCATCCCGGCAGCGAGATCATCAGCGGCTGCGTGAACGGCGACGGCCTGCTGAAGCTGCGCACCACCAAGCTGTACGGTGAATCCACCGTTGCCAAGATCCTGGACATGGTGGAAAATTCCAGCCTGAAAAAGGCCCGCGCTGAAAACTTTATTACCAAGTTTGCCCATTATTACACCCCCGCCGTCTGCATCGGCGCTTTGGTACTTGCCATTTTACCACCGCTGGTGCTGGGCGGCGGCTGGCTGACCTGGATCAGCCGTGCGCTCACCTTCCTGGTTATCAGCTGTCCCTGCGCGCTGGTCATCAGCATTCCTCTGAGCTTCTTCGGCGGCATCGGCGGCGCTTCCCGCTGCGGCATCCTCATCAAGGGCGGTAACTATCTGGAAGCACTTGCCAACACCTCCATTGCTGTGTTTGATAAAACCGGCACCCTGACCAAGGGCGTTTTTGCCGTCAGCCAGGTCAGCCCGGCCAACGGCTGCACCGAAAAAGAGTTGCTGGAACAGGCTGCTTTGGCCGAAAGCTTTTCCAGCCATCCCATCAGCAAGAGTCTGCGCGAAGCCTGCGGCGAGCTGGATGCCCGCCGTGCGACCGATGCTCAGGAAATTGCTGGCCACGGTGTCCGCACTATGGTGGACGGCCATGTGGTGCTGGCAGGCAACGCCCGCATGATGGACGACAGCAAGATTACCTACACCAAAAATACCGGCACCGGTACTGTGGTTTATGTGGCGCGTGACGGCCAGTTCCTTGGCTCTGTTCTGATCGCGGACGAAGTGAAGGAACACTCCAAGCAGGCCATTGCCGCCCTGAAAGCCCAGGGCGTGCGTACCATCATGCTGACCGGCGACAGTGAAGCCGTTGCCAGCGAGATCAGCGGCCAGCTGGGGCTGGATGAATACCATGCCCAGCTGCTGCCCGCCGATAAAGTCAACCGCGTGGAAGAGCTGCTGGCCACCAAGGGCAAGAACGATATCCTGACCTTTGCCGGTGATGGCATCAACGACGCCCCCGTGTTGATGCGCGCCGATGTCGGCATCGCGATGGGCGCCATGGGAAGTGACGCTGCTATTGAGGCCGCTGACGTTGTTCTGATGGATGACGACCCGGCCAAGATCAGCCTGGCTATGAAGATTTCCCGCAAGTGCATGCACATTGTGTACCAGAACATTGTATTCGCCCTTGCCGTCAAAGCCATCTTCCTGCTGTTGGGAGCCTTTGGCATTGCCAATATGTGGTGGGCCGTCTTTGCCGACGTTGGCGTTATGATTCTTGCCGTGCTGAACGCCATGCGTATGCTGATTGTTGAAAAGAACTAAGGCAACACCGCACAATTCCCGCCTTGCGG